>ERZ772948.2031-NODE-2031-length-10691-cov-24.871568_pt1 | contig 10691 bp, 10 predicted proteins | sample MGYA00511945_ERZ772948 | MGnify/ENA primary metagenome ERZ772948 (study PRJEB29015, sample SAMEA2737927) | human oral metagenome | biome: human oral; feature: human-associated habitat; material: dental | place: China | collected 2141 ... | reverse complement strand
TCGGGGTGGATGAGCTCGGCCTTCTTGGACTTGTTGAGGAAGGCGACGTAGTCGCTCAGGCCGTGCTCGTAGCAGTAGGAGTCAGTGCGGAAACCGACCTCGGGGGCGTCGGGAGCGGAGTCGTCACCGGTGATCTCGTCGCCGGCGTCCTGAACACCGACGCGCTCGTCGGTCAGAGTGATGCGCAGTCCCTTGTTGAGGAAGGCCATCTGCTGGAACCGACGCCGCAGCGTCTCGTAGTCGAAGTCGACCGTTTCGAAGATGCTCGGGTCCGGGTAGAAGGTCTGGGTGGTGCCGGTGGACTCGGTGGACTCGCCCTTGACGAGCTCGGTGATGGGACGGCCGCCGTCGGCGAAGGACATGCGCCATACGAATCCCTGGCGGCGGACCTCGGTGTCCACCCGAGTGGACAGGGCGTTGACCACGGAGATGCCCACGCCGTGCAGACCGCCGGAGACCGCGTAGCCACCACCACCGAACTTGCCTCCGGCGTGCAGGATCGTCATGACGACCTCGACGGTGGGCCGGTGCTCGGTGGGGTGCTCATCGACCGGGATGCCGCGCCCGTTGTCGCTGACGCGTACGCCGCCGTCGGCCAGGATGGTGATCTCAATGTGGTCGCAGTATCCGGCCAGGGCCTCGTCGACGGAGTTGTCGACAACCTCGTAGACGAGGTGGTGCAGGCCGCGCTCACCGGTGGAACCGATGTACATACCGGGGCGCTTCCGGACCGCTTCGAGCCCTTCGAGGACGGTGATGTCCGAGGCTCCGTAATCGTGATTCACAGTGGCGTCCTGGTCAGACACGTGTCAGTTGCTCCTCAATCTGTGCGCATCGGGACCTCAGTGGTCCGATGTCTCCGTCCGGGCCCTTCACGCGACGATCCTGAGGAGGATCATGCGCACACGTAGGTGGGTACATCAGGACGGTCCTGGGCGCACCTGGGCGGTTTCACCGCATTCTAGCGTAGATGGATACTCAACCCGCTGTGCTGAGGGTCGCTGAGAGCGTGCCTGTGGTCACCTCTGTTACATGCAGGTCACCGAACCGTGCAGTGTCTCGTGTCCGTCCCAGATCTTTCCGACGACGCCCGGCAACTGGGGCACTGGAGATGATACCGCTAGCCGTATGTATCGCGTGGTCCGCGGGTACCTCGCAGGCCGACACCCCGACGCTTCCAGGATGGGCCGGCCGGTCCCAGGATCCGCAGCTCCACGCCATCACCGGTACTGATGCCCCCCGCCTGGCGTCCTCCGGGACCCGAGCGCAGGGCCTCGATGATCCGGGCCTCGATGGTCGGCTGAAGGAGCCGCAGCTGCTGGGCCCAGCTCGACGACGAGGCACGCAGGGTGATGCGACCGGCCTCGAAGGACTCGATAGTGCAGTGCTCGGCGATCTGATCGCCCACAATGGCCTGCCACCGAGCGACGACGCCAGCCACCGCGAGCTTTCCGGCCCAACCGTTGTCGGCCACCATACGGCGCAGCTCCCGCTGACCAGTGCGGGGGTCGAAGGGCGTGGGGCCGGGCCGGTCTCGACCGCGTGCCAGCCCGGGGCCACGATCGGCCGGGTCATCCGGGTTCTGTCCCAATGCCCGGGCCAACTCACGACGCTGGTCCCAAGGCGCCGTCTGCTCCGCACCACCGACCCCGTTGGAACCACCGGCCGGCTCACGCAGTCTGCGGGCCGGAACCTGGCTGTCTCCCTTCTCCCAGGCCTGAGCCCGCTGCCGGGTCAGTGCCCGCTGGGCCAGCACGTCGGGCAAGGGGCCGGGGGCCGTTCCGGATCCCCGACCGGATTCACCGTCTGCGCCGGTGGATCCTTCACCTGTGGGCCGGAGGCGCTCAGCCACGGGCGACCTCGCCGTCGGCCACCCGGTACCGGGCACCGGCGAGCTCATCGGGGACGTCGTCGTCGACGGCCGCGGTCAGCAGGACCTGCTGGGCCCCGGCGACCATGCGGGCCAGGGCGCGTCGGCGTTGCTCGTCAAGTGAGGCGAAAACGTCATCGAGGATGAGGACGGGCTCGCCGTCCCCGCCGTAGGCGTCGACGTCGGTGCGCAGCATGTCGTAGGAGGCCAGGCGCAGCGCCAGGGCCAGGGACCACTGCTCGCCATGCGAGGCGAATCCGCGGGCGGGCAGGCCGGTGATGAACAGAGACAGGTCGTCGCGGTGCGCCCCGATGAGGTTCGCGCCGCGGTCGATCTCCCGGGCGTGGAGCTCGCCCATAGCGCTCTCCAGGCGTGTGGTGACGGCGGTCTCGTCCAGAAGCGTCTCCTCACCGGCGAGCCAGGCCGCCTCGTCATGAGGATCGGGTTCCGGGATCCCCTCATGAGTCAACAGGCTCGAACGGTAGGCGAGCTGGGCGCGCGAACGCTCCCCGGAGCTGCCCGAGACGGTCTCGTAGGCGGCGGCCACCCAGGGGCGCAGACGCCGCATGACATCGACCCGGGCAGCAATGAGCCGGGCGGCCGCAGTGGCGAGCTGGGCGTCCCAGACCTCCAGGGTGGAGAGCATGGAGGCAGTCGATGAGCGGGCGGCGCGCGCGGACTTCAGAAGACTGGCGCGCTGGGCGAGGATCTTGTCGTGCTCGTTGCGCACCCCGGCCAGGCTCGGACGCAGGGTGACCACGAGGTCATCGAGGAACGCTCGGCGCACCCCCGGCTCTGCGCGCACCAGGGACAGATCCTCCGGAGCGAAGACAACAGCGCGCAGCACTCCGAGCAGGTCCCGAGGCCGGCAGCTGCCCCGGTTAAGGCGGGCCCGATTCGCCTTGCCGGCGATGATCTCGATCTCCAGGACACTGGGTCTCTCACCGTGGACGGTTCGGGCGCGGACAACGGCGCCGGCCGGCTGGCTCTGTCCCGGCACCGCGCGTCGCACCAGGGCGGTGTCGGCCCCGATCCGGTGGGAGGAGAGCGTGGCCAGGTAGACGATCGCCTCGATCAGGTTGGTCTTGCCCTGCCCGTTGGAGCCGACGAAGGCGCTAGGGCCGGGCTCCAAGGACAGAACGAGGTTGTGGTAGGAGCGGAAGTCGTCCAGGGAGAGGTCAGAGACGTACATGCACCGTTGAGTCTCAGGCTCCGAAGCGGATCGGCATGAGCAGGTAGCGGAAGGTGGAGTCCTCGGTGCCTCCGATGGAGTCCATGCCCGTGAGTACCGCCGGCTTGGAGGCGTGAGTGAAATCCAGTCGGACGTAGGGCTGATTGAGTGCGCCCAGGCCGTCGAGGAGGTATCCGGGGTTGAAAGCGGTGGAGATGTCGTCACCCTCGAGATGGGCGACGAGCTGCTCGGTGGCCTGGGCGTCGTCGCCCTGTCCGGCGTCGAGCTCCAGGTTGCCCTGGGTGAAGGACATGTGGATGGGGGTGGAGCGGTCCGCGACGAGGCTGACGCGGCGCACGGCGGCCATGAGCTCGTCGGTGCCCACGGTGGCGTGGATCGAGGTGGACTCCGGGAAGAGCCGGCGCACCGGCGGGTAGTCGCCGTCGGTGAGCAGGGAGGTGGTGCGCCTGCCGCCGGCCTCGAAGCCGATGAGGCTGGAGGCGGTCGACTCGTTGCTGAGCGCCACTGTCACATCACCCGAGGAGGTCAGGGACTTGGCGACGTCGGAGAGGGTACGAGCCTTGAGCAGCGCGGTGGTTGACAGCTCGGTGTTGGCTGGCGACCAGGTCAGTTCCCGCATGGCCAGGCGGTAGCGGTCGGTGGCCATGAGCACCAGGGAGCTGCCCTTGACCTCTATCTGGACGCTGGTGAGCAGAGGCAGGGTGTCGTCGCGGGAGGCCGCGATGGAGACCTGGGCGACAGCGCGGGCCAGGTCGTGGGCATCGATCGTTCCGGCGACGGCGGGCATGACGGGTAGTGCCGGGTAGTCGTCGGCAGCCATCGCGGCCAGCGAGAAACGGGCCGAGCCGCAGGAGACGGCTACTTTGTTGCCATCGACCTCTAGGTCGACGGGCTTGTTCGGCAGGGCCTTGGCGATATCGGCCAGAAGTCTTCCGGAGACGAGGACGACGCCATCCTCCTCGACATCGGCGGCCACTTCGCAGTGCGCTGAGACCTCGTAATCGAAGGAGGCCAGGATCAGGCTGGAACCCTTGGCCTCCAGCCTCACTCCGGCCAGTACCGGCACCGGTGGGCGGGCGGGCACGGACCGTGCAGTCCAGGTGACGGCTTCGGCAAGGATGTCTCGGTCAACCCTGAGCTTCACGGTAGGTGCCTCCGTCAATCGTGGTAGGTCGGTCAATGGGGCGTCGTGGCGCCAATGAGCCGAATAGCAAACATTCGTGCCGGCAGGTCGCCGGCAGGTCGTCATACAGGAACCGCGTTGCTCGCAGCGCAGTCCTGGGTCGAGAGTGTAGACGGTAGACCGTGGCAATCGCTTCCGTCACCAGCGATCACCCATCCTCATCCCATGAGTCTCCCTGAATGACAATGCCGTCGGGGATCGGACCGGCCCCGTTGGCCGAACGTGCTTCGCGATTCCTGTCATCTTGGTTTGTAGGTGTAGTAGCACGTGTGGATGCTGGGGATAACAGGGTCTTTCCTTGCTGTCACGCCAATGCTGCTGGGGAACGACACGTGGGTGGTTCTGGTGAGCCCTCGAGGGCTTCAGTGGAGAGAGTGAATGACAAGGTTGTCATTCCACAGTGAGGGTGCCTGACCTCCACAGCGACACGCTCGCTCCTCCACGTGCCGTCCTCAGCACCGTCCACAGCAGCGTTGGATGCGGTCGGGTACAGGTACTCGAAGGCGTGGCGGGTCTGGCGGGAGCGCCGCGAGGAACGAGCGGCGTGGATGGTAGCCGAGGGCGCGTGTACCCGACCCCTCGTGCGACGACGTCGTTGGGGACGGTGCGTCGTCAGGTCAGGTGGGTGACTGGGCGGCCTGCTTGATGCGGCTGGTCAGCTCGGTGACCTGATTGAAGGTGGAGCGCCGCTCGGCCATGAGGGTGCGGATCTTCTTGTCGGCGCTCATCACCGTGGTGTGGTCGCGCCCGCCGAACTCCCGGCCGATCTTGGGCAGGGACAGATCGGTGAGCTCACGGCACAGGTACATGGCGATGTGGCGGGCCGAGACCATGGTGCGTGAACGGTTGGCCGAGCACAGGTCGTCGATGGTGATGCCGAAGTAGTCGGCGGTCTGCCCCATGATGAGGGAGGTGGTGATCTCCTGGCCCTCGGGATCGGAGATGATGTCCTTGAGCACCATTTCCGCGAGGGTCTGGTCGACCGGCTGCTTGTTGAGTGAGGCGAAGGCCGTGACGCGGATGAGCGCGCCCTCGAGCTCGCGGATATTGGTGGTGATGCGCGAGGCGATGTACTCCAGGACGTCGAAGGGCAGGTCGAGGCCCTCGGCGGTGCCCTTGCGGGAGAGGATCGCGATGCGGGTCTCCAGGTCCGGGGGCTGGACATCGGCCAGCAGGCCCCACTCGAAGCGGGAGCGCAGGCGTTCGTCGAGTCCTCCCAGGGCCTTGGGCGGCTGGTCGGAGGTGAGAACGACCTGCTTGCCTGATGAGTGCAGGGAGTTGAAGGTGTGGAAGAACTCCTCGAGGGTTGACTCCTTGCCCTGAAGGAACTGGATGTCGTCAACCAGAAGAATATCGACTTCCCGATAGCGGCGCTTGAACCCCTCCATGCGCCCGTCATCCTGGTTTCCGTCGCGTACGCAGGCGATGAAGTCGGAGACGAAGACCTCGGAGTTGACGTACTTGACGCGGATTCCGGGGTTGAGTGTCTGGGAGTAGTGGCCGATGGCATGCAGCAGGTGGGTCTTGCCCAGTCCGGAGCCTCCGTAGATGAACAGGGGGTTGTAGGCCCTCGCCGGGGCTTCGGCGACCGCCAGGGCCGTGGCGTGGGCGAACCTGTTAGACGAGCCGGTGACATAGGTGTCGAAGGTGTAGCGCGGATTGAGTTGGGAGACGTCATTGGCCGCCGTCGGAGTGAGCAGTCCGCTTGCGCTCTGCGGGCCGGCGGTTCCGGGGCTGTAGGCACCGGGAAATCCCGACATGGCCGGCAGTGAGCCAGACGTCGGTGAGGAGGCCGAGGCGGCGGGGGCCTGGGACCGGGGTGCCGGCGAAGGAGCGGAAGCCGAGTGGGTCGGCGGTTCCCCGATCGACTGACCGTAGGCGGATACAGCGGAGCCATCAGCGGGGGCGGGGCCGGTTGGCGCGAGTGGGACCGAGACAGAGGATGACCCCGACAGTGAATGTGACGGCGAAGGTGACGATGAGACGGTGGTCAGGTTGACGGGCTCTGGAGCCACGGGAGGCATGGGTGCTCGCGAGACCTCCGAGGAGGTGTCGACCGTGACCTCGATGGGCATGGGCCGTCCCCAGACCTGGGTGACGGCGGCACCGATAGGACCGCGTGCCTGCTCGACGATGTCCTTGGCGAAGGCCGATCCGACGACGAGAACGAGAGTGCCATCGACGTCGATGAGATGAGTCATGCGAATCATGGACATCTTGCCCTGGCCCAGCTCCCCGGAGCTGGAGAGCACCTCGAGGGCTGAGAGCCATTTGGTGTTGGCGGCGTCGGGCACGACGGACTCCTGATCGGCATGGATGATGAACCCGGTGAGGACAACCTGACCGGTGTCGGCCAGGACACTGCGTCGATGATGACAGGGATCTGTGGACCTGGCGAACCGGACGGTCTTGACCGGGCGTCCCATCATGCTGTTTCTCCACAGCCTTGTCCACATCTGGGGACAAGGAGAGTAATGAGTCACAGGTTTTATTCAGTATAAACTCTGGAATTACTAAGCTTGTCAGGTCCGGATCACGCGGCACGAGGTTGCCGAATGACAGTTGTGTAGGCAATTGCGGGCCTGATGAGAAGATGCCCACAGGTCGGCGAGTTATCCACATATCCGCAAGGCTGTGGACAGCCTGCTTCCCACAACGGTGGACATGGGCGTGCCCGACTGTGGAAGACGTGTGGACGAGGTGTGGAGACGTCATCGGTCACAGTCGGCTGTATCCGTTTGACCGGCAAGAGGGCCAAACGTAGGCTGTTGCAGACGTTCGCGCGGAGTCAGGTCCCGATCCATGGGGCAGCCGCACGAGCGACAGTGCCGCGAACCTCGCGATGCACTGTTCCGATCACCTCAAGCAGGAGTTAAGCCCGTGAGCAAGCGGACCTACCAGCCGAACAACCGTCGTCGTGCCAAGGTGCACGGCTTCCGTAAGCGCATGTCCACCCGCGCAGGCCGCGCTGTCCTCGCTTCGCGACGCCGCAAGGGTCGCGCTCGTCTCTCCGCCTGAGGTGCTCGGCGCGGCGCATCGGTTGGCGCGGGGTGAGGACTTCACCTCCGCGATCCGTCGAGGTACGCGTTGCGGGAACCGCAGGCTGGTCGTTCACTACCACGCCGGCGGGAGAGGGGATGATTCCCCGGCTCTCGTCGGCGTCGTTGTGCCCAAGAAACAGATCCCGCTGGCAACGCACCGCAACCGGGTCAAGCGTCGTGTGAGAGCTCTGATGGCGCAGCGGATCGGTGCGCTCGAGCCGGGTGCCCGTGTCGTCATTCGTGGACTGGCGGGTGCCGACGGTGCCGACAGCAGCATCCTGGGGAAGGATCTGGATCGGCTCCTGACCCGGTGTCGCGAGCGTCAGGCACAGGGGTCGCGGCGGTGAACCGCGCGGAATGGTGATGAGTGAGCGATGAGTGGATGGTTAACGCGAGCCTTTCTGGCTCCAGTGCATCTCTATCAGCGCTTCATCTCTCCGGCACTGCCGGCGTCGTGCCGGTACTACCCAACCTGTTCCGCCTACGCCGTTACCGCGGTGGAGGTACACGGTCCGGTCAAGGGCACGCTGCTGGCCATCTGGCGTCTGCTGCGATGCAACCCATTGACCCCCGGTGGAGTCGACCATGTCCCGGACAAGGGACGCTGGCGCTACCACCACCCCCATGATGTTCCGAGGTTCAGGGTTGAGGAATCCTGACCGTTCTTCTCAGCCGGCCGGTGTCATTCCGACCGCGCGCTGAGCCCGCACTGACACCGGTTCCCCACGAGAGCCCTTATACAAGGAGTACGGATGGACACGTTGCTATGGCCCCTCAAGGTGGCTGTGGCCTGGGTCATGGTCACGATCCACAAGGCCCTGATCCTCGTCGGATTCCCCGACGGGCCGGGGATTGCCTGGGTACTGTCCATCATCGGTCTGACGATCGTGGTGCGGCTGCTCATCATGCCGCTCTTCGTCAAGCAGATCCGCGCGTCTCGTGGAATGCAGCTCCTTCAGCCGGAGATGCAGGCGCTCCAGGCCAAGTACAAGGGCAAGAAGGATCCCGAGTCGCGCCAGCGCATGAACGAAGAGATGATGGCGCTCTACCGCAAGCACGGGACCAACCCCATGGCCTCCTGCCTGCCGATCCTGGTGCAGATGCCGATCTTCTTCGCCCTGTTCCGGGTTCTGGCCTCGCTAGGCGCCGTCGCAGGCGGAAGCTACGGCCGCCCCTCGATCGGACCGCTCACCCAGGAGCTGGCCAAGCAGGTCCAGGCCTCCAGCGTCTTCGGCGCGAGCCTGTCCTCGTCCTTCATGAGCAGCACCGACACGCAGGTCAAGATCGTCACGGTGGCGATGATCGTCATCATGTCGGTGACGCAGTGGTACACCATGGCGCAGCTGTCGATGAAGAACATGTCGACGGACTCCCTCAACTCCGACAACCCCATGATCCGTTCCCAGCGGATGATGCTGTATGTGATGCCGGTGATCTTCGCCGTCTCCGGCGTCAACTTCCAGATCGGTGTGCTCGTCTACTGGGTCGTCTCCAACCTGTGGACCATGGGCCAGCAGTTCTTCACCATCCGCAACATGCCGGCACCCGGAAGTGAGGCGGAGAAGAAGTACCGTGCTCGGATCAATGCCAAGCGCGCCCGCAAGGGTCTGCCCTCCCTGGAGGAGGAGGAGCGAGCCGAGGCGGTCGCCAAGGCCGAGGCCGAGGGTCGCACCGGTGGTCAGCGGGTGCAGCCGGTGCGTAAGAACCGGCAGAAGAAGTCCGGCGGCCAGGATGAGTCCCGCAGTGGCGTCGGTGGTCCCTCCGACGCCGACCAGGATGCTGGCAAGGACGAGAATGACTCCGACGGATCTGCGTCCTCCAAGAGTGGTGGCCTCAGTGATGAGGAGATCGCTCGACGTCGTTACGAGCGCCGAGCCCGTCAGCGCCGTGAGGCGGCGGCCCGACGCAAGGCTCAGGCCAAGAAGAAGCGCAATCGCTGAAACGTGTTCAGCGGTGAGACAACCCGGTTCCCATGACAGATACGGATGACATGATGAGTGAGCAGCACAGCAACGACTCCTCCCGCCAGCCCGCAGGTCAGCCTGTGAGCAACACCGTCTCGCGCCTCGAGGAGGAGGGCGAGATCGGTGCCGACTACCTCGAGGAGCTTCTCGACATCGCCGACCTGGGCGGCGACATTGACATCGACATTGACCACGGGCGCGCCTCGATTGCCGTGCTCGCCTCCGAGGAGGGTGACGAGCGCGAGCTTGATGACCTCGTCGGACGCAATGGAGAGGTTCTCGAGGCAGTTCAGGAGCTGACCCGTCTGGCGGTCCAGGCGCGCACAGGCAACCGTTCGCGGCTCATGCTGGACATCAACGGCTACCGCGCGGATCGTCGAACCGAGCTGACCAAGGTTGCCCAGGAGGCCGTCACCAAGGTGCTCACCACCGGCGAGTCCGTCAGCCTGGAGCCGATGAACCCCTTCGAGCGCAAGGTGTGCCACGACGTCGTTGCCTCGGCCGGTCTGATCTCGGAGTCAGAGGGTGCCGAGCCGCACCGCTACGTCGTGGTCCTACCGGCTGATGAGGTGGAGGACGAGGAAGTCGATGACGTCGATGACGTCGATGACACTGAAGAGATCGGTGCTGAGCCCGTCGGCGAGCAGGCTTGAGTATGAGCGAGGAGCAGCGGGCCCAGGTGGAGGAGCCGACGCCGGAGATGCGGGAGATCTTCGGGGTCTCCTTCTCCGCCGCGGAGCACTTCGCGCAGATGCTCGCTGAGGAGGGTGAGCTGCGCGGTCTGGTGGGGCCGCGTGAGCTTCCCCGTCTGTGGAGCCGGCACATTGTCAACTCGGCCGCCGTGGTCCCCTTCCTGCCGGCTCGGGGAAGTGTGGCCGATGTCGGCTCCGGGGCCGGTTTTCCCGGCATCGTCGTCGCCCTGCTGCGTCCTGATCTTGATGTCACGCTCATTGAGACAATGGAGCGCCGTACCCAGTGGCTCTCCGACGTCGTTGAGGAACTGGATCTGGACAACATCACCATCAGGAGGGCTCGGGCCGAGGAGATCAAGGACCGCTATGACGTGGTCACGGCTCGCGCGGTAGCGAACCTGTCCAAGCTCGTACGGCTGACCGCGCCGTTGCTCCGACCGGGGGGTGCTCTGCTCGCACTCAAGGGCATGCGGGCGCAGGACGAGGTCGATGACGCCAAGTACGTGATTAAAAAGGCAAACTTATCAGTTGCTGTAGTTCACGAGGTTGTTACTCCTGGCGACGAAACGACAGCCGTCGTTGAGATTCGCCGCCCGAAGAACCGGTGAGATACGGCGCGCGTTCGGTGTAACGCGTGAGGATCGGCCTGCTCGCGTAGACTCGTAACTGCCCGACTGGCTCGGGCCGTTGGGTTGCCGTCCGAGGAGAAGCAGGTTTGTCCGGATCGTCTATCTTCGATCAGCTCCAGG
>ERZ772948.2030-NODE-2030-length-10693-cov-7.010340_pt1 | contig 10693 bp, 7 predicted proteins | sample MGYA00511945_ERZ772948 | MGnify/ENA primary metagenome ERZ772948 (study PRJEB29015, sample SAMEA2737927) | human oral metagenome | biome: human oral; feature: human-associated habitat; material: dental | place: China | collected 2141 ... | reverse complement strand
ATCGTGTACGATATTACATCTAAACCACCTGCTACAATTGAGTGGGAATAAGATGGTTTACTTAATATAGCTAACATATAAAATTACATAATACAATCTAGTCATCCAAAGAGTTTGTCTTTGGATGACTTTTTTTATAGCTCTTCAAAATATATGTTTTAGATAGTAATAAAAAATTTGTATTAGTGATTAAAATGGTAAAAGCAATATATTTATTTGTTATTACTATGAAAAATAGATGAATTAATGATGTGTTCTAATTATCTAAGATGTTATAATAAAAAATATTAGGATTTATAGAATATTTACTAGATTATACGGATTTCATGACAATAATCTTGATTTGTAAGTTTTAATGAGGATGGTATATAAGTTATGGCAGCAAAAAGCAATACAGATATTGGGTTTGAAAAACAAATATGGGATGCGGCTTGTGTTCTTTGGGGGCATATTCCTGCTGCAGAATATCGGAAAGTAATTGTAGGGTTAATATTTCTTCGTTATATATCAAGTGCTTTTGAGAAACGCTATGAAGAGCTTATAAAAGAAGGCGATGGATTTGAAAATGATAGAGATGCATATGCAGAAGAAAATATATTCTTTGTCCCAGAAGAAGCTCGGTGGAGCACCATTGCATCTGCTGCACATACACCTGAAATTGGACTTGTTATTGATAATGCAATGAGAGCTATTGAAAAAGAGAATACAACACTTAAAAATGTTTTACCAAAGAATTATGCTAGTCCTGATTTAGATAAAAGAGTACTTGGCGAAGTTGTTGATCTTTTTACCAATGAAGTCAAAATGGACGGTACCGAGGCGAGCAAGGATTTATTGGGAAGAACATATGAATATTGTATTGCTCAATTTGCTTCTTATGAAGGCACTAAGGGTGGTGAGTTTTATACACCGTCAAGTATCGTTAAAACTATTGTCTCTATTTTGAAACCATTTAATAATTGTCGCGTATATGATCCTTGTTGTGGTAGTGGTGGCATGTTTGTGCAAAGTGAGAAATTTGTACAAGCTCATAGTGGTAATAGAGGAACTATCTCTGTTTATGGTCAAGAATCGAATGCTGACACTTGGAAGATGGCAAAAATGAATATGGCAATTCGTGGTATCGATGCAAACTTTGGCCCATATCAGGCAGATACATTCTTCAATGACTTACATAAAACGTTAAAAGCCGATTTTATTATGGCAAATCCACCGTTTAATCTATCTAATTGGGGACAGGAAAAGCTAAAGGATGATGTCCGCTGGAAATATGGTTTACCGCCTGCAGGTAATGCGAACTATGCGTGGATTCAGCATATGATACATCATCTTGGTTCAAATGGAAAAATCGGCCTTGTTTTGGCAAATGGTGCACTATCGTCACAAACTAGCGGTGAGGGCGATATCAGAAAAAATATTATTGAAGCGGATCTCGTGGAAGGTATTGTAGCTTTACCTACTCAGCTTTTTTATAGTGTTACTATACCAGTTACCTTATGGTTTATTTCAATGAATAAAAAACAAAAAGGAAAGACTCTATTTATTGATGCGCGTAAAATGGGCTACATGGTTAATCGAAAACATAGAGACTTTACAGAAGGAATACAAGATGATGGATGTCTTGGAGATATTGATTTGTTGACAAAAACATTTGAAGATTTCCAAAATGGTACGTTAGATGAGGAACAAGGATTTTCTGCTATAGCTACAATAGAAGACATAGCTAAACAGGATTATGTTTTGACTCCTGGTAGATATGTAGGTATTGAAGAAAAGAAAGATGATGAGGAGCCGTTTGAAGAAAAAATGGCAAGATTAACTTTAGAGCTTTCGGGCATGTTTAAAAAATCTCATGAATTAGAAGGGGAAATCAGGAAGAAACTGGGGGCAATTGGGTATGAAGTGTAAACTTTCTGAGGTAATGGACTTAATTGGTGGCGGTACTCCAAAAACTAGTAAACCCGAATATTGGAATGGGAATATTCCGTGGTTATCAGTTAAAGATTTTAATAATGACTTTCGATATGTATATAAAACAGAGAAATCAATAACGCAACTAGGATTGAAAAAATCATCAACTAAACTTTTACAAAGGGGCGATGTGATAATTTCTGCAAGAGGGACAGTTGGTGAAATCGCAACAATTCCATTTGCTATGGCATTTAATCAATCTTGTTACGGACTCAGAGCAAAAAAAGGAATGGTTACAAGTGATTATCTATATTACTTAATAAAACACAATATTTCAATATTAAAAAAAAATACTCATGGGTCGGTATTTGATACTATAACACGAAATACTTTTGATAATATAGAAGTTGAAATTCCAAGTATTAAAATACAAGAAAAGATATCTTCAATATTAAACGACTATGACAAAAAAATTGAATTAAATAATGCTATAAACAATAATTTAGAGCAACAAGCTCAGGCTATATATCAGCAGATGTTTATTGATAATGCAAGCTCAGATTGGACAGATGGTGCATTGAGCGATATAGCCGATATTACTATGGGACAGTCCCCAAGTGGCAGTAGCTATAACGAAGATGGTAATGGAGCAATTTTCTTCCAAGGTCGAGCCGAATTTGGTTTCAGATTTCCGACTGTTCGCCTTTATACAACTGAACCGAAGCGAATGGCTTGTGCTAATGACACTTTAATGAGTGTAAGAGCACCTGTTGGCGACCTAAATGTGGCTCATACCGATTGTTGTATTGGTCGAGGACTTGCCTCTATTCAGTCAAAGAATAATCATCAATCGTTTGTGCTATACACAATGTTTTCTCTAAAAAAGCAATTGGATGTTTTTAATGGAGAGGGCACGATATTTGGCTCAATTAACGGAAATTCGCTGAACGAAATACCTCTCCTTATTCCCCCAAGTGAAAAGCTTGATGAATTTGAGGCATTAGTTTCTCCGATGGATGCCTTTATTCGCAACAATTACGATGAAATCTGCCGTTTAGAGCAACTTCGTGATTCGTTATTGCCTAAACTTATGGCCGGCGAGCTTGATGTTTCAGACATTGATCTCTAAGCAGCTAAATTATTGTTTAGCGCTTAATATGACTTATATTCTATGGGTGGATGGAATTGTTTTTAGGGGACTTCCACCCCATAGTCGTTCTCTAGTAATTTATAAAAGGAGAATTGACTATGAAACAAAATTTAATTAAAGATATTCTTCAAGAAATGTTACCATTCCTAAATAATGTACAGTGCGCAAAGTTACAAGAAGTATTACATAATACCTTTATAAGATATGAAGTTGCGGAAAGTCAGCAACAAGAAAATAATTTAAAACGCAATTATTTAGAACTATTTTTGGTAGCTAAACGAATTGAGGGCTGTTCTGATAAATCTCTCAAATACTATAAAGCAACTATTGAACGTATGGTTAATACTATTTGTAAAAGTGTAAAACATATTGACACTGATGATATAAGAAATTATTTGATTAAATATCAGGAACAAAATAAATCTAGTAAAATTACAATTGATAATATTCGTCGTATTCTTTCAAGCTTCTTTTCTTGGCTTGAAGAGGAGGATTATATATTAAAAAGTCCTGTTCGACGAATACATAAGATAAGGCCTGGAACAAGTGTTAAGGAAACTTACTCTGATGAAGCAATGGAGCTTTTGAGGGATAATTGCACTGAATTAAGAGATTTAGCTATCATTGATATGCTGGCATCAACAGGAATGCGTGTTGGAGAAATGGTTTTACTTAATAGAAATGACATTGATTTTAATGAGAGAGAGTGTATTGTGTTTGGTAAGGGGAATAAGGAAAGAATAGTCTACTTTGATGCACGAACAAAAATACATTTGCAGAATTATTTAAGAAGTAGAAATGATGATAATCTGGCTTTATTTGTGTCATTAAAAGCTCCTCATCCACGTTTACAAATCGGTGGTATAGAAGCAAGATTAAGAAACTTAGGAAAGAAATTAGGAATACTTAAGGTACATCCACATAAATTTCGGAGGACTCTAGCAACTATGGCAATAGATAAAGGCATGCCTATTGAGCAACTGCAACAGCTATTGGGACATAGAAAGATAGATACGACATTGCAGTACGCAATGGTGAAGCAGAGTAATGTAAAAATTGCACATCGTAAATATATTGGATAGAGAGGAACGTGGATATGGTTGAATGGCAGACCGTTAAACTTGGTAATATAGCTTCAATAAATCAAAGTACTTATTCATCAAAAGAAGATTGGAAATTTGTAAACTATTTGGATACTGGAAATATTACAATGAATCAAGTTGATGAAATACAATATATCAACACTTCAGTGGATAAGTTGCCAAGTAGAGCGAAAAGAAAAGTAAGATTTAATAGTATTATTTACTCAACCGTAAGACCAAATCAGTTGCACTATGGAATTATTAAAAATCAACCTGATAATTTTTTAGTATCATCAGGATTTGCGGTAATTGATATTGACTTTGATAAGGCCGCTCCCGAGTATATTTATTACGTTTTGATACAACAGGAAATTACAGAATACTTACAAAGTATTGCAGAACAAAGTGTGTCCGCCTATCCCTCTATTAAGCCTTCAGACATTGAAAACTTGGAGTTTCTTCTACCTGATAGAGAAACACAGGAAAAGATTGTATCTATTCTTAGATCAATAGATGAGAAAATAGTACATAATAATGAAATAAACAATAATTTAGCGGCTTAAAGTTCTATGTCTGAAACATCCAGCTCGCCAGCCATTAACTTTGGTAATAATGCCTCTCTAATATCAACAAGTCGTGAGTTTTCTGCTTCAAGCACTTCCTGCTGCTGGAAGATTGGAGTACAAAAGGCATTGAATTTATCGATAGTCTCGTTATCGGGAATTATAACAGGGACAGATTTCATCCCTGCACCTGATATTTCCTTAAAAGTTGAACCCGAAGCCATTCCCTCGATGGTCGGCAACAAAAATTTCAGAAGGTAATACATAAAAGCTGTACCAACATTTTCATTTGGAACTACCGATTTGAATCCCTGATTAGTTGTTACTTCATTGGCAGCAATGGCAATGTACCCAATAGGTGCTCTGGAACTAAACAGAACTGTTCCGGTGGGCATTTTGGTTGCACTACTCTTGGAAAATCCTAATTCTGAAATATCAATTTCACCGTGAGAAATAAATTTTGACTTATTAAGAGATAAATCCTTTGGAGTAATCCATGCTATACCTTTCTCGGAGTAATATTCAGGCTTTGTTTTGGATGGGGTTCCACCAGCAACAATAGTTCCAAGATCAGAAAGCATACCATTTTTCCATATTGGATTGACATTCTCAACAAACAATAAGTGAAAAAGAGCTTCTGCTTGATGCTCTAAATTATTGTTTGTTGTACATGGTGGTAAATATTTATTTTAAGAAATACTCATTCTTGATAATAGGGAAAATATAAATATATTAGAAGTAGAGTTATAGTAATAAAATTAACTTTATAATAGGGAGTGAATTGTAATGTTAAATTTTTTTAGAGAGGAAGATTATGAAAAATCATTAATTGAATTATTTCAAAATGATTTAGAGTATGATTATGTGTATGGCCCAGATATAGAAAGAGATTTTTATAGTCCTTTCTATGAAGACGTTTTAATTGAGTCTTTATATCGTATAAATCATGGTGCAGCTAATGATGCGATTCAGGATGCATTATTTAAACTTAAAAATTTTGAAAATGGGGAGCTTGTACAGAAGAATGCCATCTTTATGGACTACTTACAGAATGGTATTCCTGTAAGATATTTTGTTGATGGACAAGAACGTTCTTCGATGGTTTATCTTATGGATTATAAGAACCCTGAAAATAATTCATTTGTTGTAGCTAACCAATGGACTTTCATTGAGAACAGTAATAAACGCCCTGATCTCATTTTATTTCTAAATGGGCTACCAATAGTATTAATGGAACTTAAGTCTCCTTCTCGTGAAGAAACAGATGCTTCCGAGGCATATAGACAGCTTCGCAACTATATGCAAGAGATTCCATCAATGTTCATTTATAATGCTATTTGTGTTATGAGTGATCAGTTGATTTCTAAAGCGGGTACAATTACTTCCGGTGAAGACCGTTTTATGGAGTGGAAAACAAAAGACGGTAATTATGAGAATACCCAATATGCACAGTTTGATACATTCTTTGAGGGAATATTTCAAAAAGAACGATTACTTGATATTGTTAAGAACTTCATTTGTTTCTCAAATGAAGGGATAAATAGCTACAAAATCCTTGCTGGATATCATCAATATTTTGCAGTAAAAAAGGCTATTGAATCGACTAAGCATGCTACTGTTACTGATGGTAAGGGTGGAGTTTTTTGGCATACTCAAGGCAGTGGTAAGTCTCTTTCAATGGTATTCTATGCCCATTTATTGCAGGAAGCTTTAGATAGTCCTACTATTGTTGTTCTTACTGATAGAAATGATCTTGATGATCAACTCTATAGTCAGTTTGTAAAGTGTAAAGACTTTTTACGACAAGAGCCATTACAAGCAGAAAGTAGAGAAAATCTTAAAACCTTACTTGCTGGGAGACAGGCAAATGGTATTATTTTCACTACGATGCAAAAGTTTGAGGAATCAGATGAACCTCTATCTGAACGTCATAATATTATAGTTATGGCAGATGAAGCACATAGGGGGCAATATGGACTTGCTGAAAAAATTAAGATTACAAAGAATGAATCTGGTGAGAAAGTAGCAAAACGTGTAATTGGTACAGCCAGACTTATTCGTAATACATTACCTAATGCTACATATATTGGTTTTACAGGAACACCTATTTCTTCAAAAGACCGTAGTACGCGGGAGGTCTTTGGCGATTATATTGATATCTATGATATGACGCAGTCTGTTGAAGATGGTGCAACACGACCTGTTTACTATGAAAGTCGTGTTATCAGACTGAATCTTGATCAAGCTACATTGAGGTTGATTGATGCTGAATATGATTTAATGTCTCTAAATGCTGATAGTGAAGTTATAGAGAAAAGCAAACATGAGCTAGGACAGATGGAAGCCATTCTTGGTAATGGTAATACTCTAGATTCTCTTGTGCATGATATTCTTGATCACTATGAAAATAATAGGGAGTATTTACTTACAGGCAAGGCAATGATTGTTGCATATTCTCGTTCTATTGCCATGAAAATCTATAAACGTATTCTAGCGCTACGACCAAATTGGGAAGAAAAAGTTGCTGTAGTCATGACTTCTGGCAATAATGATCCAGAAGAGTGGCGACAAATTATTGGCAATAAGCATCATAAAAATGAACTTGCTAAGAAGTTTAAGGATAATAATAGTATTTTAAAGATTGCTATAGTTGTTGATATGTGGCTAACAGGTTTTGATGTTCCTTCTCTTGCAACTATGTATATTTACAAACCTATGACTGGACATAATCTAATGCAAGCAATTGCTCGTGTTAATCGTGTGTTCCGTGATAAAGAAGGTGGACTTATTGTTGATTATGTAGGTATTGCTAATGCTTTAAAGCAGGCGATGAACGATTACACATCTCGTGATAAAAAGAATTATGGTGATACGGATGTTGCTATGGTTGCGTATCCTAAATTCTTAGAGAAATTATCTATATGCCGCGATATATTCCATGGATATGATTATTCTAGATTTAAAAGTGGTACAGATCTTGAAAGAGCTAAAACTATTAGTGGTGCAGTGAATTTTATTATGGATAAAGAGCGGGCAGATGATAAAGATGTATTTATAAAAGAAGCTCTTATGCTTCATCAAGCACTCTCTCTTTGTTCGTCGTTAGTTAATGAAGACGATAGATTTGAAGCAGCATTCTTTGAAGCTGTTCGTGTACTTGTTTTGAGACTTACTAATACTGGAGTTGGTAAAAAGATTTCATTACCAGAGATGAATGCAAGAATAAACGAACTTTTAAAACATAGTATTAAGAGTGATGGTGTAATTAATTTATTCTCTGATATTAAAGAAGAGTTCTCTTTATTCGATCCTAAATTCTTGCAAGATGTTGCTAATATGAAGGAAAAGAATCTTGCAATTGAATTGTTGAAGAGGTTAATTTCCAACCAAGTTTCTGTTTATCGTAGAACAAATATAGTTAAGTCTGAGAAATTTAGTGAAATTATGCAACGCTCACTCAATGCTTATTTAAATGGGATGCTAACAAATGAAGAAGTTATTGCAGAGATGCTAAAACTAGCAAAACAAATCGCAGCTGATAGACAAGAAGGGGAAAAACTTGGTCTAACTGCAGATGAGTTAGCCTTTTATGATGCATTGGTAAAACCACAGGCTATAAAAGACTTTTATGAAAATGAAGAGCTAATCTCGATAACGAAAGAACTGGCTGAGACTCTGCGTAAGAATAGGACAATAGACTGGCAAAAACGTGAATCAGCAAGAGCCAAAATGCGTATGATCATTAAAAAGCTTTTGAAAAAGCACAAATACCCTCCAGAAGGAATGGACGATGCAGTTCAGACTGTAATAACACAATGCGAACTATGGACGGATAATTATGATATGGAAGAAGAACATAAAGTTTATTCCTACCCGACGCCAACGGAGAAACCGTTATCCCTGGTTGCTGATAATATAGGGAAGTAAGCTTATAGTAGGGATAATACAATTATTTATGAGTGAAAGGTAGTTTATATAGGCTATATAAGCAAAATCTGTAGGGGAATATAAATTTGTTTTGAAAGTTTAATAGTATTAATAAAAGGGACAAGGAGAGTTGTTATGTCAAAGTTAAATATTGATCAACAAACGATAAAGGAATTATTTACTAATAAACGTGCTGATTTTTTAATACCAGATTATCAAAGACCATATGCCTGGGATATTTCTGAATGTCAAACTTTATGGGATGATATATTTTTATTTGCGTTTCCAGATGATGATTTCTCGAAGTTTGATCCGGAGGGGGATGAATATTTTCTTGGTCCTATTGTTACGTTTAAAAATAGTGATAATAAACTGGAAATTATTGATGGACAACAACGTTTAACAACATTGATGTTACTGTTGAGAGCTTTTTATTCGCGTTTTGGAAATATGAAAGATGATAACTCAAAAAAAACAGCAGAGGACATATCTAAATGTATATGGAAAACTGATGAGTTCGGAACTCCGGATACAAATAAATTAAAGATAGATTCGGAGGTTACATCTGATGATGATAAGCATGAATTTTTATCAATTCTTAAAACTGGTATAGTAGAGGATTCACAAAAAAGTGCATATGCGAGGAATTATCGGTTTTTTACGGAACAGATAAATACTTTTTTAGGACAATATCCAACATATTTTGCATATTTACCAAATAGACTTATGAATAACTGTATTCTTCTTCCAATTGAGGCTGAGTCGCAAGAAACTGCACTTAGAATATTCTCTACATTAAATGATAGGGGTAAACCGCTTTCTGATACAGATATTTTCAAAGCTCAATTCTATAAGTATTATAAAGAGAACGATAAAAAGGATGAATTTATAAAAAGATGGAAACAATTGGAAGAAATCTCTGACAAAATTTTCTCATCAGTATCGGGTTCATCTATGGACGAATTATTTACACGTTACATGTATTATGAACGTGCAAAAATGAAAAATAAAAACACTACAACTGAAGCATTGCGCAAATTTTATGAGAAAGATGGCTATAGCCTTTTAAAGAAAGATGAAACACTAACTAATTTAGAGGTTTTAGCAAGCTTCTGGGTAAATGTTGCAGAACAAGATGATAGTGTCTTTTCTGATAAAGTTCTAAAAAATCTATCTGTTTTAAATTATGCCCCAAATGGTATGTGGGCATACTTAACTTCCGTGTATTTTATGCAAAATAAAGACAGCAATGGAATGCTTGAGGACAAATCATTTGGTGAGTTCCTTGATAAAATTATTGCCTTTATTTGGGCTTATGCAATTATGAGACCTGGTGTGAATGCATTAAGGACACCTGTTTACCCAGAGTTAATTAATATTGTAAATAACCAGCAAGTATCATTTAATGATTATAAATTTGATGAAAGTGATGTAACGCTAGCATTAGAGAATTATCTTTTTACAAATGGCAGACCAATTACTAAATCAATGCTTGCGTGGTGGATGTATTATACTAATGATAAACAAGATTTGTTCTTGTTAGATACAAAAGTAGAGATAGAACATATTTATGCTAAAAAACGGCAAGAAAATGAGAATGGTTTAACTGATAAAAGGAATTTAGAATCATTAGGTAATAAAATTCTACTTGAAAAGGCGATTAATATTCGTGCATCAGATTATCGATTTATAGATAAATTAAAATATTATAAGGGGTTTGTAACTGGTAAAGGTAAAGTTAGAGAAGGTACAAAAAATAAGGAATTATTTGATTTAGCATCTAATTCTAATGATTTTAAGGAGACAGATATTATAGATCGAAAAAATCTAATTATTTCTACCTTTATTGGTTATCTTCGTCGGAATGATTTATTACTTAAATAAAAATATGCTCCAATTAGTTTTGAGGGGGTTCAAAATAGTGAATTAATAGAGTAAGGGAATATCGTATTGTGGCTATATTCTTATAATTAGAGGTCCTATGAAAACAACAAAATCTTTTGGTAATCATTCCAAATATTCTCTCCATGATGCGCGAGTACAGAAAATAGAATACACAG
>ERZ772948.2028-NODE-2028-length-10698-cov-19.705158_pt1 | contig 10698 bp, 6 predicted proteins | sample MGYA00511945_ERZ772948 | MGnify/ENA primary metagenome ERZ772948 (study PRJEB29015, sample SAMEA2737927) | human oral metagenome | biome: human oral; feature: human-associated habitat; material: dental | place: China | collected 2141 ... | reverse complement strand
AGTAGCGCACGTCGTCGAGCTGGAGCGCGCCCTTGTCAATGAGGTCGATGACGCGTCCGGGGGTGCCGACGACGACCTGGGCGCCGCCCTTGAGCGCGCCGATCTGGGGACCGTAGGGGGCACCGCCGTAGACGGCCACCACGTCCAGCCCGCGGGAGCGGGAGGCCATGTCGGTGATGGCCTCGGCGCTCTGAAGGGCGAGCTCGCGGGTGGGGGCCAGAACGAGGGCTTGGACTACACCGTCACGGGAGTCGACGGCGTCGAGGAGCGGGAGCCCGAAGGCCGCGGTCTTCCCGGTTCCGGTCTGAGCGACGCCGACGACGTCGCGGCCGGCCAGCAGGACCGGGATCGCCTCCTTCTGGATGGCGGTGGGCGTCACGAAGCCCATGTCGGTGACGGCCTTGAGCAGGTCTCCGGGAAGACCCAGGTCGGCGAAGGTGATCTCTTCGTCCTCGTGAGCCGCCTTCACCCCGCCCTTGTCCCTGTTGCGCGGGGACTTGGGGCGCTCGTCGTCCTGCTGGTGGTCGTTGGAATCAGCGTCGGAGTCGATGAAGGGGGTGTGGCCGTCGACCTCGTCCTCATCGATGTCGACGCCGTCATCCTCGTCGGGGTCCTCGGCCTCGTCCTCCGGGTCGGCCTCGGGCCGGTCCCGGTCGACGTCGTCGGCCTCGTCCTCGTGATCGACGTCCTCGGGGTCCTCGGGGGAGTCGGAGGAGGCGGGAGTGGCGAAGTCCTCGGGTGAGGGAGCGGCGTCATCAGAGTGGTGCGGCGCGGCGACGGTTTCATCGTCACGGTTGGCGTCGGCGGGCCGGCCGCCAGAGAGCTCGGCGGAGAAGAGCGCGTCGAGGCTCAGGGGGCCGTTGCTGTCGCTGCTCTGAGCGCCATCGGAGGAGCCGGGCGCAGTGCTGGAGGAGGTAGTCATGAAGTTTTCCCATATCTGTCCCCTTGAAGTGGCTGGGGACCGCGGCGGAGTGTGGGGGAGGACCTTTTGTCCTCCGCTCTTTGCCGTACCTGGCCCACCACACTCGCCCGCACCCGGACGTACCGGATGACTCATGGGCTAACACGCACAGACTCACGGGATGCTCTTGCCGCACACCAGATGCGGCAGAACCCGAACGGGGTCAACAGGGCACGGATCGCTCCTGCGGCCCAGGCTACGGGAGAAGCGGCGTCGTTCCGCGCCTCCACGAGCCGGATCACAGGTGAGGTCCGTCTCGTGCCTCGCTCAGCGCCCGAGCAGACTGAGGATCCGACGACGCAGCTCACGGAACTCGTCGGTCGACTCATCGTGCTCGGGCACGTCGATGTCGGCCACGATGCGCGCGGGTCGCTCGGACAGGACGATCACCCGGCCGGCCAGGCGCAGTGCCTCGTCGACGTCGTGGGTGACCAGGATCGCAGTGAAGCGCTGGGACTCCCACAGCTTGATGATCTCGTCCTGGAGCTGGAGGCGGGTCAGTGCGTCGAGCTTGCCCAGGGGCTCATCCAGGAGGAAGAGCCGGGGCCGGTTGACCAGGGCCCGGGCCAGCGAGGCGCGCTGGGCCATGCCGCCCGAGAGCGTCGTGGGGTAGGCCTCGGCGAAGTCCCGTAGTCCCACGATCTGCAGGGCCGCCTCCACCCGGCGCTGGTCGCGTTCCAGGCGGTCTCTCGCCTCGGGGCCCAGGGCGACGTTGTCCCGCACCGTTCTCCAGGGCAGGAGCGTGGCGTCCTGGAAGGCCAGTGCCCGCAGTGGTGAGGGACCGGTGACCCGCGTGGAGTCGACCTCGACGTCACCCTCGACCGGCTGCTCGAGGCCGGCCAACAGACGCAGGATCGTTGACTTGCCGCAGCCCGAGGGGCCTACCAGTGCGACGAACTCGCCGGGGGCGACCGTCAGGTCGATGTCGTCGAGGACGGGGAGCTGGTCCGGCTTGGTCGCCTCGACCTCGTGGCGCGCCCTGGCTGAGGGGGATATGCGTCGGAGCAGAAAGTGGAGCCAGCCATGGTCCAGGTCACGGGACACGGGGTAGCGGTGGGTGACGCCCCTAAGGTCGACCTTCGCGCCTCGGGAGGCGGATGGATCTGGAACCTGGAGCGTGCTTTCGACTGTTGTGGAATCGGCAGACACCGGTTCACCACCTCACAAGGTTCTGCTGCCATGCCAGCAGCGAGGAGCGGATCTTGAACAGCAGGACCATGAGCGTGCGGCAGAAGGCCACCAGAATGATGAGGCCCACGTACATCCTGGGGTAGTCGGCCCAGCCCTTGACCCAGTTGATGTACCACGCCAGTCCCTTGTCGACACCGGTGAGCTCGGCGGTCATGAGGGCGGCGAGCGAGGTGCCCAGGCCCGTGAACAGGCCGGTGAGCATATCGGGCAGGGCCGAGGGCACGGCCACCCGCCGGATGAGGAAGAGCTCGTCGGCTCCCAGCGTGCGGGCCATGTCGATGTAGTCGCGGCGCACGGAGCGCACGCCCGCACGGGTCATGGTCGCCATGGGGAACCAGGCGCCGAAGCCCACGATGAAGGCCGCCGAGGCGTACGTCGTCGGGAGCAGAAGCAGGGCCAGTGGAAGGAGAGAGGCCGCAGGAACCGGACCGATGGTCTGCAGGAGCGGATGGAGCCAGTAGTCGGCGCGCCTCGACCAGCCCATGAGCAGTCCCGTGAAGAACCCCAGCACCGATCCCGCCGTGTACCCGATGACGAAGAGCAGTGCGGAGGCCCCCAGGCAGCTGAGCAGCAGCCTCCAGTCACCGGCGAAGGACGCGATCAGTACCTCTGGGGCGGCGAAGTACGGGGGCGCGAGCAGCCCGAGCTTGGAGGTCGTCAGCTGCCAGACGATGAACCAGGCGCCGGCAGCGTTGATCCAGGGCAGGTAGTGCGCCAGCGAGCTCGCCGCCGCCGAGGCCGGACGTCTCCAGGCGCAGAAGATCCACGCGGTGAGCACCACCAGCCAGGTGCTGGCGAGAACAGTCAGCGGAATGGTCGGTGCCCGGCGGAGAAGGCCCGCGTCCGGAAGCAGGACGACAATGACCGGGTAGACCAGCCACAAAGACAGTGCGGTCGTTGTCCACAAGCATGTTGAGGAGAACCGACGACGTGCTGGTGCCTCGGGCCTGGTTGCCGAGGAGCTCGGTTCTGGACGCTTCTGGTCAGCGCGCTCGGTTGGTGTGGCTGTGGGTCTGGTATTGGTGAGCACTGGCCATCAGTCCTTGATGCCGAGATCGGCGACGACCGCGTTCGTCAGGCTCTGTGCGGAGACGTCGGAGGTGATGAAGCCGGTTGTCTTGAACTTCTCGATGCCAGGCTCGATCGCAGCGCGGAACCTGGATGCCGAGGCCTTGAACCCATAGGTCTTGAGCACTCGGACGACGACGTCCTGGTCCGCAGCCACGTAGTCGTTGTCGACCTCGATCTTGGCGATCTCATCGATATGGTCCGGCACGTAGGCCGAACCCTTCAACCAGGCCTCAGTGAGAGCCTTGGCCTCCTTGGGCTGCTTCTTGACGAAGTCACCGTTGAGAGCCACCGAGCAGCAGAACTCCTCAGCGTCGTTGTTGGCCAGCTCTCGGGCCGTGCCGTTGAAGACGGGAAGCAGCGGCGCGGGGTCGGAACCCATGATGGCGTCCACCTGCCCGTCGGCCAGAGCGGTTCCCAGGGAGTCCGCATCGACCGTGCGCCAGGTGATGTCGCCGCCGTCGGGGTCGACATTGATACCGGCCTCGGACAGCCCGATTGCGAAGTAGGCGAAGGCCGATGACGACAGTGACGGAACACCGATGGTGGTGCCCTTGAGATCTGCCAGGCGATGGTACTGGGAGTCCTTGCCCACCACCAGACGTAGGCAGCCGGCGTGAAGTCCTGCCGTGAGCCTGGCATTGAGCCCGTTGTAGATCGGCTCTAGCCAGGAGAAGAAGATGCCGGGGGCGCCGATGTACTTGCCGGCGCCCACTCCGTCCTTGGTGTCCTCGGTCTGCTGGGTGCGCGCAAGGGTCACCTTCAGACCCGCGTCGTCGAAGAATCCCTTGTGGTACGCGGCGTAGAGCGGAGCGGCGCAGATGTCTCCGCCGATCACCAGGGGGAGCGCCTCGTGGGCCCCGATCACTCCCTGATTGGTGCGCCGGATCGTCAGGTATGCGCCGGCACCGAGCGCGGTGGCGGCCGCCAGGCCACCGACCGTCAGCAGCGTGCGCCGCGAGGGTCTGCTGCGGCGAGGCGCCTCAGCATCTGGGCCATCCGCGTCGTCGTCCGCAGCAAGTATTTCCGCTGCGTTCTCGGCGGTGACCTCGTCCTTCTTAAGAAGGGACGAATCTGATGAGGATGAGGCGGAAGAAGGGGAGGGGACGGTTTTGGACATGGTGTCTCCTACGAAAGGCAATGGAACGGGAGAGAACCGAACAGGTTGGCTAGGAATACTGCTCAGGTGTGCAGACGCGTGATCGCAACAGCAATTTCCTGTGGCGTTAGTCGACGGGGGTGACGAGAGCCTGTGAACGGCATCGGGATCGTCGTGGCCCAGTGGCTCGTGAGACACCGGCGCAGTGGCGGTTCTACGGCATCGCGCAGCCGGAAAGCGAGAACTCAGCCCGACGTTGTCTCGGGCGTTCCACAGCGGTCGACCTTTACCAAGGCATCATTGCGGCTTCAGGCGCCAGAGGCGCACCGGGGTGAATCAGCAAGGCCGACAGCAACAGCACATTCGCGCGCCACACATGACCGCGAGCGCCTGAGCGCCGGAGGCGGTAGTGGTCCTCAGAGCGATGTGCATCATGGGCGACACCCTACGCCATGTCGCCCGGAAGAATGCAAGCTCATTTTCCCGTACGGTCCGTCGCTGGTGAGTCGTGACCGGTCGTTGCTACAGACACTGCAGCCATTTGGGGGCCGTGCGACGCCGGATAGGGTCGTGGTGTGAGCGGTATCCGTCCTGACGATGTTCTGGTGCGCGAGACCCGGTGGCGAGAGCTGACGTCGACCCCCGTGGCGCCGGGGGGCGGTCTTCTTCCTGCAGCGCCGGCATGGTGGCCGCGGAAGCCCGACGATGATGCCCTCGCGGCCGCGGCGGCTCGTGGCACCCCGGTGCTGGGGGAGACTCGCCTTGTTGATGGCGTCACGATGCGCGAGGCGACCTTCCTGTGGTGCGACGATCGACGGCATGGTGAGAGTCCCAGTGTGCTCATCCACCTCAACACGCTGACGGACAATCACCGCACGCACATTGTCCCGGCTCTGGCCAACCGGGTCCCGGGAACCGGGTGGTGGGCGCTTCATGTCCTGCTGCCGGATGACGCCCTTGTGGGCTATCGGATTGTGGTGACGCGTGATCGCTTACCCAACGACGTCGGGGCGCAACGGGAGTGCTGGAAACGCGTTCATGCCGAAGGCCGTCCCGATGTCCTCTGCCCCGATCGACTGCATGACGGCTTCGGCTTCGTCTCCTCCCTGTGGGAGGGGCCGGGGGCCGTCACCCATCCGGAATGGTTGGCGGCGCCGGCCGATGGTGCGACGGCTGCGCCCAGAATTGAACCGAGCGGCGAAGGGTACGGGCACAGTGTTGAGGTCGGCGGCGGGGCTCTCGACGGCTTCGATGCTTCTGGCGACTCCGCGCGACGCATCACCCTCTGGCAGCAGGACTGCTGCGGCGGCTCGGACGGAGGTCGGCGGGAGCGGGGACAGGACCAGGGGCGGGGACTGCTGGTTCTTCTCGACGGCGAGATCTGGCGCCGCAACGACGTCGTCCGCAGGCTCGGCGTCAGGGCGGCTTCCTGGGACCTGTTGCTCATCGACTCCGGGAATCTGACCATGCGTGCGCGCGACCTGGCAGATCCTCATCGCAGCAGGGAACTGGTGATCCGGTGCCTTGAGGCGGTGCGAAGCGTTCGGCCACTGTGCGACCCGCAGCGGGTGGTGGTGGCCGGTCAGTCCCTGGGGGGTGTGGCCGCTGCGGATCTCGTCCTGCACCGCCCGGATGCCGCTGCTCGTGCCATCTGCCAGTCGAGCTCCTTCTGGCTGGGGTCAGGCCGCAGGGGCGAAGGGGAGGGAGAGCTCCTGGCCTGGTTGCGTCGTCGAGGTGAGCAGAAGCCGTCTGAGCCGGTGCCGGCCCGGCTGGTGGTTCAGTGCGGCGTGCACGAGGGTGTGCTGCGCACGGGTGGGCGCGTGGCCGCTCAGCTGCTCGCAGCCCAGGGGGCTCTGCTGGAGTACCGCGAGGAGCGCGGTGGCCATGACTACGCCTGGTGGCGTCACGGGCTGTCCTGGGGGCTCGACGTTCACGAGCAGGATCTTCCTTATTGCCCGTGACGCGTGCACGTAAAAACGAGACGGAAATGAAACCTGGACAACGGTGTGATCACGCGACCCGATTTATCGTTACCAATGCACGAGTTTTCTCAGTGATTTCGGAACTCGATGGTCTCATCCTGACCGGTTGTCGGGTTACTGCTGTGTATACTTAACCAGGAATCGACGTCGCAAACGATGAGTTCGGAAGATAGAGGATTCTTAGAGGGGGGCAGTCTGTCTATTATCGTTTGCGAAAGGCAGTCGTATCCGTTGAACGGTGCGTTCCTTTCCTCGTCATCCAACGTCCCCAACTGCGGACCGTACGAGTAAGTCCACCTGTACCCGCCCATGAACGAGACCACTTGATGCACTACGCTCAGCGGCTGCTTGCTGCCCTCCCCTCCACCAGGCTCGGTGCGCGCGCGATTCTTGCTGTTCTGACAGCCTTCGGCATTATTCTCACCACCGCGGGCGTGGCCGCCATGCCCCTCCTTAACGAGGGCAATGCCGTCGAGGAGTCCGAGGGTGGCGCGGCCTGCCGCCCTGCCGCCAGAATGGTCTACCCCGAGGGCCAGTCCGCACCCGAGTACGTGGTGCCGGTCTACGAGACCGGGATCGGCGTGGGAGTCGAGTCGATCCTGTCGGATTGGTGCGATGCCGCCGGTGAGGTCCTGGAGGACCCCGTCATCACGCTCAACGTTGTCGAGGGGAAAACTGTCACTCCTCACCTGCTGCCCGGGATTCACGCCGAGCTCGAGCGCCCGGCTCCCGCCAACGGCGAGCAGGACGTGTTCATTCCGACCGACTACCTTGTCAAAGGAATGCGACAGGCCACGGGCGACAACACCTGGGACGTCGGTAAGCGGGTCTACAGCCTCACCTTCACCAGCGGAACGGTGAGCGCCACGACGGGCATGTTCTCCTTCGTCAAGCAGGACCCCGACATCGTCAATCCTCCTTCTCCAGACCCCACGACCGAGCCCAGTGCCGAGCCCTCGGCGGAGCCGACTGCTGAGCCCACGGTCGAGCCGACCCCGCAGCCGACGGCTGAGCCAACTTCCGAGCCGGAGCCGACGACGGAACCCACCAACGACCCCACCGCAGCACCCACGACAGTACCGAGCACTGCGCCCACAACTGGGCCGACTGCGGCGCCGACCACCAAGCCGACTGCAGAACCGGCTCCGGAGCCGACGCAGAAGCCCACCCCGACGCCCTCAGCCACGCCGTCGTCGGAGCCGACGGCAACGGCCACGCCCACCCATTCAGCCACACCGGCTCCCACACCGACTTCCTCGGCAAGCCCGACGAACACAACCTGCCAAGTAGCGCCGACCGCGTCTGTTCTCACTCCAGATGGCGCTGAGCCCAAGGGGACTGAACCTGTCTACGATCCTGAGGTGGCCGTCAGGGTCTCGGGCACGGGCTGGTGCTCACAGGGAACCATGCTCGACGGTGAGAAGTCGGTCGAGATCAAGATGATGGCATACGGTGGATACGCGGTGCCAGGAACCGTTTCGGTACCCGTCACCTTCCACAACGGTTCCTTCGATGCTCAGCTCAACCTGTCGGCGCTCTACACTGCGGGGAAGGCTGAAAAGGGACGCTACTACCTTCAGATCTCACCTATCGAAACCGGGCTGACGGCCGGCACCAACGTCTTCGTCCTCAATAAGTCGGTGACTCCGCAGCCGGTGCCTACCCCGACCCCTACAGCTGGTCCCACAGCCGAGCCCTCGCCGTCTCCGACACAGGAGCCGTCCGCTGCTCCGTCTATTGAGCCCTCAGCCGTTCCCTCGCCGTCGGCTCCTCCCGCCCGGCCAACCAACCCGAAGCCGGGCTCTGAGTCCTCGACAGACACATCAGGCGGGAACAACACCGGTACGCAGGAGAACGGCCCCAGTGGTCAGTCCGGCACCGGTAACAGTCCTGCTGGAAGCGACTCCTCCGACAGATTGGATGCGGATGCCCCGCCGGCCGATGCTCCGGCAGAGCCCGGCGCCGACCAGGGACGGGCTCAGGACAGTGATCGTCGCAGCAACAGCGACACCTCAGCGACTGAGGACTCCGGGGCTTCGACGCGGGCCGACGCCGGCGCTGCCACCATAGAGGACCGCACGGTTCGTCCCACCGCAAACCCGGTCGCTCCGGTATCCAGTTCCGCCCAGCTGAGTGCTGACAACGCCGGATCCTTGTCGGGCTCGCGTCAGGGCAACGTCGTCAACCTTGTGCTGCCCAAGGCCAAGGTCTCGGCAGGGGAGTGGGTGTCGGTGTTCGTCTTCCCGGGAGCGACCACGAAAGGCTGGGTGCAGGTCGATGACGCCAACAGCGTCTCCATCGACATCTCGACATTCGAGTCCGGATCCTATGAGCTGGCTGTGGCCGACCGTGACAACAGTCTCCTGGGGTGGGCGAAGCTGGAGATCACGTCGGCATCCTTCGACCCCCGGAGCCCAGCCCAGGCTCAGCTCCTGACGTTCCCGGACGACGACGCCTCCACCTCGATGGGGCTCAGTACCAATGACATGCTCCTGGGAGGTGCCGGAGGACTGCTCGTCATCGGCGCCGGTAGCCTGCTGGTCGCCGCTCATTCGGGAATGCCGCTTCGCGTGCCGCACGCTCCTCGCCGACCGTGGATTCCGCGAAGGCGCTGACGGGACGCTTCAGGAGATCGTCAATGACATCGCAAAGAGCCATGACATGTTGCCGCTCGAAGGAGGTGACAGATAGATGACCCGGATGAGTCGGTGCACCCGGAGTGAACGGCGCATGCCTGCGCACCGACATCGGATCGGCTCTCAGCATCCGGCGGGCGCTCCGCGCATGCTTGTCATCGTCTGCGCACTCCTGCTCGCCTCCCTGGCGACTGTGATCTCCACTGTTCCCACCGCCAACGCCGACACACCGGCCGACCCCTCCACCACGGGAACCGCCTCGACCGTCAGCCCGTCGACGGTCGCTGTCGGAGGGACGATCATGTTCACGCTCTCGGGGTTCCCCGGAGGCGTGACGGTTCAGGTTCTCATTGATGACGGCTTACCGGCCGCCTCGCGGTCCTCCGAGTCCGAGGTGGTCACGACCATCACGACGAAGCAGGACGGCACCGCATCCGGTTCCTTCGAGTTGCCCGAGTACATCGAGCAGGGAAATCACTGGCTACGATTCCGGGTCTCCGGGGCTCCAGGAGTGACCGCCCAAGAGGGCAACGCGGCGGACTACACCAACAAGAGCCCTTACTTCACCGTCTCAGGTGTCACAGTGATCGGCGGAGCCGCCCCGCCCACCGTCCCGCCGGCGCCAACGCCTCCTCCCCACCAGGTCGCCCCAACGGGCGAATCGAAAGGCACTGGTGCCTCAGGCATTCAGGCCGCCGGCCCTGGGGCGGAACCGGACGGCTTCCCGATTATCGGCACCTCAATCCTCGCCCTCAGCGTGATTCTTGTGGTGTTGTCGGTGCTCGTCGCAGTCAACCGTCGGCGGATGGCCGCCTACCAGCGTCGTCGGGCCGCGGCCTGACACCGAGCTCACGGCTGGGCGCGCACCTGTACCTCAGGTACTCAGTTGCGCCCGGTTGTATTCAGACTGTGGCGTGACTCCGGTACCACCGCGGCACGGGCTTGAGGACCAAGCTCGGGGCTCCTTGTAAACTGCCGCCGGCGCCCACCCGTCTCGTGGTGCGCCCCGACGGGCACCGGCTCAGTGCCCCACACGGAAGGAACTCAGCACCGTGCTGCGAACCCGAACCGCAGGCTCCCTGCGCGCCTCAGACATCGGCCAGGTCGTCACCCTCACCGGATGGGTGGATCGGCGCCGTGACCATGGAGGCGTGGCCTTCATCGACCTGCGGGACGCCTCGGGGATCGCCCAGGTCGTCATCCGCGAGGAGGTCGCCCACGACCTGCGCGCCGAGTACGTCCTGGCCGTCACCGGTGAGGTGAGCGCCCGACCCGAGGGCAACGCCAACCCGAACCTGCCCACCGGCGAGATCGAGGTCGTCGTCTCCGACGTCGAGATCCTCAACGCCGCCGCCCCGTTGCCTTTCCAGGTCTCCGACCACGCCGAGGACGCCGGGCAGGTCGGCGAGGAGGCGCGCCTGCGCTACCGCTACCTCGACCTGCGGCGCAGTGCCATGCAGCACGCCATCCGTCTGCGGGCCAAGGTCAGCCAGGCCGCTCGCAGGGTCCTGGACTCCCACGACTTCGTGGAGATCGAGACGCCGACCCTGACCCGCTCCACTCCGGAAGGAGCCCGGGACTTCCTCGTGCCCGCCCGCCTGGCCCCGGGATCCTGGTACGCCCTGCCGCAGAGCCCGCAGCTGTTCAAGCAGCTCCTCATGGTCGCCGGCATGGAGCGCTACTACCAGATCGCCCGCTGCTACCGGGACGAGGACTTCCGCGCCGACCGCCAGCCCGAGTTCACCCAGCTCGACGTGGAGA
>ERZ772948.2027-NODE-2027-length-10702-cov-4.700479_pt1 | contig 10702 bp, 7 predicted proteins | sample MGYA00511945_ERZ772948 | MGnify/ENA primary metagenome ERZ772948 (study PRJEB29015, sample SAMEA2737927) | human oral metagenome | biome: human oral; feature: human-associated habitat; material: dental | place: China | collected 2141 ... | reverse complement strand
GCGCCGAGTAACCCATCACGAGAACAAGGAGAAACACAATGGCAGGCGAAGACGGGCAGGGGTACCAAGAGGATCCCCAGCAGCGGGCAACACAGGAGGTGACGGCGAGCCAGGAGGCAGTCGATGCCTCCTCGAAGGCTTCCTACTCCCTCAGCTCGGCCCAGACGTCGAGCGCGTGGGGGAGCGAGGACGGACCCGAGGCCCTTGGGCGCAAGGCGGGCGAGATGTTCAACGGCATCTCCGACGTCCTGTCGAAGGAGAACGCGCTGATCGCCGAGTTCGAGACGAAGATGCGGCAGGCGATGACGGCGATCAAGGAAACGGAGGCCGACAACGAGCGGTCCTTCCAGACCGTGAACGGGACCCTCCAGGACCTTGCGGGTTCCGAGCAGGCGCAAGCCCTCGCGTCGTCTTTGGAGAAGGCGGGCTTCACGCCCAAGGAACAGCCGCCGGCCAGCTCCTCGCAGGCTCCGGCTGCCTCCGGCTCCGCGGCTACCGGCGGAGGGACCACGCCTCCCCCGAACGTGCCGGCAGCCGTCTCCGGCCCCGACGAATACTGAGAGCTACTGCGGAAAGGATATCAATCATGGTTTCGTCACCGAACTACGAGCGCCTCAAGGTGTTCATGGAGGCGGCTCGCACCAACCGCGGGCTCGATGCGTGGGATCCCGACCACAAGAAGACGTTGGAGGGCTTCCAGGAGGCCATTGACCGCCTGAAGGCATACCGCGACAGTCACGGCTTCTCGGGCAAGACCGGGGACGCGATGAATCAGTGGGTCGATCGCTCGATCAGCCGCATCGAGGCCTACCGAGCGAAGTACCAGCGGGGATACACCGCCTACGCGGCCGGCCGGAAGTCCATGGAGATGGCCCTGAAGGAGGCGGAGTTGCTGTCTCCGGACCTCATCGACAAGAAGACGGCGGCGATGCGGGATGATTGGGTCGTGGCTGTTCCTTCCAATCAACCGGGCGGTGGCATCAATGTTTCCCCCATTAACACACGTTTCACCACAGGCGCGGCCTACGTTGGCGCGGTCGAGGCGCAGGCCAACGCCCAGCGCGAAGACGCGTCCAGGAGGATTCTGGACATGGTGAACGGTAAGACCAAAGGCTATAGCTCTCGCCTTGATTCTCCTGTGGACGCCAACAACCCGGTGTTCGGCACTCAAACAACAGGGAGTTCGACAGACCCTTCTAATGGCTCTGGAGACGATCCGTGGGGTTACTCCCCCGACAATGGCTTCGGGCGCGGCGGCGCCCGCGGCGGCTCCTCTAGCACCTATCCGGGTGGGTTTGATCAGCCGTGGTTGAGTGAGGCTGATGCTGCTGCTGCGCGTAATCGGACGATTGCGTCGGGGGCTTTGGAGACGCGGGAGCCTGCGTATGGTGAGGTGGGGTCTCGGACGAATCCGATTACGGATCCTCAGGATTTGATGGGGACGGATCTGTTGCACACGCGGGTCAACGGCACCGCGTATCGCAACGGCGTGGTGGGCGGTCACACGCCGGCTCCTCCGGCGGATGCGGATCATCCGTTGTGGCGCCTCAATGGCGGCGGCGCGTCGTCTGATTCGTCGGTTGCTGGTCGCCTGGGTGGTGCTGGCGTGTTGGGCGCTGGCGCGTTGGGTGTGCGTGGTGCGGCTCGTATGGGGTCGGGTTCCTTGGGGGGCCTTGGTTCTGGTGCCATGGGCGGCGGGCTGCGTGGCATGAGTGGCGCGGGTGCTGCCGGGCTGCGTGGCATCAGTGGTAGCACGGGCGCCGGCGGTGCGGGCGCTGCTGGTTTGAAGGTTGGCTCGTATTCGGGGTCGGGTTTTGGCTCGTATAAGCCGCCTGCTGGTGTTGCTGGTGCGAATGGTGTGGCTGGTTCTGGTGCTGCTGGGTCTTCTGGTGTGACGGGGACGACGGGTGCCGGTGGCGCTGGTGGTGCCGCGGGTGCTGCTGGTCGTGGTGGTGCTGGTGCTGGTGGCTTCATGGGTGGTGCTGGTGCTGGTGCGGGTGCTGGTAAGCAGGAGAAGAAGTCGCGTCGGCGTAAGTATGTGGCGTTTAGGTTTGAGGATGAGGATGAGGATGGTCTGCCTGCGGGTTATGTGAATCCGATGTCTCAGACGTATGGGTCGGATAAGGATATTGCTCCGGCCAAGCGCGCTGATGATGGTTGGGATCCTCGCCAATGGTGAACCCCGCTCTCACTGTCGGCCCCGCCCGGCTCCGCACTCGTGTGGGGTGGGCGGGGCGCGCCGCGCGCGCCCTGACCACGCTCGTGTCTGCTGCCGTGTTGGCGGTGGGTGCTCTCGCTGTGGTGCCTGCTCCCGCGCGTGCGGAGGATGTGATCACGACGCAGGAGTACTTCTCCTACTACCACCTGGACCAAGCCCGGGCGAAGGGGTACACGGGTAAAGGCGTGACCATCGCCCTCATCGACGGAACCGTCGACACCAGCGCACCGGAGCTCAAGGGCGCGAACATTATCGACAAGAGTACCTGCGTCCCGAACTCCTCTCCCGAGGCCAAGGGGCACGCAACCGCCATGGCGTCCCTCCTGGTCGCACCCAACTACGGGGTCGCACCCGACGCCACGCTGCTCACCTACCACTCCTCGTCAACAACCGACAGTTCCGACGGCAACTGCTTCACCGGCGGCAAGGTACTCGACTCTACTTCTGCGCTCATCAATCGTGCCATTGACGACGGTGCCCAGATAATCTCCTATTCTCGCGGCTCGGATGATCACGAAGACGAAATGAAATGGGCAATAGCGCGCGCCATGGACCAAGGAGTCATCGTCGCCGCAGCCGTCGGCAATAACAGGACCGACGAGAACGAGGACGGATTACAGTGGTGGTCCGGAGTGGTCGGTGTCTCCGCTATCACCGCCGACGGCGCTTTCGCCGACTACTCCTCCTGGGGCAACGGCGTGACCACCGCGGCGCTCGGCGGCCCCGTCACAGTGCGCGACTATACCTCAACGGGACAACCTCAGGCGCAGACACAGGGAACATCAGTCTCCACCCCACTTGTCGCAGGCATGCTGGCGCTCGCGCGTCAGAAGTGGCCCGACGCCACCGCCAACCAGATCCTGCAGGTCCTGACCCACACGGGTCTGAACCCCAACCACGAGTGGAACAAGTACACCGGCTACGGGGCAATCAGCATCAGTGACCTGGTGAACACCGATCCCTCCCAATACCCCGACGAGAACCCCCTCGCCCAGAAGCAGGGAGGCTCGGCCCCCACGGCCCAGGAGGTCCAGGACTACGGCGACGGCCTGATTGCCCCAACATCCGATGCTTTCAGCGACTCCTACACCTACCGTGGTGCCGATGAATCGGTCCTACATCAATCCGGCAAAAGCTCAGTTCCGATTCACTTGGGCACCAGCCCCAGATACCACCGCAAGTGATGATGACACGGCAGATTCCCGGAGCGTGTGTGCCCCGTTTGCCTCACGTGTGTGTGGGGTGGGCGGGGCGCGCCACGCGCGCCCTCACCACGGGTCTTTCGGCTCTGGCCCTGGCTGTGGGTGCTCTTGCCGTGGTGCCCGCCCCGGCTCGGGCCGATGACGTGATTACGACGCAGGAGTACTTCTCCTACTACCACCTCGATACCGCTCGGGCCAAGGGGTACACCGGTAAAGGGGTGACCATCGCCCTCATCGACGGACCCGTGGACACCAGCGCGCCGGAACTCAAGGGTGCAAACATCACCGACAAGAGCCGCTGCACCATCGAAGGATCTGGAAGCGGAAGAAGCCACGGAACTGCCATGGCGTCGTTCCTGGTTGCGCACGATTACGGCGTCGCCCCCGACGCCACGCTCAACGTCTATCAGGTTTCGAACAAAAGTTCCATCTCGGCGGGGTCCTGTGAAACCGGCGGACAGAAGCTGGACACCTTTGCCGAGCTCATCAACCGGGCCATTGATGACGGTGCCCAAGTCATCTCCATCTCACAGGGGGTCCCCGACCGTGACGACAACCTCAAGTGGGCGGTGGCGCGAGCAATGAGCCGAGGCGTCATCATCATCGCCTCAGTCGGCAACGAAGGGAGCGACAGCAACGACACGCACCTTTCTCAGTGGTCGGGCGTGGTCGGGGTCTCCGCGATCAAGAGCGACGGTTCCTTCGCCGACTACTCCTCCTGGGGCAACGGCGTCACCACCGCCGCGATCGGAGAGCCCTTCACACGCCGGGACTACGAGACAGGACAGAACGAAACCACCACCGGCACATCAAACTCGACTGCCATCACCTCGGGCATGTTGGCGCTCGCGCGTCAGAAGTGGCCCGATGCTACCGCCAACCAGATCCTGCAGGTGCTGACCCACACGGGTCTCAACCCCAACCACGAGTGGAACAAGTACACCGGCTACGGGGCAGTCAACCCCAGTGCATTGGTGAACACCGATCCCTCCCAGTACCCCGACGAGAACCCCCTCGCCCAGAAGCAGGGAGGGTCGGCCCCCACGGCCCAGGAGGTCCAGGACTACGGCGACGGCCTCGCCGACCCAGACGAGCTCCCCACCGATACCTCCTACGCCTACCGGGGAACAGACGAGTTCCTCCTGCGCGACCCGGACACCAAGGCCACCATCCACCTGGGCACCAGCCCCAGGTATCACCGCAAGTAGCCGCACGCCCCGCGCCCGCTCTCAGGCGCATCCGCCGCCCCAGCTGGGCGGCGCCTACCGCCTGTGGTAGCGCGGGCTGGCCCCCAGGTGGGTCGGGTAGCCGTGCCTGGCGCGCAACGCGATGTACTCGTCAAAACCCAGGTAGGCGTAGGAATCATCCCCCGCGATGCGGCTCGGATCCACCACGCCATCGGCGTAGTCCTGGACATCCCGGCGAGAGGGCACAGGCTCGGCCCCCTTGTCCATGAAGGGGTTCTCGTCCGGAAAACGCGTCGGATCTGTCGTCAGCATCGCGTACGGATCCACCGCCCCGTACCCCGTGGACGGGTTCCACTTCCCGTTGCCTCCCACGCCCGTGCGCGCCAAGCCCTGCAAGATCTGGTCCCCCGTCGCCCTGGGCCACCGCTGCATCGACAGCGCCAGGGACGCCGCGACCACCGGGGTCGCATAGGACGTGCCCCAGCCCCGGTAGCGCTGCCCATCGGTCGCGGAACGGTAGTTCGGCCTGGCCAACGCGGCCGTGGACACCGGGTCTCCCCCGTTCGAATACGAGGCCGTCGTCCCGTCCTCCTCGATCGCGCCCACGCCCACGACGCCCGACCACGCGGGCAGCCACTCCGCAGAGTTGCGCACGCCGTCGTTGCCCGTACACGCCACCACGGGGACCTTCCGCGTGATCGCCCGAGCCAGCGCCCACCGCATCCCCTCGTAGCTGCTCGGATAGCTCGACGACGTCGTGATCACGTCCACCCCGTCATTCAGCGCGGACTCGATCAACAGCGCCAGGTCCGAGCGCGCGCGACCCCAGTCTCCAATCGCGCAATCCGACCCGGCCTGATCCCCCTCGAAGGACAGCGTGTAGGACCTCAGGTGCGCCCCCGGCGCGACCCCGAAATCGGGGGCGACCATGACCTGGGCGATCACCGTACCGTGATCCCAATACTTGTCCTGCGACTGAACCGAACAGGGCTTGGAATCCTCAATGCTCGCCCCCGTCAGCTCCGGGATGCGGGTGTTCACGGGTCCGTCGATCAACGCGATCGTCACCCCCCGTCCCGTGTACCCCGCCGAGTGGATCTTCCCCAGCGAGTAGTAGGCGTGGAAGGGCTGCTCGGCCGCCGTGATAGCGGGATCCGCCGCCGAGGCCGGGGCGGCCGGGACCACCACCGCGGCAACCGCCATCGCCACGGCGGCTCCCCCGACCATCGCACGGCGCCACCGGCGCCTCGTGTGCTCACTCATGTGTCCCTACCTTCGTGTCTCCGCGGTGCGTAACGCGCCAGTTTATCACCCGGTCAGCTCCCCGGGAAAGACCCGTCGTAGACACGGCCCACACCCGGAATCACGAATCACCTACGGGACACTCACGCACGTCGTCACGGGGGCCGACTCTCGGCCCGACGCATCCACGACCACGCTCACCGTCAGGCAATTCTCGCCGCTCACGGCCGTCGTCGTCAGGCTGTTGCGGCGCATCGTCTCGGCCACCACGGCCTCGCCCGGGCGCGTCAGCACGTACTTGAACGCGAGCTGATCCGCCCGGAACTGCGCCTGGCGGGGAACATCCCACTCCCACAGGATCTCCGTACCCACCTGGGTCGCGCGCACCTCGCCAACCGCGTCGGGGGGCGCCCCGCCCGGGTCAGCCACCGTGCCGGTCGCGCCGCCCGTCTCCTCACCCGAGGGCTCGCCTCCCCCGCCCACGTGGACGGCGTGCCCGCCACCCGTCAGCATCGCCACCACCAGGCCCGCCGTCGCCACCACCATGACGAGGGCCAGCAGCGGCAGCACCCACACCGGGCGCTTCGACTCCCCCGCGCCCAGGCCGGTCCGCCCGGTCGTCGAGTTCCCATCCCACGCCTCGTTCGAGATGGGCGCGGCGCCGTCGGCGAAGCTCCCGCGCCTGGTGCGCGTGCGCTCCGCATCCAGGGCGACGCCCGCAGGACGGGCCAGCGCCGAGGAGGACGCCCCCGACGAGGCCACGACGCTGAGCTTCATCTCCGTGACCGGACGATGCATCTCACGCTCGATCGTCTGCAGGGCGTAGCCCAGGGCGGCGGCCGAACCGAAGCGATTCTCCGGATCCAGGCTCATGGCCCGGCGAATCACGGCCGTCACCGCATCCGGCACGCCCGGACGATCAATGCGCGACACGCGCCCAGCGGCCACGCGCTCGGCGACCGCCTTCGCCGAGTTATCCCCGTCGGGAATCTCGAAGGGCGACCGGCCCATCAGGAGCGTCCACAGGGTCGCGCCGAGCGCCCACACGTCCTGCGTCGGGTGAGCCCGCGCCGTGCCCGCGATCTGCTCCGGGGGAGCCCACATAACCGAGAAACCGTCGCGTCCGCCCCGCGGGTCCGTGCCCACCGGCTCGGCCACGCCAAAGTCGGTGAGAACCGGCGAACCGAAGGCGTTGATCATGATGTTGCTCGGTTTGATGTCGCGATGCACGTAGCCCGCGCGGTGCAGCATCTCCGCTCCGCCACACATGCGGATCACCATCGACAGCGCCCGGTCGGCGGCCATCGGATTGGCGCGCACCTGATCGAGGATGTTAGCAACCGGGCAATACTCCATGACCAGGAACGGGCGACCATCCGGGGTGCGACCCGCCCCGTAGAGCTGGGCGACCGCGGGGTGACCGGACACGAGCGCCATCACGTCGGCCTCGCGGGCGATCCCCGCCTCGCCGTCGGCCCCGCGATCCCGGCGCGCCACCTTCACGGCAACGTCACGGCTGGGCAGCTCCTGACGGCACAGGTACACGTCCGCGAAGCCGCCCGACCCCAGGGGACGAATCCACTGGTAGCCCGGCAGCACCGGGACCATTCCGACGCGAGCGTCGCTCTCCATCAGCGTTTCCCTTTCCTCGTGCCCGCCAGCCTCGAGGCCAGCGGACGGCGCGTGCGACCCGAGGCAGCCTGGCGGCGCGCCCGGCGACGCCAGCGCAGCGACTTCAGCGACAGCGCGGCGCGCACGCGCGCGAACACCGACACCGACGACGCCCACTGCCGACGCAGCTCATCGACGTCGCTCCACGCCCGTTCGGCGTCCTCCTTGCGCGCCCCGCCCGAGGCGAAGTCGGCGACATCCGCGCGGCGGGCGACCGTGACGACGCGGGGCACCTTGCCGGAGAACAGCGACCAGCCGGGCACGCGCACGTCCGCCGCCGAACGCTTGCGGGCCGCCCGCGGCTTGCTGCCCTTGCCCGCCTGCGCGTCCTGGCCGGGCTCGCCTCCCTCCGCCTGCTCCTGCTCCTGCTCGGGGCTCCACTGCGAGGCCAGGGCCCACGCGACCTCCTGGCGGGTCAGGTGCGACTCGACCACCAGACCGGAGTCGATCGCCGTGTCCACCAGCTCATCCCACGACCCTCGCACCGCCTGCGCGGCCCCCAGCCGACGGCGCACCGAGCGGCGGCGCGCCTTGAGCAGGAGAACCAACAGGACGGGTCCGAGCAGCACCAGGACGGACAGGGACACCGAGCCGATCAGCATCCACGGGATGTGCAGCCCGCTCGGATCCTGCGGGTCGGTGGCCTGGTCGCGCGTGGCGGGGGGCAGCTCCACCGGCGGCTCCGGAGGCTCGGGCGGCTGCAGAACCTGCGGCTTGGGCACCGACTTGGGCTTGTTGATCTTCGTGGTGGGCTGCTGATCGCGCGGCGGCGTCGGGTCGAACGTCGCCCAACCCACGCCCGGGAACTCCACCTCGACCCAGGCGTGCATGTCGGAGCCCGTCAGGTCCACGCTGCCCGAGGCGCCCTCGCGGTACGCGCCCATGACGACGCGGGCGGCGATCCCCTGGGAGTGGAGCATGAGCGCCATCAGGGTCGCGTACTGCTCGTCGTCCCCGACCAGTATGTCCGCCCCGATCATGCGCTGAATGCGGTCCTGGGACGAACCCGGGCGCGAGTCGATCGTGTCCTCGTTAGAGTAGAAGCCCTCCGTGTGCAGGTAGGACTCGATCGCGCGCGCCTTCTCCAGGTCCGAGCGCGCCGACGAGGAGTGCTCGGAGGCCAGGGTATCCACGTCCTTCGGCACGTTCGTGTCCCCGCCCGCGTATCGCTGCGCGTCCACGCTCGCGTACTCCGAGTCCTCGTGGGCGCGCGGCATCGACGTGCTCAGCGAGTAGTTCATCTGCCCCGCGGGGCCGGTCGTGAGCGCGGTCTCGGCCCACAGGTCGTAGTTCAGGCCCTTCTGCTGGGCGGCCGACTCCGCGTTCGCAGGATCGAAGCGCAGGACGGACACCTCGCCGATCGTGGGCACCCACGGCCCCAGCAGCCCGGAGGTGGACACGCTCGTCTCGGTCTGCGCCGTGTCGGCGCTGCGGCCGGGGATCGTCGAACCCACGCGCCGGTATCCGGCCGTCCCGTCCTCGTTCGCCACACCCATCCCGAAGGTCGTCCCGTCGTAGACGTCCATGGCGCCCAGGCGCACGCGCGCCTCCTTGGGCATGTTGGACACGCGGATCAGGGAATCGTCCTCCAGGTCCTTGTTGTAGTGGCGGTAGCTCGACAGCGGCGAGGGGTACTCGCGGGCGTCCACGGGAGGCTCCACGAAATCACGCCCCACCAGGCGATCCGAGGCCGCCGGCCCCAGGAGAGCGCCCGCGGGGATCGCGGCCGCCGCCATCACGGCGACCATCAGCGCGCCCATGCCCACGCGCCACCACACGTGCACGACCTGGCGGGAGGATCCGCCCATCGTCGTCGACGCCGACGTGGTCGACGAGGCCATGCCGATGACGATGTCCGCGCCCGAACGGGCCCTCGTGATCGCCGAGGCCCACGACCACCAGATGATCAGGCCGAGCCACCACACGGCCACGAAGACGATGCCCGGCGCGGTGGCGGTGGGACCCCACATGGTCGCGACCCCGCCGGCGACGACCAGGGCCACGGACCCCCACATGGGGCGCCCAAAGCGCACCGTCACGACGCCCGCGACGGCCGAACACACCAGGCACGTCATCCACGGCACCAGCGTCGGCCCCACGTACGAGGCGGCGGGCGGGGTGAGCGTCAGCAGATCCTTCCACGACTCGACCGCGCCGATCACGAGAGTCTGGATGGTGCGGGAGGTGGGGATCACGCCCCAACGGGTCGTCTCGCGCAGCGCCGCTGCCCCGCCGAACAGGAAGTACGAGGCCACGACGCCGGCCGTGATGGACAGGAGATCCCAGCGCCACCGGGAGGCGGCCCACGCGAGGGCCAGGCCCACGGCGACACCCGCGGCGGCCGCGATGGCCCCCTGGCCTCCGCCGAACACCGCCTCGAAGGAGGCGACCGGCCCGACGAACAGGAGCGCAAGGACGGCCAGGGACCACGAGGGCATGGCGGCGCGGCGAGCCGATGCGCCCATCGTCGTCTCCTGCGCGGAGGATCGGCCGGGGCGCGCGGGGGCAGCCCCGCGAGAACGCGCGTTCACACCGACACCCCCCGCGAGACCAGCATCGGAAGGTCCTCCAGCGACGGGCAGTCGATGATCACGCCGCGCGTGATCTTCCGGCGCCTCCTCGCCCGACCGGGCACGACACGAATGACGGACACGGACACGTCGACCGGCGCGATGTTGGCCAGGCGCGCCGCCTCCTCGTCATCCACGCTCTCACCCACCACGATGGACAGGACCGAGATCCCGCCTCGCTCCATCACGCAGCGGCGAACCACCCCGGCGAAGTCCGAGCGCGTCGAGGTCTCCATCTCCGAGAGCGCGTCAAGCATCGCCACGGGCCTGCTCGTGGGAATCCACTCGTCCGCCGTGTGCATCGACACGGTGCGCGCCTCACCCGATCCGGCGATCGCCAGGGACGCTGCCACCGACACGGCCGTCTCGAAGGAACGCCGATCCCACGAGTCAATCCTCGTGTCCAGCACCACCATGTGGTGGGAGCGGTGGGTCTCCTCGAACTGGCGCACGATCAGGCGCCCGTAGCGAGCCGTCGACGGCCAGTGAACGGAGCGGCGGTCATCCCCCGGCTCATAGTCGCGCAGGGCATGAAAGGACACGTCCGAGCTGGTCAACTTCTCGCTGGCCACGCCCTCGACATCCATCTGCATGCCCGTCGCGTCGAAGGAG
>ERZ772948.2023-NODE-2023-length-10704-cov-5.762419_pt1 | contig 10704 bp, 6 predicted proteins | sample MGYA00511945_ERZ772948 | MGnify/ENA primary metagenome ERZ772948 (study PRJEB29015, sample SAMEA2737927) | human oral metagenome | biome: human oral; feature: human-associated habitat; material: dental | place: China | collected 2141 ... | reverse complement strand
TCAGCGAGAAGAAGCACGCCGAGATCGTCAAGCAGCTGGAGACAACGTTGGGAGGAGAAGAAGCGGACGCAGCGGGGAAGTGACTGGGCCCGCCCAGGGGCCCGTCCCGCCCACACGCCCGATGAGCGCGCGAACGGAAGAAGTGGACGACGCTGTCGGCGAGTGACACTGGGTCCCACGGTCGGCCCCGGTGGCCGCCTGCCGAGTGTGACGGCGTCTCGTCTGTGTCCGCAGTGAGCGAGTCCCAGCGCCGGCCCCCGGTGACCATCTGAATGGCAGTGCGGTCACCGGGGATCGGTGCGACGATCGGGGGCGGGATCGGGCCGAACCCGCTTCCTGCGGGACTCTCATCGCGGGGGAGTCCGAGTGAGGGGAGCCCGGCGCCGCTGCCGATCCGCGACGTTCCCACGCGAAGCCCCGGGCAGCCGTTCGGGCTGGGCTACCGGGAGGCGGCGAGAACAGTTGCGCACGGCGCTAGCTGTATGAGGGTGTGACGTTGTTTATGGGGGTGGGGACGCGGCTGGCGGGTGGGTTGCCCGCCGTGGCGGTGTGGGGTCGGTGGTAATTGTAGTGGGCGGGCCATTGGCCCAGCGCGTCTCTTCGCTGCTCCTCGCTGGTGAATGGACGGGCGTAGAGGAACTCCTCGGCCAGGATCCGGTTGTAGCGCTCGACTTTGCCGCTGTGCCGCGGCGTGTAAGGGCACGTGTACTTGGCGGCGGCCCACGAGATCGCGGACCGCGTCGTTGAAAGCGGTGGAGCGGTAGGCCGACCCGTTGTCGGTGACCAGGCGAGAGAACCCGTCGATCATGGAATGCAGGTAGGTGTAGCCCGCTCTGCGCCCTCCCCGCCTGGAGGCCCTGGCCGCGTCGGTGCCCCGCCCGTGAACGCGCCACCCGCCCCCCGTGGGAATGGCCGACCTTCTTGACATCCATGCGCCATGTGCCCCCGATAGCGGGCCGATCACCCCGGGAACGCGGTCAGGCATACTTGTGGGGTCCAGGTCCCTCCTGCGGCTGATCCCCAGGCGCTCGAGCCACCGGCCCACAGCGCGCGGACGGCTGGCCCACCCCATGGCGCTGCCCGACTCCGGGAGCTGATCCGGGCCGGACCACTTGTGGGCGCGGCGCATGCCCTCGACCTCTTCCACCCACCGCGCCTCCAGCGCACCGGGGCAATGCTGGGGGCGCGACGACCTGTCCCCCAGGCCGGCCCCGCCCCCGTCCTCGTAACGGTGCCACCACTTGGACGCGGTCACCCGCGAAACCCCCATCTGGGCCGCAACATGGGCGATCAGCACACCAGAAGCGATGCGCACCACCACACGTCCTCGCCCTTCGACGGTCAACGGTGCATTAGGGCGGGACATGGTAGCGGCCTCCCGGGCCAGGACACGGACTTCGACACTCCACATCCTGCCAGGGGCCGCTACCCCACGACAACAACCTCACACCCCACAACACCTAGCTGGGTTGAACGAGAGTAGAATCGTGCTTACAGTGCGCGTGACGAAGCCTGTTCATCCGAAGGCTCCGAAACTCTCACAACCCGCACAAAAGGTGATAACATTAGCCATGAGCGACGCGAGCAAGACTGGAACTAGTTCAACGGCTGACCAGCCGATAAAGTCATCATCCGAGGACGTTCTCGGACGAGCTCGTTCTGCGCATGCTTTTGCCGATTCGATCCGAGAACTCGACACATCCCAAGGGCTCGTTGTGGGCATTTTAGGGCAATGGGGGCAAGGAAAGAGTTCTTTCATCAATCTGATGCGCGAACGATTCGAAGCCGATCCCCGTCTCACAGTTATTGACTTCAACCCCTGGATGTTTTCCGGCTCCGACCAGCTTCTCAGTATCTTTTTCAGAGAAATTGGAGCAGAGCTGAGCGTAAGTAGTAGTAACATTCTTGGTCAAGTGGCTAATTGGTTGAGTAAATACTCGGAGATTCTCCGTCCAGTGTCGTACTTCGTCCCTGTGCCTTATGCGGGCTCTATTGCCGACATAGCCAGTGCGGGAATTAGTGGGACTGCTGGGATAACAAGCGGCAAGCGCAGCGCGCAGGATGTCCGTCGGCGCATTGTTGAAGAGCTTGAGAAGCTGGAGTCTCCGATCGTCGTGGTAATCGATGATATCGACCGACTTGCGACGATTGAAATACGAGAAATGTTCAAACTTGTCCGTCTCACCGCAAACTTCCCAAATGTGGTTTACATTCTTGCCTTCGATCGGGAACGTGTTGAGAACGCGCTTACAGAGGACGGTATGCCCGGATGTAAGTACCTTGAGAAAATTGTTCAGCTCAGCTTCGATGTTCCGCAAACCCCGAAAGGGCCGTTTCGTTCGCAAGTGTTCGCCGGACTGAATAGGATGCTCGAGCCACTGGCAGACGCTCGTTATGATAGAGAACGCTGGCGTGATGTATATTCAAAAGTGATAGAGCCACTGTTTTCTAACATGCGGGACATCGCCCGATTCACCCTGTCTGCGAAGACTACCTTGGCAGAGCTGGGCGCTGAAATAGACCTCGTCGATCTTCTTGCGATGGAGGCGGTTCGCGTTCTCCGTCCCAAACTGTTCCAGCGACTGATCGGAATTAGGGAGAGGCTGGCAAGAACGGTAAAGGTGGTGGGTGGTGAGAACGCGCAGGCAAACGATTTTGTCTCAGCTCTGATCGCAGAGTTCCCTGATGACGAACACGTGGTCCGCTCGTTGATGAGCCATGTGTTTCCGGCTACAAGGCCGTCAGTTAATGCTGGTTATCACGACTCCTTCTCCCAGAACAGTGTTTGGACAACAGGGCACCGAATGGCTGACAGGGATTTCTTTAGTTACTATCTCGATCGCGTTGTGACGGATGGCCTGCGCGCGTTCTTGGACGCCGGCTTGCCGTTTCAGCTGCTAGTTGACGCGGACTCGCTCTATGAGTTCCTTTCCCGCCTACCCTATGACAGAATCAACTCTGTTATAGGCAATCTATCCTCGTACGAAGCGGAATTCACCCCCGATATGATCGTTCCTGGGGTGACCGCATTATTGAATTTCGCAGGTCTCGTTCTTTGCGACTGGGCGCAAAAAGGGTCCGACGTTGATCGGCCGCATGTCGCAATCGCCGGGGCAGTGTACCGTCTTCTGCGCAGTGCTGCGCAGGAGGCCCGCGAAGGGTTGGTGCGAAAGATTCTCCCTCAAGTGAAAACGTACTCATCACAATTGCTATTGATCGACAAGGTGGCTGGCGCGGGATCTGCTAGGAATGCTCTAGTCGACGAAACGTGCGCCGAACGGTTATACGCAGACTTTGCCGCGCGTTTTAGGCTACATCCCCCTGAGTATCCAGAATGTGAGTGGGACGCAGGGCGCATCTATGATGCCGTTTGGAACGGGGAGTGCTACAGGCCGTTAGAGTCCAATGACAATCCTTAAATCCTCTACGTAGTTCTGCGTTCCTCGAGACAGGATAAACAGATCGTGACAACGAACGAACATCCGGATGAACAGTAGTCAGAAGGACGGGCATTCTGGGAAAACTGACTCTTCGCATTTGAGGGTGTAGGGGTGGTGTGAGGGGGTTCGGCGTGTCGTGTTGGGTAGGGGTCGAGGTCTTTCGATGATGGAGATTCCTACACCGTCCATCTGAAAGACCTCGACATGCCTCATACTACCTTTGATCGTCCTGACCTGGGTGCGTTCACGCGCCTGGATGGCCTTGGGTTGGAGGTGTGGGGCCAGCGCGTGGAGAAGAGCCAGACAGTGTTGGCTTGCCGTATCACTGGTGATGACCGGTGGTGCCGACGGTGCGGGTGCCCGGGCGTCGCACGAGACACGGTGATCAGGCGCTTGGCGCACGTGCCCTACGGGTGGCGCCCCACGATCTTGCACGTGAGCGTGCGCCGCTACCGGTGCCAGGGGTGTGCTCATGTGTGGCGTCAGGACATGAGCCAAGCGGCAGCCCCGCGCGCGAAGCTCTCGCGGGCGGCGGTGCGCTGGGCGCTGGCTGGGCTGGTCGTCCACCATCTGACGGTGGCGCGCATCGCCCAGGCCCTGGCTGTGTCCTGGAATACCGCTAATACCGCTGTCCTGGGCGAAGGCCAGCGCGTGCTCATTGCCGACGCGCCGCGTTTTGAGAGTGTGCGTGTGATCGGCGTTGATGAACACGCCCCCGATGGGCGCACGATCAGCCACGAGACGACTTCGCACGTGGATCCACACGCCGTCGTGGAGGAAGGGCCTCGTAGAACACGGGATCGTGCTGCCCCCGGCTGGCGGGGCGCGCAGAAGTGGACGCCCATCCGGCGGGTTGTGAGCCCCCGGGTCGTAGGCATGCGGTTGACCGGACGGGCACCCTGACAATTGACGACCGGGCGGTACCCGGCGGCCTGGGAGGGGGCGGCCTAATCATCGGCAAGGGAGGGGCCGGAGCGATGGGCGACCCTGGTCGCCCGCCACCGGCTACCTCGTCCTGGTGGGCCTTCCCCAGGGGCCGGGAGGGCGCGGCCTGGTGCGGGCGCCCTCACCCGGTCGTATCTGCGCACTGCCCGAGCGCGACGACCACGACGACACGGGATCAGGGGAGCGAAACGGCCCGCCACCAGCGCCAGGGGCGCCGCCACCGCGGGCCGCTACCTGCCCAAAGGCACCCCCATCACCAGCCACCAACCCCTACCCGGGCGCCATCGCCGACGAACCGGGCAACTGCCCCCGCACCACCCTCGACTACCTCACCCCACAAGAAGCATTCACCCAACTCATTGCCACCACCCCTTGACACCACCCACACCGCACTTGACACTGCCCATACATGTAAGCGTATAATCGACAATGACAGTTTCGGGTGTGCATGCAAGTCGGTTCTGTGTCGCCCGCTAACGCGTGATCGTATACCAGTTCCATTGAGGAGGGGATTTCATGGAAGTCGATGACTCAGCTTCGGGGGTTGGAGCGATTGAAAGTCCTATGGCCAGCGGGGAGACTGCTGACGATGTTATAGCTGTCGGATCCAGAACTCGTATGCCGAGGGTTTGCCTGGAGCGTTTCAGTCTCGCCGCAGCTACCCGGACGGAAATCGATGTTTCGGAGTGTGACAGTAATGGCGAGCTCGAACTATGTCTCACTAGTCCTGACTCGTTGTACGTCGTTGTCAAGGTGTGGGCTGCGGCCACAATAGCGCGACCACTGGACATCGTTGTGGTGGTCAACGATGATATGGAATATGGCTACGGGCCAAAGTGTGCTATCATCCTTACGTCTGATGACGACGGTCATCTGAGAGGCACTGCGAGCGTGCGTACAAGTGCTCCACGTATCAAGTGGAGTTGTGAGCGACCCAAACCCTTAAAGGACGTAGACGACTCTCTTTCTCCCATCATTTCAACAAGCGTGGGGCAGGAGAACCTAAAGTCATGGGTCACTGCGGCGCGCAATTTGCCGAAAGAACACTCACTGCGTATCGCCATTAGAAGAGCGATAATGCGATGATAAGACGACAATTGGCGGTGCGCGGAGTGTTAGCCGTGGTCGTATTGTTTATTTCGATTTCAGTTTCTCCGGCTGGAACTGACGCAAACTCGTTTTTTGTAACTTCAAGTCCTGCCAATCTAGCCGGACTGTCGAGAACGGCCGGGCCCTTCGTGAACGCCCCGGACGATACTGATCCACGATTGGTTCTGTCCGCTTTAGTCTGGGTCGACTTCCGTGAACTGATGAACGCTCCTGTGCCCTCTCTGTGCGGGCATTCTAATGGAAAGTTGGTGAATGGTCAGATTCCTGGAATAGCGGAAGGTGAAGGCGCAGTGTTTCTTAGGCCATTTTCCTTGCTAAGTGAAGGGGGCAAAAGTTCTTCAAATACTATCGTCACGGGAATCGATCCCAGGGCTTCCGTGGCAGCTGTCGTGTCGTGCAATCGGGGTGGCGTGAGCTGGCCAGACGCGGTCGTGGTCTGGAATAGTAGCTTCGAGCTGACGGCCTGGGCGGACTTGCGCAAAACTCAGGGAAGCCGCGGGCGCGTCGATTCTATCAAGCTGAAAGGAGACAAACTGCTGGTGCGGTGGACCTACCAAGACGGCGGAGATGTTGCGTGTTGCGGCACATACTCCGCCGAGGGGTGGGCTGAAACAACCGATGGAGAAGAACTGGAACTGGAGTCGATCGCCGTTTCGCACGGCGAGGATGTCGTCCTCTCTGCGCTTACTGCTGCAGGAAGCCGCAACAGCGCGAAAATGCGTGCTTCTGTTCCACCTGATAGAGTGTCCGTTCAGGCATGGCGAGCAGTCACACGTATTGCCGATTTAGGGATTCGTTTTGACTACGATAGTCTGAAATGCCTCGGCGGCCCTCTATACGGTGGTACGTACAAGGGACGCGACTTGCCCACTTTGGAATACCCGGTATCCTGTTCCGTGCAACTCGACAACGGAGAACTTGTACTTTTCGGTTTGAGCTATGAGGCGTGGAACGACTATGAAGTTGAATCCGCCTACGTCGCGTGAGGAGGAGCATTGCCTAAGGAGCATGAGAACAATCTCAATACATTGATTCGCACTAAGGATCAACCGTGGCTTAATAGTATCAGGATGTGTGTCACCGATAATGACGCTGATCGTCTCAGTGCACTCACCACATGGGACGATATCGACTATAGGACGCTGACGAAGGGCCTTGAGGATGATGCTGACGATGAAATTGATGACGAGTTCAGCGGCTGGAGCGCAATGCCGGCACCAGGGCGCGCCGCGCGCGGCGTCGTGGCGCTCGCCCAAGCGGTTCTCGGTTCCGGAGAGCATGGGCGATTGCTATCTGAAGCGTTGAAAATCTTCGAGACTAATGACATTGCTTGCGCCCAGGATCTGGATAGTGTGAGTTCATGGAAGCAGAACCGATACTCCCGCGGAAAAGGGGCGGTCAGTTCTGTTCTGAATCTGCTTAATGAGATCGATTCCCCAGCCGTCGGCTTTGCATACCTACTCACCAGATTTCTCACAGGCGACTTTCCTCGTCGAGCCGACAGGCCAGTGCAGCTGCCGGTTCTTTTAGAAGTTCAAAATCCGTCACTCAGAGACGCTTCAGAACCTGGAATCGGAGCGATACTCCAGTTGGAGCGTTTGAGTGAAGGCCCGCCTGGCATTTACGCCGATCCTCGCACTATGACTTTCGCCCAATGCGATCAACAGTTTGCTAACGCTCTAAATTCCGCATGGAAAGGGTGCAAACTCTACGGCACCGAAGCGTGCTTAGTGTGGTCGTTGTTCGTTGATGAGGCCGTCGTTGACAGGGTGAATGGCGGTTCGATGGGAGCCGCTTTTGCGGTCGGGCTCGATGAGTGGGCGCCACGGGGTGGAATCGCTCAGTTGCTGCGCCGTGCGAGCCTTGATCCTTCGTGCGCCATAACGGGACAATTAGACGGTCCGAGAATTCTTCCGGTAACAGGGTATGATAGTAAGCTCTGGGCTGCGGCAAGGCAACGTTGGAGAGTTGTCGTTCCAAGAAAGTCGAAAGAAGAAATCGAGGCTGTTCGGGATCGAGTTCCTGACTATGCTAAGCTGAATGTACGCTATGTCGATAGTGTTTCTCAGGCCGTGCGGAAGTCTCGCAGAATGTTTGGTAGAACCGCATTAGCCATGGTAGCGGTAATAGTGCTTTGTATCGCTCTTCTCAGCGGGCTGTCAGGAATGCTCGATGGGGTTAGACTCCGCACAAAATCCACGGAGCTCGCAAGTATTTCTCTGAGTGAGAGGTCGTCCGACCCGCGGATTTCCGCTCTTACGGCCTTGCTGGCCTACCGCATGAACCCTTCAACGGATTCGGCACGCGCGGCGCGTGGGGTGGCCGAAACGTACCCTGGCGTTGTTGGTGCCGTGAAAGCGTATGATTCTCAGGTGGCACAAGTAACGCATGTAGGCGACTTTTTGCTGAGTGCTGATTCCAGTGGAAACGTCTCTTTGTGGAAGAATCGTGTGCAAGTCGGCAGTTCGCTTGAACTGGGCGCCAAGGTCATCAGTCTTAAGGGGGCAGTTGATGGAACTCTTGCAGTGGCGCTATTAGGTAGTGATCTCGTGTTCATCAACGTTTTCGATGAGGGTAGGTTGACCGAATCCGCGCGAGTGTCGGTGAATGGCGGTACAGCTTCCAGTGTTCTATCACCAGCTATTTCGATTTCCACCTCAGCCGACGGTCTTGAGGTTCGCTTGATTTATAAAACAGGGCTCGTCGCGCGATACAGTCGGTATGGTCATTTGATCGGCAACATAGACTTAGGTGAGCTGCTCGGTAGAGGCGGAGATAGTGATCCGACTCGAATCACAGCGGCTTCGCCGTTTATGGGCGGGTATATTCCCGATGAAACGTGCGATGGTGACTGTCTTTTGCTTGGGACAGATAAGGGAGATGTGTACTTGTACGATCCAGAAGTCGGATCGTCGAAGTTGCTTTTTAAGATTCCTGAGACCCCGGAAGGGCTGGAGATCACGAGTCTCTCCTGTGATGACACCGTTATCGTCGCAGGAACTGCGAGCGGCGTTCGGGTGTGGGAACAAGCCTCCAGCGAGATGAACAACCTTCCGCTACCGGGTGTGAACTTGACAGTGCATGACGTAGTCGTGAGCGGCGACGGCCAAATAGCCGTCCTCGTAGGTGGCGTGTTCGCCCCCACGACTGCGCTCTACTTCGAAACAGGAGAAAGGAGTGCAGTGACGCAGAGGATTTCTGGAACAGCTATTGGCACCACTAATGGTCTTCGCGGTATAACTGTCGGCACGAGTGGTGGCATGTTTGTGTTTGTCGATCGGCAAAGGGACCGAAGCGCGCAGCGGATCGCTGCGACAACTGCCCTCGCTGTCACTTCGGAGGGCAACGTGGTTCAGACTTCTGGCTACTCCCCTATGAGTATTACAGATCTTAGGATTCTCGGCCTTGATGATACTGTGCCTGCGGGATACTCAGTGGTGCAGGAGCTTGCTGGACCTGAGGGCTGGCAACAGAAAGGGTGGTATGTCAACGATATTGATGTCAATGGGCACCTTGTCGCCGCTAGTGGTCTGGCGCCCTCGGGTAGTACGGGGTCAATAGTGGTATGGGACAGGAGGACGAGTGATGTGGTTTCGGTTGTCACGTCCTCTTTAGATTCGTCCGTTCGAGACGGCGATGATCCGCCGATAGTGTCGATGGTGCGGTTCCTTGGGGATAGTGGTCTAATTGCGGGTTATAGCTTCTCCAGCGGGGATCTTTTCATTCTCGGTGCCGGTGGGAGGAGTGGGGCTGTTGACTACAACCTCATCTCCCGGCGTCACTTAGGGGGCGGCCTTGGCTCCATGGCCTACTGCGGTGTGAACGACATGCTCTATGTTCTCGTGTGGCCGGAGAGGGACTACTCAAAAGCAGACCATGAGATTGTGGCAATCGATGCCGTTTCAGGCATTACAAGGTGGACTGTTCCAGTTGGTAACGCTGTGCGAATGACTGTTAATCCAATCACAGGGAATGTTGCTGCATCCGATGGCTCTATTCTGACTGTTTACTCAGGTGTGGACGGCTCCGTTATCCGTAAGGGTGAACTTCCTGCGCCCGCGGATATGATTATGTGGAGTCCTGACGGAAGCAGTATCGCCGTAGCCGAGGCGGGGGGAAACCTTGATATTGTTGATTCCGTGAGTATGGTTCAGAGGATGCCCACTATGCGAGTAGGGGAAAGGTTGGATTTTTCTCGTGTTCTATGGATGCCCGATTCGAAGAAGGTGGTTGTCAGCACAGTATCACAGGATTCTGGAGGGGGTCCCACTGCCGGTTACACATTTGTCGTCCGTGCTGATGGTGCGGACTGGACTGACCGAATGTGTGAGATCGCGGGTTCGAATCTAAGCCCGAATGAATGGAAAGAGTATGTGGGGGATGAGTTCCTTTATGAGAAGGTGTGTCCGGCGTGACGGGTCTTGCGCTTTTCAGCCGTAGAGTCCTACAAAGTCCACGACAATCCATGTCGCGTCCCGTTTCTCGAGAGCGAATCGTGCTACCGTTGTCTTTCCATCCATGGTAAAATCACAAGTGTAGTCGCCCTGCATCCAGCTGAATGGACGTGTTTCGCTCGCGCATGTGCCAGGTCCCGGCGACGCAGGGAGCTCTTCGGGATAGTTGTAGATTTCACCTGTGCGTCCTGTGATATGGTCCCAGTGCGATATGACTACAACACCTTGTGAGCCGTTCAGATCTCGAGGGCGGACCACCAGATCATATACATCTGGAGTAGAGTGAGCGCGGAAGGTGAGTTTATCGTCTTCGGCTATAGCCGTTCCAATTACTGACCACGCTTCTTCTACGCTTGCGCCCGGCGGTATTTCCACGGGGGTTCGCGCTGTGCTGGGACGTGCCGTCGGCGCAGATCTCGTACTTGGTTGATTCTCGCTCGGGGGCAGGCGCGTCGGCTTGAAGAGCAGAATGCACACGGCTCCCGAAATGAACAGGAGAATAATGATTGGCAATGGGCGCAAAAAACGGGAGCGGATGAACCGGTAAATCGACCGAAGGCGGCGCTTCGGGATCGTACTGGTCTTGTTTGCGTCATCCATGTCTCCAATTGTAGTGGAACTTGGATGTTGCGGCAGTTGACTTGTGTGGATTTTGCGATGGGTGGTCGAGCAAGGCCGTGCCCCGGGCCGCAGGGCCCGGGGCACGCACCTGTCAGTCAATGCGGCTACAGGATCACCCCTTCTTGCGCTTGGCC
>ERZ772948.2022-NODE-2022-length-10704-cov-22.309982_pt1 | contig 10704 bp, 10 predicted proteins | sample MGYA00511945_ERZ772948 | MGnify/ENA primary metagenome ERZ772948 (study PRJEB29015, sample SAMEA2737927) | human oral metagenome | biome: human oral; feature: human-associated habitat; material: dental | place: China | collected 2141 ... | reverse complement strand
AACCATACGCATACACCACAAGCAGCGTACACACGCTGACCGCAGTATAGATACATAAAAAGAACTTGTCATGACGGCAAGTTCTTTTTATGTGTGCAAAAGAGCGGAATTTTTTCCCTTTCCTGTCGTTTATACTAAAAAGAACAGACGAGGAAGGAGAATGCTATGCACTATATCAGATTATTTGTCCTTTGTGCGCTCTCACTGAGCGTCCTCCTGCCGGGCAGGGGAGAAGCCGCCGACCTCTACAGCGTCATCTACACCGATGCCAGCTTCTATAACGGCGACACGGCGCAGTGCGACTGGATCACGAATGCCATTTTGTACGCTTCGGCAAGCTACAACGTCGATCCACTCCTCATCACGGCCGTCATGGAGACGGAATCCAACTTCTACATGGGCGCGGGCAGTCCCGCCGGTGCGATCGGACTCATGCAGCTCATGCCCGCCACGGCAGCCGGCATCGGCGTGAACCCCTATGATCCGCTCGGCAACATCCTCGGCGGAACGATCTACCTGCGTACACAGCTCGACAACTTCGGCGGGCTCGGCGAATACGGCGTAAGTACGGCCGTCGCCGCCTACAACGCCGGCAGTGCTGCTGTCTACCAGTACGGTGGAGTGCCGCCGTACCGGGAGACGATCGACTATGTGGCCAAAGTACATCGTGCCTACATGAACCTCTATCAGATGTATCAATACGGGTGAGGGAGGGAGCTATGAATCTAATCCAAACCGCAGGTATTTCCCTGCTTGTCCTCATCATCGGCGGCTGGATCTACACGCGCTGCCACGGCGATGGCGTGCGGACACTTACAAAACTGCTGCTTCTCGTCAATGCACTGCTTCTATTCGTCACGCTCAACCTCTATTATGCAGCAAAAAACGAAATCGCCGTCAAGGAAGTGATCGAAACGTACAGTGTCGCATCCACCGTCGACCTCCTCCCCCTGATGCACGAGCCGGGGCACAGCGTTGAGATGCAGGAGAATCGCCTCCTGATTGACAAGGGAAGTGACCATGAGCGCATTTTCATCCTGATGCGTGAGCCGTTTTTCCACATCATCGACCAGGGAAAAATGATGCAGATGACAAAAGAATTGCCCAATTAACTTCAAAATGCAAAAAGATAGGATTTTTCGGCAAAAATTTCAGTTACCATAGATTATGGAGGAGAATTGTCAAAAAAAGGAGTGTTTACCATGACCATCCGAAAAACAGCTGTTGCGGTCGGTGTCACATTTGGCATCTCTGCCTCGCTGCTCGCCATGATTCCGGCAGGGCATCACAGTGAGGCGGCGATTGCAGTCATCGACCAAAAGAACATCGAGGAAGCGATCAAAACGGCCATCCAGACGGCTAAGATCCTCTCGACCGAGGAGAAGGAGCTGGCACTCATGATCCTCAACTCCAAGAAGATCGGCAGTGCAGAGATCGAAAAGTATGCGCAGATGCAGGGCGCACAGCAGAAACAGATCTTTGACGAGAAGATGGGGCAGGAGGGCGTACTCGGCAAGATATGGGGGGACAAAAAGGGCGGAACGAATCCGAATCCTCTCGATACCGTCTGGCGTGAGCGTCTTGGCGATCTACAGTCCATTCTCAATGGCAACACGACTGTCGCTACAGGCATCCTGAACGAACGCCGCCGGGAAGAGACACTCACGGCCACATTCAAGGATGCAGCACAGTCCGCCCAGAACACGCAGCAGGCAAACCTCGAGATCGCAAAGTCCACGCAGGAAGCCCTGAATGCGTCGAATCAGGCGGAGGGAACCATGCAGGTCATGCAGTCGGGCAACGCCATCAACGCCAACAGCGTGCTGGCACTGCTCCAGATGACGAAGATGTATAGCAACGCCGTTGCCGCTGAGGCATCGCACTACCAGGCAGAGAACCTGCGCCGTGCGACCATTGAGTCGAATGAGCAACAGGCGGCACAGCGCAATCTTGCCGCAGGTAAGGCGGCTCTTGCCAGCATCAAGGCACAACAATGAATGGAGTGGTGGATATGCACCGATGCACTGAGACACTGCGGCACATCCTGCCGCTTGGCATATTTGTCCTCGTCACCGTTCTCGTCCTGGCGGACGGCACAACGGCATCCGCCGCAGCGAGCTTTAGCTCTGACATCGGGCTAAAGGGCGGCGACAACGCCTTCCAGAACAACCTCACTACCATGGCGAACGGCATGTTTACCGTCGCGCGGATCATATCGACCATCATGATCGCACTCGCGGGCATCATGATTGCCTTTAACGTCGAGACGGCCAACAAGACCACATGGAACATCATCCTCGGCATCGGGCTTGCGCTCAACTTCGGCACGGTGCTCATGAGTGCGTTCGGCGGGAACTTCGGCGGTGCGGATCAGGCACCGTTCGAGTACCGGATGCACGTCACTGCGGACGAGGACAGCAAATGGTATGACTTCCTCCAGCCATTTACACGCACCTATATCGACTATACGAAGTCCGGCGCAGTCAGCATCATGCCTGTCGCTGCGAAACTGCTCATCGTCTTGACGGCAATCTCCGCCTCCGTGAAGATATCCCTCGATCTCATCAGCGGCGATAAGATGAAATTCCTCGTCCAGATACTCTTCGAGACAGGACTCTATCTCTTCCTCATCCTGAACTGGTACGGCCACGGGATTGACATTATGGGCAGCCTGTGCAGCGGCTTTCAGGCGATCGGGTATCACGCGGGCGGCTACAGTGACGGGATGGGCTCCGGCTCACTCATTGCAAATGCGGTCACGATGTTCACAACGGGGTACGGTGCAGCACAGGAAGCATTCTCGATCTGGTCGCCGATCTCCGGGCTGTTTACCATCCTCTGCCTTGTCATCATGTTCATCCTGCTCGTTCTGGCAGGGATTGAGATGCTCATGGCGAAGATTGAGTTCTTCACCATGGCGATGATCACCATCCCCCTGATTCCGTTCGCTGCGCTTCCGCAGACCAAGTTCCTCTTTGAACGGGCTCTGGGTGCCATGTTCAACCTGGCGATCAAGGTCGCCGTCATCTCCTTCCTCACGGCAATGAGCAGCAGGATCCTCACGGACTACTGTGATGAATTTGCGAAGATCGCACAGGATCCTTCTAAGGGCGGTATCATCGGCAATATGCCCGTCCTCATCCAGGCCGTTGTCGTGAGTCTTCTGCTGTATCTCCTCATCAAGAAGATCCCCGACCTGGTGCAGGGACTTCTCAGCGGCTCTCCCTCTCTCAACGGAGCGAGCATGACACAGACCGCAAAGAATGTGACCTCCGCCGGTATTGCCACAGGAGCGGCGATCGCATCTGGCGGCACAAGTGTTGCGGGCAATATGGCAAAATCTGCGGTGTCGGGATATGGACAAGGCGGCGGTGGCATAGTCGGTCTTGCACGCGCCGGCGCAAACGCCATGAATACCGGGACTGGCATGATGATGTCCGCTGCTGGACGAGGTATGGGGAATTATGCGAGAGACTCTATGATTGGCAAGTCTACGACAGCAGGGATTGAGGCAGCGCGTGAATACTTTGGCGTAGGCGCCAATCAACAAGCACCTACGGCAACGGGACTTGCCGTAAGCGGTGGGAAAAGTATCGCGCAGAGCGCAAAGAACAGGGTAAAAAGCGCGGGCAGCGGCATAGCAACAGTGGCACGCGGTGCGGCAACTGTCGCGAATGATGTTGCAAGAGATATTTCGAAACTCTCACCGATCAAATAAAAAAATGCTTCTCGATCCAGTTGATGGATGGAGAAGCATTTTTTATCTCGTTAGAGGGGTGCTCTTCCTTGCAATTTCTGCAATGAGTTCACTTTGCCTATCGTATTCTTTTTTGAGCTCGTCATACCGCTCTTTTAGTTCCTCATATCGTCCTTCCAGTTCGTGTAAACGCGAAACATCGGCTTGATTGCGGTAGATTTCTCCGAGCATTGCGGATATTTTAGGGGCTCGTCCTTTAATGAGTATATCTAAGTCGCATTCAGCGAATACATCGAGTAGATGCTTGATAACGTGTGCTGTATTGGGGTTGCTGTCGATATAATCTTCTATTTCCTGTTTCCACTTCAGGCGACGTTTTTCAGCCTCTTGCTGTTCAATGATTTTTCCCCGTTCGTTGCACTCATCGTTCCACTGTTTCAGGCTGGACAAAATTCCCATGGAAATCACTCTCCTTATCGTACCGATGTATCCTTTGGTGACTCATAGAGCGGCGCGTATGAAGATAGAATGTGCTCGATCAGGCGGTTGAGACTTGTCCCCGTTGCGATCGCATGGATCGCAAGCCGGCGGTGCAGTGCCGGGGCAATGCGGACATTGAAGCTGCCCTTGTACGGAATCTCTGGCGCAACGTTTTCCCGTGCGCAGCGGTCAAGATACGCATCAATCTCCGTTCGAAACTTCCCGACCAGTTCGTCCGCGCGTTCTGCACGGTACGTGATCTTCTCCTGGATCCCGAGCACGCGCCCATAGAGGAAGCCCTCATGCTCGTCGATCTCCACCGAGCCGACATACTCTCTGTACCGTAATATATTCTTCATTGTCCACCTCACTCCTTCTTTCATTATACCGCGCCCTATACAAAAAGCAACTGTATATAGTTGCTTTTCCGTTGAAGTGTAAAAAAGATAGGAAAATTTCACAGATGTTCTGGGGTACTATGAATATATATCTGTATGAGAGGATTCCGCGCATGAGATCGAGATACATTTTGCTGCTGCTTGTCCTTTTCCTATTGGCATCTTCCACGTCCGTGAGTGCGGCCGCGCTCTTAATGATGGATGCGCCGCTGCACAGACACGAGATCCAGGTGACCAGTCCCTTTAGTGCGGGGCGTACACATCCCATCACGGGGGTAGTGCGCCGACATAACGGCATCGACATCGGCGGCGAGGCACATGAGCCTGTCTATGCTGTTGCGGATGGAATAGTTACCTATGCGGATTATAAGTACTCATTTGATGGTCTTGTAGTTATTGAGCATACTTCACCTGATGGCAGCAGGTTTGAGACCGTGTATGGTGACCTCGACCCGAACGACGGGTATCTACCGGCTGCTGCCATCATGGGGAGTGTTGACAGGCATGTGCAGCGTGGACAGTTGATCGGGTATCTGGGTCCATCAGGAAAGACCAGAGTATCAACGGGGCCGCATCTGCATTTTGAGGTACGGATCAATGAATCGCCGATCAGTCCGGCGCTCTATCATCCGTATGCGCCGTGGCTTCCGGACAATGCGACAGATGACGGCCTTGCAGCGAGCCGTCAGGGAACGCGCATGGTCTGGGATGCTGCGTTCGCCTTTATGGAGCCTGTCAAGAAAGCGATAGATACCATTGCCCTCGCATGTACCAAGGCAGTGGATCTCCTCAAGGACATCATAAAGTACGTGATCGGCATCCTCATGACGATCGATCTCGCGCTCACCTACATCCTGATGAGTGTCGATCGAGAGAAAGGACAGGAGCCGAGCTTCAGCATCTTTAAGCTGCTGGCACTCAAGATGCTGCTCTATCTTCTGCTCTTTTACACCATCACCTACTGGGGCGCGTTCCTCATCAACGGTTCACGCGACCTCTTCCTCAGCCTGGGCGCAGCGACAAGTGGTGTGGATCTTACTCAGGCAAAAGCGATGCTCGTCGATCCGACAGCACTCGTGACCAAGGGAGCACAGATCATCGAGCCGATCTTTACCGTTCTCAACGAAACGGATGCGAGCGGATTTGACTGGCTCAACAAAATCGTCACGGGACTGTTCGGGAGTATCTTCCTCCTCATCATCTTTGGCTCGTTCCTGCTCTTTGCCTTTGAGATCATCCTAGCGTACCTCGAGTTTTACTTCGTTGCCGTGTTCAGCCTGGCGAACTTTATGTTTGCGGGACACAAGTGGTCACGCCGCTATGCAGAGAACAGTATGAACGGCATCTTCAGTGCCTCGATCAAACTGTTTTTCTTCTGCTTCTTTGCCCTGATGCTGCAGTCCGTCATGTCAAACATGGTGGTGGATGACCTCATCCATGTGCAGACCGTCCCCGTAGAAGAGGCAATGAAGAACAACAACGGCAACTTCGGCGGGCGCGAGGGCATCGATGAGGTACTCGAGGCAATCCGCCGTGTCGAGACCGGTGGACAGGAGCATCCCTTCCAGACGCCATCACAGGATGGATGGGGCTACGGTGCGTACCAGATCAGCTACGAGTACTGGAACGTCTGGTGCGAAAGAGCGGGATTCGAGCCGCCGCCGATGCCATGGGCAGATGACTCGGAGGCATGGAGCGATCCGGGGTATCAGTCGAGACCCTACAGCGGCGCATGGGAAGATCAATTCCCGCCGGCAACGACGCCGTGGCCGGAGAACGTGCAGACCGCCGTGGCGCGTCATCACCTTCTGGAGCTTTATGATGCAAACGGCAGCTGGGAAAAAGCGGCAGGGGCATGGAACGGTGACCGCAGCGGCGGATATTGGCGCAAGGTCGTGACGGCATCAAACTCCATTCAAAAGACCAAACACGTCCTTCAGGTCGCTATTTTGCTGAAACTCGCCCTCGTCTGCTTCCTGTTTGTCATGATGGGAGACAAGCTCTCCCAGCTGGTCATCAAGCAGTTTGGCATAGGCAACGGGTTCAAGTTCCTGCCCGGCACATAATAGAGAGGAGATCAGATATGAAACGATGGAAACGGTCAAAGAAAGTGACCGCAGCACTCTGTGTATGCTTTATGGGGGCTGCCGGCATCGGTTATGCGTGGTCAATTCCTGGCGTAACAGAGCCCTATGATCCGCCGAACTATTACAGCCCCACAAGCATCTCCTGGGCGGACAGTGCACCGTCCCCCTTTGCCCTAAAAGACCTCGCCGCGAACGGGGGCAATGTCTATGACTACACGCGGCATATCAAGAGCATCCTCTATGGGACGAAGTTCGTTTCCTGGCTTGAAAAACTGACGGCAAAACTCGGCATCGAGGAGGAAAACGCCCGAAAGCTCCCGGAGGAGAGCAGAGAGCAGGGGATGAAGGACATCAAGATCCTTTATCACTCCATGGCAGAAAACCGCACGAACATCGACCTTCATCCAGAAGCCTTTGAGCGGGACTATGACGATGGTGCTGCGGGCAAGGCGATCGACTACCGCAAGACGAGCAAATTCATGTCGGACAGCTACACAGCGGCAACGCAGAACACCATCAACCGCTACCAGGACATGGATCAGATCATGACGGCACTCCAAACGGCACTGCAAAACTCGAATCAGGCGGTCGGAGAGACACAGGCACGTCAGGCAGGAGCGCAGATCGAGGCGGTCAAGCAGATGGCCATCATGCAGATCTCAAATGCCATGGGGGATCAGATCCAGATCCGCAACGTTCGTCAGATGCAGGATACGGCAGACAAACAGCGGCAGGAAGAGCAGCAGATGAACGGCTCCTATCACTTCTTTAACCCCGGTGATCCCGGAGATCGGGTCATGCTCGAATCCTACGAGGCGGATACCGGGCGAAAATTCTATCAGTCACAGCTAATGCCTGATTTTTGATGCAGAGGAGGTGCGCGTATGCCAAAAGAACATGACAATATAAATGAAGATGCTGCAGCAGCGGGAGGATTTTGCCTACGGGAAGGATTATACAAGCCTGTATGATCCTGTCATATATGCACCGCAGAAAGAAGAGGAGCGCGATGTTGAGGCGCACAAAGTAAAGGAAATGCGTCCATCCGCGCGTGAGCAAAGGAGGAACAACATGCAGAGCGAATGGTTTGTCTCAAGCAATCCAATTCCTGGTCCAGAGAAAAGAATCATGATGTATCAGGCGCAGCGCAGGAAGGACACGGTCGCCGTCGATTACAGCGGCAACCGTGATGATGCAGGAGGTTTCTACGAGAACAAAGAAAAAGCACAGGAAATCGTCGACAAGCTGAATGCGGCGGAGAAGGAACGCGGGGAGGCACTGACGGCACAGGAAGCACAGGCAATCGCCGACAAGCTGAACGCGGAGGAACATCGCAAGGAAGCGCAGGAGGAGGCAAAACCAATGGCAGAGCAGCAGGAAAAGCAGCCAGAGAAGGAAACCCAGGCAAAAAAGCCGCAGGAAAAGAAGACGACAAAAGAGCTGGTCAGCGAGGCAAGCAAAGCCTTTAGTAACCGTATGCAGGAGGCTCATGCCAGCGGGAATGCCGTCTGGCAGAAACCGTACGAAGAGCGGCAAAATATCCATGCGCCTGTCCTGATCTATCAGGGCAGGGATGGAGAACACAAGGCGTTCTATCCGCCTGTTGCGAATATGCTGCCCGCCGTTCAGCATCAGCTGGATATTGGCAGTCAGGATAATCGCTGGATCCCCGCCAAGGAAGCAGGGGCGAACCCCGATATCACCATCCGTAAGGATGCGAAAGCCGTTACCTTTGTGCTCTTTACCAAAGACAAGCAGCCGTATACGAAGAAGTTCTTCAATATGGCCGACGTGTCAGGAAAAGGCGTTCCTGCACTCGCGCCGACACCGGAACTGCGGCGGGATACCTATCTGCACGATATGATCGACTATCTTGCACGGCGCACCGAGCGCAGCACGTTCAAGGGGGACAACTACTTCCTGATGGTCATGGATGCAAAGGAAGCGGCCAACAAGAGCTGTCAGGCGAAAAAGGAAGTCTACGACTTCCAGAACCTCGACTACGGTACCTACATGAAGGCACGCCTTGAAGCCAATCGACGGCTGGACGCGATCCTGGGCGCGGATGTCCGGGAAGTCGTTCCCGCGAAGGACTACGAAAAGACCTTCATTCAGCTGCTGGCAAAGGAGATTCGCGAGCCGTCCAAAGAGACAAACTATGTCATTCGTGCGGCACGTAAGGCGCTGAATGAGCTGAAATGGCAGCAGAGCCACGTAAAAGCGGCGATGAAGGCTCTTGTTCCACAGGCGGCGTTCGATTCGCTGGCACGCAGCGGGAAGATGCCGTCGCAGACACTCTTTATCATCGCAGTCAAGGGTGTGGAGCAGAATAAGGTACAGGAGGCCGCCCGCTGAAGGAGGTGAACACAATGACGGAGGAAGAAATCTATGAAATGTACTGCGGAGATGTTGACGACATGCCCGCAGACGATGCGCTGATGGAAGACTGAGCGCAGCTGCAGCAAGTGAATCATGAACGAAAGTCGGATGTTTTGCATCCGGCTTTTTGTGTTTCTCATCAAATTCTAACAGGAAAGTAAAAAAGATAGGAATTTTTTCCATCTCCTGTCACATATACTAAAGATGGAATGGATATGAAAGATTTGCGTGAACATCAGCATGTATTTATGCGGCACACCGCATAGAAATCATATCTGTTTTTGAATGAATGGTAAGAGTATAGGAACGACGAGGAGGAACGGTCATGCAGTTTTTGGTGGCAAATGACAATGGAAACGCCGAACAGGATCTGGTGATTAACGGCCAGCGGATCAGCGCACCGAATGTTTTTGCGCGTGTCGGAAAACTGGTGAATTTAGACGAACTGAACCCGGAGTATGTGCTGAAGCACATCCACGACAACCTCATTGTCTCCGTGGAAGGAGCAATCTACTACGTCGGAGCGTATGCACTCTCGAGCGGGCAGCAGTCGTCGGCGTAGATAATGACAAGGTGTCCAGCGATATTGTCTATGTGAATACGCTCGCACATATCGCCGGAGAGGCAGTCGCTGCGTGCTATCGGGAGAGCGGGGCTGTTCCTGATACGGGAGACGCGATCAAGGTGCATGTGGATATGGCGACAGCGATTCCCGTGTCCTATTACACGAAGGCAAAGGCGGCCGCATTCGCCGAGAAGTTCATGCACAAGCAGCATAAGGTTACCGTGTATGTCGGGGCAAAGGAGTATGTCGTTTTTATTCAGTTTGATTTCGTCAAGGCGATCCCCGAGGGCGTCACGGCCGCACACGCCTTTATGCACCGTCCGACACTGATTCATCAGCCCGAGAACCTCTCCGCCGGAAAGTTCAAGACGCTGCGTGTCCTTCATATCGCCATCGGTGAGGGAACGACGGAGTTTCCCATCACGACGGGAATCTCCTTTAAGCCCGACTTTATCATGGGGACGCATAACGGCAACGGCCACGCGATTGAGCGGGTGCTGGATCCCTTTAAGAGGGACTTCGGATTGCAGAGTGTGACACGGCAGGATTTCTCCCGCTATCTGCGTGATGCTGCACACAAGTATCATGATGCGGCTATGGCCTATTTCATGCCGGCACTCGAAGATGAGGCGGAGGAAATCCTGACGATGGCCGAGCAGGTCATCTCAAGAGCCAACAACGAAGTTGATGTTGTTGCTGTCTATGGAGGCGGCTCTATCCTGATGCGTGAGGCACTGGAAAAGCGACTTATGGCGTTCTGCACGCGGGCGAAGATTGAGCTTGCCTACATCGACGATCCAAGCGATGCCGTGTTCCTCGAGGCAGAGGGGCTGAACGCATTTATCAACAGCCCGCTCTTTCAGCTGCTGGGCGATAAGGCGCGTAGTGGAGAGAAAGGATAACGGAAATGGCAGAGAAGAATGTGATCACAAAGTCCGTCTGCTTCCCACGGACAGCGGAATTTGAGGAGTTTGTCGCAAAACAGAAGAATTTCAGTCGGACGATGTGTATCCTGGTTCAGCAGTCCATCTTTCAGCACGGCGGTAAGATCGTTGATGTGCTGGAGGAGTATGAAAGCGTGAGCAGGGACATCGTGTT
>ERZ772948.2020-NODE-2020-length-10705-cov-24.750141_pt1 | contig 10705 bp, 8 predicted proteins | sample MGYA00511945_ERZ772948 | MGnify/ENA primary metagenome ERZ772948 (study PRJEB29015, sample SAMEA2737927) | human oral metagenome | biome: human oral; feature: human-associated habitat; material: dental | place: China | collected 2141 ... | reverse complement strand
CGCGAGTTTACCGAGGATCTTGTAGATGTCCACCGTACTCGTCAGCTCGTCCACGCGCCCGCGCGCCGGTACCCCCGCACCCCGCGCCATCAGTGCTGCCCCCGTCTGTTCCTCACTGAGGAGATACGGACTGCGTGCATACACAGGCGCACCGTGATCGGAATAGAGCAGGACAATGTACTCATCGTCGTCATAATGCGTGGTAATGTAATCAAAAAGATAGCCGAGCTGGCGGTCCATCGCCTGCACCTCATAGCGATTGACATATTGGCTGAGCGGGTTTGGCTTGAGAAATACCGAAGCACTTGGATCCTGCTCCTGCAGTGCATCTTTGATCGGCAGATGGGTCTGCGCTTTTGCCGGAGATGGAATATCGCAATTGTTGGGATGTGAATCCGCAACGTGGAGAAGAACAAAATTATCACATTCATCAAACGCATCCAAATGGCGAATCGTTCGTTCTACACCGTCCACAGCACGCATAATCCAAGGATTGATGATCAATCGGTCATAACCGCGCGAAGCACCGTTATAAATAAAGGAACTTTCCCCCATCAGATTGACACAGTAATAGCCGAGCTGTTTCATCTGTTCCGACACAGTGACATAGGACGGAGAAAGCACAAACGGCCTGCCGGGCTCTGCAATCTGCGTGTAGTGTTGATACAGCCCCGTTTCGATGGAAGCAAGCGAGGGATAGGTATACTCAGATGCAGAGAAGTTATTGTCAAAGATGACCCCGCGCTGAAAGAATCTCATCAGGTTGGGAACGAGGCGAAAATTTTCCCGCCTCATCTCCTGCCAAGCCAATCCATCCACCAAAAGATTCAACACAATCTTTCTTCGGTGCGCGGCATGATGGAGCACAATGGGTGCCCCCACAGCAAACGGCGCATCGGATTGAATTTGCGTGGGCTGCTCAATACGATAGAACGAAAACTCCCCTCTGCTCAGGATCATGGAGTGCTCGCCCTCGGGGTCCATAAAGTCGACTCTCTGTTTTTCCTTTTTCGCAGCAATCGGAACGAGAAGTGGTTCCCTTCCCTGTGGTGCAATGACCGTCTTTGCTTTTTCCTCCGCTTTGATAAGATCAAAGGTCATGTCGCAAAAAAGACTTGTTCTATCCGCCTCCATCGCTGCATTCATAAGGGACAACAGTCTCGCCCTAACGTGCATCTGACCATAGGGATTATAGATCCCCGCCCAGTAACGAGGAAGATCGTCCGAAAAACGCAGCACCTCTTCGGCAAGGGGCACAATGAAGGCAGACTGTATCTTCCCGCCAACAAAAGAAGCACGATGCACAAACGGTGCATAGCGTGCATCCGAGTCAGCGACCGTAATGGCGTGTAAACAGGCAGACATTTTCGCAGGATCGCGTGGGAGTCTCAGTTCCGTCTTCTCTGCGGAGAGCACCTGATATTTTACTGCCTGCGCAAACTCCCCCGCGGCATGATAGGCACGAGACAGAAAATCACATGCACGCGCACTCATCTTCCGCTTTTCGTATGCCGCTTCTCCATAGGCAATGGCCGCATCCACATCCTGCCGCCATAGTGCTTCCTCCCCACGGAAGAGCTCATATTCCTCTCCCTCGGGACAGAGCTGATGATACTCCTCGGCACAGCGCTGCATCGCCGCACCAAAGTCATTCCGCTGTACCGCATCCATCAGCTGTGCGGCGCATTCCTGCACACGTGCATCGCGGACAGCACGTGAAAAGCGTTCTGTCGCCCGTGTCAGTTCGTCTGCATCACCACGAAAAAAGAGCAGCGCATGATGGAGCATCTGCCAGCCGTCTTCCCGTTCCCCCAGAAGAAAACGTCGGTGCTCCTTTGTAAAGAGCACCGCGTTTGTATTGGATATGGGAAAGCAAAGCACAGGGAGATGATCGTAGTCCGGCAAAGCTGCATCGGGGCGCAGCAGGGCAAATGCACGGCAATTTTCGGCGTAGTTCTCCCGCAGCGCCGCCTCATTGGGCTGATAGACAACGGAAGAGAGCAGCTCAAAGAGGCCCGTATTGCCGCGCTCATTGTACGCCGTCATCAAAAGGCGCACGCCCTCCGCATAGCCTTCGGCATCGAAGGACTCTGCCGACAGAGCGAGCAATGTCTCGCCGAGGCGCACGCGCGCCATATAGGCCGTATCCTCGTCCTGTCTCTCTGCATCGAGCGCAAGATATGCCCGTGCTTCCGCACAAAGTTCCCCGTATGCGCCGCACTCTGCCAGCTCCTGCAGTCGCTTTGCGATGTCCATCTCTGCCGTGCCCCCTATCTCACTTAGAACAGTCCCGTGATCACACCGTCCGCCGTGATGTCCATGCCCATCGCGGCGGGCACTTTCGGCAGTCCCGGCATGGTGAGGACATTGCCCGTGAGGGCGACGACGAAGCCCGCTCCGCAGGAGGCGCGCAGCTCGCGCACAGTGATGCGGAAGCCCGACGGACGTCCGAGGAGTTCGGGGTTGTCGGAGAAGGAGTACTGCGTCTTAGCCATGCAGACGGGTGTCTCCGTCATGCCGAGCGCATCCATCTCCACGAGCTGCTTCTTTGCTGCATCGGTAAAGTCCACGCCGTCCGCGCCGTAGATCTCCCGCGCGATGGTCTCGATCTTCTCCGCGATGGGCTTTTCCGCATCGTAGATGGGGTGAAAATGCGCCGGCTGCCGGAGTGCTGCGTCTACTGCATCCGCCATGGCAAGTCCGCCCTCGCCGCCCTTTGCCCAGACCTCGGAGCGCACGGCAGGTGCACCGAGGCGCGCGCAGAGCTCCTCGAGGAGAGCGAGCTCCGCCTCGGTGTCCGTCGGAAATACGTTGACGGCGACGACGGCGGGCACGCCGAACTTTCCGATGTTCTCGATGTGCTTTTCGAGGTTCGCCGCGCCACGCTGCAGGGCGTCCAGATTCTCCGTGCCGAGGTCACTCTTTGCCGCGCCGCCGTTCATCTTGAGCGCACGCACGGTGGCGACAATGACGACGGCATCGGGGGCGAGCCCCGCAAGGCGGCATTTGATGTCAAAGAATTTCTCCGCGCCGAGATCCGCACCGAAGCCTGCCTCCGTGACGACGTAGTCCGCACAGCGCAGTGCTGCCTTGGTCGCTGCGACGCTGCTGCACCCATGGGCGATGTTCGCGAAGGGGCCGCCGTGGATGAGGGCGGGTGTCCCCTCGATGGTCTGCACGAGGTTGGGCTTCACGGCATCCTTAAAGAGGAGGGTCAAGGCCCCCGTCGCACCGATCTCCTCCGCGTGCACGGGACGTCCGCCGCGCGTATAGCCGATGAGGATGCGCCCAAGGCGCCGCTTCATGTCGGCGAGGTCCTCCGCCAGACAGAGGATCGCCATCATCTCCGAGGCGACGGTGATGTCAAAGCCGGACTCCCGCGGCACGCCGTGGACGCGCCCGCCGAGCCCCGTGACGACGTGACGCAGGGCGCGGTCGTTGATGTCGAGAACGCGCTTCCACACGATGCGGTTCACGTCGAGATCGAGTGGGTTGCCCTGAAAGATGTGGTTGTCGATGAGTGCGGCGAGAAGGTTGTGCGCCGTCGTGATGGCGTGAAAGTCTCCCGTAAAGTGGAGGTTGATGTCCTCCATGGGAACGACCTGTGCATAACCGCCGCCCGCCGCGCCGCCCTTCATGCCGAAGCAGGGGCCGAGCGACGGCTCGCGCAGGGCAACGATGGTCTTTTTGCCCTGCCGATGGAGGGCATCGGCAAGACCGACGCTCGTCGTTGTTTTGCCCTCACCCGCAGGGGTCGGGTTGATCGCCGTGACGAGGATGAGCTTTCCCTGTTTTCCATGGGCGCCCGCAAGGGATTCGCGCGTCAGCTTTGCCTTGTACCTGCCGTACGGCTCGATTGTATCCGCATCAATGCCCAGTGCGGCCGCAATTTCTGTAATGGGGCGAAGTTTGGCTTCGCGCGCGATTTCGACATCGGATTTCATGGCGTATCCTCCTTAGGGGTTCTGCGCTTTGGCTGCCTGTACTACATTCTCCATCAGCATGGCGACGGTGAGAAGTCCGACGCCGCCCGGCACGGGCGTGATCGCCCCCGCGACAGCCGCCGCGGCGTCAAAGTCCACGTCGCCGACGAGCTTCTTCGGCGCGATGCGGTTGATGCCGATGTCGATCACCGTCGCGCCCTCCTTCACCATATCCGCCGTGACAAAGCGCGGCCGCCCTACCGCGGCAACGAGGATGTCCGCCGTGCGCGCGATCGCGGCAAGGTTCCGTGTGCGCGAGTGACAGATCGTCACGGTCGCGTTGCGTTCGAGGAGGAGATGCGCCATGGGCTTTCCGACGATGTTGCTGCGCCCGATGATGACGGCGTGCGCCCCCTCGATGGGGATGCCCGCATCGTCGAGCATGCGGATGCAGCCCGCCGGTGTGCAGGGGCGCGGCCCCGGTGCGCCGAGCACCAGATGTCCGACATTGACGGGATGGAAGCCGTCCACGTCCTTGCGCGGGTCGATATGGGAGAGGATCTCCTCCTCGTCCTCCGCGATCTGCGCGGGCAGCGGCAGCTGTACGAGGATGCCGTGCACCTCCGGATCGACGTTCAGCTCCTCAATGCACGCGAGGAGCTCCTCCTTCGTCGTCTCGGCTGGGAGGGAAATGTGATCCGAACGAATGCCGAGTTCCTCACACGTCCGCTGTTTGTTGCGGACGTAGACCTCGGAGGCGGGGTCGCTGCCGACGATGATGACGGCGAGGCACGGCAAGACGCCCGCCGCCTTCAGCTCTGCGACGCCGCGTGCAGCATCTTCCTTGATCCGTGCGGCAAATTCCTTGCCCGAGAGAATCCGTGCCATCATGCTCTCCTTTATACCATATAGCTGATCCACGTAAAGACAAAAATCGCAATCGAGACGATGCCGTTGCGCATGAAGTACACCTGCGTCACGCGTGAGAAGTCCGTCGGCCCTGCGATGCGGTGCTGGTAGACGAGGGTCGCCGCCGCAATTGCGACGCCGATGAAGTACGGCCAGTGCAGATGCATCATCGCGCCGAGGGCGATAAAGAGCAGGATCGAGAGAACGTGCATCGCCCGCGCGATCTGGAATGCGCCGCGTGCACCGAACGACACCGCGAGGGAGTGGAGGCCCTGACTGCGGTCAAACGCCTCGTCCTGCGCCCCGTACATCGCGTCGAACGCAGCGATCCAGAGAGCGACCGCGAGAAAGAGCACAAGCATCGGCAGCTCGATGTTCCCGCTGACCGCCACCCAGCCGCCCGCCGGCGCCATGCCGATGGCAATGCCGAGGAAGAGGTGTACCCATCCCGTCACGCGCTTCATGTACGGGTAGATGAGGAAGGGCACAGCGGCGAACGGCAGGAGACGGATGCAGACCGGATGCACCTGCAGCACGGCGAATATAAGCACAAGGAGGCACACGCCGATAAAGACGAGCGCCTCCTTCTTCGTGACGCGCCCCTGCACCATCGCGCGGTAGGCGAGGCGGGGCTGCTGCTTGTCATACTTCAGATCGGCGAGGTTGTCGAGAGCGAGTGCCGCCGACCGTGCCGCCGTGATGGCGAGCACGACCCAGCCGAGCGTCCCGAGCGGCGGGTCGCCGCCTGCGGCGAGGAGCGCTCCCATGAGGGCGAACGGCAGAGAGAACACGGTATGGTGAAACGCTGTGTTGTTCATATGCGCCCGCAGGCGCTCCATCCACCAGCTCAATCCAGACCGAACTCCTTCCACCGCGCCGTCACGCGCTCCGTGATCTCCTTCGACATCGTGATCTCATCCGGCCACTCACGCGCATGGCCTTCCTCCGGCCACGTCTTCGTCGCGTCGATGCCGAGCTTTGACCCCCACTTTGCCATGGGCGAGGAGTGGTCGAGCACATCGAGCGGTCCCTGCACGATCTCGAGGTCATATTTCGCATCGATGTTGTTGAAGACGCGCCACCAGACTTCCTTCATGTCCTGCACATTGACGTGGGCGTCCACGACGATGATCATCTTCACGTTCATCATCTGCCCCATGCCCCAGAGTGCGTGCATGACCTTGCGCGCGTGCATTGGGAACTGTTTCTTTATGGAGACGACAACGCAGTCGTGGAACACGCCCTCGAGCGGCATGTTGACATCGACGACCTCGGGCAGCATCTGCTTCAAGAGCGGCAGGAAAATGCGCTCCGTCGCCTTCGCGAGGAAGCAGTCCTCCATCGGCGGACGTCCGACGACCGTCGCAGAGTAGATGGGATCCTTACGATGCGTGATTGCCGTGATGTGAAAGACAGGATAGTCGTCTGCGAGGGAGTAGTAGCCCGTGTGGTCGCCGAACGGCCCCTCACGGCGCATCTCGTCCGTATCGACGTACCCCTCGAGGATGATCTCCGCCGTTGCGGGCACCTCGAGATCGACCGTAACGCACTTCACGAGCTCGACCGATTTATGCCGCAGGAAGCCCGCAAAGACCATCTCGTCGATATCGCGCGGCAGCGGTGCCGTCGCCGCGTAAGTCACGACGGGATCCGTGCCGATGGCGACCGCCGCCTCGATGCGTTTGCCGCCCTGTGCCTTCATCGCGCGGAAGTTCTCCGCCCCGTTCTTGTGGATGTGCCAGTGCATCCCCGTCGTACGGCTGTCGTACTTCTGCAAGCGGTACATCCCGACGTTGCGCTTGCCCGTCTCGGGATTCTTCGTAAAGACGAGCGGCAGCGTCACAAAGGGGCCGCCGTCATCCGGCCAGCACTTCAGAATGGGAATCTCGTCAAGATTCGGGTTCTCCGTCTCGATGACTTCCTGACATGGTGCATTCTTTACATACTTCGGGAAATTGATCGCCTTGCGCGCCATCGGGATGAGCGTCATGAGGTTCATCTTGTTCTGCAGGGAGATGTGCGGGATCTTGAGGATCTCCGTCAGCTCATCCGCCACGTCGTCGAGCTTCTCCACACCGAAGGCGAGTGCCATGCGCTCGTAGCTGCCGAACGCGTTCATGAGGACGGGCATCTTTGAGCCCTTTACATTCTCAAAGAGCAGAGCGACATTCTCCGCGCCCTCACGCTTCGAGATGCGGTCCGTGATCTCCGTGATCTCGAGCTCCGGGTCAACCTCCGCCGTGATGCGGCGGAGTAGTCCGCGCTCCTCAAGTGCCGCGATGTATTCGCGCAGATCCTTATATGCCAAGGTATTCCCTCCTAAATATATCGTGTTTTTTGTAATGTGCCGTCAATTCCCTATTTTCGGAGGATAAAACGCACAATCAAATACCCCACGCCGTAGAGCGCAATCATCGGCACAGCGATCATCGACTGCGTGAACACATCGGGTGTCGGCGAGATCACGGCGGCGATGACGAACGAGAGAAAAATGACGATGCGCGCGTATTTCTTCAAAAATTTGGATGTGATAAAGCCCAATTTCCCGAGAATCGTAATGACGAGCGGCAGCTCAAAGACAAAGCCGAACGGCAGGACAAACATGATGACAAACTCAAAATACCGATTGACGGAAAAGAGCGCCTCGAGTTCATCGTTGCCGAAGCCCTTGAAGAACATGATCGCCGCAGGGAAGACGAGGAAGAACGAGAATGCCAGCCCGAGGAAGAAGAGCACCACTGATACAGGTACAACGATGGCGAGCACCATGCGTTCCGACGGTGTGAGCGCGGGCAGAAAAAAGCGCCAGACGTGATAGAAGATCACGGGCAGCGCAAGAAGAAAGCCCACGACGACGGCGATCTTGATGTAGGTAAAAAACGCCTCGGCGGGCTGCATATAGTAGAGTTTTCCGACCGGCAAGGTCAGATAGTGCATGATGTCGCCGATGAAGTAGTAGCCGACGGCCGAGCCGACGGCGACGGCGAGCAGGCACTTGATGAGCCGCGAGCGCAGCTCAGTCAGATGCGCGATGAGCGACATGCTGCCGTCGTCATCCTGCGGCGCGCCTGCGTCCTCCGGCGGCAGCGGTTTGACACCCGTTTCCTGCACCGCAGGCACCGACGTCTCTTCGGCCGAGGTCGCCCCCGCGCCGTCCGCTTTCATTTCCTCTGCCATGGATCAGATCTTTTCCTCTTTTTTTGCATTCTCGGGCAGCTGCTTCGTCTCATGCGTCACGTTGATCTCCGCTCGCGGCTCGTCTTTTTCGTTGTTGGCCGACTTAAATTCCTTGATGCTCTTGCCAAGTGCCTTTCCGATATCGGGGAGCCGGCCGGGACCAAAGACAACGAGACCGATGATCAAAATAAGTACGAGTTCGGGAACACCCAATCCAAACATAATATCCTCCTCAACAGTGCCATGGGGCACAATACCATCATGATGTTCTGCGCCGTCTGCGTTACGGCTGCTTCGGCGTCTCTGCCGATGCCCCCTGCTGCTCTGCGCGATGGGCCTCGACTGCCGCCGCTGCCGTCTCCGTCGTCGGCGAGGTCGCTGCCGCAGGTGCTGCGGCAGGTGCGCTCTGTTCTGTCGTCTGCTGTGCCGGCGCGGCTGTGGTTTGCGATGGATTCTGTGATGATGCTGCCGGTTGTGCCGGGGCAGGCGGCGGATCAGGTGTGTTGATCGCTGTCGTCAGCGCGTTTGACGCCCTGCGGAACTCACGCAGTCCCTTGCCCAGTGTCCGCCCCATCTCGGGCAGCTTCCCCGGGCCAAAGACAATCAGCCCCACGATCAAAATCAATACCAGCTCCGGTGCACCGATGCCGAACATAATACATCCTCCCTATACGCGTACATCGGGGTACGCACTGCAAAATTGCTGCGCCGCGCAGCGATGTCTAAAACTCTCTCCGACCGATGAAGTCCGCCGCCATGAGACAAGTCTCGCGAATACGCGCATCAAGTCCCGCAGGAAGTGCATTCTTTGCGTGCTCCAAATAGGCATCTGCGCGCTTCTGTGCATAATCCAAACCGTCCGTTCCGCGCACGAGTGCAAGCGCACGTGCGGCCTCACTCTCGGTCATTTTGGGATTCGTAATCAGTGCGGCAAGCTCTGTGCGCTCTGCTTTTTCAAGCACTGCAAGAGCACGGATGACGGGCAGTGTCACATAGCCCTGCGCGAGATCATGCCCCGCGGGCTTTCCGATGTCCTCGGAACTGCGGCGAAAGTCGAGCAGATCGTCCGTGATCTGGAACGCCATGCCGATATCACGGCCGTACTCCGCCATCTGTGCCGTATCGGCAGGGCTCATCCCGCCGATGAAGCCGCCGAGCTCACAGCAGATCTCAAGGAAGTCCGCCGTTTTCTTGCGGATGCGCTCATAGTAGGCATCCTCCCCCGTGGGGATCTGATAGACCGTATGATCCTGCAGGATCTCGCCCTCGCTCAGCGTGCAGACCAGATGCGCCAGCTTGACATAGACGGATGAGTCATAGCCCTCCTCCGCGACGAGCTTGAACGCGCGCGCAAAGATATAGTCTCCGCTCAGGATGGCAATCTGGTTGCCCCACTTCGCATTCGTCGTCTCAGCACCGCGCCGCGTATCCGCCTCGTCGATCACATCGTCGTGTACGAGGGATGCCGTGTGGATGAGCTCGAGCGCCACGGCCACGGGCATCGCACGCGCACGGTCAAACGACGCTCCGCCGCGCGCTGCCAGCAGGAAGAGGGCGGGACGCAGTCGCTTGCCGCCCGAGGAGACAAGGTGCATCCCAACATCCGTGATGAGCGGCGTCTCGGAGACAATCGCCTCCTCCAGCGCAGGCTCAAGTGCTGCGAGATCCTCCTGTATGACATCAAACATGTCGCTTTTCAACGTTCTACCACCTACATTCGACGCCGCACAGAGCGTCGCTTTCCATCCATTGTGACACAGACAAATCTCTTCACATTTTAACATATTGCATCTATAGCGTCAAAATTATTTCTGTCATGAAAAAAGGCGCAGTTGCATATATCCCCCCCATCGGCTCGCTGCGCTCGCCACTTCCCCCGTAAACGGGGGAAGCTATTATGCTGTTATTGTAGGAAAGGAGCACAAAGAAAAGGACTTTGGTACGAAGTTTATAGCTTCGTGCAACAGTCCTTTAGATAATGATAAAACAATCCGTTCTTTTTTACTTCCCCAGCAGGGCGACCAGACGCCGCGCTGCCTCCTCGGTGTCCTCGGGCGAGCCGAAGGTCGAGAATCGGAAATACCCCTCGCCTGCGCTGCCGAAGCCCTCACCCGGCGTGCCGATGACCTGAATCTCATGCAGGAGATAGTCGAAGAATGCCCAGCTTCCCATGTTCTTCGGGCACTGCATCCAGATGTAGGGTGCATTCTTGCCGCCGCAGTACCATATCCCGAGCGTATCGAGCGCCGCCATCAGATGCGCTGCGTTCTTTTTGTAGACGCGGATATTCTCGTGGATCTCGCGCTGGCCTTCCTCCGTAAAGACCGCCGCCGCGCCTTTTTGCAAGATGTAGGAGACACCGTTCGTCTTGGTCGTGCGGTTGCGCACCCACATCGCATTCAGCGAGAGGCCGCCGCGCATGAGCTCCTGCGGGATGACCGTATAGCCGAAGCGTGTCCCCGTAAAGCCCGCCGTCTTGGAGAGGGAGCAGATCTCAATGGCACATGTCTTTGCACCCTCGATCTCAAAAATGCTGTGCGGTATCTCCGCATCCTCAATGAACGCCTCGTAGGCGGCATCAAAGAGGATGATCGCATCAGTTTTGTTCGCGTAATCCACCCATGCTTTCAGATGCGTACGTGAGAAGACTGCGCCCGTCGGATTGTTCGGCGAGCAGATGTAGATGATGTCGGCAT
>ERZ772948.2017-NODE-2017-length-10722-cov-25.314709_pt1 | contig 10722 bp, 10 predicted proteins | sample MGYA00511945_ERZ772948 | MGnify/ENA primary metagenome ERZ772948 (study PRJEB29015, sample SAMEA2737927) | human oral metagenome | biome: human oral; feature: human-associated habitat; material: dental | place: China | collected 2141 ... | reverse complement strand
CGGGGTCGAGCTTGGTGAAGCGGCCGTTGGCGTCGGTGGAGATGGCCACGCCGCGACCGGTGACCTCGTCGACGCGGATGACACCGGCGTCGTCGGGTTGGCACAGGGCGGTGTCTCCACGCACGAACCGGTCGTACTGGTCGGTGACCCAGGCGGTGGAGGCCTGGTTGGGGCTGGTCACGACGGCGCGCACCTGCTGGGCTAGCTCGGCGGCGGACTCGGGGCGGCCCAGGCACTCGGCGGTGTCCGCGTTGAGCTCGTCCTGCCAGGCAGGGCGGGCGTAGGGGCGCTCGTAGGTGGGCCCCTCATGGGCCACGGTGCGCGGGTCGACGTCGACGATCCGCTCCCCGAAGTGGTCGATGGTCAGGCGGCCCGAGCCGTTGACCTCCCCGATGACGGCGGCCTCGACGTCCCACTTGTCGATGACGGCCATGAACTCCTCGAGCTTGTCGGGCGCGACAACGGCCATCATGCGTTCCTGGGACTCGCTCATGAGGATCTCGCCGGCAGTCAGGGTGGGGTCGCGCAGGAGCACCTTCTCCAGGTCGACGTGCATGCCGCCGTCGCCGTTGGAGGCCAGCTCGGAGGTGGCGCAGGAGATGCCGGCGGCGCCCAGGTCCTGGATGCCGAGCACGAGCCCGGCGCCGAACAGGTCCAGGCAGCACTCGATGAGGACCTTCTCCATGAAGGGGTCGCCCACCTGGACGCTGGGGCGCTTGGCGGGCATGCCGTCCTCGAAGGACTCCGACGCCAGGATGGAGGCCCCGCCGATGCCGTCGCCGCCGGTGCGCGCCCCGAAGAGCACCACCTTGTTGCCGGCGCCGGTGGCGTTGGCCAGGTGGATGTCCTCATGGCGCAGCACGCCCACGCACAGGGCATTGACCAGCGGGTTCTCCTGGTAGGAGGAGTCGAACTCGGTCTCTCCGCCGATATTGGGCAGACCCAGGGAGTTGCCGTAGGTACCCACACCGGCGACCACGCCGTGGACGACGCGCGCGGTGTCGGGGTGGTCGACGGCGCCGAAGCGCAGCTGGTCCATGACGGCCACGGGCCGCGCCCCCATGGAGATGATGTCGCGCACGATCCCGCCCACGCCAGTGGCGGCCCCCTGGTAGGGCTCGACGTAGCTGGGGTGGTTGTGCGACTCGACCTTGTAGGTCACGGCCCAGCCGTCACCGATGTCGACGACGCCAGCGTTCTCCCCCATGCCGACCAGGAGGTGCTCGCGCATCTCTGGGGTGGTCTTGGCCCCGAACTGGCGCAGGTGGATCTTGGAGGACTTGTAGGAGCAGTGCTCGGACCACATGACCGAGTACATGGCCAGCTCGGCGTTCGTGGGACGCCGGCCCAGCAGCTCGCGGATGGACTCGTACTCGTCAGCCTTGAGCCCCAGCTCCTTCCAGGGCATCTCCCGCTCGGGAGTCGCGGCGGCATCGGCAACGGTGTCGGGGTGGTGAGCTGGGATCGCGGACTCGGGCGCCATGGGTGCTCCTGGTCGAAGAGGGAGTGCGGCCGGGCCAAGCCTACCCGCGCCCCCACGGTGCCTCATCTCACCACTCACCTTGGCCCGCCGCTGTCCGCGCCCGGTCCGAGCGCCGCGGAATTCAGCCGAAAAACATTGAGAAATGGAAACGAGGCGCCACGCCCACTCTCAAAGTGCTGCGACTCACACGATTTCGGGGGAAGATCATGGCATGAGAGACATCGAGGTCGCCCCACTGCCCCTGTCGCACCTGGAGAGCCACCTGGACGAGGTGGCCGTCAGACGGCTGCACACGAGTCTGGCCGGCGCCGAGGCCCTCCTGGAGGGACGCACCGTGTGGACGGTGACGCCGTCGGCCGCCGCCGGTTCAGGGCCGGCGGAGACGGTGGCCCCCCTCGTGGGCTACGCCCTGGGCGCCGGCCTCGACGTGCGCTGGCTGAGCCTGGACGCCCCCGAGGAGTTCACCCAGATCGCCAGCCGCCTGCACGCCGGCATTCATGGAGACCGCGGCGATGGCGGCAAGCTCGGGGACAAGCAGCGCGACATCTACGAGCACGTCCTGTCCTCCAACGCGGAGAACATCGTCGATGAGGTCCGCCCCGACGACGTCGTCATCCTCCACGACCCGCCCACGGCAGGCCTGGCCAAGGCCCTCAAGACCGTGGGTGCCACCGTGATCTGGCGCTGCCACGCCGGAGCCGAGGGGGCGGGAGAGGCCGCCGACTACGCCTGGGCCTTCCTGGACCGCTACCTGGAGGACGTGGACCTCGTCATCGTCTCCCGCCCCGAGTACCGCCCGCCCTACATCGAGGCCGAGCGCTGCGCGGTCCTGGCCCCCTCCATCGACGCCGACTCCCCCAAGAACCGGGTCCTGGATCTGGACGAGGCCTGGTCGGTGGCGCGACTGTCCGGCATCTTCGCCGGTGAACCGCCCTTCGAGGCCGTGCCCTTCCTGCGTCACGACGGGCGCGCCGACGCCTTCCGCGGTCTGACCGACGACCCGGTCCTGGCCGGCGGACCGGTACCACTGGGCGCCCGAGTCATTACCCAGGTCAACCGCTGGGACCGCCTTAAGGGCGGCCTGGAGCTGGTGGAGGCCTTCGCCGACAACATCGCCCTGCTGCCCGAGGACGCCCACCTGCTGCTGGTCGGCCCGACCCCGGACGGGTCCGAGTCGCAGGCGACCCTGACCCAGATCGTGGAGCGCTGCTCAGTGCTGCCCGAATCGGTCGCCTCACGGATCCACGTGGCAGCAGTGAGCATGGAGGACCGGGAGGTCAACGCCACTGTTGTCAACGCCGTCCAGCGGGTCAGCTCGGTGGTCACCCAGCGCTCCCTCATCGAGGCCTTCGGTCTGACGGTGGCTGAGGCGATGTGGAAGAAGGCCCCAGTGGTGGCCTCCGCAGTCGGCGGCATCCGTGACCAGATCGACGACGGCGTCGACGGCGTCCTGGTTGACCCGACCGACGGCGTCGCCTGGGCCGAGGCCGTGCGTGACCTACTGCTCTTCCCCGAGCGGGCCCAGGAGATGGGGCTGGCCGCGCACGAGTCCGTGCGCCGGGAGTTCCTGTCCAACCGCCACCTGCAGGACCTCCTGCAGATCGTGGCCGACCTGGTGGGCTAGCGGCCGACCGACCGACGGCACCGGCAGGCCCGAGCAGATCCGGCTCGGGACAGGCATTGTTCCACTCGGTCGAGAGGATCAGTCACAATGCGGTTCACCACCCCGAAGGAGATGACATCACTATCCACAAATAACCATGAGTACATGTGGTTATTTGTGTTAGGGTGAAGTCATCGACCTGAGGAGGAGCGCGTGGGAGCAGCGGAGGTGATTGATGTCGATGTGGCGTTACGAGCCCTGGCCGACAGGAATCGTCGGGCGATCCTGAGGGTGATCCGCTCAGGTCCGCAGCCTGTCGGCGTCGTCGCGCAGGCGGTTGGGCTGTCACAGCAAACCGCCTCGCATCACCTTCGGACCCTTCAGAAGGCAGGCCTGGCAACCGTCAGCGCCGATCACACGCGCCGCCTGTACGCGCTCAACACGGATGGACTGGCGGCGGTTCGCTCCTACCTCGACGACTTCTGGCCCGGAAGGCTGGCGGCCCTCAAGTCCGCCGTCGAGCAGCGAGAGGAGAGGCGACATGGCTGAGTTCCGGGACTCCATTGAGATCGAGGCACCCCCGCAGGCGGTGTTCGAGTACCTCACCACCAACGAGGGCATGACGGCGTGGATGGGGCAGTACGCCGATCTCGATCCGTCGCCGGGCGGCCGGTTCGCGGTCGACATCGCCGGCTATCCCGTGCGGGGTGAGTACCTCGTCGTCGAGCCGTGCAAGCGCGTGGTGGTCTCCTGGGGATTCGCCGGCAATGATGACCTGTCCGCGGGCGCGTCCACGGTCGAGTTCCTCCTGACCCCGATCACTGGCGGCACGCGCGTGGACCTGCACCACACCGACCTGCCGGAGCCCGAGGTCCGCGGGCACGCGCACGGTTGGGCCCACTTCATGCCCCGCCTCAAGGTCGCCGGCGCGGGCGGGGACGCCGGACCGGACCACTGGCAGCCGCTGACCGACTGATCACTGAGGGGAGGAGAAGCCATGTCAGTGATGACGCCCGAGCAGCACCGCCTCGTTCAGCGCGTCCGCACGCTGGTCGATGACGAACCGGATGTGCGGGAGGTCTCCATGTTCGGAGGCCGCGCGATCATGGTCAACGACAAGATGATCGTCAGCGCAGGGAAGAGCGGGGACCTCCTGGTGCGTGCCGATGCCGAGCGTCATGAGGCACTCCTGGACGAACCGGGTGCGACGCAAGCTCAGATGGGTGCCGGGCGAGACATGGGGCCCGGCTGGATCACCGTCGCGCCCGAGGCCATCGCCGACGACGAGAGGCTTGCCTTCTGGGTCGTCGTCGCCAAGGACCACAACCGCACCCTTACCGGCGAGGAATCGGGAAGCAAGAGGTCCAAGAGAGCATGAGGGCCTTCCAAGAACCGCGCCGAACCTCTCAAGGCATGGCTCGACAAGCACGTGGCACAGCGAAGCGATGAACCACTTCACTGAGGAGCAGCACATGACCACTGACAACAAGACCACTTCCGACAGCGCTTTAGGTATCGCTACCGCCTATCACGAGGCGTGGACCGGCGGCGACCTTGACAAAGCGATGAGCTTCATGGCCGACGACGTGGTCGTTCACGCGCCAGGGAAAGAGCTCAACGGCAAGGAGGAGTACCGCGCATACCTCGGCGGATTCATGAAGGTCATGGAGGGACACACACCTCACGCCGCCTTCGGTGACGACAGCACTGCTGTGCTCTACTACTTTCCCCACACTCCCTCGACCCGATCCGCTCCAGTCAGCGAGTGTTTTCTCGTTGAGTCAGGGGTGATCAAGGAGAGCCTTTTAGTCTTCGATAGACTGTCTTACGCTCCGCCCTCCGAGTCTCAGTGAATATCTCGTTTCACAGCAGCGGATCTGGAATGCGACTCTCAGGAGCACGCGCGCGAGGATAATTCACAGAGGCAGTGACTATCCGTGTCCGCCCGACCGAAGACCGCTCGCCTCGTCATGCGCCGACCCCGGGTGCTCCACGATCCAGCACCCCCTTGGCCGCGACCTACACGGCTCAAGATCTCAGGGGACTTCATCACACCGTGAGCGGAGTTATCCACAGGTCGTGTCCACAGGCTTGTGCAGGGTTGTGTGGGTTCTTGGGATGTCGCCACTCCCCCTGTGCACAAGACCCATTCGAGACCTCCAACTCGGGTGAGCGATCCCACTGGGGACTTCCCACAAACCCGGCGGCGGACCTTGGGACATCATCGCTATAGACAGAGTTTTGGCTGAAAAGACAGGGAAACCAGCCGATCAGTCAGGCCCTGTCCTCGAGATTCCAACGGCCACGACCTCGGCGGCAGCGACTGCACATTCTTCAGCGTCGTGCAACTCGAGCGTGACCACTCCGAGGCGGGCCGGACAGTGAGGCACCCCGCCCTCTCCACAGTTCTACACAGGCTCGACGGCGACCTGTGGATAACTCGGAGGGGCGGGGTGTCGTTGTTTTCAGCCCTGACGGCTGTCAGGTGCAGGCGCGGTCAGACGGCCAGCAGGGAGTCGATGGCGGAGCGGAAGACCCCCAGTCCATCAGTACCGGTGCGCGGACCGGCCTGCGAGCTGGGACCGAAACCGGGCTCAACCGCGTGCTCGGGATGGGGCATGAGGCCGACAACGTTACCGCGCTCGTTGCGCACACCGGCGATGTCGCGGGCCGAGCCGTTGGGGTTGCCCACGTAGCGGAAGACGACGAGTCCCTCGCCCTCGAGGCGATCGAGCTCCTCGGGTGCGGCGATGAAGTTGCCCTCGCCGTTCTTCATGGGGACGACGATCTCCTCCCCATCGGTGAATCGACTGGTCCAGGCGGTCTGCGTGTTCTCCACGCGCAGCCGCTGCTCAACACAGATGAAGCGCTGACCCGCGTTGCGCAGGAGCGCCCCGGGCAGGAGGTGGGCCTCGGCGAGGATCTGGAAGCCGTTGCAGATGCCGAGCACCGGCATGCCGCGCTCGGCGGCGGCCACAACCTCCTCCATGACGGGGGCGAAGCGGGCGATGGCGCCGCAGCGCAGGTAGTCGCCGTAGGAGAAGCCTCCGGGCACGACGACGGCGTCGACCCCGTGCAAGTCGGCGTCCTTGTGCCACAGACTCACCGGCTCGGCCCCAGCCAGGCGCACGGCGCGGGCGGCGTCGACGTCGTCGAGGGTGCCGGGGAAGGTGATGACACCGATGCGGGCGGAAGGAGACTCACTCACGGCTCAGGCCTCCTCGTCAGCGGTCACGGAGACGATATCCTCGATGATTGGGTTGGACAGGAGGGTGTCGGCGGCCTCGCGGGCGGCGGCCAGGTGCTCCTCGGTGACGGGGCCGTCCACGGTCAGCTCGAAGCGGCGACCCTGACGCACACCGGTGAACTGGTCGAATCCGAGGCGAGGAAGGCTCCCGACGACGGCCTTGCCCTGGGGGTCAAGAATCTCGGGCTTGGGCATGACCTCGACGACAATGCGTCCCATGGGTGCTCCTCAGATAAGGCGGGAAGAGTGTGCCTCCAAGACTACCCGGACTTGGCCGGGAGCATTCATTCGGCCGGCTCGCGCCGGATCAGACCTGCCCGAGCCACTCTCCGGCCAGGCGGATCGCGACGATCCCGCCCAGCGTCAGGGCAGCGGTGGCGATGAGCCAGCTCGGCCCCAGGATGAGGGCGACGACGGCGCAGACCACCGCACTGGCGAGCATGAAGCCGCCCACCGCACCGGCCACTCCGGCCGGCGCGTGGGTCGACTGGTCGACGGTGGAGGTTCCCATGATCGGCTTGGGGCCGGAGTCCACGGTGGGAGCGGTCTCGTCGCCGCGCACAGAGGTGCCCAGCAGGAGCGGTCCGCGAGCGCGGGCCACCAACCGGTCGGGGTCGTTGACCTTGACGGTCCCGGTGGTCAGGCCCGCAGCGGCGTCGAGCACACCGGGCTTCCAGCGCTCGGCCTCTCGGCGCACAGGGGTGCCTCCGGCCCAGGCCAGATAGCCGGCGGCCGCCACCAGTCCGGCCCCGCCGAGGACCGCGACGAGCCACGGCGGGATCCACAGTTGGCCGACCTCAGCGTTGCGGGCCAGGTTCATGGCCGAGACGGTGGCCAGGACCAGGCCCAGCAGGGCAAAGACCACTCCGACCAGGCGCTGCCTGCGCACAGCCGCGGGCCACGGGGAGCGCGGGCGGGCGCCGGAGCTCTTAGCGGGTCCGCGTCCCACCCCCCAGTCGGTGCCGGAGGAGGGACGCCGCTGACCGCGCCCCTTGGCCGGGCCTCGACCTACGCCCCAGTCGGTACCGCCGCCCTGAGCCTTGATCTCCTCGGAGTCGAGGGCATTGGTGGCCGCCTCCCAGGCACTGGACTCGGCCAGGATGCTGACCTCCTCGGGCCCGAGCTCGCCTGGCGCGCTCGTGGGCGGTTTCGCTGATATGCCGGTGGCCGTGGCACCGGTCTGGGAAGCCGTCGTGGGGGCGCCACCGGATGAGGCACTGGGTCGTGTCTGGTACCCGGAGCCGCCTGTGGACGGACTTCCAGCGTCGGGAGCCGGGGCGGAGGCGGGAGTGGGCTGTGACGGCGCGCCGGCCCCGGAGTCGCCACTGGGTACGGCAGTGGGTCTGCCCTGGGAGATGGTGAAGACGCGGGTGGTGGCGCCCCCTGATCGGGGCGCGTCGCTGCCCGTCCCATCGACAGCGGTGGGGCGCACGACGGGCCGCGAGGAACGGCTGTCGTTGACGACACCGGCAACGGCCCGGTCCTGCTGGGCGGCAGCGGCTGCGGAGCCGGGGGCACTGGCGGCACTGTTGCCGGTAGGTGGGACGGAAGCACTCGTCGGGCCGGGCTCCCCATGAGCCTCGGAGTCCTCGACGGGGCTGTCGACGGGGCGCAGGGTGACCGGGGACGCGGGAGAGCCCGCGGACACGGCGGAGTCGGCCCATCCGGAGTCGTCACCTGCGACGTCGGCCAGGTCGATGGCGATGGCGGCGTCAACGGCGTCGGCGGTTCCCGAGGCAATGGCCTGGGCGGCGGCCGAGCGCATGTCCTCCTCGGTCATGACCGCAGCGCCGCCCGCACCTCGGGCACCGGGGACGCCATCGGCCGAGCCCGAGGCGGACGCGGCCGAGGCCCCCGTCGCGGCCGACGCGGTCGAGGCGGAAGAAGCCGGGTTGTTGGCGGAGCGCACGGTCTCAAGGCGCCCACTGCCGCCGGGCCGGGTGGAGGAGTTCTTCGGACGCGGGGTCCGCTTGGGCATGATGCCCCAGTTGACGGGCCCCTGCTCATTGTCGGGACGTCGGTCACGGGGGGTCATGAGATCACCTGTCCCAGGATGGAGGCGAGTCCCAGGGCCACGAGGACGAAGCCGGTGGCGCCGAGGAGGAGCTGGCCGACACGGATGAGGGTCTCGCCGGTGGAGGTTCCGGCCAGGCGCTCGTCGGCAGCGCGCCCGAAGGCAGTCGCGGCAAGCGCAGTGGTCACCGGCCCGGAGACCACGTCGAGGGTGGTTAGCTCGCGCCGACCAGTCGACTCGGGGACCAGCACCTTGGTCCCCGGCACGGTGAGCGTGGCCAGGTCGGTTCCGGGCTGAGCAGCGCCGGCGCCCTCAGGCCCCGAGCCCCGTTGTGAAGACTGAGGGCCCTTGTCCGCCTTGCCCTTGGCGCTCTTGGCACTCTTGGCGGATTCGGCCCGCTGCCGGGCCTGGGCTGCGCGGACCCGGTTGCGCTCCAGGCGCAGGCGGGGGGCGTTGACCACCAGGGAGCGGGCGGAGACCCGCAGAGAGGCGAGCATGCCCAGCCCCACCAGGATGAGGGCGGTGCCGCCCAGGACGCGGGAGGTGCCGGTGACGCCGAGGGCCGAGGTAATGGCGGCCGACAGCGCCAGAACGATCGTCAGGACGATGAGGCAGACGAGGACGTAGAACCCCGGTCCCGGTTTGAAGCCGCGGGCGGCCAGGCCCGTATCAGGGACGTCCAACGAGGGCGAGGTGGTGCTCATGACAGCTCCAGGGGACGGCCGGTAAGTCGTTCATAGGCCTCGAGGTAACGGGACCGGGTCCTCTCGACGACGTCGTCGGGCAGCGCCGGGGGTTCCTGGTCGCCACCGCGGTCCCAGCCGGAGGCCGGCGAGGTGAGCCAGTCGCGCACGTACTGCTTGTCGAAGGAGGGCGTCACCTGGCCGGGCGCCCAGGCATCGGCCGGCCAGAAGCGGGAGGAGTCGGGGGTGAGGACCTCATCGCCCAGGACCAGGGTGCCATCGGCGTCCGTGCCGAGCTCGAACTTGGTGTCGGCCAAGATGATGCCGCGCTCACCGGCGATCCGGGCGGCCCGCGTGTAGAGGGCCAGGGTTGTCTCGCGCAGGGCGGTGGCGGCAGCCTCGCCCACCATCTGGGTGACGCGTGCGAAGGTGACGTTCTCGTCGTGCTCGCCGAGCTCGGCCTTGGCGGCGGGGGTGAAGATCGGCGCGGGCAGACGGGAGGCCTCGGTCAGGCCCTCGGGCAGGGGCACGCCGCACACGGACCGGCTCTCCCGGTACTCGGCCAGGCCGGAACCGGTGAGGTAACCACGGGCCACGCACTCCACCGGGTACATCTCCAGCCGCCGGCAGATCATGGCGCGCCCGGAGACCTGGGCGGGGACGTCGAGGGAGACGAGGTGGCCCGGAACGACGTCGGCGAGCTGCTCGAACCACCAGGCGCTCAGGGCGGTCAGGACCCTGCCCTTGTCCGGGATCGGGGTGGACAGAATGTGGTCGTAGGCGCTGATGCGGTCCGAGGCGACCACGAGGAGCACATCCTGCCAGGCCCAGGGGCCCTCGGCGGTGGGGGAATAGATGTCTCTCACCTTGCCGCTGGAGCGGTGCTCCCAGCCTGGAATGGCGGGGGCCTGGGAAGCGGGTGCTGAGGCTCCGAGGCTGACGGAGACGGAGCTCGCGGACTGAGTCATGCTCCCATCCTGCCATCGGCAGGGTGCCCTGTGCCCAATTCCGGGCCGCCAGGTCGCCGACGCGATTCACCGCACAGCACAACTCACTTGTCGCAGTATCACGCCAATTCATCCGGGTCGCCCCGCAGGAGGGCGGCGCGATGGGCCGGAGCAAATCCGACCGGTGGGAAGAGGGTGAATCGGAGGGGCGACCGGCACCCGAACAGGCCGACAGGACGTTGACGTGGGCCAACACCGCCGCCGCTGCGCGCCGCACTCGCCCGTCGCGGCAATACTCACCAACCTTACGAAAGGATCACAGATGTGTCCTTGGTCTCGGAAGAAGTGCGGGCAATGTCGGTACGGTACTGAGCGCCCTCAAGGCTGATGCACTCGACGGCCTCGTAGGCGCGCGCCCGAGCCTCCTCCACGGTGGGCCCCAGGGCGACGATGGACAGGACGCGCCCGCCGGTGGACACCAGTTCGCCGTGCTCGGTGGTGCCGGTGCCGGCGTGCAGGACGTGGACGTCGTCGAGCTCCTCGGCAGCCTCGATCCCGGTGACGGTGCCGCCAGTCGTCACGGTACCGGGGTAGCCGGGGGCGGCGATGACGACGTCGACGGCGCACTGCTCGGACCATGTGGGTTCGGGGGTCTCGGCGAGGCGGCCGGTGGCGGCGGCGTGGAGCAGTTCGGGCAGGGAGGAGGTCAGGCGGGCCAGGACGGCCTGGGTCTCAGGGTCGCCGA
>ERZ772948.2015-NODE-2015-length-10737-cov-33.883168_pt1 | contig 10737 bp, 7 predicted proteins | sample MGYA00511945_ERZ772948 | MGnify/ENA primary metagenome ERZ772948 (study PRJEB29015, sample SAMEA2737927) | human oral metagenome | biome: human oral; feature: human-associated habitat; material: dental | place: China | collected 2141 ... | reverse complement strand
TCATGCTCTCGCCCTTCCTGCCGCACGCCGCCAACGACGTCGACCGGGTCCTGGGCGGGTCCGGCCGGATCGCCCCGATGCCCCGCATCGAGGAGGTCGCCGAGCTCGACCCCGAGCACCTGCCCGAGGCCTTCGACGGCCGCACCGGCTACCCGATCATCACCGGCGACTACCAGGACGCCCCCACCTGGGGACGCCACCCGGTGACCGTCGGCACCCCCGTGGCCAAGCCGACCCCGGTGTTCACCAAGCTGGACGAGTCGATCGTCGAGGCCGAGCTGGCCCGTTACGCAGGCTCCGTGCCCGACGACGTCACCGGCTCCTGAGGGCGCATGGGCTCGAGGAAGCGAGACCGCTCCTGGCCGCCGGCCGACGCCGTCGCCCCCCTGGCGGCCCCGGTCACCGACAACCACACGCACCTGCCGGTCGCGGCGGACGCCGGCGGCCCCGGCTCCGAGGCGCCGCTGAGTGCCGCCGAGCTGGTCGAGCGTGCCGCCGCCGTGGGTGTGACCCGCGTGGTGACCTCCGCCTGTGAGGTCACCACCTGGCAGGAGAGCCTGGCCCTGGCCCGCCAGCTGCCCGGCGTGCGTGTGGCCCTGGCCGTGCACCCCAACGAGGCCGTCCTCCACGCCGGGGTGCGCGAGACCGGCCCCGACGGGCTCGCGCCTCGGGCTCAGGAGCATCATGCCGAGCCGCTCGAGGAGGTCATGGTTCGCCTGGAGGAGACGCTCAGGGCGAACGCCGACGTCGTCGTCGCCGTCGGGGAGAGCGGCCTGGATTTCTTCCGCACCGGTGAAAAGGGGGCCGTCGCCCAGCGCGAGGCCTTCCGGGCGCACATCGCCCTGGCCAAGGACCTCGACCTTCCCCTGCAGATCCACGACCGTGACGCGCACGCCGCCTGCGTGGAGGTTCTCAAGGCCGATGGCGCCCCCGATCGCACCGTCTTCCACTGCTTCTCAGGCGGGCCGCAGCTGGCCGCCGCCTGCGCCGAGCACGGCTGGTACGCCTCCATCGCCGGCCCGCTGACCTACCCGGCCAACGACACCCTGCGGGAGGCGGTCGCCAACCTGCCCGAGTCGCTGCTCCTGGTGGAGACCGACGCCCCCTACCTCCCGCCCAAGCGCTGGCGCGGCCGCCCCAACGCCTCCTACCTGCTGGGTGACACGGTCCGCTTCCTGGCTGAGCAGCGGGGCCTGAGTGAGGAAGACCTCTGCCGGCGTCTGCAGGCCGCCACCGAGGCGGTCTACGGGGCCTGGTGATTGCCGCCGGTCGGCCGAGGACCGACGGGAACCGCCCGGGGCTCAGACCTATGGATCCTGACGTCCTGCGGGGAGGATGCCCGCCATCGGAGGGAAAGGAAAAGACCCCGCGGCGGTCCCGGTACGGCCGATTTTGTCCGGACGTTGCCTCCCAGGTTACCACCGTTTGTCCAGGGGTGTCCCAGGTGGGAGACAGGTTGGAATCAGGGCCTGTCTGCACGGTTCCATCACAAGCCCATAGGGTGTGAGCAGGTGCATTGGCACGCCCCTGGGTCATCGGTTACGGTGACACGCAGTCGTCAAAACGAAGGAAGTTCTATCGTGGGTCGTCACTCCCAGACCAGCTCCCTGAGTACTACACTCGCCGGCCTCGGGTCCTTGGCCTCCAAGAAGCGGGCCGACTCGGCAAGCCACGGCCGTCGTCGCGCCGAGGGGCCTGCCAAGACCTCCCTGACCCCCATGCTGTTCAAGGCGGGGGGCGCTGCCGCGGCCTTCTCCCTGGCGGTCTCCGGTGCCGCCTACGCGGCCATCTCCGCGGGGGATGACGAGGGGAGTTCCTCCTCGGGCGGTTCCTTCGGGCTGATCGGTGGCGAGTCGGACGGGCAGGCCAAGGCGGCTGCCACCCCGAAGGCCGGTTCCGGCAAGATCGCCAGCGCCCAGACCTCCACCACCACCGTCGACGAGCCGCAGGTTCACAGCACGGTGAAGAAGGAGACCGACTCTCTGCCCAAGGGTGAGACCAAGGTTGAGACCGCCGGCGTTGACGGTCTCGTGCGCACCACCTACGAGGTCACCACCCAGGACGGCAAGGAGGTCTCCCGCACCCCGGTCGCGCAGGTCGTCGTCACCAAGAAGGTGGACGAGGTCGTCCTGGTGGGTACTGGGGAGCAGCAGGATCAGCAGGCGCAGCAGGCCCAGCAGGAGGTCGCGCAGCAGGCCCAGTCGGCCGGTGATGGGCAGGCCGCCCAGGCCAACGGGGGCAGTGAGGGCTCGAACAGCAGCACTCCGGCTCCTGCGGCCAACCCCGGCGCGGGGACCGACCCCGACAGCGCCAAGGCCATTGCCCGCTCCATGATGGCCAGCCACGGCTGGGGGGACTCCGAGTTCTCCTGCCTGGAGAGCCTGTGGACCCGTGAGTCCAGCTGGAACTACCAGGCCGAGAACGCCTCCTCGGGCGCCTACGGCATCCCTCAGGCGCTGCCCGGCACCAAGATGAGCGAGGTCGCCGACGACTGGGCCACCAACCCCAGCACCCAGATCACCTGGGGCCTGAACTACATCTCGGGCCGCTACGGCACCCCCTGCTCGGCCTGGGCCCACTCCGAGTCCGTCGGCTGGTACTGAGCCGACGTAGTCGCCCGGAACGTCGTCGACGGCGCCCGTCTCCCAGCGAGACTGGCGCCGTCGCCATTGTCATGGGACGCAGATCACGCAGGAGTGAGGTGGCTAATTGTCGCCGCCGTGAGGCTTCCACTACCGTGGCACTCGCCGTCAACTGGAAGGACGTCTCCCCATGACTCCCCTCGCCCGTTCCCATGCCCATGCCCATGCCCTGCCGGAGGAGCCGCAGGCGCCGGTCCTGCAGGAGACGGCCCATGGGGAACACGGGCAACATGGGCAGCGCAGCATGCGCACCATCGCGCTGCGCGCCGGTGTGGCGGCCCTGGCCCTGTCAGTCGCGGTCTCCGGGGCCGCGTACGCCGCTGTCCGCGCGGGGGAGCCCTCACGCACCTCCGGTGTCGAGGCGGCCGCGAAGGGCACCGATGGCCTGGGGGCTGAAGGCGGTCGCAGCCGGGTCTCGGTCACGCCGAGCACCCAGAAGGTGACCACCGAGACGGTCGACGCCACCGACCCCCACGGCTCGCTCCAGCAGGAGAGCGGCGATCTGTCCGAAGGCGAGACCAAGGTGGCCACGGCCGGCGTCGACGGCGTCGTGCGCACCACCTACGAAGTCACCACCGTGGGCGGCAAGGAGGTCTCCCGCACTCCCGTCGCCCAGGTCGTCGTCACCCAGAAGGTCGATGAGGTCGTCCTGGTCGGCACCGGTGCGGCCAAGAAGCAGGAGAACAAGCCGGAACAGTCTCAGTCCCAGGGGCAGGGACAGTCTCAGGGGCAGGGCCAGACTCAGGCACCCTCGGAGTCCTCCGGAGGTTCTGGCGGTTCGGCGTCGGGCGGCAGTGCCGGCGGGAATGACGGTTCGGTCGGGGACGACGTGTGGGCCAAGCTCGCCCGGTGCGAGTCCGGCGGGGACCCGAAGACCAACACCGGCAACGGCTTCTACGGCATGTACCAGTTCACCCTGGAGACCTGGCAGTCCCTGGGCGGAACCGGCTACCCCCACGAGGCCGACGCCGCCACCCAGACCGCCATGGCCAAGAAGCTCCAGGCCCAGGCCGGCTGGGGGCAGTGGCCCGGCTGCGCCGACAAGCTCGGCCTGCGCTGAGCGGCCCGAGCCGCACCGGGGTGCCGCGCAGACCCCGGAGTGGATGATGCAGAGAGCATGCGGCATGTTCCCAGATATCTCACAGTGACAAAAGGCGGGCGCCGGTTACTGTGTCCCCATGACGTTGCCGGCCCCCGATCCACAGGTACCTCCGGCAGAGGGCGTCCCCACCGACGGGCCCGACCCTGCAGGAGTCTGTGAGGCCACCTCCGAGACCCCTGCAGATGCCGCCCGAGCGGAGCACACCCACCAGGCCCCCCGGGATCCTGAGGATCACGGCGCCTCCGCGGACTCCCGGGCCGCCGGCCTCCTGGGCCCCGCTGAGGTACGCGGCCTGTCCCAGGCGCTGGGCATCCGCCCCACCAAGATGCTGGGGCAGAACTTCGTCCACGACGCCGGCACCGTGCGCCGCATCGTCAGGAGTGCGGGCGTGCGCCCCCAGGACACGGTCCTGGAGATCGGGCCGGGCCTGGGCTCCCTGACCCTGGCCCTCCTGGAGGCCGGGGCGCGAGTGGTCGCCGTCGAGATCGACCCCGCCCTGGCCCGGGCGCTCCCCATCACCGTCGCCGACCGCATGCCGCCGGCCGCCGGCCGGCTGACCCTCATCCAGGCCGACGCGCTGAGCATCACCGGCCCGGACTCGCTGGGCGATGCCGGTCACCCTCCCACCCGCCTCGTGGCGAACCTGCCCTACAACGTGGCCGTCCCCGTCCTGCTCACCGCGCTGGAGGCCCTGCCCAGCCTGGAGAGCGTCACCGTCATGGTCCAGGCCGAGGTCGCTGACCGACTCGCCGCCGAACCCGGCTCGCGGACCTACGGGGTCCCCAGCGTCAAGGCCGCCTGGTACGCGGCCGCCCGCCGCACCCTGACCATCTCCCGCCACGTCTTCTGGCCCGTGCCCAACGTCGACTCCGCCCTCGTCGAGCTCGTGCGCCGTCGTCCCCCCACCACGCGCGCCACCCGCGAGCAGGTCTTTGCCGTGGTTGATGCCGCCTTCGCCCAGCGCCGCAAGACCCTGCGCAAGGCCCTGGCCAGGCTCGCCGGAGGGGCCGACGCCGCCGAGTCCGCCCTGCGCGCCGCCGGCATCGACCCGACGCGGCGCGGCGAGACCCTCGACATCACCGCCTTCGCCGCCCTGGCCGAGGTGCTGCAGCCCGTCGCCGCCGATGAGACCGCCGCGCCAACGCCTCCCACCTCACAGGAGCAGTCATGAGCCATCTGCGTGCCGTCCCCGACGGCCCCACCGGTCCGCGCGAGTCCACCGTGCCGCCCCGCAGCGGCTCGGCCAGCTCGGTGCGCGTCGAGGCCCCCGGCAAGGTCAACCTCTTCCTGTCCGTCGGCGCCCCCGGTCCCGACGGCTACCACCCACTCACCACGGTCTTCCAGGCGGTCCGCCTCATCGAGACCGTCACCGCCCGCAGGCAGTCCGCCCAGGACCACGGCACCGTCACCCTCACCCTTGAGGAGCCCGACGCCGACGTACCGGTGGACGAATCCAACCTGGCCGTGCGGGCCGCCACGCTCCTGGCGCAGACCACCGGCGTGAGCGAGGGCGTCGACCTCCTGCTGCGCAAGCGCGTCCCCGTCGCCGGCGGGATGGCCGGAGGATCCGCCGACGCCGCCGCCGCCCTCGTGGCCTGCAACGCCCTGTGGGGCACGGGCCTGTCGCTGCCCGAGCTCTCCGCCCTGGCCGCGCGCCTGGGGGCCGACGTCCCCTTCTCCCTGACCGGGGCCACCGCCGTCGGGAGCGGCCGCGGCGACCTGGTCACCCCGATCATGACCCGGGGCGCCTACCACTGGGTCTTCGCCCTGGCCGAGGAGGGCCTGTCCACTCCGGCGGTCTTCCGGCGCTTCGATGAGCTGACCGGTGGCGGGCAGCCCGCCGTGCGCGACGTGCCCGAGGCCCTCACCGCCGCCCTACGCGCCGGGGACGCCCGCGCTCTGGCCGGCTCCCTCCACAACGACCTCCAGGCCGCCGCCCTCGACCTGCGCCCCGAGCTGGCCGAGGTCATCGCCGTGGCCGAGGAGGCCGGGGCCCTGCGTGCCATCGTCTCCGGCTCCGGCCCCACCATCGCCGCCCTCGTCGAGGACCCCGGCAGTGCCCAACGGGTCTCGCGCGCACTGAAGGCCTCGGGCCTGGTCGCCGAGGTCCTGCGCGCCGACGCCCCCGTGGCCGGCGCCCGGGTGGTGGGCTGATGGCGCACCTGCTCGGCGTGGAGAACCTGCGCCTGACGGTCGGCTCCCGCCTGCTCCTGGACGAGGTCACCCTGGGACTGGAGGACGGTACCCGCGTCGGCGTCCTGGGCCCCAACGGTGCCGGCAAGTCCACCTTCCTGGCGGCCCTGGCCGGTCGGCGCGAGCCCGACGGCGGCCGCGTCACCCGCACCGGCGGCGTGAGCGTGGCGGTCCTGAGCCAGGCCGACGACCTGCCGCCGGGCGCCACCGTGCGCACCGCCATCCACGGCCGGGCCCCCGAGCACGAGTGGGCCTCCGATCCGGCCGTGCGTGACATCCACGCCGGCCTCATCGCCGACCTTGACCTGTCCGCCGACGTCGCCACCCTCTCCGGGGGCCAGCGCCGCCGCGTCGCCCTGGCCGCGGTCCTCACCCGCCGCGCCGACGTCGTCATCCTCGACGAGCCCACCAACCACCTCGACGTCGAGGGCGTGGACTGGCTCGCCCGCCACCTGCGGGCCCGCTTCAACGGCCCGGGCGGCCGGGCCTCCGGCGCCCTGGTCACCGTCACCCACGACCGCTGGTTCCTGGACGCCATCTGCACCGACGTCTGGGAGGTCGTCCCCGGCATCGACCCCGGCGGTGGGCGCCCCCAGGTGGCCGGCCGCATCGAGACCTACGACGGCGGGTACGCCGCCTACGTCCTGGCCCGGGCCGAGCGCGCCCGCCAGGCCGCCGTGGCCGCCGTCAAGCGGGAGAACCTCCTGCGCAAGGAGCTGGCCTGGCTGCGCCGCGGCGCCCCCGCCCGCACCTCCAAGCCCCGCTTCCGCATCGATGCCGCCGAGGCCCTCATCGCCGACGTGCCGCCCCCGCGCGACACCGTTGCCCTGACCGCCATGGCCACGGCCCGCCTGGGCAAGAAGGTCCTCGACCTGGAGGACGTCACCGTGCGCTACCCCGGGCCGCCCACCGACTCCGGCGAGGCGACCCAGCGGGAGGTCCTGCGCCGGGTTACCTGGCGGCTCGCCCCCGGTGAGCGCGTCGGTGTCGTCGGCGTCAACGGCGCCGGCAAGACCACCCTGCTGCGCCTGCTCGAAGGCGTCCAGGAGCCCACTGAGGGCCGTGTCGCCCGCGGCAAGACCGTCCAGGTGGCCACCCTGTCCCAGTCCACCCACGAGCTCGACGCGCTCGCGGACCTGCGCGTCGTCGAGGCCGTGGCCATGGTGGGGGAGAGGGTCGTCGTCGGGGACAGGGAGATGACTGCGGCCCAGCTCGTCGAGCGCCTGGGCTTCACCCGTCAGCGGGCCTGGACCCGGGTGGGGGAGGTCAGCGGCGGGGAGCGCCGCCGGCTCCAGCTCCTGCGCCTGCTCATGACCGAGCCCAATGTGCTTCTGCTCGACGAGCCCACCAACGACCTGGACACCGACACCCTGGCCGCCGTCGAGGACATCCTCGACTCCTTCCCCGGCACCCTCGTGGTCGTCTCCCACGACCGATACCTCCTGGAACGGGTGACCGACCACCAGGTGGCGCTGCTGGGCGACGGCAGTGTGCGCGATCTGCCCGGCGGGGTCGAGCAGTACCTCCAGATGCGCCGCGAGGCCATGGGCGGCGCCGGGAGCCCTCGAGCCTCAGCGGGCGCTGCGGCATCTGCGGCGACGCGGGCGGCAGCGGAGGCCTCTTCTGAGCGCAGTGCTTCCAGCGGGGCCCGTCGGCACGAGGCCCGCAAGGCCCTGGGGCGCATTGAGCGGAAGATGGAGCGGGCGGCTCAGTCGCTTGCCGCTCTGCACGCGCGCATGGAGGAGGTCTCGGCCGATCCGAACCGGGTGGGGGAGCTGGCCGAGCTCGGCCGTGAGCTCGTGGCCGCTGAGGCGACCCACGCCGATCTGGAGGAGCAGTGGCTCGAGGCGGCGGAGGCGCTGGAGGCCTGAGGGGCGGTGCCTCTGCGCCCTGGCGGGGCCTCATCGCTGGAAGCGGTGGGGAGGGAACGGGGCTCGGGGAGAGGGATCGGGGAGGTCAGTGGCGACGTCGCTGCTCACGGACACCCGGGCCGTCTGCGCCGATCAGACGACGGGGGCGACCTGGCGGGCCAGCTCGACGAGATGATCCAGGTTGGGGGCGATGTCCTCAGCGGCGGCGCCCCACAGGCGCATGACCAGGTCCACCGGGACCGTGGGCAGTCCCGCCAACCTCAGGACGACGACGCCCTGGGTGGGGCCGTTGGACTCGTAGAAGGCGGAGAACCCCACCATGTCCGGGCCCGGCCGCAGGCGCACCAGCTCGGCCTCGGGCAGGAGCGCGGCGACGATCTGGCGCTGGGTGGCGCGGCGTCCCTCCTTGGAGCCGTCATCCTTGGCGATCTCCAGGCTGAGGTCGATGACGAAGGGCGGGTGGGCGACGTCGTCGATATGCATGAGGCGGGCGAAGCGGCCCTGGCGCTCCATGGCCTGCAGCTCGTTGAGCAGGGACTCCAGCTCGGAGCGCCACTGCGGCCCGGTCACTCCCAGGTGGGCGCTGCGGTGCCTGGCCTCCTCCCGCGCCCATCCCGGCGGTGGGAAGGGCGGGATGATCACCCATCGCTGGGGATCAGGAGTGACCGCGATCTGCACTGTGTGTTCCTTCCGAGACCTCGTCCGACTGCGAGGCAGTGGGCTGGGCGCCTACCATGTCTGTCCTATGAGGACCCGAGAGCGACATACGACAATTATGCCTGCATCCGCACGCCGACGTGTGGTCCGCGTGCTGGTGGATGCGGGGCTCATCATCGCACTGTGTGCCGTCACGGAGCGCTGCTGTGGAATCTTATTCGCTGTCGGGGCGGTTGTGCTGCTTATTGCTGTGATGACTGCCATGATGGCAATGACAGGCGCCACACCCGGCGGGCTGGTGACGGGGGTCCGGCTGCGGAGGGTGGCGGACACAAGCAGTCCCCCTGGACGCTCTGCGGTGATTTACGTCGCATTTTTGGGCCTCTCTTTGGTGGCAACCGCAGGTCTGGCCCCCCTGGTGTTGTGGATCCTCTCACTATGGCGTGCTGAACAGCGCACCTGGTTCGACCGACTGGCTGGAACAGTTCTTCTCAGCGCCAGGCCGACCTCGGTGTCGGCCTGTTCCCTGGTGGTTGAGGGCTCAGTAATCCCAGTTCTGGGGCCGATTGTTCTCGGGCGCCGGCCGGCCCCGATCGAGTCCCACCCCGATGCGCAGCTCGTCGCGGTGCTCCGTTCGGAGGACTCCGTGTCCAAGACGCACGCCCTGTTCGTGCCCGCTTCGGATGGGGTACTCGTCACAGATCTGGGTTCGACGAACGGAACCCACATCGAGGACGAGGAGGGCGTTCACCGACTCTCACCCGGCCGACCGGAGTACGTGCACCGGGGACGGCAGGCATACTTGGGTGACGGTGTCTGTATCGTCCGTTGAGGAGAAAAATGATGACAAACAGCCCGAACAGCAGCGCGAACAACGAGGTCTGGTGGACCGAGGGTTCGTGGACAGGCGTGGTCACGCCACGTGCTGTGATGATCCTGCCCCCGTCGGTGCCGCAGGACCTCACCGAGCGCCTGTGGCGGCTGCTGCGTAGTGAGGAGGCCTCGCTGACGCGGGCCCTGGATGAGCTGGTGATGGGGATGGGCGGACGTCTGGGCGCGATCCCGGACTTCGTGCTCGCCGTCTCCGCGCCCGAGGACGTCTTCCACGTGGCGCTGCGCGGTGCCCCGCAGATGGAGGTCGACGGCAAGGCGCTGGACGCCTCCGCGGTCACCACCTGGTTCGAGACGACGGTGACCGCCCCCAACTCGGTCATCGTCAGCGCACCCGACGGCGCCGGACAGGTGCGCCGCCCGGCGGTCGACGCCGTCGTGAGCACCGGCCACTTGGTGCTGCGCGGATCGGAGAAGTCGAGCGGGACCCCGTCCCCCAGCCGTGCATCGTCGAAGGGGTCCGGTGACTCCGACGACGATGACCCTGACCCGGCTGGTCCTGACTACTCCACCGCTTCTGCCGGCTCCGCCGGAACCCCCGCTGCTGCCGTGAGGACCTCTCGGTCCTCCCGTCGGGCATCGCGTCGCGCCTCGCGCCGTCAGTCTGCCTCGTCGGACCACTCGGAGCAGGACGACTCGTCTGAAGGGGCGCCTGCCGAGACCGCCGAATCCGCCGACGTCGTCGACGACCTCATCGAGATCGCGCAGGACAACGCTGAGCAGCAGGCCCTCGATGGTGCCGAGCTCGCCGCGTCCCTCGAGAGCGCTGAAGCCGCCGGTCAGTCGGAGGACTCCGCTGAGGACTCCGATGCTGCTGAGGAGCCGGCCCTGATCGCCGACTCCGAGGGACCCGCTGACCTGCTGGCCGTCGTGGCCGGCATCTCCGAGGCCGCTGAGGCGACTGAGGTGACGCCGTCGCCAGAGCTGCCCGAGTCCTCAGAGACTCCCGACGAGACCCCGGAAGCCCAGGCCCCTGAGGCCGCCGAGGTTGCCACTGAGTCCTCACCGGAGACCTCCGATGAGGATCTGCTGATCGCCCCCGTCTTCGATATCCCGGCCCTGCCGATCCCCTCCGCTCAGGAGGCAGAGGCCATGATCCCGCCCCCTCCGCCCCCGTCGAGCGAGGATCTTGAGGCTGCTGGTATCAAGGACGCTGCCGCCGAGGTCACCGAGGTCGCCCAGACCCCGGCCGACTTCGTGCCCGTTGAGGCCGCCGAGGCCGCCGTGGTCGCGGAGGCCACTGCTGTTGCCGAGGCCGCCGCGCAGGCGCACGCCGAGGAAGAGCCCGTACGCTCCGGGGACCACGACGGACAGACCATCAACAGTCTGCCCGAGGACCTCTCCCAGGAGCTGCGCGCCGAGCTGCTCAACCAGGGGCTCG
>ERZ772948.2014-NODE-2014-length-10738-cov-33.273331_pt1 | contig 10738 bp, 9 predicted proteins | sample MGYA00511945_ERZ772948 | MGnify/ENA primary metagenome ERZ772948 (study PRJEB29015, sample SAMEA2737927) | human oral metagenome | biome: human oral; feature: human-associated habitat; material: dental | place: China | collected 2141 ... | reverse complement strand
GGCCTCGGCGCGGGCCTCGCGCCACCGGCGTCGCAGGGCCTCGTTCCAGCGCAGCTCGGAGCAGGCCTCACGCACCGCAGCCTCGGCGGCGCGCACTCGCTCATCGGCGGCCACGGCCCTGAGCGCCTCCAGCGCCGGATCCTTGGGCGAGGGGGCGCCGTCGGTGGCCGCCCCGGCCCGCGCACCTGCGCCGACCCCACCAATATTCAACCCTTCGGTCATCATGCCGGCTCGACCCGTCACGCCCCGCGCCACGGGCCTCCCGGGCCCCCTGGGTCCCCTGGGCTCCGACGAACCGATCCCCACAGACATTCGCACCACGCCCCCACTGTGGCACACCACGGTCATCGCCGGCCACAGACGCTCTCAGGCACCCCCTGGCCCCGTATCCCGAGGAAACCAGCACGAGGCGAGCGCACCCCCTAGACTCGATCAGGTGAGTGACTCCCCCTCCCATGACGCACCGGGCTCCGGCCCGCCGCCCGCGACCCCTGGCGCATCGGGTCGGCCACCGCGCAGTCGCCGCCCCGACTACGTGCTCACCGCCGTCGTCGGAGTCCTCTTCTCCCTGGGCGCCTCCGCCCTGCTGGGCCTGGCCGCCGACCAGACCTCGATCCTGCGCACCGGCCTGCTGCTCGGCGCCCTCCTAATGCTGTCCGCCGCCGCCGCCGTGCTGTTCGCCAGCCGCTCCTCGCTGGGCGCGCTCGTCACCGGACTGACCGCACTGACCGCCCAGTCGATGGTCTTCCTGGCCCCCATTCACGCGGCCTCCTTGACTGAGCCCTGGCTGCAGCGGCTCGTCAGCACCGGTTTCATGCTCACCCTGGCGGGCCTGTGGCTGGGTGGCTCCTGGGGGATGCGCCAGGCCCGCCGCGCCGGCCAGGCCCAGGGGCACGCCGCCTTCCGCCTCACCGAGGCCGACCGGACCGTGGGCTCCACTCCGACGCCGCCGCCCTCGCGCCGCCGCGACCACCTCCTGTCCCTGCCCTGGGTCATCGCCGGGCTGGCGCTGGCGGCCTTTCTGCTGCCCCGTACCTACCTGCGGGCAGTCGCCCCCGGTGTCCAGACCGGGCCGCTGCTGATCGCAGCCGTCCTCGTCTCCCTCCTGGCCCTGGCCGCGGCCGGCGCCTCGACGGCCCGCTCCACCCTCGGTGCGCGCGTCATCGGCCCGGTTCTCGTGCTTGCGGCGGTGCCCACGCTCAGTAACGGTATGATCCCTGGCGGCCACCTGGTCTCCAGGCTCCTGCCGCATGGCCCGAACGCCGTCGTGCTCACTGCCATCGGCATCGAGCTCATGGCGATCGGCTGGGGAGCACATGTGGCTCGCCGGCAGGGCCGTGCCAACGCACTGGCCAGGCTGCGTTCCGGCGTCTGAGGGGCCCATGCCCGAATTCGTGTCCTGGAGATGACCGGCCCCATCCGGCATCCCCCTCCTACTACCGTGTGCATGCGTAAGGAGACCTCGTGAGCACCGACAACACAGACCGCACCGCGCCACAGGCGCCCCTCGCCTCCGACGACGCCGCCCCGTCCTCCCCAACGACGTCGACGCCCACCGCGCGGACCCAGGCCACGGACCAGCGTTCAGAAGAGGTGACGGCCAACCCGACCGATCAGCCCGCCGCCTCGCCCTCCCTCGCGAGCTTCATCGGCAAGGCCAACCGGGGCTCCCAGTCCTCCTCCCCCGCGCCTCAGGCAACGGCCGCCCAGGCCGGCAAGGCCGCTGCGGCCGGTGCGGGCACCGACACCAACGACGCCGATACCGTCGATACGGTTGATGACGCAGTCCACGACGGGGCCGGCGAGAAGGGGGCCGAGGCCACTGACGACGGGGGCGACACCCTCAACCTCCGCGAGCAGGCATCCTTTCCTGCGGCCGGGAACCAGGCCGCTACAGGCACTGAGTCCGCTGAGACCACCAAGACCGCTGCCGCGGGCGCTCAGGCAGCTCCAACGCCATCCGAGACCGTGACGCGCAGCGACGAGGCCGTCGCGCCGGCGGTCAGGACCGCTGAGGCCGCCGGGATGCCGCCGTCGATTCCGCCGTCGTCGGAGCCCGGCGAGGTGGACGACGAGGTGGACAACGAACAGACACCGGTCGCCGTCGAGGCCACGACGACCACGGCTCCTGAACCCGCCGCAGTCCTCACCGGTTCCACGGTCTCCGCCGGCTCGGCCGTCACCGCCCCGGAGGCGTCGTCGCCCGCCCCGGTGGACGATGTGGATGACGAGACCGAGGCGCCGGCCCCGACGGTCAGTGCCGAGCCCCTCAGTCGGCCGGCCGACCGACCGACCACGGCAGCCGCCACCGCGCCTGCAACCACAGAGGCCGCGGTCGCGCAGGGACCCGCCTCCGTGACCGAGACCGCCGAGATCGCCGAGACCACCTCAGTGTCGGAGGGCCGCATCGAGGTTGAGGACTTCGAGGCGTTCGACGACGTCGAGGACCTTGAGGACGTCGACGACATCGAGGACTCAGCCGAGGACGATGACCTCGACGGCCCGGACGTGGACGACGACCGCACCCCCGAGACCCCGGCGATCCCCACCCCCGTGACCGGCTCCCCGGCCGTGAGGGCCGTACCCGTCTCGGTGGCCACCGGTGCGGCCCGATCCTCGAACGGGATCGCGGAGGCCACCCCGCCGACCCCCGGCTCCCAGAGTCCCGCCGACACGACCGACGCAGCCGCCGTCGAGGACGTTGAGGACGTCGATAACACCGATGACGGCTTCGCGCCCATCGAGGCCCCCGCCGTCTCGGCGGCCTTCGCGGCCCCCTCCGCGCCGTCGGCGACCGTGACGACACCGGCCGCCCCGTCAGCGGACTCGCCGGAGCCCGCCTCGCCGAGCCGGCCCGGATCCGAGCCGCAGGAGCCGGCGTCAGCGCCGTCAGCAACCTCGGCGCCATCGGTGCCCGCATCGACGTCACCGGCCGAGCCGGAGGCGGCAGCGCCGGTGAACGCCGCGGCGGACAACCGCCCCTCGGCCCCGTCCTGGCCGGCGACCCCCGCGGCTCAGCTGGCCCGGACGGGCTCCGCCGCCAGCGCGCCCTCGGCGCTTTCCACCGGGTCGGCGCCCTCCGCTCACCCCGCCTTCTCCTCCGGCACCCCGGCCCCCACCGCCTCAACGGAAGGGATGGGCGCGGGGCTGGGAGCAGCCCCCCGGGCCGCCGCCTCCCCGTACATCGAGCACTCCAGTGACCGCCCCGAGGTGCCTGCCAGCACACCGGCCCCCACCCCGGTGCAGGCGGCGCCGCAACCCGAACGAGCCCCCTCAACCCAGGCGACCCTCTCTACCCAGCCTGCCCCCGCCGCCACGAGCGCCCGGGACTACCGCCCGACCCCGGCAGCCTCGCCGTCGGCCCCCTCCCCGCAGCAGACGCCCGACTGGTTCGCAGCCGCCCCCGCCGCCCGGGGCCTGTCCGCGAGCGCCGACGCCGGTCAGAGCGACGACCCGGAGGAGCGCGGCCGTTCGCGTGCCCGGCAGGCCGCCATGGCCATGACCGGTGCCGAGGAGGAGGACGACGCGATCCTCCTCAAGGGCGCCAGCGCACTGAGCGTCCCGAGCTCGCGAGTCGAGACCCACTGGGCCGGGGTGCTCGTCGCCATCGTCCTGTTCCCTCTGGCCTGGTTCCTCGTGCACGACGGCGCCGCCACCCTGACCGGCGGCAACCCCTCGGCCTGGCCCTCGGCCGCCTCCCCGATGGGCGCGCTGGAGATCCTGGGCGGGACCGCGGCCTGCGCCGCCGCCCTGTTCATGATCTCGCGCTCCTCGCTGGGGGCCTTCGTCGTCGGCGCCCTCAGCACAATCATCGGCCTGCCCTTCATCCTCATGCCGGGGGTCACCAAGTCGATCCTGGGGCCCACGGTCAATCGGCTTCAGGCCCACTCCGACCTGGGCAAGGCCCTGTCCACCTACGTCATGGACGACGGCCTCTCGGGCCGCTTCATCCTCATGGGCGTGCTCACGATCATGGTCGCCGTCGTCGGCCACGTGGCTCGCCGGTCCGGGCAGCGCACGCAGGACGAGGGCCGCGGCCCGCGTGACTGATCCCGACACCACCGCGCCGTCTTCCGGGGCCGAAGAGGCAGGAGCGCCGTCGGCTCGGCGGATGCAGACCCTCGCCGATGCGGCCCGGGACGCAGTGCCCATCGTCGTCGGATACGTGACGCTGGGGCTGGCGGCCGGGATGCTGCTGGTCGCCGAGGGCCTGGCCTGGTGGTGGGCGCCGGTGTGGAGCCTGGTCATCTACTCCGGGACCATGCAGATGCTGCTGGTGCCACTGACCGGTGCCGGCGAGCCACTGGCGGCCATCGCCCTGTCCACCGGTTTCGTCTCAGGCCGGCACGTCTTCTACGGGCTGGGCTTCCCCCTGGAGCGGGTGCGGGGCAGGGCGCTCACGCGCCTCTACGCCGTCCACGCGATCACCGACGAGGTCTACGCGCTGCTGGCGGCGCGCGACCGGCGGGCCATGAGTGGGCGCTACCTGGTGGGCGTGGAGGCGATCAGCCACGCCTCCTGGGTCTCGGGCACGACCGTCGGGGCACTGGCCGGCACGGCGCTGGCCTCCGTGGTGGGTGAGCGCATCGAGCTGCTCGGTTTCGTGCTCACGTCCCTGTTCGTGGTCCTGGCCATTGAGAACTGGTGCAATCATCCCGATATCGGAGTGCTGTGCGTGGGGCTGGTGGCCGGCGGGATCGGCCTGGCCATCGGTGGTTCGGCGGCACTGCTGACCGCGCTGGTGATCCTCGCCGTCGGCCTGATGGGGCTGTACGCCTGGCGCGGCCACCGCCCCGGGGCAAGCGCGCCGGAGCCCGGGCGGAGGGACAGCTGATGCTCACCAACTCGCAGATCGCGGTCGCCGTCGTCGTCGTCACCGTCATCACCTTCGTGTGCCGGATCGTGCCCTTCGTGCTGCTGCGCGGGCGTCAGGACAGTGCGGTGCTGGCCTTCCTGTCCCGGGCGATGCCGCTGGGGGTCATGATCGTCCTGGTGGCCTACACGCTGGGTGGGGTGAGCCTGTCGCCGTCGAGCTGGCTGCCGGCCGCCGCCGGGATCGGGGCGACGGCGGGCCTGCACCTGTGGCGGCACTCCATCGGGCTGTCACTCATCGGCGGCACCGGCGTGTACGTCGCCCTCAGCCTCCTGCTGGGCTGACCCGCCGCGGCCGGTGGCCGACCATGTAGAAGACGATGAGGGCCACGTAGGTGACCACGCTCAGCCAGGCGCTGACCATCCCCAGCAGCGCGGCCAGTGAGTAGAGCCATGGCCCCATCGCGAAGCGCCGGGTCATGGAGCGCACCTCCGCCTCGGAGACCCCTGCTCGCAGGCGGCCGCGGTCCCGGATGGAGGCCCGCCACAGGGCGTTGAAGAACAACCCGCCGACCACCATGACCATCCCGTAGAAGACGGCGCCCGTGCGCTCGTCGTGGCCGGACTCCAGGGACCGGGTGAGGACCGAGGTGGCGAAGGGCAGGAAGGCGACGTCGAGCAGGAGGAAGAGGTTGCAGATGAGCATCCACTGGTCGACGCTGCGCACCCGCACGAAGATGGCGTGATGGTTGAGCCAGACCTGCCCCACCAGGAGGAAGCTGAGGACGAAGCCCAGGTAGCTGGGCCACAAGGAGCCCAAGGAGTGCAGGAGGCTCCCGCCGCCGTCGGGCAACTTGATCTCCAGGCTCAGCAGGGTGATCGCGATGGCGATGACCCCGTCGCTGAAGGCCTCCAGGCGTCCGGGTGAGACGGGCGCCGACTCCTCCTCCCCTTGAGCGCCGCCGGCCCCAGCGGCCGCCCCGTCCTTGGGTGCCGGGTCAGTAGCCGGGTCTGTGGCCCCGACATCCGCATGCGCACACCCGCAGGAGTCAGTGCGGGCACCCTCGGCGAGGTCATCGGCAGAACCATCAGCCGAGTCATGGTGGCTCTGGGCAGTCATGCCTTCTCCTTCCCTCCGCGGACAGGGACATTCTGCGCCGACGGGGACACACCTGCACCCGCGGGGACATTCCAGTACCGCCGGGGACTATCGACGCCGCCGGGGACCGAATACCTGTCCCCCAACGCGCGTCTTGTCCCCGGCCGGGACGACACGCACCCAGCCGCGCAGAATGTCCCTAGCGGGCGCCCCTGAGGCGGTGCAGGACGACGTGGGCGGTGCCGGGCGGCCCCGTCGCCGGTACGGGGCGCCGACCAGTAGGCTGCGGGCGTGCCTGTTGACGTCAATCGCCCCGGCCCCTGGACCCACCGCAACCTCACCGCCCGCGGCACTCGTTTCCATGTCGCGCTGGCGGGCCCCGAGGCCCCGGCCGGAGCCGGCCCCCTCACCCTCCTGGTGCACGGCTTCCCCGAGTGCTGGTGGACCTGGCGTCACGTCATCCCCGCCCTGGCACAGGCCGGGCACCGCGTGGCGGCCCTCGACCTGCGTGGCTTCGGCGGCTCGGACCGGCCGCCGTCGGGCTACGACCTGGTGACGCTCGCCCAGGACCTGGCCGCCGTGGTCCGCTCCCTGGGGCACGAGCGCGCCGTGGTCGTCGGCGCGGGGCTCGGCGGTCAAATCGCCTGGGCGCTGCCGCACCTGGCCCCGGACCTGACGACGGCGATCGTCCCGGTCGGCGCCCCCCACCCGCTCGCGCTGCGCTCGCTGCGGACCCGGGCCCTGTCCGGGCCGGCGCTGCAGTACGCGAGCCTGCGGATCCCGGGCCTGGCCGAGCGCCGCCTGCGCAGCCGCAGCGCCCTGGAGGGCCTGCTGCGTTCCTGGGCCGGGCCGCACACGCGCGAGGCACTGGCCGAGGAGGCCCCCTACTACGCCGAGCTCCTGTCCCGACCCGGCGCCGCCCGCAGCGCCCTGGAGCCGCTGCGCAACCTCGTGCTGTCCCGGGCGGAGACGGCGGCCCTGGACAAGCCGGTGGCGGTGCCCGTCCTGTCGGTGCAGGGCGAGCTCGACCCGGTCCAGCCCGCCCAGGCCTACGCGCGCGACACCCACCACGTGGCCGGCAACCTGCGTCAGGTAACAGTCCACCGCTCCGGCCACTTCCCCCAGGAGGAGACCCCTGCGGGGTTCGTCCGGGCCCTGCTGCCCTTCCTGGCCAACGTCGCCCCACCCGCCTCCGCCTGAGGCCGCGAGCCGGCACTTATCGCGCAGCCCCGTTGTTCTTCGGTAGGTCTGCACATGAAGTGCCCGGCTCGACGGGTGCAGCACGGTCAGCCCGACGCCGCCACCCGGCTCGACGGGTGCAGCACGGTCAACCCGGCGCCGGCTCACACCGTCTCACACCGGCTGGCGCAGGTTGTCCATGAGGGAGCGCCGGTCGAGCTGGGCGGGCAGCCAGGTGGTCGCCACCGCGAGCGCCAGCGAGATCCCGCTGACGAGGGCCAGCAACCCCACCGGAACCGAGGCGACCAGGACCGCCATCCCGCCCCCGGAGTACAGCGCGGCGTAGACGGCGCTGAAGGCGGTGGCCGCCAGCCCGAAGAGGATGCCGGTGACGGCGTAGATGACACCCTCCAGCGCCGTGGAGGCCAGAACCGTGCGGGTGCGCGCCCCGATAACCCCCAGCAGCGCCCCCTCCTGGCGTCGGGCCCGCCCCACCATGGCGATATTGGCGATCCCGCCGACGCCGGAAATGAAGAAGGTTGGAACCCCGACGGAGAGGAACCCGCTGACCGAGCCCTGCGCGCCGGTCGCCTGGCCAGCCCCGACGGCGGCGTAGACGGTGCCGGTCAGGGCCACGGCGATGGCGAAGGGGACGATCGTCGTCATCGACAGGGAGGCGCGGTGGCGGGCGTTGGCGCGGGCGGCGAACCAGGCGGGGCTGCGGCCCGGGATGAGGGCGGTCCACCAGGTCAGCAGTGGCCGCAGCGTCCAGTTCGGCACGCTCAGGGCAGCGATCGCGGCGAGGAGCCCCATGGAGGCGCCGGCCATCGCGCGATCCCCCGGGTCATTGAGGTTCATACCGGACGTGGCCATCTCCGCCCTCTCCGCGTCACTCATGGGTAGAGAGCTCTCGAAGGGGGTCATGACCAGCCCCAGGAGCATGATGCCGACGACCACCCACTGCCACCACCGGGTCCGGGTCTGCGGGGCCGTGGCCTCCCGCAGCGCCTGCATCTCGGGGACCGACGCCGCCCGTCGGGCCGGCCCCATCGCGCCCAGGACGCAGAACAGCATCGTCACGGCGATGGTCAACGGCACCCCGAAGCCCGGCATGATGATGGGCAGATTCTGAGGAAACACGTCGAACTCCCGCCAGGTGAGCAGGTAGACGCGGACCAGCGGCAGGCTGACCACCGCCCCCATGACGCCTCCGAGCAGCCCGATCACCCCGACCTGCGCCAGGATGATGCGGCGGATGCGGCTGCCGGGGATGCCCAGGACCTTCCACAGCGCGTGGGAGCGCTGCTGGGCCGAGACGGTCAGTCCCAGCGTTGTGGACAGGATGACGGCGGTGGCCAGCCCCGCGTAGGAGACAAGGCTGGAGCCGATGATGTGGGCGGCGTTGATGAGCTCGGCCGAGCCCTGGGCCTGGGCCCAGTTCAGGGCGCTGTACCAGGCGGTGATGATGACGCCGATGATGGCGCCGCCGACGGTGGCGACGAGCAGTGACCACAGCCACTGGCGGGCATGGTGGCGCAGGTCGTTCCAGATGAGTGTGACCATGATCTTCTCCGATCCTCTCCTGCTCCTGTCCCGGTCAGGCGGCGCGCGTGGCTCGCGCCGAGTGGACGAGCTCGGCGATCTGGCGGGCGTCACGGCAGTCGGTCCACTGCACCAGGTGGCCCTGGCTCATGACGGCGACCGCGTCTGCTCTGGCGGCGGCCTCGACGTCGTGGGTCACCATGACCACGGTGATGCCCTGCTCGGTGAGCCGGCGCAGCCAGTCCAGGACGAGGGCGGCGGAGTCCAGGTCGAGGGCGCCGGTGGGCTCGTCGGCGAAGACGATCCGGGGGCGGCTGGCCATGACGCGGGCGATGGCCACGCGCTGGCGCTCCCCTCCGGAGAGCTGGTGGGGCTTGAGGCCGGCGCGGTGAGCGAGCCCGACGGCGTCGAGGGCCGCCCGGGTCTGGGCGTCACTCAGGGGACGCCCGGCCAGGCGCGAGGGCATGGAGACGTTGTCGGCGGCGCTCAGGGAGGCGATGAGGTTGTACTCCTGGAAGACGAAGCCGACGTGGCGGGCGCGGAACCGGGCCCGCTCGGCGGCCCGCATCCCGGAGGTGAGGGCGCCGAGCATGGTCACCTGTCCGCTGGTGGGCTCATCGAGGCCGGCCATGCAGTGCAGCAGCGTGGACTTGCCCGACCCGGAGGCCCCGACGACGGCGGTGAAGCTGCCCTCGGGCAGGTCGGCGTCGACATGGTCCAGGGCGATGACGCGGGCGTCCTGGCGTCCGGGGACCTCGTAGACGCGGGTCAGGCCGCGCAGCCGGATGGCGACCGGCGACGTCGGGCCCGGCCCGGCAGGCGGAGTGGCGGACGGCAGGGATGAGGCGGGGGCGGCGGTCGGGTCGGAGGAGGCCAGGGGCGAGTGAGCAGTCATGCCTCCAGCCTGACGGCGCCGGCCCTCCCAGCCCATCCGGCCATCTGGCGAATCGAAGGTGGGGCTAGCCCGACACCGGTCCCGGACACCTCCACCTGACGTCCCCGAGAAGCGCATTCTTCGCGTATCCCTGCAGAAACGGTAGGGCGACGCAGCGTCCGCCCGGCTCGGCGTCAGCTCAGCGCCGGCCTAGCGCCGGCCTACACGGGCTCAGCCCTCAGACCCCCACTTGCGGGCACAGCCCGGCCTCGAGCAGTGTGCACTGGCCGCAGCGGGGCGAGCGGGCCGAGCACACCTGGCGCCCATGCTCGATGAGCCGGTGGCAGCCGTCGGTCCAGCGCCACGGCTCCCACAGGGCCGCAATGTCCTTCTCCACGCGCAGCGGGTCCTTCGACGTCGTCCACCCCAGGCGGCGCGAGAGCCTGCCCACGTGGGTGTCCACGGTGATGGCGGGCCGGCCGAAAGCGTTGCCGAGCACGACATTGGCGGTCTTGCGCCCCACTCCCGGCAAGGCCACGAGCTCCTCGCGGCTGCGCGGGACCCGCCCCTCGAAGCGCTCGGTGAGTGCCTGACCGATGCCGAGCAGGTGGCCGGCCTTGGCGCGCTGGAAGCCGAGCGGCCGCAGGATCGCCTCGAGGTCCTCGCGCCGGGCGGCTCCCAGGGCGGCGGGGTCGGGGTAGTGCTCGAAGAGCTCGGGGGTGACCGTGTTGACGCGCGCGTCAGTGGTCTGGGCCGACAGGACGGTGGCCACGAGCAGCTGGAAGGGGCCGTCGTGGTCCAGGGCGCAGGCGGCGTCGGGGTAGAGGGTCATGAGCTCATCGTCGACGGCGCCCGCGTGCCGGGCCGTCTCGGTCGTCAGCGCCGTCTCGGCAACCCCGGGCGCAGCCCCGACCGCCCCCACCACCTCGGCCCCAGCGGTCCCGCTACTCACTGCCCTGCGCACTGTGTCCTCTCTCCGCGATCTCATCGGCGGCACCACCAGCACCACCCGCGCCGGAAGGTTCCTCCTGCGAGCCCCGGTCCGCCTCTGAGCGGGTCGTCCCCCGCAAACCGCCATTGCAGTCGATCCCGCCGCCTGCCCGCAACCTCACGGATGGGACCGTGTCGCACGACGCACCCGATGTTGCTCACTTCCCTTTGACCTGCAACACACGGGGGCTACAATGCTCGACGGCGTGCCACAGGTCACAAGCCGTGGCAGGATAGACCCG
>ERZ772948.2012-NODE-2012-length-10755-cov-6.889907_pt1 | contig 10755 bp, 13 predicted proteins | sample MGYA00511945_ERZ772948 | MGnify/ENA primary metagenome ERZ772948 (study PRJEB29015, sample SAMEA2737927) | human oral metagenome | biome: human oral; feature: human-associated habitat; material: dental | place: China | collected 2141 ... | reverse complement strand
TCGTCGTCCCACCTCCGCACAGTTGAGTAGGGCTGTAAAAGCTGATAAAATCAGCCTAGTAGAGCCCACTCAACCACTGCGTCTTACTTGACATCTCAAAGACAATTGAGAGGCTAGGACTTTTGTCCCAGCCTCTTTTCTTTTGTAGAAAACAGCAAGCTGAATAACTGCTACAGCTAAAACAATTAATCTTTTACATCAGTCTCTTTCTTAGATGGCTGAATGCCATGAGAGCTAAAGATATAATTGCTTAAGAGCGAAAATACTAACAACCCAAGCACAAAAAACAAATCATAAGTGGGGTCAGAAGACAGGGAAACGAAAGGAATCGAAAGACACAAAATTGTGACATAAAAGATTTTCAACTGCTTGATATAAAGCCAGAAGAGTTCAATACTCCGACTGCCACTGATCTGCGACTTAGACTTACTTTTCGCGTACCAGATGATAAATGCTTCCGCATAACAGAATAGACTTAGCAAAAAGACCATGCTCCCAAAGCGAATCTGCAGTAGAATTCCCACTGCTAACAATAAGATGAAACCTAAGCTCGTAGCAACTACTGCTCGCCTAGTATTAGTCATAAAATCAACTCCTTTAAAGGATAAATTCAAAGAATGTCTTTAGCAGTTTTTTTCTTTTTATTCTCAAGTAATCAAAAAATCAATCCCTATTTCTATGATGAGAACTAAAAAATATAAGCAAAACCATTAAAAACGAGACAATTAGGCCTACCGTAGTTTGGTTTAAAAACGGATAATTAAAAAATAAATAATTACAGAGTGTTAATAATAGACCTCCTGCCGTTAGCACAAAAGATATAAGCAGAGCAATTTTATAAAACAATTTTTTTCCATATTAGTGACCTCTTTTTTCCTTGTATATTCCATCAGAGAAGCGAAACTACTTTTCTAAAATAAACTAAAATAGACAACAGTTAGTTTAAAGTCCTCTTTTTCGGATGATTCGATAAGTCATCAGACAGCAGAGGAGCATGAGAGAGAGCCGGATAATGATCACGCTAACACCATTTACGGTAAAATCATTGAAGAGAAACCCTTTGCTATTGGAAAGTTTCAATAAGATTCCTTCCGTTCCATCGGTTGAAATTGAAAAAATAGTTAGTATCTTATTCATCAAACCATCTCTGAAGATATTCATCAAAAAGTCTGGAGCCAAGAACATCCCTACAGAACTTGCAAATGTTGCTAGAGGCGACTTTGTCAAACTAGATATGAGAACCATCACTCCAAGAATAAAGAGTAAACCAACAAACTGGAATAGAATAAGGCGAATCAACAATTCTAAGAGATTCATATGGACAGGAAATTGCAAAATATTATAAATAGTCGAAATCCATTCCAAGTTCATCTGGACACTGGTATCCCAACCACTCCAACCGAAGTAGGTCCCAAATACCAGTAAAACAAGGCTATTAATAAGGACAAATGTTAAACTAGCAATTCCAAAAACAGATAAGATTTTTACAATCGTTAACTGGTTGCGACCATATTTAGTTGTCAAAAGCAATGAATCCATCTTTCTTGCTCGATCACCTGAGAAAACAGAGCAGCAAATATAGATCACAAATACCACCATTACACTAAAAGCTGCATTTAAGGTATTAAATAACTTATGCCAAGGTGCAAAATTTCCCAGTTTTAACGTTTTTAAAGGAAAATGAGACTGCAGCTCTTCTTGTGACTTGAGGCTAATCCGGTCATAATGTAAGACATCGTCAGATTTATAAGTATCTGTTAAAATTTCTTGAGAATTTGAGACGAGGCGATCAATGGCATACCAGGAAAACATATCATACAAATCATTCTGTTTAAAATAGGGCATATTGGCTGCATAGTCATTAACGATTTTATCCATTAAATCATCCGATAAATAACCCGTATGCTCTTCAGCAATCTTTTGTTTGATCACAACTGCTTGTCTTCCATGTATTCGATCAGCTGAAGACCCGCTAATCTGACCATCATTAAAAAAATTTGCATAGAACAATCCAGCTAAAACCAGTATAATAGCCAAGACTGCACCTAAAACTGACTTCTTTTTTAATAATTTTTTCAATTCAAAAGGAACTAATGCTATCATCCATTTGCCTCCTCTCTAAAGTAATAGATATACAAATCTTCCAGACTCGGAATCACCCCTTGCGCCCCTTCGACAGGACTCTCATCGCTAATAACTCGCAAGACGATACCGTCTGGTTCTATCCGCTCATTCACAATTACATAATCCCTTGCAAAACGCTGCCACTCACGCTCGGAAACACGAAATTCCCAAACTTGCCCCTCGATAAGTGAAAGAAGTTCCTTAGCACTACCTCTCTCCACAAAATTTCCATCTTTTAGGATTAGGATTTCCTTGGCTATCGCTTCTACGTCAGATACGATATGGGTAGATAAGAGGATGATTTTATTAGCCGATAGCTCACTGATAATATTTCTGAATTTCACCCTTTCCTTGGGATCCAGTCCTACGGTTGGCTCATCTAAAATCAATATTTTGGGATTATTGAGAAGTGCCTGCGCAATACCGAGTCTTTGCTTCATACCACCCGAATAGGAAGCAATCTTCTTTTTCCTGACATCGTATAAACCAGTAAGTTTCAAAAACTTATCGCTCTCTACTCTGGCTTGTTTCTTCGTCATTCCCTTAAGAGCGGCCATATATAGAAGGAAATCGTGCCCAGTAAAGTTATGATAATAAGAAAAATCTTGAGGCAAGAATCCGAGATACTGGATATACTCTTCTACATTCGATGCCCCATCAAACTTTATCCTTCCTTGGCTCGGCTTTATGAGATCACAAATGATATTCATCAAGGTCGTCTTACCCGTACCATTTGCCCCAAGCAAACCATAAACTCCCTCAGTAAATTCACAGGAAATATCTTTGAGCACAGACTTAGAGCCATAGCTCTTGCTAATGCCTATCATTTCTAATTTCATAGATGCCCTCCATTCCAAAAAGTGCCATTAGAGATAGCAAATCACCTTTTTCCCAAAATTACAAACGATGATTATACTGTTATTATAACATAAATTTTTGATTAAAAGTTTTTTTAATAGACTTCAACCATTTGTAAAGTCAATCTTAACCTGCTTAGATTATAGCGCACTTTCTTCAAATAACCAGCCGAAAATCATAAACAGTCTGTATTTCATCCTAAATGGTCATTTGAAGAAAAAACCAGCACTTGCTGGAAGCAAATGCTGGTTTTACTGAAAAAATAAAATCAAAACTGTAAAATTATAAAGAGCATAAGAAAGAATTGACTAGCAGGATATTCCGTATCGTCTTCTTGAAAAAATGCTATAAGAAATATTCTTAGAAAACATCACGAAAAAGTAAGACAGAGAGAGTATAGCGATATACCGCTCAATTTTAGCAAATCTAATTTGTTTTATGTTTTCTACTAACCATCTTGGCATATTTTATTCCCCAAATAAGTAGAATAAGTAAGATAAATAATAGAATAGTGGATATTAGAGCAATTAATTTTTGAAAGTCATCACTAATCGTTATCAGTCTGTAAGAACTAAATATAAACAGAGCCAAAGTCAAAATCGTAAAGAAAATTTGGTTTGATAAGATGTCGGAACTGCTTTTTTTATCTGGTTCATAAAATAAAGATTCAACACAAGATTGCTCACAAGTATCAAATAAAAACAAATCTGGACTAGAAGCGATGTTTTAAAAATCTGGTTACTTAAAATCATAACGAATACAGCCAGACTAGGAAGCTGGGCAGTTAAAAATCGCATTAGGTATGTATTGCTATATAATTTCTTCATTTCTTGTCACTCCTAACAATTAAATAACAAAAAACCAGACAATAGTTTGAATTTAAGTTATATTTGTCTCTAAACAAGGCATTTCTCTTATTTCCTTCGTATTCTTAAACCCTATATTAATTATAGCACTTTTAAACAGGTGTGGCATTCAAAACCTTAAATTGTCTTTTTTTACTCATAAACAGTTCTTGTTACTCTCATTGAGTTAAATCAAGTGGCAAATCTAATCATTCGCAATCTAATAAATTCATTTTATCTCCAACTCTTGTCTTAAAGAGTAATCATGACTAGTGGTACGCAGAGAAACATTGGGATAGTGGCTAATAATATTTTGAACATTGGAGAGACCAAGCCCTCTATTTTCTCCTTTAGTGCTAAATCCCTTTTTAAAAATAGTATCGGAATAGATAGAAAACTCTTTTATTGTATTCTCAACAATAAAAATCTGTCTACCTTCCTGCTCCAAAAAGGCAAAAGAAACCACTGGATGACTAGTCTCCACTACTGCTTCCATAGCATTATCAGCCAGTATGGAAACAATCGTGACAAAATCAAGCAACTCCATTCCTTGAGGTTTGATTTCTTGCGGAACTTCCAAGCCAATTTCTATTCCCTTGCTCTGAGCTTCTAGAAATTTTGCTGACAAGACGCTCTTGAGAGCATCATTGTGAATATTGGACAGGCGACCTAAATCATATTTAGATTGGTTGAGTGCTTGACCTGAGTCTTTTAGAACTTGGTTATAAATCTGCTCAATGGCTGGTAAATCATGCGTATCAATTCCTAACTTCAGACTCCTTAAAATATTGATGTAATCATGCCGGAAACTTCGCAACTCATTATAAAGTTCTTCAATATGCTGACTGTAATCGGACATATTTCTTAACTGTAACTCTCTTTGTTCACTTAACTGCTGTTGAATTCGCTCTCGCAAATTACGGTCTAGGATATTAAGCGAGATAAGGAAAATAATGATGTAAATAACTACGACCAACTCTCTATATAATAAAGCGTCTATTCTATACATCACTTCCAAATAAGAAAAAATTTGAACTAGTAAATAATAAATTAACATGGAAATATTCAAAAAGATTATTATTTTTCTATTTTCTCTAGGGTTCTGCTGTTTATTCAATATTTCAAAATTATATTGGAGCATAATAGGAATTACAAATGAGAGAATACTTGCAGTCAGTGCTGAGATAGTTAATAGAGTTTTATTATGGCTAATTTGCTGAATATTCGAAAAACCTAAGCCAGGTAGGATAAAAAAAGTTATAGAGCGATGCAGTAGATTCCAAAGGACAATTGGGAAAAGACCATAAAAAATCGATAAATATTTTGATACATTTTTACTTATTACTAAGCTAAAAATCAAAAAGAAAAGAGGCATAAATAAATAAGACACTAAAGAAAGAATAGAGCTATAAAAGAAAAATACTATTATAAAGCCAGAAACATAATAAACTATAATCGTCAGAATATATTGATATCGGCTTAAACTATTACCACTAATACGTGAATACATAACAAATAATATTAAAATTTGAATAAGATCTAAAACTATTTCTAATCCTATAACCATAATTCCTCTCCCACTTCTATCTTAGTACTTCCCTACTGCCTTAAAACTGTCCGCAATCCTTTCATCTTGAGGCGTGATACATAGCAGCTAGCGCCATTCGGGAAATAGGCTATGTTTTCTATCTTATCCAGCTGAGAGATATTCGCTGGATTGACCACATAAGAGCGATGGCAGCGATAGAGTCGCTTGTCCTGCTTTGTAATCTCAGAAAGTTGTCCGTAAAATTCGATCCGCTCTTTCTTGGTATAGAGAACTAGTCTATGAGGCACTTCTGATGTCTCAAAATAATAGATTTCATTAAAGGGCACCTGAAAATCCGACTTAGAATTTTCAAAGAGAAAAGTCTCTTCAGCTTGAAAACTGTCCTTTCTCTCGTAAAGATAGGCTAGGTCCTGCTCAATCTGCTTGATAAAATCTTCCTCAGGCAAGCCTTTGTCAATAAAGTCAAATGCTGATACCTGATAGCGAAAAGTCAAGGGCATAAATTCTGAGTGAGTCGTCACAAATACAATCAGAGCATAGGGGTCCAACTTGCGAATCTTTCCTGCTACCTCGAGTCCCTTCTGCGTCTCTTGCTTAATCTCAATATCCAAAAAGAAAATCTGATGGCTCCCCCGTTCCCTTACTGCATCAATCAGCATGTCCGGCTTGCCATAGATTTCTAAAAACTGGCATTCCCAGCGGTTCTTTTCCAAAATTCCCTGAATGGTGGACTCCATATAGGCTTGTTGCTTAAGATCGTCTTCTAATACAAAAATTTTCATCTTATTTTCTTCCTTCCTGAGACCAGCGCTTGATGAGACTGGATAAATGACGCCTTGAGCAGACAATATCTCCTAAGTCGGACTGCTCAAAAAACAAGCTTTTACGCTCCCTGTCAAACCCTTGGACCTTGGCTAAATTGACCAGTGTTTGACGATTACAGTGAACCAGCTCATCAGGATAGAGCTTAGCCAGCTCAGTCAGAGAAGCCCTAAGGCTGTAGTTGCCTTGTCCAGTGACGATAAGAACGATGTGAGGCTTTTGAGGATGGGACTGGATATAGTAAATTGTCGAAAGATCCAGCTTTCGAAGGGTGCTGCCGTCTTTTATTATGATAGTAGCCATTGTCTACCTCCTTTGCTCTAGCATAGCACAAGTCGCATCGCAAATGACTCCCAAATCCTAAATGGTAGCTGAGAAGTCTTAAATGGTCTCAGAAGCACTAAGTAAAAACTTACTTGTTAGGTAAGTTTTTACGATCTATTATTTCAGTCTGATATATTGGTGCCAAACATTTATACGAACTCTTACTTTTTCTTTTTCTGTGGGAAAAGCGGCATGCCCAAAGCAGCAATCTTTTCAGCCGGAACCTTCATGCCTTCTTTGATCCATTTTGAAAGCACCGAAACAACCGCAGAACTCCAGAATGAATTCATATAGGAATTAGCTGTCTTCTTCCCACCTTTGCTACGCTTTTCAAGGAAATCAAAGACCGCCTGCGTCAGCAACTTTTCAAAATTATAATCAATAGCCAGACTAATGACACGCGCCTCCTTCTTGGCTTCCTTAAAAAGAAAAAGCCAAACTTGATACATTTCCGTTTTGAAATTAAACTGCTCCAGTTTATCGACAATTCCCTGAACCGTATTTTTGAAAATTCCCTCTAGAATTTCTTCTTTAGAGCTATAGTTCCGATAAAAGGCTGCGCGCGAAACCCCAGCCCGTTCGACTAACTCAGAGATGGTAATCTTTTTCAAATCTTTCTTCTCTAACAATTGCATTAGAGAAATTTCTAAGGATTCCTTTGTAATTCGATTAGATTCTTGATTATAAGTTTTTAAATTTGCGAGGGATTTTTCTGATATTTTCTTTTCCGCCATAACAATTTCTTTCTTCCTGTATCAGCTGAGAATTAAGGCTTTATATCAAAGCATCTTCATGTTATAATTGTAAGAAAAGACATGTTTTTTGTCAATGTAGAGAACTGATAGAGCAGGAGAAACTAAATGACTTGGAAAATTGTTGCCGATTCTGGCTGTGACTACCGTGAGATTACAGATCTGGCCAACCAGACAAAGTTTGAGAGTGTGCCACTGACCATTCAGATTGATCATGAGATTTTTGTGGATAACGCGTATCTTGATATTGATGGCATGATGGAAAAAATGTACGCTACTTCAAGTGCTTCGAAATCAGCTTGCCCAAGCCCTGATGACTACCTTAGAAGCTTTGAAGGGGCTGAAAATATCTTTGTCGTGACAATTACGGGCTCTCTTTCTGGTAGCCACAATAGCGCCCAGCTAGCTAAAAAACTTTTCTTAGAAGAAAACCCAACAGCAAATATCCATGTTATTGACAGTCTTTCGGCTGGTGGCGAAGTTGATTTGATTGTCAAAAAATTGAACGACCTCATCAAAGAAGGGCTTTCTTTCGAGCAAGTCGTGGAAGCCATTACCCACTACCAAGCAAATACGAAACTTCTCTTTGTACTTGCTAAGGTAGATAATCTGGTCAAAAATGGTCGGCTCAGCAAGCTGATTGGTGCAGTTGTCGGCCTCCTCAATATTCGTATGGTGGGCGAAGCCAGCGATACTGGTACTCTGGAGCTTCTCCAAAAAGCCAGAGGGGCTAAAAAGGCCCTGACTGCTGCTGTTGATGAAGTTCTGAAAGCTGGATATAAGGGCGGCCGCATTATCATTGCTCACCGCAATAACGAGAAATTTTGCCAGCAATTTTCGGAAGTTATCAAGGAAAAATTCCCAGCTGCCGACATTTCATTCCTACCAACTTCTGGACTTTGCAGCTTTTACGCAGAAGAAGGCGGCCTCTTGATGGGCTACGAAATTTAATCCTCTCCTTTTGAGCTGAATATCTGTATTCAGCTCTTTACTTTTTCGATTTAATTCGTTAAAATAGAAGAAAGAAAAGGAGTGAATATCATGGCCAGAGGACGCGGTGTCGCTAGCCCCCAGGATAAGGAGGCAATGCGGCTCATTTCTAAAAAAATCAAAACTTTATTGAAGCAAAAGCAAATCAAACAAATTGAACTTTCTCGAGGAACAGGAATCCCAGCCAGCACTCTTACTGGCTATATCAAAGGAAATTCCCTGCCTGTCCTCGAGAATATGCAAAAAATTGCAGACTTCTTTGATATGGATGTTGAAGAGCTGGATCCTCGCTATTTATCAGTTCATAGCCCTACACCATTTTCGCTAGAGTTCACGGATATTTTCCAATCCCTAGACCAACCTCGCAAGCAAGCTGTGACAGACTTTGCTAAAAAAGAGCTGGAAAATCAAACGACTGAGGAAAGATTAAAAGATGACTATTTTCCTTACAAGGTCTATGAAAGCTACCAGACTTTCTTGAACAAGCCTGAACAAGCTGACATCGTCTGGTTAGACAAAGAGCTTGACTATGATATTGCCCTCTGGATCCGGACAGATTCGCTGGAACCCAAGTATCCGCAAGGTTCTGTAGCACTCATCAAGAATACACACTTTGAATTTGCAGGCGCTATCTATGCCATTGATTATGACGGGCAAACCATTTTGAAAAGAGTTTTCAACGATCCAACTGGCATTCGCCTCATCTCTCTCAATAAAAAATACAGCGACAAATTTATCCCGCATCAAGAAGAACCCAAGGTCATCGGCCGTGTCATGGCCGCCTTTATGCCCTTAGATTTATCAGAACAAGCACAAAAGCCACTTTAGTACATAAAGCGGCTTTTCTATTTTTTCTTACTTCCTTTGCTTGCAATCGTGATGACTGCTGCTATCAGAAAGAAAATAATATAAGTGGCAATTGGAAACCAGACATAGCGATGATCCAAAGTAAGCAATGGTAACAAAATAGTTCTATGACGGCGGCTCTCCACTCCAAAGTAATGAAACAAAAGAGCTAGAGGATTTATATAAAGGAGAGGATTGACTAAGTCTTTCAAAGAAGTGACCCTCCTTGCACTATTTTCACGTAGGATAGAACCATAGGCATAGTACAGTAAAACAAGAATATTTATAAACAAAGGAAAAACATAATTACTCTTTAAATATGTAGGAAGAAAGGGAATTTGAAAAACTAGGATACCCGTAATCATTGCAAAAAGCATAAGGACGGAGAAATCCAATAACCAAGCTAGAAAACCATGGCACTTGAGCCATATATTCACTTTATCTAGCCACATCCACTCATTCCTATTTTTATTCACATCCATATACCTCCCTCTACTAGCTTGTTTGAACGGGCTTTTGAGCTAGATCCATTGACAAGACCTGCATCAATCAATATAGCGAACACGATTGACCTTGGTTTTCATGATATAAGGATTGACTAAATCATGGTATTCATCATATTCACCTAATAAATAGCCTTTTCGTAAAATAACTTCTCTCCCCTCTATCCCGTAATCCATATTGATTGGGACAGAATTTTCTGATTTGACTATAGAGAAATGAAAGAAAATTGCAAACCATATAAACAATGCAAGAGGTATACTCAGAATCCCCCAGATGAGATGGAACCAGCGAAACTTTCTCTTTTTCAAAAAGAGAAACCATAGGTGACAAAATACGACCACTGACAGAAGAAAAAGCCAATTGTTCCACAGCAGGGGCGTAAAGGCCAAGCCAAACGGACTCAAGCTAAAATGTAGCAAGACAAAGATAAACAACAAGATATAGAGCACTAGCCAAATAACTTTAGAAAATTTCCAGCGCTTCGCTTTTTCTTCCCTTGTCTCTTCCAAATGTAGCTCACTCATTTCCAACCAACTCCACAATCTTCTGGAAAGTCTTGCCATTTCGGATAGTCAGTTGCTTATAAAAACTAGACTTGAGCAGTTTCTTATGGTAGTTGGACTTGAGATAGTCCGCTTGGTCAGCATTGCTATAAAAGAAAGCTGTCTGCCCAAAATGTAACTTTTCCTTGTCATTCGCCCAGTCGCCTGTTAGCTCTTGAACGCTTTCCCTGTCTACCTCTGGCAGATAAAAGAGAACATCTCTCCTAAAGGCTGTCTCATCCTGCCACCAAGTAGGCAGATTTGCTGTTTCTTTTTGAAGCATGGCAGAACTGACAAGGACAAAAGGCAAAGAAAAATCATAAGACCGACTAAAATAATCCGTCAAAATCTCCCGAATCCTCTCCTCCTGCTCTTTGCTATCAAAGAAAAGATTGCCACTATTGATGTAGGAAACTGGATTTTCAAAACCCAAACCAGCTAAATCTTTCTTCAAATCAGCCATAACAACCTTGTTTTTTCCTCCGACATTAATGCCGCGGAGTAAAAGTGCATAACGCATGTGTGCTCCTTATTTGTATGTTTTAAACAAAGTATAAATTTCTAATTATCTTTTTATATTTTCTTAAATGCTCGTAAAG
>ERZ772948.2005-NODE-2005-length-10792-cov-3.041445_pt1 | contig 10792 bp, 11 predicted proteins | sample MGYA00511945_ERZ772948 | MGnify/ENA primary metagenome ERZ772948 (study PRJEB29015, sample SAMEA2737927) | human oral metagenome | biome: human oral; feature: human-associated habitat; material: dental | place: China | collected 2141 ... | reverse complement strand
AAAAACTCGGAATACTCCGAGAAAAATACATTTCTACAAATTGTTAATCAAAATAATTAACTGTTGCATCCTCACATTCAATTATCACAGTTTCCCCACAATCACAACATTCATGATCAACCTCAAAGCTATATTCTAACACATCGCTTTTTGTCGTGAAATATAGACCTGCATTATATCCTCCACAATATGGACAATGCCAATCAACACTGACAAAACCACCTGTATCATCTTTTTTTACTTCAACATCTAAACCTCGAACACGCCGCATAACTGTCTCTCCTTATTTTAAATCAGTATAATTATAATCGATATATTAAAAATTGTCAATAATACTTTATTATCGAACTACCTTGAATTCCACATTCACTCAACCTTTTTCCTGTTCAAGTGGGACGACTACTAGTGTTTTGCCCAAACTGGCTAAGACTTTTAAGACCGTATCCAACTGAGGACTGGTCTTTCCTGTCTCCATCCTAGCTATGACAGGCTGGCTCACTCCACTGAGTTCTTCTAGCTTTTTCTGACTAATTCCTTGTTCGTGTCTGGCTTCAATCAACTCACTCATGATGGCCACTCGCATATCACTTTCAAGGATTTCCTCCTTGGTAAAGAGTTCTGACCGAACATCCTTCCAATTACTTCCAATGGCACTATTCTTCATCACTTAACCCTCTTTCTTTTATGTCCTTCAGTTCACGCTTGGCTTTTTCAATTTCTCTCCTAGGAGTTTTCTGAGTCTTTTTGACAAAATGATGTAAGAGAATAAAACTTCCATCAAGCCACGCTACAAATAAAATTCGATCTCTCAGAGGTCTTAGTTCCCATATCTCATCTTCCAAATGTTTGATATAGGGTTCACCAGCTCTAGTCCCATGCTGACTAAGCAACTCGATATAGTCGTTTAGTTTATTGAGTTTGATGCGACTATCCTTACTCTTCTTTCTAGCCAATTCTCTCATATAATCTAAGACTGGCTCGTTTCCATTTTTGTCCTTATAGAAGTAAATCGTATGCACCAAGTAGGCTCTTTCTAATTCAATTATAACTCAAAAGTTATTAAAAGTAAATCCTAACACTCATAAAAAGAAGACCTTAGAAAAAATCTAAAGGTCTCATTTTTATTATTCGAAAAAATTACGAGAAGAGTTATAAATTGGAGATAAGTCTGACTCTTACTCCAGCTCAATCCCCTTCTCTCGGAGATTAGCTAAGCACTCCTCATAGTATCCTGCGTCATGCTCACTATAGATGGTATTGCCTAGCTTCTCCTCAGGCAAGTCTTGATAAGGAGGGCAGGTTTTGCCACGGTAGTTCTTGTCCAGCCACTCTGGACTGACATTATAGCCACGGTTAGCCATCTCCTCCATGATCAAGCGATGATAGGCATAGAGACGATAGGGCGAGTGGGTAAAGACATAGTCCACCGTCGCATGCTTTCTGCCCCAGCCATTGCCACGTAGAGCGCAACACTCTCGATGCTGTCCCAAGAGCTGAGGACGGGGAAGTTGTGAAATCAAAGCCTCATGCCAAAGTCTCATGGGAGTCTCCTTTCAGTAAAGTCGAATGTTGCAAGTAACTATTTGGATAGCGATCAAGCAAGTCTCGAGTTTTAGCGATCAAGTCTTCCTTGGAAACTTGACCAAAGCGGTAGCGATCCAGCAAGAGCATATAGTCCTTGCGCTCAACATCTGTCGCTTTCTTTTTGAAATAGCCCCAAATATGCTGAAAGGCATTGCAAACCTGACCCCTGTGTTCTGGAATCTGGCAGGCACGGTCAATCATCTCTTGAACCTGACTTACCTCCACCTCTTCATTCTTCAAGTATTGGCGAATCTCATTGTAAATATTGCTGGAATGGCTCAAAACGAGGTATTTGTTTCTAGCCCAGAGTTGTTGGCACTGGGATTTTTGATTAGTTTGTTCCATGTTTCTCCTTACTTTCTATCAGTTTCCAGGAAATATGGAAACAAAGTTTTGTCTAAACCTCTTTCAAAAAATGTATTATTATTATTTCTATTTTATCATAATTCTATAAAAATCACTCGACCTGAATAGATCGAGTGGGGTAGAATTATTTTTAAATAAGATTTTATAATAGTATTCTATAACTTCAATTACTTTGTGACTATATTAAGGTAGTAGCACTTTTTCCATGCCAATCTTGTCATCACTTTTTACAAATACAACATTTCGTTTCCCTGTTAATTCTACTAGTTTTTCTTTACCAAGGATGATTGCGAGATTCTTAATAATTGAACGTTTAGCTGCATCATCGTAATAAGTAAAAATAAATCGATAAGGATACTCACCTTTCTTTGCTAATTCAAAACATTTTTGAAATATTTCTTTATCCAAAGGGTCTACTGAGTGACCAAAAATAACAATGTTTTTCGAAACTGGAACTCTAGTCGGAACAGCACGCCCTAAAACAGAAGTATTTTTTACAGTATAATTTCTCTTAATAAAAAATTCTTCAAATTTATTTCCTGTTTCTTTGACAACTCGTTGATAATATTTCTGATAAGGTATCAAATCACTGTTGACATCATTTTCCTTATCCTCAATTCCAAAGACCATGGTATTGATCCTATTAGGTTGTCTATCTAAATCAATTCGCCCATGTATAAAATGAGTTTTCTCCTCAAAAGTTCCAAAGAGATGGCTCGATGTGTTGGTATAATTAAAGTTTAGGACAGAAGAATTTGACAAATCCGATATTGCATCTAGGGCTGTTGGTCTTACTTCGATTTTTCGAACTTCAAAGTCTAAATAATCCAAATATGACAGATAGATTTCTAATAGTTCAATTAATAAATCAAGTTCCTTGATGAAGATATTGTTAAGTGCCTCTATTAGCAGCTCTTTTTCGTTGTTGTCGAATGCTAGCGTATCGTTTTTTTCTTCAGCTATTTTAACTATGTAATGTTTTGCATTGTAATTACTAATATCTAGTAAGTGATTATCAAATTCAGGTTTATCAGCAAGGCCATAACACTCAAAGAACACTTTACTATTTTCTTTGAAATACATCATTCCATCCGCAAGTCGAGAAATCATGATTTCAAGGTTAGACCAATTTTCTCCCAGAGTATCTTTGTTTTCATTAATAAATTTCAAATACAAATTATCCTTATAATTGGACAACTTAATTTTTTTATACTGTTTAATAAATCTTCTAAAGTTTACTATGTATTTCTTTCTTGAATTTAAATCATTAGTAAATTCAAGAAATTCTTCATACTTCGTTTTTCGCCCCATTGCAATATCAAATCCATTACCTAAAATTAAAATTGTATCTGCCATATTTTCTCCCTTTGCTTTTTTATTTTCTAGCGGGGTATATTTTACCTCCCCTACTCCAACCGGCTTTTAACCTTCTTCTTAGTCAAGGTACGGTCGTTTTGATTGGAGAGAGCTTTGATACGAGCTTCGAGAAGGGTTTTCCGTCCGACCTCTGTTCGTGTATATACGAGGTGATAGCGTCCGATAGTTGGCCTCAGAAAGTCGAGGAATTTCTGTGCTTCTTCCTTGCGCTTGTCAAAAAGACTAGGCACGACATAGTAAGGTGACTGACCTTGTCGGACTTTCTCTGCCTTCAAGAGATAGCGCTGGTTGTCCACTGGAGCAAAGAACTCTCCCACAGTCTGAGCAAACAACTCCTTGTCCCTCATGCTTCCTCCCTTGAGATAGGCGAAAACCATATAATTTTCCTTGTCCTCCTCTACCTGAACACGGGATTGATCATCCATTAGATGCCCCGAATCTAGCAGAGCCTTTCGGATCTGCTCACCCAGAGACTGCAAGCGTTTATAGGGACTCTTATAGCGGAGATAGCGCCAAGAGGCAAAGACCAAAAAGAGGAGACAGGCTGCTGTAAGCCACCAAACACCGATCAATCTCAATCTAAATAGCAAAACCAACAAATCTACCGCCAACAAGAGCAATGACATTCGAACCCATTTTAATGCATCAAGCAAGAGCATGACTGGGATCTTCTGTTTTTGGGTTGCGACTTCTGTAACTATCTCGAACTGATCCGCTACGACAAGAGCTTCCTGCCATTTTAGTCTCAAGCCTGCTCGATCCTTGGAGAGACTCTTAACTCGCTCATTGTACTCACTAATTTGCTTTTTCTTAAAAGGGGGCTTTGGAAAATCCAAACGATCCAAACCGGTCTCAATACTCTCCTGATTATAGGCCAAGCCAAGAAAATGCTCCATCCGTCGCGACAAGGTCTGCAGATCCTGATTGCTCTCTGGTCTAGGCTCCTCACCAGGAAGAGTGATAAGTGCTTGCGCTTGAACGGCTACCAGATGCCAGATGTTACTGGTCTTTTCTGGATGTCCCGGCCAGATACGAATGGCACGGCCACGCATCTGGTTACTTAGCATAAAGCTCCCCACAAAGCTTCCGAGTATTAGGGAATTAACACAAGGAGCATCCCAACCCTCTCCGAGGAGAGATTTGGTTCCGACTAGGACTTGAATCCGCCCTCGTTGAAAAAGCTCCGTCACTGCCGCTACGATTCCCTTAGCTGAGCTAGGAAAACCAACCTGCACATAATCTTTTGGATCCAAGTGACCAATAGATGAGAAACTAAGAGGAACCTGAGGCAAGAGTTCCTTCAACTCTGCTACCACATCGGTAGGCAAAATAACGACACTACCTGACAAGACAGCCAAAGATACAGGGATCTCTTGCTCCTGAGCTTTTCGACGAATGCTTTCAAAATAAGGGAGAACCCCCAACTGAGAAATGGTTGCCTGATTATCTCCCAGATAGGTGGCAAAATCCTTGCGAATATAGTCAGCTAGTACTAACTGTCTCAGTTCCTGACCTAGACTCTCATACTCCGTCAAAAAGATATCGGCAATGGCAGACAACTTCCCTAGAGATTGGGTTAAAAGCTGATCGGAAGCCTTGGACTTAACTAGATAAACCTGACGTTTTTCCACCAACCCACGCGCCTTCAAGTCAGCCTCTAACTTTTTCCTATATCCATCTGGATCCTCATACCAATCTGGTGTCTGATAGAGTATGCTCTGCAACAGCGTCTCCAACCAGTAGGAGGTCAATGCTGGAAGCTTCTGGGTTCCCAGTAAATTTTGCAAAGAGGGAGGAATCGTTAACCCCTGAGAATGCATATAAATCAACATAGCAGACAAGTACTTGGGATCTTCTAAGAGCAAATCAGATGAAATATCCCCTTTGAGGACCTTAGACCCTGCTACAAATGTTTGAAAATCAGGATCGACTATAAGGTGATGAATATAGTCCCACTTAGTCTCCTCAAACCGTTTGAGACGTTCCGCCTCTTCAGCTGTTGGTGAACACATATAGACAAAATCCTGATGAGGGCAAAGAGTGTCTTCCTTGACTAGTTCAGGTACCGTGATTTCTTGATCGATCTCCCCGCACATACGGATATAGCGTTCCCAGAGTTCTGGCTCGCTGTCATATGGTGGTGTGGCTGTCAGGGAGATGACTTGCAGCTGTTCATACTGCTTGCGAAAGGCTTCCAGACTTTTCCACCATTCATTGCGCAGGTGGTGGCATTCGTCCAAGCAAAGAGTCGCAACTTTCTGAGCTCTTAGGCTTGCAAGCAAATCAAACCCCACAAAATCCTCTGCTTCACCATTTTCTTGTGATTGCAGTTGGTTCATGGCACTATGAAAAGCCTGATAGGTCACAATCGTTAATGCCTTCATCTCCTTTAAGTTTTGGGAAACGAGGTCTGAAAGCCTCTGACCATCCTCTAGAAAAGCAGTTTGGATCCTATCTACCCATTGTTCACGAATGGTGACAGTCGGAACTAAGATGAGGGCTGGGTTGCCAAAACGAGCGATTAGCTCGATACCAATGGTTGTCTTTCCAGACCCTGGAGCGGCCACTAGATGAACATGGCCGTCTGCTTGATAGTCCTGAAAACGATCCAAGACCTGTTTTTGATATTGGCGCCAGCTTCCTTTAAAGTTTAAACCTAACATGATACCCCTCATTCTATACCGTCTTTTTCTTATTCTCATTTTACCACACTTATTTCTCCAGTCAGATAATCCAGATAGTTTTTCTCTATAAAATATGGTATAGTAGAATCATACTATCTATCAGGAGTTTACATGTCACAGGATAAGCAAATGAAAGCTGTTTCTCCCCTTCTACAGCAAGTCATCAATATCTCATCTATCGTCGGGGGAGTCGGCACCTTGATTTTCTGCATTTGGGCCTATCAGGCGGGTGTTTTACAGTCCAAGGAAACCCTATCGGCCTTTATCCAGCAAGCTGGGGTTTGGGGGCCACCACTCTTTATCTTTCTACAGATCCTACAAACCGTTGTTCCGATCATTCCGGGTGCTTTGACCTCAGTGGCTGGGGTCTTTATTTACGGCCACATCATCGGAACCATCTATAACTATATCGGCATCGTGATTGGCTGTGCCATTATCTTTTACCTCGTGCGCCTCTATGGAGCTGCCTTTGTCCAGTCCGTCGTCAGCAAGCGCACCTATGACAAATACATTGGCTGGCTAGATAAGGGCAATCGTTTCGAGCGTTTCTTTATCTTTATGATGATCTGGCCTGTTAGCCCAGCTGACTTTCTCTGCATGCTGGCAGCTCTGACCAAGATGACCTTCAAGCGCTATATGATTATCATCGTTTTGACCAAGCCCTTTACCCTAGTGGTTTATACTTATGGTTTGACCTATATTATTGATTTCTTCTGGCAGATGTTTTGAGAATAGAAAAATCCGTTTGGTTTCCCAAGCGGATTTTTAGAACATAGATAGACTATAGCTTGATACTAAATATACTTTGGTATGGAAATCATGCCTATTTTTCGCGAGTAAAGCGAGGACTTACCTAGCCTTTCCGCCGTGATAGAAACACCTGAAATCTAATGGTTTCAGGTGTTCGGAAACTTTGAGACTTTAGGCTCAAAGTTTAGGTATGGAATTTCGAAGAAAGTCGCTACCGTCCGTAATCACTTAAGGAAAGGCTCAAAAAACATTGTCTTCAATCAAAATATCCGTTTGGTTTTCCAAACGGATGCTTTTTTTATTTTGAAACTTCTTTTGCAAGGACAAAATTCCCAAGTGTTGCGGAACCATTGCCTGCGACTGCTGGCGTCACGATGTAGTCACGCACGTCTGGTACTGGTAGATAGCCGTTGAGAAGAGCTGTGAATTTCTCACGTACACGGTCCAGCATGTGTTGTTGGGCCATAACCCCACCACCAAAGACGATGACGTCTGGACGGAACGTCACGGTAGCATTGACCGCAGCCTGAGCGATATAGTAGGCTTGAACATCCCAGACAGAGCTGTTGAGTTCGATGTTTTCGCCACGAACACCTGTACGAGCTTCTAGACTTGGTCCAGCCGCAAAGCCTTCCAAACAGCCCTTGTGGAAAGGACAAACGCCGTTAAACTCTTTCTCCTCGTCCATTGGGTGTTTGGCTACATAGTAGTGACCCATTTCAGGGTGACCCACACCACCGATAAACTCACCACGTTGGATAACACCTGCACCGATACCTGTACCGATCGTGTAGTAAACCAAGTTTTCGATACGGCCACCAGCATTGTTACGAGCAACCACTTCACCATAGGCAGAGCTATTTACGTCCGTTGTGAAATACATGGGTACGTTGAGGGCGCGACGTAGGGCACCAAGTAGGTCTACATTTGCCCAGTGAGGTTTTGGAGTCGTTGTGATAAAGCCATAGGTTTTTGAGTTTTTGTCGATATCGATCGGACCAAATGATCCGACAGCAAGACCAGCAAGGTTATCGAATTTTGAGAAGAATTCAATGGTTTTATCGATGGTTTCGATAGGAGTTGTTGTAGGAAATTGTGTTTTTTCTACAATGTTAAAATTTTCATCTCCGACAGCACAGACAAACTTTGTACCGCCCGCTTCTAAGCTTCCATATAATTTTGTCATGATAAACCTCTTATCTTTGTTTTCTCTATTATAGCACATTTTAAAGGGCTAGATTTCTCAATATTTTAGATTTTCCTCTGTAAATCTTACCATCCAAGTAAAAACGAACAAACATGATATTTGTTCGTTTTGTTTTTAGATTTGATTTTCGAAGAAGACTAGGCTTTCACTTCGATGATAGCGTCACCCTTGACAACTGAACCACTTGCGACTGGTGTCACAGAAGCATAGTCAGCTGTATTGGTAACGATAACCATTGTTGTGTCGTCAAGACCTGCGGCAGCGATTTTGTTTGAGTCAAAGGTTCCAAGAACGTCACCTGCTTTGACCTTGTCGCCTTGAGCAACTTTTGCTTCAAAGCCTTCACCGTTCATAGATACAGTGTCGATACCAACGTGGATCAAGATTTCAGCTCCCTTAGCTGTCTTCAAACCAAAGGCGTGACCTGTTGGAAATGCGATAGATACTTCTGCATCAGCTGGTGCGTAAACCACGCCTTGGCTTGGTTTTACAGCGATCCCTTGTCCCATTGCGCCACTTGAAAAGACTGGGTCGTTGACATCAGCAAGCGCTACGACATCACCAACGATAGGAGTTTGGATTGTTTCGTTTTGAGGAGTATCAGACTCTTCCACTACTGGCGCTTCTACTGTAGTTTCAGTAACTGTTTCTGCAGTTGCTGTTGCGGCTTCATCAGCAAAGACACCTGCTGCTTTTGTTTTACCATAGAAATAAGTCAAAGCAAAGGCTGCGGCAAATGAAATCACTTCTGCAACTACATACATAGGGATTGAACCGGCTTTAATAGATAGGAATCCGATAAATCCAGCCGCTCCCAAAGAAACAGCAATGACATGGGTCAAGCCTGCAACAAAGGCACCAACTGCTGAACCAGCAAGAGCACAGAAGAATGGGAATTTGTATTTCAAGTTCACCCCAAATAGGGCAGGCTCAGTAATACCAAGGAAAGCAGAGACAGCTGCAGAACTTGACAAGCCTTTAGTTTTAGCATTTTTAGTCAAGAAGTAGATAGCAAGAGTAGCTGCACCTTGCGCAACGTTTGCCATTGAAGCAACAACAAAGATGTAGTCACCAAATCCAGTACCGTTATTATTATATGCCGACAATAACTGTGTTTCAATAGCAGGGAATGATTGGTGAAGCCCTGTCATAACAATCAATGAGTATGTTCCACCAAAGAGCCCCATACCAAAGGCACCTGTAGTATTGTATAGCCATACAATCGCATTGGTAATGGCATCAGAAACCACCAACATCACAGGACCAATGACTGTAAAAGTTAGGAATCCTGTAATCATAACTGATAAAAGCGGAGTAAAGGTGAAGTCAACTGCAGATGGCAATTTCTTGTGGAAGAATTTTTCTAAAGTTGCCAACAACCAGACAGCCACAAGAACTGGAATAACTTGGTAAGCATAGTTTGTTTGTGTAACATGGTAACCTAAAATATCCCAAAAAGCTTCTTTACCACCCAAATCTGGTGTGGTCATAATCATACCAATAGCTGCACCAAGGAATTGGTTTGCTCCAAAGCGTTTAGCTGCTGAAATACCTACCAAAACAGGCAAGAACATAAATGGAGCTGCAGACATCAATTGAATCATCGCTGAAATCCCTTTGATAGCAGGGTACATATCTTCAATTGATTGAGGTCCAAATAAGTCTGGTGATGTCAAGAAGTTACGTAATGCCATCAAAAGACCACCTGCAACCAATGCAGGAATGATTGGAACAAAAATATCTGACAAAAGCTTAATCAAATCCATCAATGGATTAAATTTTTTGTCTTTATTCGCAATCTCTTTTAAATCATCTGTGGAAGCTTCTTTCAAACCTGTTTTTTTGATGATTTCTGCATATACAAAGTTAACGTCTCCAGGACCAATAATAATTTGGTATTGTCCATTTGTGCTAAATGTACCTTTCACATCAGCATTATTATCTAAAGCTACTTGATTCACTTTTGATTCGTCTTTTAATACAAGACGAAGACGAGTGGCACAATGTGCTGCAGCTACAAGATTCTCTTTACCGACAGCCTCAATGACCTCGGCAGCAACTTTACTATAATCCATAGCAAAAATCTCCTTATAAAAATTTTGTTCTTGTTTGAAAGCGATTTTATTCGCCCTACGACTATTATTTTATCATGTTTCTAAAATATGTCAAGCGTTTTGCAGAAATTTTTATTCCCTTTCTTTTTCCTCTGATTATTTTTGCTCGTTTTTGAGGGAAATTCTCTTTTTCCTCAAAAAAATATCTTTATGCTTGGCAATAGAACCGATGTGAGCGATTTTTTGGGCTCACTTGATATCTGTGTGTTACCTTCAGATATGGAGGCTATCGGTGGAGCGCTACTTGAGGCATCTTCGTGCAAGCTAGCTACCATCGGAAGCGATGTGGGCGGTCTTGGCGAGGCAGTGAGCGATGGCAAAAGCGGATTTTTATTTGAAAATGGCAACAAAGAGGAGCTAAAAAAGGTGCTTGAAAGGCTCATTTTGGATGAAAATTTAAGAAAGCAGATGGGCGAGTTTGGCAGAGAGTACGTAAAAGAAATTTTTAGTATCGAAAAAATGATAGAAAACACACAAAATTTATATATGGAGCTTGTAAAATGAGCGTACCAGTTTTGATGTATCATCACGTGCTTGAAAAGAGCGGATTTATCGCTAGTAGCGTGGATGAGTTTAGATCGCACATGAAATTTCTAGCCGAAAATAGCTATAAAACGCTAAGTATAAATGAATTTATCGCATATAAAAAAGGTGAGCTTGAGGTGCCTAAAAAGAGCGTTTGCATAACATTTGATGATGGCTGGATGGAC
>ERZ772948.2004-NODE-2004-length-10793-cov-5.473738_pt1 | contig 10793 bp, 10 predicted proteins | sample MGYA00511945_ERZ772948 | MGnify/ENA primary metagenome ERZ772948 (study PRJEB29015, sample SAMEA2737927) | human oral metagenome | biome: human oral; feature: human-associated habitat; material: dental | place: China | collected 2141 ... | reverse complement strand
ACACAAGGCTCTTCAGGCCTCTGCTCTACCAACTGAGCTAAAGAGCCACAAACTTGCTATTTCATTGTACTAAAGTTGTCGCCATCTGACAAGGGTGATATACTTTTAAGAACGCGGGTGTCGTATAACGGCTATTATGTGACCTTCCCAAGGTTGAGACGGGAGTTCGACTCTCCCCATCCGCACCACAATTCACCATCACGAGCTTCCCGGCGAGGCTCTTTTTATTTGTCCCGCAAATCAACAAAGACTAAACGGTTATTTCGCCATATCCCGCGTAACCATACTCGTCCAAAACTTTCTGGCCAACCTGTCTAAGGTTGTTAATTCTTTTCTGTTCTTCGTCAAGATTTTTCTGCTTACAAATGGCGTCATAAAGCGCTCTCATATCAGCGTCTTCGGAGCTACTGTCAGCTACTCCCGCAAACTCTCGTTCCATTAGGTCATGATTAGCACGTGGCATATTTCCATTCCTCCTCTTTTGGGTCCAAATGTGTCTTATGACTATCTATACCACATTGAATTAAATTTTGCAATACCCTATTTCGCGCCACTATAATAAAGAGTCCTCGACGTACATCGGGACTACTGACTAACTATAATGGTTCTCGCAGGAACTTGGTGAGGTGCGCCTCCCCATAACTACGATTGTCCACCACAACAATTCCGTTTTAGTGGAACCATACTGGCTTCTATACCTTTTGGTTGGTAGATAGCCATGAATTATTGGTGTAAAAATGCTATGGAAGGGCAATTGCCTTTCTCAACTGCCCTTAGTATAGCAAAGTCGGTTAAATATGTCAATAGCCTTGAGCGTTATTCCTGGCTTTATAGTACTGATTCTCTACTGCCTCATCTTTGAGCTGTAGGTAAATCATAGTGGTTGAGATGTCTGAATGACCGAGCAGTTTTTGGATTGAGGCTATATCGCAGCCATTGAGCAACAATCTAGCCGCGTAGCTGTGGCGTAGCTGATGTGGCGTGATATGAATGCCAGCATGCTTTTTGAACGCTCGCTGGATCCATAGCCGTGCAGTCTTGGTGTTAGCTCTGAATAGCGTGCCACTCTGACGGCCCCATTCGTCGACATAAGCGTCGAGGCGTTGTCGTACTTCAGGTGTGAGATAGACGGTGCGTTCTTTGTTTCCTTTACCCAGCACATATACCCGCAGGTCATCAATATCCTGGTAAGTGATCTGACATGCTTCAGTGATTCTAAGCCCTGTTTCGTACATGAAATCTATGAGCATTTTAGTGTGTGGATCGGTAGTTTTCTGAATGACATAATCGATAGTGTCATGGTTGATGTAACGCGGCCGAGGCTTCATATTCTTGTGTGATTTGATGATGGCAGGATTGACGGTAGTGATTTCGGCCCTATCTGTTATGTAACGGAAGAATGATTTCAGGATGCGTTTAGTGGTATTTGTGGTTGATGGCGCGTGAGTCTTAGCAAATTCATAGAAATAAAAGTCAAGCCAATTAATGGTGAGATCTTCAGCATATAGCTTGTTATTACTTCTGCAAAACTCAATGAATTGCTTTAAGTGTGTTCGTCGTGTTGATATGGTGGTTGGCGACATAGTGTCAACGTATGTACAGTGACGAATGTAGTTATCAGCTAGTCTCGCAATAGTGATACTCCTTGCACTGTCAATTGTTTTTGGTTTAGTAAAAAATAAAGCTGCCGCTTGGGTAGCCGTCATTGTTGCGTTCATAAACTCCAAACTCCAGTAGTGATCAATACTTTATTTTACCTACGTAGAAACTTGAGTACTCAAGCATTATTTTGTCATAACGCTTATCCTTATTCAAGCAAAAAGAGGGCAATATTCTAATTTATTTACCCTCTATTCTAACTACTGTTATTTGTTTAGCTACTGCGCATATCGACATAGTGCTTTGACTTGCATTTATGACAACCTCTGACGATGAAATACGGTGCAGCTGGACCATTATACTCACGCATCTGGTTCTTTAATACAGTAACTGAGTAATCGATCTTGATAATCTGCTTATACGTTTTCCACTCGTGTTCACAGATATTACCGTTATTTTTCTCAAACAATTTCTGCTGATCTCGTTCAGCTTTAGTTCGATTTATCCTATCCACAAGCTTGCTACGTAGTAAGTTAGTGTTGAGTGTTGTCATACTCCAGCCTTTTTACAAAGAAACGAAAACAATTTTCCTGGCTGTTGACCCCTGTAAGATTCTTCAACCAGCTGCCAAATCCTGTATTCTGGCAATTTTAGTGCCACCTTACAGTAAAACGAAAAATATTCTCTGTTGTTGAACTTCTCGCATAACTGAAATGCTATTGATTCAGCTCGACGCGTTTTTTGCCACTTGTCCATCGGCTGTTTTTTACCCGACATAACTAAACAATTGGTATTGTATTGAGATTGATGCTTTAAAAAAGCTTTTTTCGATTGAGATTGAGATTGCAATTGATGCTTTTTCACCTCTGTTAACCCTCCAAATTTTAAGCCAAAGCTAACTAGCACCATTACTAGCTTTGGCGTTTAACCTGTTTGAGGAGTTTTCCACAAGTCCGTAGTGCTTGGGACTTGACAAGAAAATCCTATTTTTCGTGTTTTTGGACCAAAATAAAAGCGGCCCCAACCGAAATAGAGTTCGGCAGAGGCCAGCAATCTGAAATTGATACTACTATAATAGCGGATATAGCGCATTAAGTCAACTGTTCGCTTTTTCCGAACAGTTCAGCTTGTAAGTAATCTTTACTATCTCAACTATAAAGCAATCCTTTACAGTTCGAAAAACCACCCCAGAGCTTATCGAGGCGGTTTTTAGTTGTTCGGGATTTCCGAACTACTCAACGGAGCTTTGCATCTTCCTCTCCTTCTCTCGCTAACCATCTAAGGGCCGTCCTGCCACATGTACGGCTGAAATGTTCGTCCTCTAGCGTTAGAATGCGTTCGTTTACTTCTGCCTGCTGCTGCAGGGCTAACCGATATTCGTCGACTAGATCTGTGTCACTTAGCAACGTCAAATCTTCCATGATTATTTATTCTTGCCGTTTTTGTAAATACCAAACATAGTCAACAAGAACAAACCAGCCGTAGCTAACGCACCACTGATAGCGTTAGTCTTAACATATGGGTCGCCAGACAATACCGCGATTGCCACTTGTGGTGCGATTGCACTTGCACCAAGCAGTAGGTCTCCGATGATGTATACAACTAGTTTGGTTCGCTTGCTAATACCTTTGATGATTTCTTGAGCCTCATCTGTCTCAGCCAATCCTTGTGCTAATTTGGCTTTTTCGGCAGTCACTTTTTCGATTGCCTCGATATCTTCTTTGGTGAATACTGGTGTTGCCATTTTTTCCTCCTTTGGTTTATTATTTGGCACTTCCTGTGGTTTTTCTGGTTCGTTGTTTTGTGGTTTCGGGAATACAACGCCACCCATACTTCGCAATTCGTCAATGGATTGATTCGACACATTAGCGTCTAACTTTCCGTCATAGCCAGGAATAGTCAGTGTCTCTGAGTATTGATGGATAAACGATCCATGCGCATAGTTTCCTGCTTGCCCATAATTTGGATACCAGTCGACGCGTGACAAGCCTAGTTTTTGGATAATAGCCTCACCTGCGTATGTAAAAACCTGCTTGCCAGTTTTCTGAAGCACTATGTTGCTAAATACTGCGATTTGCTCAACAGTCCCCTCAAAGTCTGGCTCAAGGTCAAGGAATAGCAATTCGCCGGCTTCATTACCTAGGGTTTCGATACACTTCACAAAGTACTCAGCGTTCTGTTCAGCCTCTTCTCTGGTTGAAAAGTACGGCAACCAATAAAGACCAAGCATCTTGCCAGCCTCGCGTGCTTTAGTAACGAATAGCTCTACGTCTGGGTCTAATTTGAATTCATTGCCACCGTATTGTTGCCCAACCCAGCCAGCTTTCACGATGACACCTGCTACTTTAGGGAAAACGTTTACGACTTCGGCGGTTTGGTAACTGGAGATATCGATAATGACATTACTGAAGTCTTGCTTAGGTTCTGGTTGTGGTTCGGGCTGAGGCTCTGGCTGAGGTGTTAGGTCTGGCAAATCATGCAACTCTTTGTCTTCAAATAGCTGACGACTCATATATTTGCCGCTACGCGCTGTTACGTACCAGATTGTATCACCGCCGATTGACTCACCGTTCGTGACGTAGCCTTTCATAGCGATAACATCACCTTGAGCTAGCTCCTGGAATATACCAGATTGAGTGTTTGGTTCTTCACGGGCGTTGCCATCCTCTTCCATCTTGCGGTCAGTCGGGCTGATTGGTTGTGGCGCGACATAGCCAATGATGCGTTCAGAGCGAGGGCGCAGCCAGCCGATAACTGGACCACCGGAGATAATCCAAGGGCGTCGAATAGCCCTGGCTGGTGTTTGAGCAAATCCGTCTTGCTCAATAACATCTACGCCATTCAGGTCGGCACCCAGGACCACAGCGATGTGACCATAAGGGTTGCCCACCATCGCGCCCCAGATGATAATGTCTCCTCTTTGCGGAAGTAGGTTGGGGTCTGACATATTGTTAAGGATTTTTTCAAAGAAATCACCATTAGAGTTGGCAAAAGCCTCTTTAGCATTAGCGGGTCGAATGGTGTTCTGCCAGTCGTTAAACAACCACAGGCAGTAGTCATCGATGACGTCTTTGCACTGAAGCCCGTACGCACCATCTACGTCAATTCGGCGCCCTGGTGCGTTAGCGATCCATTGATTAATTCTGTCCATATTCCCCCTTTACTCAACAGTTTTCTTTACTTCTTTAATGGTTTCGTGTACTTCTGGCCTATGCTGTTGCATTAGGTCTGCAAACTGCATCAGAATAAAAACGCCAACTGCACCGATAAGCACTGTTATGCCTGTCCATTTGATTATCAATCCTACAAGTTTTCTTTCGCCCTCAATAATTGCTTTGATAAACACATTACCGTCAAGCTTCCTGTTACGCTCATTGATACTCCCGATGGCAGTCTCAAGCTCTAAAATTTTATGGTCTACATACTCATTGCGCTCTTTATACTCAGCTCTACTAACAAGCCAATCAATTTTACTTAAGATTTGCGCTAAAGACGGCTCTACAACCTTCTCGTTAAAAGTCTCTAGGCGAGCTAAACGCTCATTTTGCTCAATATCTGACGTGGCCACTACGATTTCTCCCATGGCTGGTCTGTTAGCCAAGTTGCCGATCCATACCACTCTTGTCGTCCAGAGATGGCAGAATATCCAGTCACGGAGCCGTCTTTAGCAAACTTGTACATAGCGTTACCTGCATATCGGCCTGAGTTGACACCAGTTATCATCAGGGCTGATTCTGCAGTAGGGCGATACTTCTTTGGTATTTTTTCTCCCGGTGAGAATGTTCCTCCTGGGATTTCTCCCAACTGAGTTATCCGTGCTGATACCATATTGCCAATTCGAGTAAGCTTCAGTATCATCCCCCAACCGATTTGCACGTCCTCCTCCTTGGCGGTCTTTACGTCAGGATAATCCTTGGCCTCTTTCATCCACTCACCATAAGTGACAGGGGCAGCTGTATCTCCACTTTTGATAATACGGGTATAGAAATTCCCTTCAATATCGGCATATTGCTGCTTGACGTAACCTTTTGCTTGCGAGCCTGGTATAACAGCAGGGTTGAGCGGTGTGGAGATGAGCCATCCCGGGTTATCTGATGGGCGGTTAGCACAAGCTTTAATTACATCGTTTTCTCGAAATACCCATTTACCAAATTTGAACAAGCGAGCATCATTGAAATCAATGCTTGAGGCTTGTTCTACGAACTCAGTAGCAGAATTTAACGCCTCATACGATACTGATTCAGGTTTAAGTGTGCCGTCTGAGTTGTGAAGATTTAGCAATGCTTGAGCTAAATAATCACTCCATAGCGTAGATGGACCTGGCTGGATGATATCACCAACCTTATTACCCTCATCATTACCACCTAGTAGCACTTTGAAGCCAACGATATTCCCTGTGCCCTTGTTAGCAACTCCTATACAGTCACGAACGCTCCCCTCGACAACCTTCTCCGCTGAGTCTAAGCGATATGATATAAAGTGCATTGCAGTATCTTCACTCCATCCGCTCAATCCATCTACCAGCAATGTGTCAGACCCTGGCGCCCGCGGGCTGACAACTCGTGCCACATTTGGATAAGAAGAGCCGTCTGTTGTTCTAGTGATTTTATCTTTTATGCTTGCCATAATACCTCCTTTAACTTAAATCCTTCGTGCCAATATTGACGTACTCGAACACGACACGTGACATTGCATAACTCACTCCTGGATCAGATGAAGACCATCCGTACTGAATCCATTGGGCATCCTCATCTATTTCCAACTCCACTTCCTCGCTTGCAGAGTTAAAGTTCTTTGGAACAGTCCTGACGTAGCTCCATCCAGCTCTTGGAGTACTCCAATGAACTCCTGGCTCACTCCAGCCAGTACGGCTTGATGTTGCACCAAAATACCTAGTTTCAGAAAAGGTCTGCAGACCATCCTCTGTTTTTGCAGTAGCAGTGACCGTGATTCTCCCTTGTGGACGCAAGATGATAAAGATTGCTCGTAAAACACGTGCCCAATCTCGACCCGTCTCCTCAAACCGCAATTGACCACTCAAAGCACTCGTACTAAAAGGCTTACCATCGTCAACCGTTTTAGCTCCTTTGGACAATTCAACAATCTTGTCCCCTTGGACTATTAATAGATGAGTAATGCCAGAGTTATCGTTATATAGCGTCATCCAATCACAGCGTATATTCCAAGGCTTCATCCATGCACCTTTACGATCGGTGTCATAAACCCATATCTGGTTATTGTAATCAGCAGCTACTGGCAGTGCCCAATAAACACGCCCTTCAAACGCAACACCTACGGCTTTGTCCATAGTCTTGTTATTAAGGTTGGTGATAGCATCTTGGATGGTATTTGTAATACGACGCGTAGACAGAACGTTTTGCAGCTGCGGAAGAGTACCTGTCGTGTTAAATCCACCACGACTTGGATATAGCAGGTCATTATTGTAGATAACTAGGGCGTCAGGGCTGTCAGTTCCGTCATTACCAGTGTCCTCTTGAACCTGCCAAACAGTAATAGTCTCCTCACCGTATGTAATATTTGTCGGGGTGATGTAAAAACGTTTTCCAGTACCGTTTGTACCCTGACTAAGCACAGTGGCTTTAGGATCACCTTTACCGTCGCGATACGGTGCTACAGCATATGGTATTTCCTTTGTGCCGTTGCCAACTGGTGTATACCCTCCACCGTAACCAGGTGAAAAATCAAGCTCATGACCATAATCACCACCACGCCATACATAAAAAGGATTCTTCTTATCACCAGTTAGCCAAACTCGACCATTAATAACCTCTGCTCGGGTTGCTGTTGGACCTGCAGTATTATTATCTTTGGGCAGTGGGACCGATACATCTAGACTACGTGAGCCGTTGTCAACAAAGGTTGTTTGATCCATCGGCAATGCAGTAGCGAGACGATAAAGGGTTGGGTCGCCGCCGCCATCGACACCAACACCACAATAAATATTCCATGATTTAGCCTCTGTACTGTCAGGTCGTTTGATTGCTAGGCTATGTTTTTCGCTGTTCCACATATCGCGGTCAGTAGAGATTGATTGTTGCAAAATTGGTGAGCCTGCAGTCTCTCCTACGGTAGAGTTAAACGTAACTGCGTAAAATGCCTTAAAGCCAGTACCGTCAAGTCCGGTGTTTTTATCCAGGGTGGGCTTTGCTGGGTTGGCAATTTCTCTAAATGCTACAATCTTTGAATTAGCGATATCTAGATAGCTTAGTGTGTCTTCGCCGTTCATGATGAGTAGATTATTTCGTATTTGCTTAAAGTGTCCGCGGGCAGTACTGTGATAGTCCTTACCCTCTACTACTTTCCAAGTTTCATCTTCGCCACGTGCAATGCAAAGCCTTGTCTTGCCGTTAATTCGCTGAAGACACGCTAGCCAGTTGACCGTACCTTCCCTCGTCGTACTACGGAATTCGGCTAGCTCTCCCAATATCATGCCTTTTGGCTGCGGACCATATTTAGCTGTACCTGGTCGATTTGTTATAACAGAGTCTTGATCTAGGATGAGGTTTTCAGATGATCGTAGACCCCTCAGTGGTGTACGTCCATCATCAAACGCCGTCACTACACCGTTTTGCCAGTCTTGAACTGCCAAACGCTGTATCTTTGGTGCCTTCATGTTGTTAGAAGGCTTTAGCATATGTCAGACACCCCCGGGACCATCTGCAATGGCCGATAACTTGCTTGAGCAGCGTTGTTTTCAATCATTTTTTGCATCAACTGGTTTGCTTCAGCGATGAGATTACTATATTGATTCTGTAGGAGAATATCGTTACGAGCGTATTCAGCCGCACACATTGTCACTAGCCACATTGGATTATCTACAGGTACAATGCTATCCGCTTTGGTAAGTAATGGAGCACGCAGGTAAACAGGGACGTTAATAATCCCATCAAGCATGGGATCATCCTCTCTAATCATGTCGACAAACACCAGTTTGTTGCTAGCAATAGTGCAGCAATTTTGTCCCTTGTACATTCCCGCTTGCTCTGGAGGCACTGTAGTGTACTCTCGCACCTGTCCACTTTTTACAACTTTGACAGCATCTCCTAGGGTATCGCTAACCTTGAAAACCTTAGTCGTATCGATCTCATATGCTTGTTCTAGCGATAAAATACCAACGGTATATGACGGCTCATAAAGGGATTGCCAATCAACATTTGGCTCACTTTGCCATACAGGAATATACATATTAGCAATACCTAATATTTTCTGGTACTTCTTGTCGGTTTCTGGTAAGTTTCGTACTTTACCAGTAGCTTTTAGCATGACTGCTGATACGAGTTGTCTAGTGTTCATAGCGTTTTCCTGAATTAAAAACACGGAGCCGGCTTATTATTGCCAGACGCTCCGTGTTTTTTAGGTCACGCTGTTTTCTCGCTTACTATTATAACACATTTATGCTTTTTTAGTGCGTATTCGTGTATTTTTTCCACTAGTTTTAGTGTTCCACTTTTTGATGGCTGCATTCACCTGCTTTTGAGTATTCATTTTACTGATCAGGTTTTGTCCTATCTGATTGATACTCATACCCCCAACTGACGTTTGACTGGCCTTTGGCGCTGACGATGAGATATTTGCTGCGGCCTTTATTCCTATAGAAGCAACTCCAGAGTTAGCGGACCGACCACTACGACCACCTCGGCCACGACCCGAGCCACCCCGGCTGCTGCTACCAGACCCCTCTTTAGTAATCCTATTACCGTCAACATCAAACTGAGCAGCGTTGAGGGCTCGTGCTTCCCACTTAGTGATATACCCCTCAGCGCGTAACTTATTGACGACGCCGTTCTTAGCAAACATCTGCCCAGTGATACTTTTACGTCGCCCATTAGTTAGCGCTTGCATTAATTCTTCATGAGACGATTCTTGTGCCTTCTGTCGCCAGTAATTATCCATCAGGCTCACTTCCTTATGAGTGGTCATTGCCCCGTACTCAATCTGCTCTTTAGTATAGCCAGACTCTTGATAGTAACGTTCCCGCACCCAATCTGGCAGATCCTTGTGTTTACCCATGAGGATATCTACGGCACTCTTTGCTTTATTGACCTTCTCCTCACCATTTTCCAACTTATTAAGGATATCATTAGATGAGTTGAACTCTTTTTTTGTAGTTGAAGCATTATCAATGTTATACGCCTTCATCCAGTTATGATAAGCCTCATCACTAACACCTTGACCTTCTGCTAGAGACTTATAGTAGCTTCTCTGTACATTACCGCTCTTATTAACCAATAAACCATCTTGGATCTTGTATGTACCTTTTTTAAGCCCACGCTCAAAATCTTTAATGGTCTTACCTGTATCATCACCGGTAGTTGATGTAGCGGCTGATTTTTCGTCTGGACGCAGTGCATTCTTGCCAAATAGTAGAGCCTTAGCTTGATTCCATGCATTTCCAGAGTCTACTTCAAAGTTTGTATGCTCCTTACCATTCTTGTCAATATAGACATCTCCACCGTCCTGTAGGACCTTTATGCCGCTCGTGGTTTTCTTTATTTGATTGCCTGCAGGGATGAGCCCCTGCAAGTTTTTTTGCGCCTTCTCATTGTCGCCCTGGGTTGAGTAGTATCCAGCACCTATAAGGTTAGCTACTGTCTGCGCTACTCCGGTAGCACCATCAAATCGCCCTAGATCACTTGTCTTACCAAATATCTTTTCACGTTCAGATTTAGGTACCATATTAAGCGATGCGGACGCAATCGGATTTAATTTTGCAAGTTCTGAGCCAACTCGAGCCATTTTTTGTCCTAGTTTGTCATCTTCACCATCATCATCCGCATCATTGCTCAGCACGTCCTTAATAGCATCATACATATTAGCCAATGGTTCACTACCGGTTGCTAGCTTCATCAACATATTCATCCCGTAGGCAACTGCAAACGCTTCTGCGGCTCGTGTTGCCGTGCCGCCCGCGTCCTTGAACTGTAAGCCTCGTATCTCAGAGCCAAACCTCTTTACGTTTGCAACATTATTTTTCCAGCTTTCATTAGTTTCATAGGTGAATTGCAAGAACATTTTGCCCAAAGTTGATTTATATACTTGCGGCATAGCACCAACACCACGTCCACCAACAGCACGTTCGGTCGCCTGATCGGCTGCTTTTATCAGCTGGTATCCTGTTAGCCCTTTTCTCTGAGCACTGTAGTAGTTAGCGGCCCAGTTTAACTGTATGAATT
>ERZ772948.1999-NODE-1999-length-10814-cov-8.829073_pt1 | contig 10814 bp, 11 predicted proteins | sample MGYA00511945_ERZ772948 | MGnify/ENA primary metagenome ERZ772948 (study PRJEB29015, sample SAMEA2737927) | human oral metagenome | biome: human oral; feature: human-associated habitat; material: dental | place: China | collected 2141 ... | reverse complement strand
CGCGGGCGGCCCCCGCCTCGTCCGCGGCCCCCGGCCCGTCCGCGGGGGCGGGCCCCGCCTCGGCGCGCGGGTCCGGCTCGGGCGGGGGAGTAGCGGCCGTCATCGCCGCCATCGGCGGCAGGATCGTGGACACGGGCGCGCTCCTGGTGGCCCTGGGGCCCCTGCGCCGCCACCTGGAGGAGGCGGACCTGCTGGTCGCGTGCGAACCGGACCTGTCGTTCCCGGCGCTGGCGGAGTCGTGCCTCGACGCCATCACGGCAGCGGCCGCCCCCTGGGCCATCCCCGTGGTGGCCCTGGCCGCCCGCTCCACCCTCTCCGCCCACGAGAGGGCCCAGTGGGGGCTGCACGGCGTGTTCGCCACCGACGGGGCCCTGGGACCAGGCGCCGCGGGGGCGCGCATCGCGCGCACGTGGTTGCCCGCAGCGGACGGACCCGATAGCGCCGCCCGGCGCAAACGCGTAGGGTGAAGCCGAACGGGCACACGTATCTCTAAGGAGCACCATGTCTGATACTGCAACTCAGGCTCCCACGCACGAGGTCATCCTCACCGACGTGGCGGCCACGAAGGTCAAGAGCCTGCTGGCCCAGGAGGGCCGCGACGACCTGCGGCTGCGCATCGCCGTCCAGCCGGGCGGATGCTCCGGCCTCATCTACCAGCTCTACTTCGACGACCGGGTCCTCGACGGCGACGCCATCCGGGACTTCGACGGCGTGGAAGTCATCGTCGACCGCATGAGCGTGCCCTACCTGGCGGGCGCCACCATCGACTTCGCGGACACCATCGAGCGCCAGGGCTTCACCATCGACAACCCGAACGCGCAGAACACCTGCGCCTGCGGCGAGTCCTTCCACTGAGACGGGGACTGCACTGACATGACGTCGACACTGCGAAAGATCGGCGCCGTGGCGTGCGCCGCCCTGACCGCCATCACGCTGGCCGCGTGCTCGCCCGCGTCCTCGAACTCGTCCCAGAGCGGGGTGCTGGAGTGCACCACCGACGACTCCGCCGAGCAGGCCCAGGTCGACCGCTCGGGGGCCGGGTACTTCCCGAAGGTCACGGGCACTGAGACGCCCGTCATCGACCCCGCCACTGGCTCCGAGCCCACCGACAAGGTCCTGGTCAAGACGCTGACGAAGGGCGACGGGCCCGAGGTGTGCCCGGGCGCCCAGGTGAAGGTGAACTACGTGGGCGCCCTGTGGGACGGGACGAAGTTCGACTCGTCCTACGACAAGGGCAAGCCCGTTTCCTTCAGCCTCAGCGGCGTCATCAAGGGCTGGGGGTACGCCCTGGCGCACGCCCACGTAGGCGACCGCCTCGAGCTCGTGATCCCCTCGTCCCTGGGCTACGGGGAGTCCGGCGGCCAGCAGATCCCCCCGAACTCGACCCTCGTCTTCGTCGTGGACATCCTGGAGCAGCAGGGCGTGTCCCGCCAGGATCTGGCCGACGAGGCCACTTTGACGGGCGCCGAGGCGACGGGCGAGGAACTGCCCGCGGGCATCACCGTGACCGGGGGCCCCGGCGTCGAGCCGACCCTGACGATCGACGAGTCCCAGCCCATGCCCACCGAGCAGCAGGTGTACACGGTCTACAAGGGGACCGGCGAGGCACTGGCCGCCACTGACACCGTGCTGATGAAGGGCGTCGCCGGCGGATGGGGCGTCCAGGGCAGGACCGAGTCCTCGTGGAACTCCGAGCCCCTGCAACAGCCCGTCGCCCAAACGCCCTTCGCCGGGTACACGATCGGCTCGCGCATCGTCGTCGTGAGTCCGATCCCCGCGCAGGCGGGCCAGTCCGGGCAGTCGGGTCAGCCTGCCCAGTCGGGTGGGTCCGGTGATGAGTCGGGGGAGGACCAGTGAGTGCGCGCCGGATGCGAGGGCGCGGTGGGCTGTTGCTAGCCGCCGCACGGACTTCCGGCCGCCGTGCTTCCGCCCGCTCTTCACCGGCTCCAGCTGCCGTGTTTCCGCCCGCGCCGTGGTGCTCCAGCCAGGGGAGGTCTGAGATGACCAGTCGCGTGCTTGCCAAAGCTGCTGGTGTTCTTGTGTGTGTGGTTCTGTTGGTGTCGGGGTGTGGGTTGGTTCCTCGGTCGCAGACTCCGCAGGAGGCGTTGGGTTTGCCGCAGGCGGAGACGCCTTTTGCGCAGCGCGAGTCGATCGAGGAGTACTTGCGCGCGGTGGAGCCCGTGATGGCGCGGTTCGTGCACGCTCTCGCCGAGAAGGAGGGGGTGATCGGGGTCGATGATCGGCGTTACTTCAACGCGTGCACTGATCGGGGGCCCGGTAGGGAGGAGGGGTGGGCGTTCGGGACCGAGCGGTTATTCATTTCATCGTTGACGGATGAGGATATCGAGAATGCCGCGTCGCAGTACTTGTCGGTGTTGCCGTCGTACAAGGGGACGCGGGGAACCGTGCAGAAGGACGGTTCTTTTATCCTGCGTAGTGGAGATGTGGCCAACGGGGGGGAGCTTCAGGTGAACTATTTCCCCAATCGGCGGTCCTCTATGCACTACGAGTCGGGGTGCCGTCCGTCGGATGGGTCGATGGGGGATCTGAATGAGTACGTGCTGCCCACAGTAGAGGAGGCGTTCCCGGATATGGTGGTCTACCCAGCCTTCGATGAGGACAGTGGGGCTCTGAACCCGCCCCCGCCGCCCCGAAGCGCCCCGGGCCAGTCCGGCCAGTCGGGTCAGCCTGCCCAGTCGGGCGGTTCCGGTGGCGGGTCGGGGGAGGACCAGTGAGCGCGCGGGGGAAATGGGGCGCGGTGGGCACTGCGCCGACTTCCGGTCGCTGCGCTTCTGCCCGCGCCGTGTTCTGGTGAGAGGAGGCGCGAAGTGAGTAGCTGTGTGTTCGCCAGGGCCGCTGGTGCGCTCGCGTGTGCGGTTCTGTTGGTGTCGGGGTGTGGGTTGGTTCCGCGGTCGCAGAGTCCGCAGGAGGCGTTGGGTTTGCCGCAGGCGGAGACGCCGTTTGCTGAGCGGGTGTCGATTGAGGAGTATTTGCGGTCGGAGGAGCCGGTGTTGGCGGGTTTCGTCCGTGCCCTGGCGGAGAAGGGGGGCGGGAGCATTGGTTTCCATCCGGCGCGGCAGCTTCAGATTTGTTCTGATCGGGGGCGTGGGGAGGAGTACGGGTGGCGGTTCCGCAGTGAGACTCTGTATGTGGTGTCGGTGACTGATGCGGATATTGATGAGATAGCGTCGCAGGAGTTGTCCGGTCTGCCGTACAAGGGGACGCGGGGGGAGCCGTGGGAGGACGGGTCTTTTACATTACGCAGTGGTGATGCTGCTAATGGTGGGCAGCTCCAGGTAAATTACTTCCCAGATGATCGAACGTCGCTTCATTATGAGTCTGGGTGCCGTCCGTCGGACGGGTCGATGGGGGACCTCAATGAGTACGTGCTGCCCTCGACCGAGGAGGTGTTTCCTGATCTGGTGGTCTACCCGGCTTTCGACAAGGACACCAAGAAGCCGAACCCGCCCCCGAGCACGGACACCGGCCAGTCGGGCCAGTCTGCCCAGTCGGGTGGGTCCGGTGATGAGTCGGGGGAGGACCGGTGAGTGCGCGCCGGGCACGCGGTATGGTGGGCTGTTGCCTAGCCCCCGTGCCGACTTCCGGCCGCCGTGTTTCCGCATGCTCCCCACCGGCTCCAGGTGCTGTGTTTCCGCCCGCGCCGTGGTGCTCCAGTCAGGGGAAGTCTGCGATGACCAGCCGTGTGTTCGCCAAAGGCGCTGGTGTTCTTGTGTGCGGGGTGCTGTTGGTGTCGGGGTGTGGGTTGGTTCCGCGGTCGCAGACTCCGCAGGAGGCGTTGGGTTTGCCGCAGGCGGAGACGCCGTTCGCCCAGCGGGTGTCGATTGAGGAGTATTTGCGGTCGGAGGAGCCGGTGCTGGCGGGTTTCGTCCGTGCCCTGGCGGAGAAGGGCGGCGGGACTCTTGGAGTATCCCCGCTTCGCCTTATTCACCATTGTCGGGACTGGGGGCCGGGGAAGGAACAGGGGTGGTTGTTCCGTAGTGAGACGCTGTATGTAACCTCGGTGACGGATGCGGATATCGACGAGATAGCGTCGCGGGAGTTGTCAGGGTTGCCGTACAAGGGGACGCGGGGAACTGTGCAGAAGGATGGGTCCTTCGTTCTTAGTAGTGGTGACGCGGCTAATGGAGGGGAGGTGCGGATTGGTTACTTCCCGTATCGGAGGTCTCCGATTCAGTACGAGTCGGGGTGTCGTCCGTCGGATGGTTCGATGGGGGATATGGGCGAGTACGTGTTGCCTTCGACTGAGGAGGTGTTCCCTGATTTGGTGGTGTACCCTGCCTTCGACGAGGACACGGGGGACCCGAACCCGCCCCCGAGCACGGACACCGGCCAGTCCGGCCAGTCGGATCAATCCGGTGAGTCCGGCGATGAGCAGGGCGAGGACCAGTGAGTGCGCGCCGGATACGAGGGTGCGGTGGGCTGTTGCGAGCCGTCGCGCCGACTTCCGGCCGCCGTGCTTCTGCCCGCGCCGCACTGGTTCCAGCCGTTGTGTTTCCGCCTGCGCCGCGGCGCTCGAGCTGTTGTGTTTCCGCCCGCGCCGTGGTGCTCCAGTGAGGGGAGGTCTGCGATGACCGGCCGTGTGTTCGCCAAAGGCGCTGGTGTTCTTGTGTGCGGGGTGCTGTTGGTGTCGGGGTGTGGGTTGGTTCCGCGGTCGCAGACTCCGCAGGAGGCGTTGGGTTTGCCGCAGGCGGAGACGCCGTTCGCCGAGCGTGTGTCGATTGAGGAGTATTTGCGGTCGGAGGAGCCGGTGCTGGCGGGTTTTGCCCGGGCCCTGGCGGAGAAAGGGGGTGGAACAATCGGGGTCTCTGCGATTCGGATCGTTCGTTATTGTTGGGATTGGGGTCCTGGTCAGGAGCGGGGGTGGTCGTTCCGCAGTGAGACTCTGTATGTGGTGTCGGTGACGGACGCGGATATCGACGAGATAGCGTCGCAGGAGTTGTCCGGTCTGCCGTACAAGGGGACTCGGGGAACTGTGCAGAAGGACGGGTCTTTTGTGCTCCGCAGTGGTGATGCTGCTAATGGTGGGCAGCTCCAGGTGAATTATTTCCCCGAGGGACGGTCTTCGCTTCATTATGAGTCTGGGTGCCGTCCGTCGGATGGGTCGATGGGGGACCTGAATGAGTATGTGCTGCCCTCGACTGAGGAGGTGTTCCCCGATTTGGTGGTCTACCCGGCTTTCGACAAGAACACCAAGAAGCCGAACCCGCCCCCGAGCACGGACACCGGCCAGTCAGGCCAGTCGGGTCAGTCCACCCAGTCGGACGGGTCCGGCGATGAGCCGGGGGAGGACCAGTGACGACCGGTCGGCGGCCACTGCCTCGGATGCTAGCGGCAGACTCCTGCCGCTGGCCCTGATGTCCGCGCCCCCACGCCCCGCGTCGCCCAGAACACGACGGCGGAGGCGGCGGCGACGTTGAGGGAGTCCACGCCGTGCTCCATGGGGATGCGCACCGTGTAGTCGGAGGCGGCGATGGTGCGGCGCCCCAGCCCGTCGCCCTCCGTGCCCATGACCATCGCGAGTTTGGCGCCCGGGACGGCCAGGGCGGGCAGCGCCGCGAAGTCGTCGAGGGGCACGGCCTCGTCGCTCAGCGCCAGGGCCGCGACCGTGAACCCGGCGCTGTGCAGCGCGCCCATATCGGGCCACGCCTCCAGGCGCGTCCACGGGACCTGGAACACCGTGCCCATCGAGACCCGCACCGACCTGCGGTACAGGGGATCGGCGCACGAGGGCGTCACCAGGACCGCGTCGACGCCCAGTGCCGCGGCCGAGCGGAAGACCGCGCCCACGTTCGTGTGGTCGACCAGGTCCTCCAGGACGACGACGCGGCGGGCGGGGGCACCGCCCCGGGCGGTCGCCAGCAGTTCGTCGGCGCAGGGCAGGGAGGGCCTGTGCATCGCCGCGAGGGCGCCACGGTGCAGGTGGAAGCCCGTGAGCTGCTCGAGGACTTCCTCGGGCGCGGTGAAAATGGGGACGGGCCCGCCGTCGGCCGAGCCCGTGGCGGATTCGATGGCCCCGGCCAGGCCCGGCAGGTGGCGCTCGGCCATGAGGAAGGAGCGGGGGCGTGCCCCGCGTCCAGGGCGCGCGTGATGACGCTGGTGGACTCGGCCATGTACAGGCCGCGCTCGGGCTCCATGCGGGCGCGCAGCTTCACGTCCTTGAGGCGCGTGTAGTCGTCCAGGCGGGGGTCGGCGGACAGGTCCGGGCCGGTGAGGGGGATGAGCATCGCGTCCTCAGGGCCGCTGGAGGGCGCGGGCGAGGGCACCGGGCCATGTCGGCCCCTCGTAGATGAAGGCGGTGAAGGCCTCGACCAGGTCTGCCCCCGCCCCCAGCATGCGGCGGGCGTCGGCGGGCGAGGACACGCCACCGGTGCCGATGAGCAGCTGGGAGTCGTCGAGGTTGGCGGCCACCAGGCGGATCACGTCGAGGGCGCGCTCGCGCAGGGGGGCGCCGGAGACGCCGCCCTGGCCGAGGTCGTGGTCGACGGTGGTGTTCGTGGCGACCACCCCGGCCAGGCACATGCTGCGGCTCAGGGCGCAGACTCCGACGATCTCCTCGTCGGACAGGTCGGGCGCGATCTTGACGAAGAGCGGGATGTCGCGGTCGGGGCAGGCCTGCCGGCTGCCGTCGCGCGCCGCCTCGACGATGGGGCGCAGGCGGTCCACGGACTGCAGGTCCCGCAGGCCGGGAGTGTTGGGGGAGGAGACGTTGATGACGATGAAGTCCACCCACGGCGCCAGGACGCGCGCGCAGTAGGCGTAGTCCCGGGGGGCGTCCTCGTCGGGCGTGGTCTTGTTCTTCCCGATGTTCGCCCCCACGACGGCGCTGCGCCCGGCTTTGGTGGAGCGCAGCGCGCGCAGGCGCACGGCCGCGGCGTCGGCGCCGTCGTTGTTGAAGCCCATCCGGTTGCGCAGCCCCCGCTGGTCGACCAGGCGCCACAGGCGGGGCGCGTCGTTGCCGGGCTGGGGGCGGGGCGTGATCGTGCCGACTTCGACGAAGGCGAAGCCGAGGGCGGCGAGCCCCAGGACCGCCTCGGCGTTCTTGTCCATGCCCGCGGCCAGGCCCATGCGCGAGGCGAGGGCGCGCGGTCCGATCATGAGGGGCTGCTCGGCGCCGTCGACGACGCGCGTCGGCGCCGTGCGGGGGTCGAGGTGGCCGACGGTTGCCCGCATGAGGCCCCGCGTGGGCGCGAAGGCCCCCGCAAGGACGATGGCCCCGAGCCCCAGGTGGTGGGCACGCTCGGGGTCGGACTTGGAGATGAAGTGCTGGAACGCCCAGCGGTACGCGCTGCCGATCATGCCCCAAGCGTATGCGATTAATCCCACCACGCCCACCAGGCGAGGGCGCCTCCGGGCCCCGCGCACGCGCACGAGAGCTCGTCGGGTGCAACGGTGTTGGCCGCCAGGCCCAGGAAATCGCGGATGCGAAGCCAGTGCTCCTCGCGCGCCGGCATCCCTGTGGGGCGCGCCCCGTCGGGGACCCCGCTCTGGGCGGCTCCTGCGGAGGCGGTCGCCAGCGCAGCGCTCCCGTTGGGCGCGCTGATCGCGCCCGGTGCACCCGCACCGTCCGGTGCGCCAACCCCCTCGATGGGGCTGCCCGTGCCCAGCGCCGCCGGGCCGGAGCGCCGATCCGCGTCCAGCGGCCCGCTGCCGGGGAGCAGGTCCGAGGAGGAGCCCAGGTCCGAGGCGGGGACCAGGACCGCGTCGATGGTGAGCCGCTCGTCCCAGCGGGGCGGGGCGATCATGTACCCGCACAGCCGCACGCCGGGATGGGCGACGGCCGCGGAGAGGAGGTCGCCCAGGGCAGGGGCGTTGTTCTGCCGGTCCTCCAACTGCTCGGCGGGCAGCAGGGCGAGCAGGCGCTCGGCGACGGCCGAGCCGATCCCTTGGACGCGCACGTAGTCGGAGCACTCCGAGCCGGAGGCCGCGAGGGGGCGCAGGAGGGTGCGGATCCCTGTCTCGTCGAGCCAGCCGGAGTGGCCGTAGAGTCCGGGGACGGGGTTCGCGATGACGGTTGGCATGGGGTGCCTCCTGGTGGGTGGAGCGGGTGTTGCCCCCAACCATCGCGCGTCGCCGTCGCGCCCCGCACCCCCTCGGCCTCCGGGTGTGGATGCGCGCGCCCCGCGCTTCCCGGTTGTGGAAACGCGCCCCTTCGGCAGCCCTGTGGAACCACGCCCGGGCGGGGCAAGGGCCACGGCGCACGCAACACCGCCACCCGCTGGCCCGGGGCCTGCACCAGTGAGATGCCCCCTGCACCATTTAGAACCGCTTTACACCACTTAGGTCCCCGACACGCCCGCAAAAACAGGGATCGTGTGGACCTAAGTGGTGCAGGCGTGTGCTAAGTGGTGCAGAGCATGCTGGTCGCTGCCCGGCCGCCCGTAGTGCGGCACCCCCGCGCGGCCGCCGGACGGGGCTCAAGCGGGCCCTGGGCGCCAGCCCGGACATCGGGCACCCCCGCCCGGCCGCCGGACGGGGCTCAAGCAGGCCCTGGGCGCCAGCCCGGACATCGGGCGCCCCCGCGCGCCCCCGGACGGGGCTGTGAACGCTCCTGCCCCTACTTCTTCTTCGTCTTCGGGAACTCGCCGCGGGCCACCTGCGGGCGCGGGGAGCGCCAGCGCCGCAGGAACAGCATGCGCGAGAAGCAGTAGTACCAGGTGCCGCGCGGGATCTCGTCATTGGGGTAGCGCTCGGCCAGGCGCTTGCGGATCCTGCGCCACACGATGGTCGACTCGAGGATGACGACCACGAAGGACCCGTACATGAGGATGGTCGAGCCGATCAGAAGCCCGGACGCGACTTGCAGGCTCATGCGGTCGGCGAAGGCGGAGAGCACCATCACCAGCACCAGGGACAGCAGGATGAGCGGCATGACGAACTCGCCGAAGGACCAGCGCGCGTCCACCCAGTCGCGCACGAAGCGCCTCACCCGCCCCTTGTCCCGGGCCGGCAGGTGCTGCTCGTCGCCCGTGATGAGGGCCTCCTGCTCGGCGCGGAAGCGGGCGTTGCGCGCCTGGCTCGCCCGGCGTTTCGCCTCTTTGCGGTCGGCGGGCACCAGGGGCCGGTTGTTGCGCGCCTGGGCCTGTTTGCGCGTCGGGGTCGGGCGGCCCTTCTTCCCGGAGGCCGTGGGGACTGCGGCCTCCTCGGCGGGCGCGTGGGCGTCGTCGGCATGCTTCTTTCGGCTAAACACCCCCTCAGGCTAGCCGATGCGGGGGCATTTGGCCGCTTCCATGGGCTAACCTGGGCGCTATGAATGACACACACGCCTCCGGGACCACCGCCGCCACCGACGCGCTGCGCGCACGCCTCGACGAGGCGTTCCCCGCGCTGCTCGACGAGCTCAAGGCCCTCGTCGCGATCCCCTCCATCTCCTCCGACCCCGACCACCGCGCGGACGTGGACGCCAGCGCCGAGCACCTGCGCCAGCGCTTCGAGGCCCTGGGCATGAGCGCCCGCGTGCTCAGCGAGGACGCGCCCGACGGCACCGCCGGGATGCCCGCGGTCGTGGCCCGCGGCCCCCGCGTCGAGGGCGCGCCCACCGTGCTGCTCTACGCCCACCACGACGTGCAGCCCACGGGCGACGTGTCCCGCTGGTCCCTGAGCCCCTTCGAGGCGGAGGTGCGCGGGGACCGCATCTACGGGCGGGGCTCCTCCGACGACGGCGCCGGAGTGGTCGTCCACCTGGGCTGCATGGCGCTGCTGGGCGAGCGCCCGCCGGTCAACGTCGTCGTCTACGTCGAGGGCGAGGAGGAGATCGGATCCCCGTCGTTCACGGCCTTCCTGGACGCCCACCGCGACGAGTTGGCGGCCGACGTCATCGTGGTGGCCGACTCCAGCAACTGGAAGGCCGGGGAGCCGGCCGTCACCTCGACCCTGCGCGGCAACGCCATCGCCACGGTCGATGTCACGGTGGCCGACCACGCCGTCCACTCCGGGGCCTTCGGGGGCCCGCTCCTGGACTCCGTCGTGGTCTCCTCCATGCTCATCTCCTCCCTCTTCGACGCCGACGGCTCGGTCGCCGTCGAAGGGCTGGGAGGGTGCGACGACGCCGATGTCGTGTGGGACGAGGCGGACTTCCGGGCCGCCGCGGGCGTCGTCGACGGCGTGCGCCTGGCGGGCACCGGCGACCTGGCCGCCCGGGTGTGGACGAAGCCGTCGATCACCGTCATCGGCTTCGACGCGCGCAGTGTGCGCGACGCCTCGAACACGATCTCCCCGCACACCCGCTTCCGACTGTCGCTGCGCACGGTGCCGGGCGCCGACCCCGACGAGGCGCTCGACAAGCTGGCCGCCCACCTGCGCGCCCACGCCCCCTTCGGCGCCCGCGTGGAGGTGCAGAAGAACGACGGCGGCAATGGCTTCCAGGCGGACATGGACTCCCCGGTGGCGTCCCTGCTCCACGAGTGCCTCACCGAGGCGTGGGGGACGCCGAGCGTTAATATCGGCGTGGGCGGCTCCATCCCCTTCATCGCGGACTTCCAGCGGATCTTCCCCGGCGCCCAGGTGGTCGTCACCGGCGTGGAGGACCCCCTCACCAACGCCCACTCCGAGGACGAGTCCCAGTCGATCCCCGATTTGAAGAACGCGATCCTGGCCGAGGCCCTGCTGCTCACCCGTTTGCCGCGCCTGTGAGCGGCCCCCGCGTCGTCGTCGCGGGCCGGTGGCTGGGGGAGGGGGCCGCCGCGGCCCCGGGGGCACTTGGGGCCGTCGCCTCGGGCATCATGGGCGCCAGGCCCGGCGCGCACTGCTTCCTGGTCCCCCTGGGCCCGGGCCCCGTGTTCGAAGAGGCGGCCGCC
>ERZ772948.1996-NODE-1996-length-10820-cov-6.299025_pt1 | contig 10820 bp, 5 predicted proteins | sample MGYA00511945_ERZ772948 | MGnify/ENA primary metagenome ERZ772948 (study PRJEB29015, sample SAMEA2737927) | human oral metagenome | biome: human oral; feature: human-associated habitat; material: dental | place: China | collected 2141 ... | reverse complement strand
CGGGCCCCGGGCGCGGGCGTGACGCGCAGGCGGCGCCCCTCGGCCTCCACGTCGGCGTGCTCACGGGACACGTCGGCCGCCCTCAACGGAACGGCGCCGGCGCGCCCCACCACGCCCGAGGCGATGACGACCCCGATGTCGGGTCCGGAAGTGCACGCCAGGTGGCAGGGGGAGCGGAGCGCGTGCCGGGCGTGCGCGGGGTGGGGGCGTTGTCTGGCCATGCGACCAGGGTGGCCCCGCCCCGCACCGCCGCTCCACATGGGACGCCGGGCCTGTGGACGGCGCCAGGGGCGTGCGCGGGTCTGTGGACGACCCGCCGCCGCTCCAGCTGCGTGTGCGGGGTGCGACAATTGCGCCATGAGTGAGCACGAGTCCTTCGACGCAATCCGCAGCCGCTACGACCAGTTGGTCGCCGCCATCGAGGAGGCGCGCCGCGCCTACTACGACCGCGACGCCCCGACCCTGGCGGACGCCGAGTACGACCGCCTCTACCGGGAACTGGAGGACATCGAGCGCGCCCACCCGCAGTTGCGGGGCGCGGACTCGCCGACCCTCAGCGTCGGCGGCAGCGCGGACTCCGCGTTCGCCCCCGTCCGGCACCTGCAGCAGATGACGTCGCTCGACGACGTGTTCTCGCTGGAGGAGCTGGCCGGATGGGAGCAGCGCATGCACGAGGAGACGGGCGAGGCGGAGTTGCCCATGACCGCGGAGGTGAAGGTCGACGGCCTGGCCGTCAACCTGCTCTACGTCGACGGAGCCCTGCGGCGCGCCGCCACCCGCGGCGACGGCCACGTGGGGGAGGACATCACCGCGAACGCCCGCACCATCGCCTCGATCCCCGCCCGTCTCGACACGGCCGCCCCTCCCAGGCGCGTCGAGATCCGCGGGGAGGTGTACTTCCCGGTCGCCGAGTTCGCCTCCTTCAACGAGGCCCGCGTCGCGGCCGGCGAGAGGGCGTTCGTGAACCCCCGCAACGCGGCCGCCGGCTCCCTGCGCCAGAAGGACTCCTCCGAGACCGCCAAGCGGCCCCTGGCGATGGTCGCCCACGGGGTCGGCTTCGTCGAGGCGGGGGGAGCCTTCACCCCGCCCACCACCCAGCACGGCTGGTACCAGCTCCTGCGCGAGTGGGGCATGCCCGTCTCCCCCTACACGCGGCTGCTCACCGGCAGGGGGGCCATCGAGGAGTTCATCGTGGAAACGGGGGAGGCCCGCCACTCCCTCGCCCACGAGATCGACGGCGTCGTCGTCAAGATCGACGACCTGGCGCTCCAGCGCTCCCTGGGCTCCACCTCGCGTGCCCCCCGGTGGGCGGCCGCCTACAAGTTCCCGCCCGAGGAGGTCCACACGCGCCTGCTCGACATCCGGGTCCAGGTGGGCCGCACCGGCCGCGTCACCCCCTACGGCGTCATGGAGTCCGTCCTGGTGGCCGGGTCCAACGTGGCCCGCGCGACCCTGCACAACGCCCAGGAGGTCAAGCGCAAAGGGGTCCTCATCGGCGACCTCGTGGTCCTGCGCAAGGCGGGCGACGTGATCCCCGAGATCGTGGCCCCCGTGGAGGAGGCGCGCAACGGCTCCGAAAGGGAGTTCTCCATGCCCGCCGCGTGCCCGTCGTGCGGCACGGCCCTGGTGGAGGAGAAGGAGGGGGACGTGGACCTGCGCTGCCCGAACAAGGCGGCCTGCCCCGCCCAGATCACCGAGCGCATCGCGCACATCGGCGCCCGCTCCGCCCTCGACATCGAGGGCCTGGGCGACGAGGCGGCCCTGGCCCTCACCCAGCCCGAGAACAACCGCGACCAGGTCGCCGCCGCCCTGGTGGCCGGGCACGCCGTCGTCCTGGAGGACGGCACGCGCCTGGAGCTCGCCGACGCCGAGGACCTGCCCCACGCGGAGCAGCTGGCCACCGCCGACGCGATGCTCCCCGAACCCCAGGCCCCCGTCCTGACCGCCGAGTCCGCGCTCTTCGACCTGAGGGCAGAGGACGTGCGCGACGTCATGGTGTGGCGGCCCACCACCGTCAAGGGGGAGCCCACCGGGGACTGGGCGCAGGTCCGCTACTTCTGGACGAAGGCCCACAAGGCGAAGAAGGTGAAGGGCGAGACCGTCTACGAGCGGGTGGGCACCACGGCCTCGAAGATGCTCACACAGATGCTCGACGAGATGGAGCGCGCCAAGTCCCAGCCCCTCGCCCGCATGCTCGTCGCCCTGTCCATCCGCCACGTCGGCCCCACGGCGGCGCGCGCCCTCGCGGCCCGCTTCGGTTCCATGGACGCCCTGCGCGCGGCGGACGTGGAGGAGCTGGCGGCCGTCGACGGCGTCGGCGGGGTGATCGCCCAGTCCCTGGCCGACTGGTTCGAGGTCGACTGGCACCGCGAGATCCTGCGGCGCTGGGGCGAGGCGGGCGTGCGCATGGAGGACGAGGCCCCCGAGGAGGTCCCCGCGGTCCTGGAGGGGCTGACCATCGTGGTGTCGGGCGCGATGCCCGGCTACGACAGGGAGGGCGCGAAGGAGGCCATCACCGCCCGCGGCGGCAAGGCCTCGGGATCGGTGTCGAAGAAGACGAGCCTGGTCGTGGCGGGCCCGGGCGCGGGCTCCAAGGCCGCCAAGGCCGAGTCCCTGGGCGTCCCCGTCATCTCCGAGCAGCTCTTCGCGGACCTCCTGGACGGGGGCCTGTCGGCCGTCGGCCTGTAACGAGACTTGGGCTGGCTGGGCGTGTGGCAGTTCGCCTGTGAAGGGGCAATCACGCAGGCCTGTTTCGTTCGACACCAGATGAAGGTGCCTCGGTGTACGGTGCTTCCATGGAAAGCAACTCTCTGCTGGCTTCCGCGAGCGATCTGGACGGCTGGGCAGACACCGACGACGCGAAGAGCGCCTTCCCCGAGCTCATGCGTAGACTGCTGGCTCAAACTCCGGGTGTCTCCAACATCAACATCCGCGCGCATGAGGGAACCGCCGCTCCTGGGTGGGATGGCACTGCGACATCGGAGCGTTCTGCGTACCTGCCAGCGGGGGAGCTGCGCTTCGAGTTCGGTACCAACCAAGATTCGAAACGTAAGGCCAACGAGGACTACGAGAAGCGCGCCAAGGAAGTTGCCGGGACAACGGATGAGATCTTCGTATTCGCCACACCCCGAAACTGGGCGGGGGCTGCTGCATGGGCGAAGGAACGCCAGGAAGAAGGGGTATTCGCGTCCGTCGAAGCATTTGACGCACACCGGCTTGAGGGCTGGCTCCGGTCAAAGCCCGCCGTCCACTACTGGATCAGCGAGCGTCTGAAAAAGCCAGTATCGGGTGCTCAAACACTGATGGCATGGTGGGAAAGACTCCGTCGGAACTGTACGATCGAGGTGCCCCCGGGGTTCCACGCTGCCGGACGGCATAAGGAAGCCGATAAACTGCTCGACCTCCTTGCAACCAATGACAACGTTTCCTCAATACAATCAGCCTGGCGTGATGACGCGATTGCTTTCTGTTATTCTGTTCTCCTCGACAAGAACACCGATGCCCTCGGGCGGACGATGGTTGTGTCTGACGCCCAGACGTGGCATCAGTTGGCAACTCAAATCTCCACGCTCATTCTTATTCCCATATTCGATAATCCCGACATTGGCTTAGCTTTGGATAACGGCCACGGTGTAATTCACCCAGTCATTGAGATGGGTAGCAGTCGCGATGATAGAGACGTAGTAAGGCTTCCCAAGGTTGACCGGTGGGGCGGTGCTACTTTGCTAACTCAGACTGGATCGGATTTTCTGACGGCAGATAAGCTCACTGCCCTTGCGCGTAGAAGCATGTGTGGCTTCTACCGCAGGATTTCACGCGATAAAAGCAGGCGATATCCCGAGTGGGCGAAGGGCCGAGATACTGTTCGTTTACTGGCTCCACTGGTCTTGGTCGGCGCGTGGGAAGTCGGTCGCCCGGGTGACTTGGATTTGCTTTCTTGGTTCGTCGACCTCGATGGGAACGAGATCAATGCTCGGCTAGTCGAACTGGTCGACAGGTATCCTCTGGATCCGCCCTTTGCCCGATCAGGCGGACAGTGGCGGCTGGTTGACGCGATGGATGCGGCTGCGCTGCTGTTGTCGAAGCTGTCCTCCTCGCATATCGAGCGTTGGGAAAAGCTTGTCAATGATGTCTTGCTCGCGACAGACCCGTCGGAGGGGAAGTCTGCGACTGAAGTGCTTAACGCGCTGATCGATGGTCTGCGGCCGCCTTTCTCGTCGACTCTGACCTATCATGTCGCTAGGGGAATCGCCCTTGCCGCCGCCACGAGCGACAGGAAAGCCGGATTCCTCGCTAATGTCGGCGGGTGTGTCGACCGTATTGTCAAGGGGCTCGTTGGCAAAAGGTTCGAGGACAACGGTGGCTCTGGTTTTGGTAGCCTGTCTCAGAGTCTTCCTTTTCTGGCAGAGGCGTCACCAAGGAGATTCCTCGAGGCTATCGAGCATTGGCTGGAGCAACAAGACGCTGCGGCCCAAAGCGGCCTCACCCAGGCGGATAGTAGTCCAGAGTGCCTGCTGTCGGCGGCGCCCTTTCTCATGCGGGCGCTGCAGTGTCTGACCTGGTCCCCTGATTACTTCGGCAGGGCTGTGCGTGCACTAGTAGGACTGGGTGATCTAACCGTTGTTGAAGCTGATCGACGCGATTACGTCGAGGCTGTGACAGTAGCGGTCGCGGGTTGGTCTCCGTTCGGAGCGAGCGGTTGGCAGGAGAAGACCGAAATCGTGACATGGATGCTTGAGAAGTACTCGAGTTTCGGATGGCCGCTCGTTGAGGGGCTTGTTACTCAGACTATCGGCTTCGTTCATCCACCTAAACCGCTCTACCGGGACTGGGGCGCGGAGAAGAGATCCTTCGTGGCCATCGCACACGCCGACTATCGTCACGTGGTTCTCGGCGCGGCTGTCAGACTAGCGGGCTTCGATGCGGAGCGCTGGCTGTACCTTCTGCGTGCGCTCAAGCGCCTCCCCGTTCAGGATTGGACTGCGTCCATTGTCGCTTTTCGAAAAGTTGCTGATCAAGGACAGTGGAATGGCGATCAGTCACTGGAGGCCTGTTCCCTCCTGCGGTCGATGGTGAACCGCCATCAGTCATCGACTGACGCGCTCAGGGTGTGGAGAGACGAGCAACTGCGCCCGCTCGTCGAGCTATTCGCCCAACTGGAACCCGCAGACGATCCCCGCAGATTCGCCTGGCTTTTCGACTACGACCGCTGCATTATGATTGATGAGCTAACAAGTGAGGATGAAGGCTTCAGTGAAGTTCTGCAGAAGGAACGTGATAGTGCGTTAGCCTCTGTCATCCAAGGGGGCGACGCGCAGATTCGCGCGCTCGTGGAAGCGTCGAAGAATGTTAACTACATCGGAGAGTTCTTGGCGCGCGCGAACCCTGAGCTTGATCCCTGCATCCTGTCGTGGCTGGACGGGGAATCGCAGACGTTGCACAAGGCGGCTTCCGCGTACGTGTGGAGCAGCGCGAAGCAGCGGGGGATGCCCTGGGTGCGGTCGATTCTCGAAAAGGGCTTCCTTAGGGCTGAAGGTCGGAGAAGGCTCGTTGCCTCCCTCCCCTGTGATAAGGCTTTCTGGCGCGGCGTCGAGGATCTCGATGCGGCCCTGTCTCGCACCTACTGGGAGAACGTGAGCGTTTTCCAGATCAAAGAGGAGGACAGGGACGAGGTCTTCGACATTCTTTTGGAATATGGATGCGCTGCCCAGGCAGTCGCTCTCCTATCGAGGATGATCGACGTAGAACAGAAGCCGAAAACCTCGCAGGCGGTGCGAGCGCTTTCTTTGTGGTGCGAGTCAATGGGGCGTGGGGAGAAAACAGTGTCCAGCTATGAGGCCGAAGAATTGCTTACGTGGCTCGAATCCGAGGCCAGAGATCACCCCGACTTGCCGACGCTCGAATTTCGACTCCTCGCCTGCGGCCACGATCTGACGCCCTCGGACGCCCTGTATCGGATCCTGGGGCGTGAGCCTGGTTGCTTTGCCGCTCTCGTGAAAGGTCTGTATGGCTCTCATGAGGGTGACGAGGGGCAGGAAACACGCGCGTATCGATTCGGATGCTGGCAGGTGCTCAACCACTGGCGGTGCCTGCCGGAACTGAGCGACGACGGGACAATTGACGGGGAGCGTCTCGCGCGTTGGGTGGAGGAATCTCGAACGCTTCTCGATGTCGACGGACTCGGGGACATCGCAGACACCCAGATCGGTGAGGTCCTCGCCAGTAGCCCCGACGGGAACGACGGGATGTGGCCAGCCGAGGAGGTCCGAGACCTTCTCGAGGATGCTAAGAGCCGCGACCTTGAGCAGGGGATAGCAGTGGGAAGGTACAACCGCCGAGGCGGCACGAGCCGGGGAATCCTTGACGGAGGGGCGCAGGAATGGTGCCTGGCGCTCAGATACCGCGAGCACTCGCGCAAAATGAGTGCGCGCTGGCCGCGCGCCGCCGCCGTCCTCAACAGCCTCGCGGAAGAGTACGAGCTCGAAGCCGAACGGGAGGACGAGAAGGCAGAAGAGCGGGCCGACCAAGACTAGAAAGCGCCGTGGACACGTCAAGACACGACCCAACCCCGGCCTCGTCCCCGAGGTACGGGGGCTTCACACGAGCGGTTCGAAGGGGCGCAGCAACACCTCGCCGATGCGGGTGAGCATCGAGCGCTTCTCCCACTCGTCGATCGTAAGGCTGCGGGAGGTCGTCAGGTCGTTGTCGAAGATCTGCTCCATGCGCTCGGCCAGCTCACGGGAGTGGAACTGCATGCACACCTCGTAGTTGCCGCGCATGGACAGGTGGTCGATGTTGGCGGTGCCGATCGTGGACCAGTGCCCGTCCACGGTCATCGTCTTGGAGTGGACCATGGCGTGCTGGTAGAGCCAGATCTCCACGCCCTCGCGCAGCAGCTCCCCGTAGTAGGGGCGCGCCACCCAGTCCGCCATGATGTGGTTCGAGTACTCGGGTATGAGGACCCGCACGCGCACTCCGCGCCGCGCGGCCGCTATGAGGGAGGCGAGGATCTCCTTGTCGGGGATGAAGTACGCGGTCGTGATGAGCGCCCGGTCGGTGGCCCGCTCCAACGCGTCGATGTACATGCCGCGGATCGGGTAGAGGAGCCGGTCGGGCAGGTTGAAGGCGGCGGTGACGTCGGCGCTCCACTGGCGCGCCCCCCGGTCGGGCAGGGTCGGCGCGGTGCGGGGCCGGAAGTGGTTCCAGAAGTCGACGAAGCCGTTCTCCAGCTCCCACACCGCGTCGCCCGTCACCCGCACGTGCGTGTCGCGCCACTCGTAGGCGAAGGGGTCGCCGATGTTGTAGCCCCCGACGAAGCCGACCTGCCCGTCGACCACCAGGATCTTGCGGTGGTCCTGCCCGGTCTTGCGGATGTTGAGCGTGAAGAACCCGCTGCGCAGCGCCGGGAACCGCCTCACGTACAGGTGCGGGATGTCGGGGAAGCGGTAGAAGCGGGGGTCCTGGTTGAGCACGCCGAAGCCGTCCCACACGCAGAACACATCGACCCCGCGCCGCGCCGCGGCGAGCAGCGCCTCCTTGAAGCGGGCCCCCCACTCGTCCGAGCGCCAGATGAAGGTCTCGAAGAAAATGTGGTGCTGGGCGCCGTCGATGGCCTCGAGCATGTCGTTGTACAGGGAGGTGCCCTCCGTGTAGGTGCGGGCCGACGTCCCCCCGATCCGGGTGTCGGCGGGCTCCAGGGCGGGGAAGCCGTGGACGCCCCCGGGGATGCGCTGGACCCGCATCCGGTCGATGGCGTGCACGGTGACGACGGCGGCCGCCTGGGCGAGGGCGATCCCCACGCCGACGCGCCGGAGGATCCGCCATGTCTGCTTCGTGAGTTGGCGTCGCTGTGAAAAGCCCATAAGGGTTAGGATGCCACACATGTCACGCATCAGTACTGACGAGGTCGCCCGCGTCGCGGGCCTGGCCCACATCGCATTGACCGAAGAGGAAATCGCGCGTTTCGCGGGCGAGCTCGACGTGATCGCCGACGCCGTCTCCAAGGTGTCCGAAGTCGCCACCCCGGATGTGCCCGCCACCTCGCACCCGATCCCGCTGACGAATGTGTGGCGCGAGGACGAGGCCGGCCCCACGGTGGACCGCGACGAGGTGCTCGCCCAGGCCCCCGCCAGTGAGGACGGCATGTTCCTGGTCCCGCAGATCCTGGGGGAGGAATGATGAACGATCTTCTGAGGAAGAGCGCCCTCGAGCTGGCGGACATGCTCGCGGCCGGGCGGATCACGTCGGTGGAGCTCACGACGGCGTGCCTGGACCGCATCGAAGCGGTCGACCCGCGGGTCCGCGCCTTCTTGCACGTGGACCGCGAGGGCGCCCTGGCCACCGCGGCGGACGTGGACGCGAGGCGGGCAGCGGGCGAGGACCTGCACCGCCTGGCGGGCGTGCCGATCGCCCTGAAGGACAACCTGGTGACCCGGGGAGTCCCCACGACGTGCGCGTCGCGGATCCTGGGGGACTGGCGCCCGCCCTACGACGCCACGGTCACCCGGAAGATCAAGGAGGCCGGGCTGCCCATCGTCGGCAAGACCAACATGGACGAGTTCGCCATGGGCTCGTCCACCGAGCACTCCGCTTTCGGCGCGACGAGGAACCCGTGGGACCTCGAGCGCATCCCCGGCGGTTCCGGCGGCGGCTCGGCCGCCGCGGTCGCCGCCTACATGGTGCCCCTCGCCCTCGGCTCCGACACGGGCGGCTCGATCCGCCAGCCGGGCTTCGTGACCGGCACGGTCGGCGCCAAGCCCACCTACGGGGCGGTGTCGCGCTACGGGCTGATCGCCATGGCCTCGTCCCTGGACCAGATCGGCCCCGTCACCCGCACGGTCGCCGACGCGGCCGCGCTGACGGAACTGGTCGGCGGATTCGACCCGGCCGACTCCACATCGCTCGACGAGCCCGTCCCGGCCCTGACCGAGGCCGTCCGCTCCGTCGCCGGGCAGGGATCGGTCAAGGGCCTGAAGATCGGGGTCGTCAAGGAACTGAGCGGCGACGGCTACGAGAAGGACGTCATCAATGCCTTCAACGCCACGGTCGAGCAGCTGCGAGGGACTGGGGCCGAGGTCGTCGAGGTCTCCTGCCCCAACCTCGAGTACGCGCTGGCCGCCTACTACCTGATCATGCCCGCCGAGGTCTCCTCCAACCTGGCTCGCTTCGACGGCATGCGCTACGGAATCCGCGTCGAACCCTCCGAGGGGCCCGTCACCGCGGAGCGGGTCATGGCTGCCACCCGCGAGGCGGGATTTGGCGACGAGGTGAAGCGCCGCATCATCCTGGGCACTCACGTTTTGTCCGCCGGATACTACGACGCCTACTACGGCAGCGCCCAGAAGGTCCGCACGCTCATCCAGCGCGACTTCGACGCCGTCTTCGAGCAGGTTGACGTCCTCGTGTCGCCCACGGCACCCGAAACGGCCTTCAAGTTCGGCGAAAAGACCTCCGACCCCCTGGCCATGTACCTCTACGACGTCGCCACGATCCCCGCCAACCTCGCGGGAATCCCCGGCATGAACGTCCCCAACGCGGTCTCCTCGCAGGGCCTGCCGATCGGATTCCAGGTTCTCGCCCCGGCGCGCGGCGACCTGGTCATGTACAAGGTGGCGTCCCTCGTGGAGGCCCTCAGCTCCGACGTCGCGGGCGCATGCCCCGCTGCTACCTGGGAGGAAAAGTGATGAGTGAGCTCATGGATTACGACGAGGCCGCCCGCCGCTTCGACCCGGTTTTGGGCATCGAGGTGCACGTCGAGCTGGGAACGGCGACCAAGATGTTTGATGCTGCCCCCAACGCTTTTGGCGGCGACCCGAACACGTACGTGACCCCCGTGTCACTCGGCCTGCCCGGCTCGCTGCCGGTCGTCAACCGCAAGGCCGTCGAGTCGGCCATCCGCATCGGCCTGTCCCTTGGCTGCGAGATCGCCCAGTGGTGCCGCTTCGCCCGCAAGCAGTACTTCTACCCGGACATGCCGAAGAACTACCAGATCAGCCAGTACGACGAGCCGATCGCCTTCGACGGGCGCGTCGAGCTCGAGGTCGACGGGGCCCGCTACGAGGTGCCGATCGAACGCGCCCACATGGAGGAGGACGCCGGCAAGTCGCTCCACGTGGGCGGGGCCACCGGCCGCATCCAGGGCTCCGACCACTCGCTCATGGACTACAACCGCGCCGGCGTGCCGCTCGTCGAGATCGTCACGAGGCCGGTGCTCGGCACCGGGACGAGGGGCCCCGAGGTGGCGCGCGCCTACATGGCCCATCTGCGCGACATGGTCCGCGCCCTCGGCGTCTCGCAGGGGCGCATGGAGCAGGGCCAGTTGCGCTGCGACGCCAACGTCTCGCTCATGCCCAAGGGCTCGACCGAGCTCGGCACCCGCACCGAGACGAAGAACGTCAACTCGCTGCGTTCGGTCGAGGCCGCGCTGCGCTACGAGATCCGTCGGCAGGGCGCCGTCCTGGCCGGCGGCGGGCGCGTCAAGCAGGAGACCCGCATGTGGAACGAGGCCGGCGGCTTCACCACGGCCGGCCGCTCCAAGGAGCAGGCCGAGGACTACCGCTACTTCCCCGAGCCCGACCTCGTCCCCGTGGCGCCCAGCCGCGAATGGGTCGAGCAGCTGCGCGCCACCCTGCCCGAGATGCCCGCCGTCAAGCGGGCCCGTCTCCAGGCGCAGTGGGGTCTGACGGACCTGGAGATGCGCGACATCAACGGCAACGAGGGCGCCCTCGACCTCATCGAGGCCACCGTGGACGCCGGCTGCGATCCGGCGGCCGCCCGCAAGTGGTGGCTCACCGAGCTCGCCCGGGCCGCCAACGAGCGGG
>ERZ772948.1992-NODE-1992-length-10833-cov-7.285860_pt1 | contig 10833 bp, 10 predicted proteins | sample MGYA00511945_ERZ772948 | MGnify/ENA primary metagenome ERZ772948 (study PRJEB29015, sample SAMEA2737927) | human oral metagenome | biome: human oral; feature: human-associated habitat; material: dental | place: China | collected 2141 ... | reverse complement strand
GTTCGTCCGCGCCGTCCTGCCGCGAAACCGGCGGAAGTGACCCGCGAAACCGGCGGAAAAACTGAGAACACGCGAAAATCCGCCCTCACCGATTTAGAGCGTGCCATGATCGCCCTGGAAAAACGACACTGGAAGTATCAGGGCACCAAAGAGAAAGCGATTACCGCGCTCGGGCTCACCCCGATCGCCTACTATCAGAAGCTCAATACGATGATCGATAGCCAGCGTGTGATCGCCGCCGAACCCATCCTGATGCACCGCCTGCGCGAGGTTCGCGACCGTAGCTAAAGGCAGCCGCACCGATGTGTGCATGAGCGCACGCCGTTCTGAACAGGACGGATAAAGCCCCATACGGTACCCTGTAAGAGAGAGCTTTGGCAGGGCTCCACCGCGCAGAGCGGTACATCTATTACTCAACCTAGGGAAGTCATGAGCCAATACCCGCACGATGAATTCGACGACATCGACGAGAATACCGCCCGCCGTGGAACATACCGCGGTGTAATTGACGACCCTTCCAAGAGCCCCAAAGGCATTATTCCCGTTGTCGTCGCCGGTATTTTATCGCTCGTGATCGGCGGCGCCATGTACATTAACCACCCGCGCAGCAGCTCGCCCGAGGCCGCCGCACGTGCCAAGAGCTACAGCGCCCCCGCCTCGCCCTCGGAGTCTTCATCGCCCTCTGCCTCGGCATCCGAGCAGGCTAAGGATGCGAACGTGGCGGTCTATAACGCATCCGCACCCGGCGGGTCTGCGGCCAAGGCAAGCGCCGCGCTTGAAGGTTACACGATTACCGAAACCGCGAACTGGTCGGGCACCCCGCCGGAGTCCAGCACGGTCTACTACAAGGACGAGGCTAAGAAGTCGCAGGCCGAAGCTATTGCGAAGACCCTGAACATTACGACGGTTCAGGAAAGCTCAGACACCTCGATTCTGGGCGAGAACGATATTGTGGTGGTGCTTGCCGCCGACTACAGCTAAACGGCATCATCCGGCTTGAGACCGCGGTGTGCGGCACCGTTTATCGTCCCCGCTAGTTTCGGGAACGTTCTATGAGCCTCATGCGCTCGCATATAACATCGCTCGGCTATCGAAACTGGTGCTTTGGCTCCGTGCATTCGCACGCGAAGCCGTACCTGTTCACCCCATCGTGGCTTTCCGTGCGCCTCAAGAATGCGCTGAGGGCGATTAAGCTAAATTCGGTGCTCAAAATGTTTGCCCTCGGGCGCACCAAGTGCCAAAATTGTTTTTAGCACTCGGCGCCTTCAGGTGCTAAAACCGGTATCAAAATCTGCTTCGGCAGACCGGAAAACCTGAGCGCTCCATTCGAAACGTCCAGGAGGGATATCGCCACATGGCAAAACTTATTGCTTTTGATGAAGAAGCTCGCCGCGGTCTAGAGCGCGGACTGAACACTCTAGCCGATGCCGTTAAGGTAACTCTTGGCCCCCGTGGCCGCAACGTCGTGCTTGAGAAGTCGTGGGGCGCACCCACGATCACCAACGACGGTGTTTCCATCGCCAAAGAGATCGAGCTTGAAGACCCCTATGAAAAGATTGGCGCCGAACTCGTCAAAGAGGTAGCCAAGAAGACCGACGATATCGCAGGTGACGGTACCACCACCGCAACCGTGCTCGCTCAGGCGCTCGTGCGTGAGGGCCTGCGCAACGTGGCTGCTGGTGCTGACCCGCTGAGCCTCAAGCGCGGTATTGAGAAGGCTGTTGAGGAGGTCACCAAGACCCTGCTCGACTCCGCGAAAGAAGTTGAGACTGAGGAAGAGATCGCGGCAACCGCATCCATCTCTGCGGGCGATCAGGAGATCGGTAAGCTGATCGCTCAGGCTATGGAGAAGGTCGGCAAGGAAGGCGTGATTACCGTTGAGGAATCCAACACCTTCGGCCTGCACCTGGAACTCACCGAGGGTATGCGCTTCGATAAGGGCTTCCTCTCCGGCTACTTCGTGACCGACCCCGAGCGTCAGGAAGCCGTGCTGGAAGACCCCTACATCCTGGTGGTCAACCAGAAGATCTCGAACGTGAAGGATCTGGTTCCCGTTCTTGAGAAGGTCATGCAGTCCGGCAAGCCGCTGCTGATTATCGCAGAGGATGTTGAGGGCGAGGCTCTGGCTCTGCTCGTGCTGAACAAGATGCGCGGCTCCATCAAGTCCGTTGCCGTGAAGGCACCCGGTTTCGGTGACCGTCGCAAGGCTATGATGGCTGATATTGCGATCCTCACCGGCGGTCAGGTTATTACCGAAGAGGTTGGCCTGTCCCTGGATACCGCAACCCTTGAGATGCTGGGTAAGGCACGCAAGGTTGTTGTCACCAAGGACGAAACCACCATTATTGAGGGCGCTGGCGACGCCGCCGCACTTGAGGGCCGCGTGGCACAGATTCGCGCCGAGATCGCAAACTCCGATTCCGACTACGACCGCGAGAAGCTGCAGGAGCGCCTGGCAAAGCTTGCCGGTGGTGTGGCTGTGCTCAAGGCTGGCGCGGCAACCGAGGTTGAGCTGAAGGAACGCAAGCACCGCATTGAGGATGCTGTGCGCAACGCAAAGGCAGCTGTTGAAGAGGGTATTGTCCCCGGCGGCGGCGTGGCACTGATTCAGGCGGGCGCGAAGGTCTTCGATAAGCTCGACCTGAAGGGTGATGAGGCAACCGGCGCAAACATCGTGCGTGTGGCTATCGATGCGCCGCTGAAGCAGATCGCAACGAACGCTGGACTTGAGCCCGGCGTGGTGGTCGATAAGGTTCGTTCTCTGCCCGAGGGCACCGGTCTGAACGCTGCAACCGGCGAGTACGGCGACCTCATGGCCGAGGGCATCTCCGACCCGGTGAAGGTCACGCGCTCCGCCCTGCAGAACGCGGCCTCCATCGCCGGCATGTTCCTGACCACCGAGGCCGTTGTGGCTGACAAGCCCGAGCCCCCGGCTCCCGCCGGCGGCGCCGACGACGGCGGCATGGGCGGCATGTACTGATCGTCCGCCCTTCAACGGATGGGGGCCAGCCCGCAAGTGGGCCGGCCCCCATCCGTTTCCTCATCCGGGACCGCTTCCCCGCGCTCGGAAAGGTGCCCCATTGGGGTAGGAAACCGCCCATTGGGGTAGGCGAATCGCCTACCCCAATGCCCCGTTGCCTGCCCCAATGCGGATCCGTATCCGCCCGGGGCGGTGCAGCGGCCGCGTTCAGCCCGCGAAAAGGGCCGTGGAGCGGGCCTCGGCATCGGAGTAGAGGGCGGCTGCGGTCTGGAGCTGTGAGGAGATGGCGTCCAGCGCCGCCTCGACCTGCGCCTGGGCGCCCTGCCATTGGGCGACCGCCCCTTGGAAGGTGGCTTGCGCGCCGCCCGACCAGGACTCGCCGAGGGCGACCAGCTGCGCCATCATCGCCTGGACCTCGGATCGGATCTGCCCCGCGGTCGCCGTGATCTGGGTGGCTGAGGCCGCGACTTGGGCGGAATCGACCATGTAGGTGCTCATTGTTCTTCCTATCGTTCGGCACCCCGGTTGGGTGCGCTAACGAAAGGCTATGATCCGCATGAAACCGATATGAAAAAGAGCTTGCGGCAATGTGGACGGGCGCGAGTGGTTGCGCGTGCCTGTGGATCTGCGGTGATGTGGACGGGCGCAGGCGCTGATGTTCGGCTTCGCGCCGGTGGGCGTGCGGATGGGCGCAGGCGCTGACACTTGGCTACGTGCCGACGGGGGTGTGTGGATGGGCGCAGGCGCTGATCCGCGCTCGTGGACGGACTGCGCGCCGGGCCTCGGCCGCTGCCCGTCAGCCCGCCCTGGTCCGTCAGTCCACCGGGGTCGCGGGCAGGTCGAGGCTCTCCACGGCGCTCTCCAGGGAGGAGGTCGCCTCGGGCTCGTCGGCGTCCGGGGCGGGCTCGGGCGCTTTGACCGGCAGGATCCCGGTGCCGGTGGCCTCCTCGGGAGGAGGTGGGCACGGGTTCTTCTTCAGCGTGCGGCGTTTGATGACCAGAGTGCCGGTCGTCGTCACGCGGTCGGCGCCGTAGGGCTCGTCGTCCGCGTCGTCCGCGTCCGCCTCGTCGTCGGGGCCGGGGCACAGTTTCGCCTTCGCGTCCTCCAGCCGCGCCAGCTCGACCTCCAGGTTCGCCCGCGCCGCGTTCTCCCAGGTGTTGCCGAGGGGGGACTGGTAGATGCGGTCGTAGCCGAGCAGGCGCTTGACCAGGGCGCAGCGCGCCTTGAGGAACTGCACGTCATCGAGGTCGTGGAGCTCGAGGCGGAGTTTCTCCCGGAACTTCTTGTAGTCCTGCGGGCTGCACGCGAGCACCGCCAGATCCGCGTCGACGAGGACCTGCGCGTCGAAGTCGGTGCGGGGGGCGCGGTGGCGCGTGAGGAACGCGATGAGCTCGTCGATGCGCGCCACCACCTCCTCGGAGACGCCCAGTTCCGTGAGCCGGTTGTGGGCGTGGTCGATGCACCGGGCCGAGGCGAACTGCGCCTCGAAGCCCCCGAGTCTGACCTCGAGGGCTCTGTTCAGGAAAGCGCCGTGGTACCAGGCGGCGATCCGCAGTAGATCGGGGTCGTGGGCGGATAGGGAGATCTCGTCAATGTGCGTGAGGACCTTGATGAGCCGGTGCAGGTCGTGCAGAGCGCGGCCCTCGGCGGACCAGCGCTCAGCCAGGTCGCGCGCCTCCGCCGCGAGCTCGTCCGTGGGCGCGGTCGCGCCGATCTGCTGCATGGCCTCAACGAAGGACCCCAGCAGCCATTGAGGTGCGTGGGCACCCATGGACAGCCTCCTTGTCAGGGGATACCCGAGCCATGCTAGACCGTTGCGGCGCTGTCAGCATCTCCGGTGACCATTGCCTCGTTCTGGGGGCGCGGCAGCGGCAGCTCGATGCGGACGGTCAGCCCGCCGCCCTTCGTCTTCGTGAGGGCGGCGTTGCCGTGGTGGGCGCCCAGGATGCCCGAGACGATCGCCAGTCCCAGGCCGGACCCCCCCGACCTGCGGTTGCGGGAGGAGTCGGAGCGGTAGAAGCGCTCGAAGACCCTCGACCGGTCGCGGTCCGCGATTCCCGGTCCGTGGTCGCGGAACTCCACGACGGCGTAGTCGGCCGCCGTGCCGAGGGCGATCTCGACGGGCGAGCCGGTGGGCGTGTAGCGGACGATATTGCCGATGAGGTTGGTGAACACCTGCGCGATGCGGTCGCGGTCGGCGGAGACCACCAGTGACATCGGTGCCCGGCGGCCCTCCAGCGAGGACAGTCCGACGGTGCGCGTCGAGTCGAGGGCCTGCAGGTCGAACACGGCGTTGTCCGCCATCTTCACCAAGTCGATGTCCGTGAACTCCAGGGGGCGCCCCTCGTCGAGGCGCGCGAGGGTGAGCAAGTCCTCGACGAGGACCGCCATGCGGGTCGATTCGGAGGAGATGCGCCCCATGACCTCCTCGACGCGCTCGGCGGGCACCCCGCCCATCGAGTAGAGCTCGCAGTAGCCGCTGATCGCGGCCAGCGGTGTGCGCAGCTCGTGCGAGGCGTCGGAGACGAAGCGCCGTATCTTCTTCTCCGAGGCCTGGCGCGCCTCGAAGGACTGCTCGACCTGGGTGAGCATGGAGTTCAGCGACAGGGCCAGGGAGCCGACCTCGGTCGAGGGCGGGCCCGGGCGCACTCGCTGGGTGAGGTCCCCGGCGGCGATCTTGCCCGCGGTGGACTCGATGGAGCGCAGGGGGGACAGGGAGCGCCGGACCAGCCAGTGGCCGACCCACCCTCCCGCGAAGACGATCACGACCGCAGCGATGGAGAAGTAGGCGGCGGTCGTGCGCAGCGTGTGCTGGACGTCCGTGAGGGGAAGGGCGATGGTGAGGACGCCCGTGGACGGGGTGGCGCCTTTCACTTCGATCGTGGTGGCCACGACCCTCCACGGGTGCCCCTCCTTGCTCGAGGCGACCGTGACCGCCTGCGTGTACTCCCCGGAGCCCCCGCGCGCTTCCCCGGGTCCGAGCAGTTCGGGCAGGATCGGCGTGCCGGAGGCCGCGGTGGTCTCCGGGTAGAACGTGACTTGGTCCGGATCGATGCTGGGGTGGTGGAGCCGCAGGTAGTAGGCGGTGGGGACCGTGGAGGCCATGCCGTTGCTGGCGGCGGCCCCCGTCTGGTTGAAGAGGCGGAGGGCCGCGTCGGAGGTCAGCTGCGCGTCCACCTGGGAGATCAGGTGGCGCTGGAGGAGGCCGATCATCACGGTCCCGCTCATCGTCAGGCCCACCGCGAGCAGCCCGGTGATGAGGACGACGAGCTGCGCGGACAGCGGCCTGTTCGTCCACGCCCGCTCGATCCGGTCGGCCAGGCCGATCCTCTCGCTCAATCCTCGGCCCTCAGGATGTAGCCGACGCCCCGCTTGGTGTGGATGAGCTCCCCGGAGGCCCCCTCGACGGCGAGTTTGCGCCGCAGGTAGGAGATGTAGGACTCGACGATGGCGACCTCGCCGTCCCAGTCGTACTCCCACACGTGGTCGAGGATCTGCATCTTGGACACGACGCGGCCGGCGTTGATGACCAGGTACCGAAGCAGCTTGAACTCGGTGGGGGACAGGTCGATGTCGACTCCGGCCCGCTTCACCTCGTGCGCGTCCTCGTCGATGACCAGGTCGCCGACGCGCAGTTTGCCGTCCTCGTCGTCGCCCCCCATCGTGCGGCGCAGGATCGCGCGGATGCGGGCGACCACCTCCTCGAGGCCGAAGGGCTTGGTGACGTAGTCGTCGCCGCCGACCGTCAGGCCCTGGATCTTGTCGCGCATGTCGTCGCGCGCGGTGAGGAACAGGACCGGCGTGGTCAGCCCGGCGTCCCGGAGCCGTCGCGTCACAGTGAAGCCGTCCATGTCGGGCAGCATGACGTCGAGGACGATGAGGTCGGGACGCACGGCCTGTGCCTCGTGGAACGCGGAGGAGCCGTCCTCGGCGGTGGAGACGTCGAAACCGGCGAAGCGGAGGGATGAGGCGAGTAGGTCGCGGATATTGGGCTCGTCATCGACGACGAGGAGCTTTGCTTCGGGGGCGGGTGCGGTCATGGGAGTATTCTTCACGAACATCCTGAATATTTCCTGTGAGGTAGGTGGATGGTGGTGCCGTGGTGGATAATTCAGGGAGACCACAACGCGAAAGGACTCCAATGGCCGATCTGATGGCCCCCGACTCCATTTCCTTCACCCCGGTGTCCAGCGCGCTGGCGAAGGTCCGGCTCGCCACCTGCGCAGTGGTCCTGGCCGCCCTCGCCGCCGGCATCGCGGTCGCGGCGCTCGCCTCGGGCGAGGCGGGACTGTGGCGGTGGGAGGCGGCCCCCGTGTGCCTCCTGGCGTGGCTGTGCTGGCTGGTTCCCCGGCAGGTCCGCGCCATCGGCTTCGCAGAGGGGCCCGACGAGTTCATCATCCGGCGGGGCGTCATGTTCCGCTCGATGACGATGGTCCCCTACGGGCGCATCCAGTACGTCGATATCGCGCAGGGCCCGGTGGCCCGCTTCTTCGGGATCGCGCAGATCAAGCTCTCCACGGCCTCGGCGACCACCGACGCCACCTTGGACGGTGTGCCGGCCGCCGATGCCGCGCGCCTGCGCGACGCCCTCGCCAAGCGCGGCAGCGCGGAGTTGATGGGCCTGTGAGCGCCGAGTCCCGTTCGATCACGGCCGACGGGGTCGCCGCCGACGCCTGGCACCGCGTCCACCCGGTGTCCCCCATCATCAACGCCTGGCAGGTGATCGCCGCGCTCGTGGCCATCATCACGTACCGGGGCGTGAGCGCCTACAGCAGCGGCGCCCCCTCGGGCTGGGAGATCCTGAACGGAATCGCGGAGGCGTTCCACCTGCGGGGCGTTCTCATGGCCACGGTCGCCGTCGTCATCGCCGTCCTGGTGGTCAGCGGCCTCTACTCGTGGCTCCAGTGGCGGGCGACCGCCTACGCCGTCGACGGCGGCGCCGTCTGGTTCCGGTCCGGGATCGTCTTCCGCACTAACCGGCACGCCCGCCTCGACCGCATCCAGTCCGTCGACATCCACCTGCCGCTGCTCGGGCGGATCCTGGGGCTGGGGAGGCTGAGCATCGAGGTCGCCGGGGGCGCGGGCTCGAGCTTCACCATCGGCTTCCTGCGCGCCACCGAACTCGACGAGCTGCGCGCCCACATCCTGGCGCTCGCGGCGGGGCTGGAGGTCGGTCCGGCGGGGGAGGGCGCCCAACCGGGTGCCCCGGCGCGCCCGGCCGCCGAATCCCCCGGGCGCGTGTCCGGCGCCCTGGAGGCCGAGGCCGCCCGCGGCGCCGCCAGGCGCGGCGCCTTCACCTCCTCAGCCCCCATCGCCCCGGAGAACGTCCTCTACGAGGTCGGGGCCGGTCCGCTGATCGGCTCGCTCCTGCTGACGGTCCCGATGATGGTCCTGCTCGTCGTCCTCGTGGCGGTGGTAGCGGCGTCCGCGTGGGCGATCGCCGCGCGGGGGGCGGTGGCCGCGCCGTCGCTGTTCGCGGTGGTGCCGCTGGTGGTGGCCTCGGGGTCGGTGCTGTGGGGGCGCTTCAACGCCGAGTTCGCCTTCACGGCGGCCGCCAGCCCGGACGGGATCCGCATCCGCAGGGGCCTGACCGACTCGCGGAACCAGACGATCCCGCCCGGGCGCATCCACGCCATCGAGATCCGCCAGCCCCTGCTGTGGCGCCTCAAGGGCTGGTACCGCGTCACGATGACCCAGGCGGGCAACTCCGTCAAGATGGGCAAGGAGAACAACGGCGGGAACAACGAGCTGGTGAGCGCCCGGGTGCTGCTGCCGGTGGGGAGCCGCGCCCAGGCGGAACTGGCCGTCTGGATGGTCGTCCAGGACCTGGGGGTCCCCGACCCTGCGGCATTCGTCGATTCCGTCTTCGCCCCGACCCACGCCGGGGCGGACGCCCACTTCACGCGAGTGCCCCACCGCGCGCGCCTCGTCGACCCCTTGGTGCGCCGGCGCCGCGCCTACGCGCTCACCGGCTCGCTCTTCGTGATCCGCGACGGGTGGCTCACGCGCCGCTGCGCGTTGATCCCGTTGGCGCGCATCCAATCCACGCACATCCTCCAGGGGCCCGTTGAGCGCCGCCTCGACGTGGCGACCGTGCGCGCGGACCTGGTCCCCGGGGTCGTGTCCCACACCGCCAGGCACGTGGACCGGCGCGGCGCCCAGCTGCTGTGGAAGCGCCTCGAGGACGCATCCCGGGTGCGCCGCGAGGCCGAGCCGCCGGAGAAGTGGATGCGCCGCGCCCTGGCCGCGCGCGACCACGCGGCAGCGCCCCAGGGGGAGGGGGCGTGAGCGCCCGGGCCGGCCGGCTGGGCGTCGGCGTCATCGGCATGGGCCACGTCGGGCCCGTCATCGCCAGCGCGCTGCGCGCCGCGGGGCACAGCATCGTCGCCGTCTCCGCGTCCTCGGACGCCTCCCGGGAGAGGGCGGACGCGATGCTGCCCGGCGTGCCCGTCGAGGACGTCCCGGTCGTCGTCGAGCGCAGCGAGGTGGTCGTCCTGGCGGTCCCCGACGACCAGATCCGCCCCCTCGTGACGGGACTCGCCCGGTCGGGCGCCTGGCAGACGGGGCAGATCGTCATCCACCTCTCCGGTGCCCACGGCGTCTCGGTCCTGGACGGGGCGGCCAGCCAGGGCGCCATCCCCCTGGCCATCCACCCCGCGATGACCTTCACGGGGACCAGCGTGGACGTGCGCAGGCTGGTGGGCGCCCCCTTCGCGGTGACCGGCGCCGCGCCCTTCCTCCCGATCGCGCAGGCGCTCGTCGTCGAGATGGGGGGCGAGCCCGTGGTGGTCGATGAGGAGCGCCGCCCGCTCTACCACGCGGGCCTCACGCACGGCGCGAACTCGATCGCCGGCATCGCGAACCAGACGATGCGGATCCTGGGCGTGGCGGGCGTCGAGGACCCGGCGCGCTACGCCAGGCCCCTGCTGGAGGCCGCCCTGGACAGGGCGCTCACCGAGGGCGTGGCGGGCATCTCGGGGCCCGTGCCCCGCGCCGACGCGGGCACAGTGGCCGCCCACGTGCGGGCGCTCGGCGCCAGCGCGGGCCTGCGCGGGGAGCTCGACACCTACGTGTCGATGACCCGGGCGCTGGTCGCCCTGCTCCAGGACGCGCGCCTGCTCGACGAGCGGCGGGCCACGGAGCTGCTGGCTGCCCTGCTCCAGTAGTGAAAAGCCGGACTCGATTGGCACCGGCGGGCCGCGCCGGATGACAATGGGCCTATGACTACCCGTCCACGCCTGGTGCGGACCCGCACCGAACTCGCCGACGCCTTGGGGGCGCTGGGGGGCGCCCGCGCCCTGGTGATGACGATGGGGGCCCTCCACGAAGGGCACCTGCAACTGGTCCGCGAAGCCCGCGCCCTCGCCGACCACGTCGTCGTCTCCATATTCGTCAACCCCACCCAGTTCGCGCCCGGTGAGGACTTCGACGCCTACCCGCGCACGCTCGACGCCGACATGGAGGCCCTGGCCGGAGTCGGCGCCGACCTGGTGTGGGCGCCCGGCCCCGCCGACGTCTACCCCGCTCCGGTGCGCGCCACCATCGACCCGGGTCCCGTCGCCCGCGTCCTCGAGGGCGCGTCCAGGCCCACCCACTTCGCGGGGGTGGCGCTGGTGTGCACGAAGGTCGTGAACCTGGTGCGCCCGGACGTGGCGCTCTACGGCCTCAAGGACGCCCAGCAGCTGGCGGTCCTGCGGACGGTGTTCGAGGGCCTCGACGTCCCCGTGCGCCTCCACCCGGTCCCGATCGTGCGCGACCACGACGGCGTCGCGCTGTCGAGCCGCAACCGCTACCTGGCCGCCGATGAGCGCGCGCGGGCGCGGGCGCTGCCCGAGGCGCTGTCGCTGGCGGTC
>ERZ772948.1989-NODE-1989-length-10844-cov-4.044490_pt1 | contig 10844 bp, 12 predicted proteins | sample MGYA00511945_ERZ772948 | MGnify/ENA primary metagenome ERZ772948 (study PRJEB29015, sample SAMEA2737927) | human oral metagenome | biome: human oral; feature: human-associated habitat; material: dental | place: China | collected 2141 ... | reverse complement strand
GGTGAGCGAGATAGCCAAACAACCCGAAATACGCACTTATTTAGTAAACCTACAACGCAAGATGGGCGAACAGAAAGGCGTAGTGATGGACGGTCGGGATATTGGGACGGTAGTATTCCCCGATGCCGTGCTCAAGATTTTCCTCACTGCTTCGCCGCAAGTGCGTGCCGAACGCCGCGCCAAACAAATCGGCGTACCGCTTGATGGCGCTGGTTTTGAGCGCATTTTGGCCGACATCGAAGCGCGCGACGAAGCCGACCGCTGCCGCGCCGCCGCGCCGCTGGTGCGCCTGCGCGCCACGGCCATGCAGCAAGCCGTGCCCGTGGGCGCCGGGGCGATGGCGGCCATTCTGGGGCTGGATGCGGCCCAGGTGCGCCAGGGCTGCGCCGAAGCCACGCGGGCCATGAACAACCCGGCGGAAGTGGTGGAAGCCGTGAACTTCAACGACCTGACGCAAACCGTGATTGCCGGCACGAAAGCGGCGGTGGACAAGGCCTGCGGCGTTCTCAAGGAAATGGGCGCGCGGCGTGCGCTGCCGCTGCCGGTTTCGGCCCCGTTTCACTCCAGCCTGATGAAGCCCGCTGCTGAAAAGCTCAAAGCTGCGCTGGAGGGCGTGACGCTGGCCGCGCCGCAAATTCCCGTGGTGAACAACGTGGACGTGGCGGTGGAAAGCGACCCGGCCCGCATCCGCGACGCGCTCTACCGCCAGGCTTTCAGCCCTGTGCGCTGGGTGGAATGCGTGCAAAAGCTCAAGGCGCTGGGCGCTGCGGCCATCGTCGAATGCGGCCCCGGCAAGGCGCTGGCAGGCATGACCAAGCGGATTGACGACAGCCTGGCGAGCGCCGCCCTGTATGACCCGGCGACGCTGGCGCAGGTCAAGGCGCTGTAATTCGCGGCCCGGCGAGGCGTTTGCTGGCCGCCATTTCAAGTTTCATCAATGGAAGGAGTGAAGTTTTCATGACCGGTTCAACCCAACAAATCGCCCTGGTCACGGGCGCCACGCGCGGCATTGGCGCGGCCATTGCCCAGACGCTGGCGGCTGGCGGCATGGCCGTGATTGGCACGGCCACGTCAGATGAAGGCGCGCAGAAGATTTCGGCGGCGCTGGCCGCCTGGCCGGGCTGCAAGGGCGTGACGCTGGACGTGCGCGATGGCGCGGCGTGCGAAGCGCTGGCGGAGTCCATCGTCAAGGAGCGCGGCGCGCTGCATGTGCTGGTGAACAACGCCGGCATCACGCGCGACACGCTGGCCATGCGCATGAAAGACGAAGACTGGAACGCAGTGCTGGAAACCAATCTCACGGCCGTCTTTCGCATGAGCCGCGCCGTGATGCGGCCCATGATGAAGCAGCGTTATGGGCGCATCGTCAATATCACCAGCGTGGTGGGCGCCACGGGCAACCCCGGCCAGGCCAACTACGCGGCGGCCAAGGCGGGCGTGGCGGGCATGACGCGCGCGCTGGCGCGCGAGCTGGCCAGCCGGGGCGTGACGGTCAATTGCGTGGCCCCGGGCTTCATCGCCACCGACATGACGGCCGTGCTGCCCGAAGAGCAGCAAAAGGCGCTGGCCGCGCAAATTCCGCTGGGCCGCATGGGCACGGCTGAAGAAGTGGCCCATGCCGTGGCCTGGCTGGCCAGCCCCGGCGCGGCGTATGTGACCGGGCAGCAGCTGCACGTCAATGGCGGCATGTTCATGGACTGAAGGCCGCCGATGCTGCGGCAGGCCGCGCCAGCGCTCTCTGCAAGCGCGGCTAGAATCCCCTGTTTTTCACAACCCTTAGAGGGAATCCATGAGCGATATCGAAGCACGTGTCAAGAAAATCATCGCCGAGCAGCTTGGCGTGGAAGAGTCCCAGGTCACCAACGAAAAAGCATTCGTGGCCGATCTGGGCGCTGATTCTCTGGACACTGTGGAGCTGGTGATGGCCCTGGAAGATGAGTTCGGCATCGAGATTCCGGACGAAGACGCCGAAAAAATCACCACGGTTCAGGCGGCCATCGACTACGCCAACACCAAGAAGGCAGCCTGACCGGCCCACGCGCATGCCGTCAGCAGGCGCGCTGCCCGGCGCTCCATGATCGCCCGGTCCAGGCCGCCGCTTGCAAGGCCACTCCCGCCGACAGGCCCGCTCCCGTCTGCGGGAGTTTTGCTGTTGGCCCTTTGATTTTGTGGAGCAAGACAAGATGAGCCAACACCGTCGCCGCGTTGTCGTCACCGGCCTGGGCTGCGTCAGCCCCGTCGGCAACGACGTCAGCCAGAGCTGGGCCAGCCTGCTGGCAGGCCAGAGCGGCATCACCGCCATCACCCGTTTTGATACATCGGCTTTTGCCTGCCGCATTGCGGGCGAAGTCAAGGGGCTGGATGTGTCCGCCGTGGTTTCCACCAAGGAAGCCAAAACGATGGACACCTTCATCAAGTACGGCCTGGTTGCCGCCGCCGAAGCCGTGGCCGATGCGGGCCTGCCTACGGGCGAGGCGCTGGATGAGGCGCAGGCCGAGCGCATTGCCTGCGTCATCGGCTCTGGTATCGGCGGCCTGCCCATGATCGAGGAAACCTGCGCCGATTACGCCCAGCGCGGCCCGCGCCGCATTTCGCCCTTTTTCGTGCCCGCCTCCATCGTCAATTTGCTGGCAGGGCATGTTTCCATCAAATTCGGCTTCAAAGGCCCCAATCTCACGCTGGCCACGGCCTGCTCAACGGGGCTGCACTGCATCGGCCAGGGCGCGCGCCTCATCCAGTATGGCGATGCCGATGTGGTGGTGGCCGGCGGCGCTGAATCCACGGTTTCGCCGCTGGGCGTGGGCGGCTTTGCCGCCATGCGCGCCCTCTCCACCCGCAACGACGACCCTGCCGCCGCTTCCCGTCCGTGGGACAAGGAGCGCGATGGTTTCGTGCTGGGCGAAGGCGCGGGCATTCTGGTGCTGGAAGAGTACGAACGCGCCAAGGCGCGCGGCGCGAAGATTTACGCCGAGCTGGCCGGCTTTGGCATGAGCGGCGACGCCAGCCACATCACCGCCCCCAATGTGGACGGCCCCCGCCGCGCCATGCAGGCAGCTTTGCGCGATGCGGGGCTGAACGCTGACGAGCTGGACTACATCAATGCCCACGGCACCTCCACGCCGCTGGGCGACATCAATGAAACCAACGCCATCAAGGCCGCTTTTGGCGAGCAGGCGCGCAAGCTCGTGATCAGTTCCACCAAGTCCATGACCGGGCACCTGCTGGGCGGCGCGGGCGGCATAGAAAGCATCTTCACCGTGCTGGCCCTGCACCACCAGAAAGTGCCGCCCACCATCAATCTGCACGCGCCCGATCCCGAATGCGACCTGGACTACTGCGCCAATACCGCGCGCGATGTCAGGCTGCAAGCCGCCCTGAAAAACAACTTCGGCTTTGGCGGCACCAATGGCTCTTTGGTGTTCACGCGCGTGTGAAGCGGCTGCATGCCACTGATCCGTGTTTTGGCAAGGCCCGCTTGGAATCCCCCAGGAAAACACTGGCGTATCAGCCGGCCCTGTCAGCCGGCAAGGCCAGGCGCTTCTAGACTCGCGCCCTTTTTCAGCCTTGTTTTCCATTCACATGCAAAAACTGCTTCTGGCCGCGCTGGCCGCCTTCGCTTCGCTGACCGCCTGCGCGCAAACTCCTTCTTCCACCGCTGCACACATGACTGCTTCCGCCGCCCAGGCTTCACCCGCCGCCACCAAAACCCCCGGCATCTGGATTGACGTACGCACGCCCGAAGAGTACGGCCAAGGCCACCTGAAAGACGCGGCCAACATTCCCTTGCAGGAGTTTGCCGAGCGCATTCAGTCCGCAGTGCCCGACAAAAATGCCGCCGTGCATTTGTATTGCCGCAGCGGCCGCCGCTCCGGCCAAGCCGAGCAAATCATGCGCGAGCTGGGCTACAAGAACGTGACCAACCAGGGCGGCTACGAAGACCTGAAGGCCCAGGGCCTGAGCTGATTGGCGTGGTTGCCCGGACAACCCCGGCCACGGCAAGGCGCACCGCTTGCGGTGCGCTTTTTTATGCCCCCCGTTTTCCACCTGGACGGTTATCTGGCCGCAAGGGGCGATAGAGCAGAACATGGACAAACTGGATAGGCAGCAACATTTCGCTCCTTTACCCATAGCATGATGTCCTAGTGGATATTGCGCAAAGCGGCATTTTCGGCGCCCTGAATTCGCTCCTGTTTTTGTTGCTTTCTGGCAGGCCCGCACGGGCTTCCGGCCTCGCCAAAAAAACGGCCTTTTTCAAGGCCGTTCTTGCTCTGTTGCGAGGCCGCGCCGCTTCAGATTCAAAGACTGGCAACGCGCGGCTGGCACGGGTCAGCTGCCGGACTTGAGGGCGCGGTAGCCGATGTCGCGGCGGTATTGCGCGCCGTCGAAGTGGATGGCGCGGGCCAGGTCGTAGGCGCGGGCCTGGGCTTGCTTGAGGGAGTCGGCCAGGGCGGTGGCGCAGAGCACGCGGCCGCCGGAGGTTTTGAGCTGGCCGCTCTCGTCCAGCGTGGTGCCGGCGTGGAAGACGACGGCGTCGTCCTGCGGCTTGGGCAGGCCGGTGATGAGATCGCCCTTCTTGGGCGCAAGCGGGTAGCCGGCGGCGGCCATCACCACGCCCAGGGCCGGGCGGCGGTCCCATTCGAGCTGCACTTCGCCCAGCTTGCCGGAGGTGGCGGCCAGCAGCACTTCAAGCAGGTCGGATTTGAGGCGCAGCATGATGGGCTGGGTTTCGGGGTCGCCCATGCGGCAGTTGAATTCCAGCGTTTTGGGGCGGCCTTGCGCGTCGATCATCAGGCCGGCATACAGAAAGCCGGTGTAGGAGATGCCGTCCTTGTCCATGCCGCGCACGGTGGGCAGGATGATGTCGCGCATGGCGCGGGCGTGCACGTCGGGCGTGACGACGGGGGCGGGCGAATACGCGCCCATGCCGCCGGTGTTGGGGCCTTGGTCGCCGTCTTTCAGGCGCTTGTGGTCCTGGCTGGTGGCAAGGGGAATGACGTTTTTGCCGTCGCACAAAACGATGAAGCTGGCTTCTTCGCCTTGCAGGCATTCTTCGATGACCACGCGGGGCACGGCCTGGCCGTCAGCGCCCGCGTTGTGCGCCACGCCGAGGGTGTTGCCGCCGAGCATGTCGTCAATGGCGGCAAAGGCTTCTTCCTTGGTGGCGGCCACGATCACGCCTTTGCCCGCAGCCAGGCCGTCGGCCTTGACGACGATGGGCGCGCCCGTTTTTTCAACGTAGGCGCGGGCGGCGGCGGCATCCGTGAAAGTCTCGTAGGCGGCGGTGGGAATGCCGTGGCGCTGCATGAAGTCTTTGCTGAAAGCCTTGGAGCTTTCCAGCTGCGCGGCCGCTTTGGTGGGGCCGAAGATGCGCAGGCCGTGGGCTCGGAAGTCATCGACCACGCCGGCGGCCAGGGGCTGCTCGGGGCCAACGACCGTGAGGCCGATTTTTTCGGCTTGCGCCCATTCGCGCAGTTCGGCCAGATTGGTGATGGGCACGTTTTTCAGCTCCGGCGCGCTGGCAGTGCCGCCGTTGCCGGGGGCCACATAGACCTGTTGCACTTTGGGCGAGCGGGCCAGCCGCCAGGCCAGCGCGTGTTCGCGGCCGCCGGAGCCAATAACGAGAACTTTCATGGAGCGGATTCGGAGGTGGGTTCGGGTGTGGGAGAAAGGGGGGCGGCGGAGATGCGCAGGCCCGCCGTCAGCGCAGCCAGGCTGGCTTCTTTGACTTCTTCGCGCCTGGGCTGCGGGCAGTGGGGCGGGTCGGTGTTGTAGCCAATGGCAACGTGCCCGCCATCGCGCCCGCTGCTGCCGCACCACGATACGTCGCCGCCGCAGGCAGTCAGCAGCAGGACGGCCAGCGCCGCGAGGCTTGCGGCGGCAGTGGTAGCGGAGCGGGCGGGAGTCATGAGGAAGCAGCCTTTCTTCGCTTGTGGGGCAGCAACTGGGCGCGCACCTGCTGGCGGATGCGCTCGTAGTTTTGCCGCATGTGGCGCGCCAGCGCCGCCACGTCGGCCTGCTGCACCTGATTGAGCATGGACTGGCAAAACGGCTGGCCCGTGACGAGCGCCAGCGGAGCGGCCTGCTTCATCTGGCTGGCGGCGCGCTGGAGCGTTTGGCGCGTTTCGTCATGCGGCGAGCGGCTCAAGGGGCGCTGGAGTTCAGGCACGTTCACAAAAGCCATGTGCGCGGCCTGCGTGAGCTTTTGCCGCACGGCGGGCGCTTGCGCCTGCCAGGTGGAGGCCATGCCGGGCGCGGCCGTCTGGCAGGCGGCGGCGAGGTTGTCAAACGCCAGGTTGCCCTGGGCCAGCAGTGCATCCAGCGCCTTGCCTGCCGCACCCGCGCCGCTGGCGGCCTGGGCGCTGCCTGCGGCCAGCCACAGCGCGGCCAGCAACGGCGCAGCCAGAGTGCAGGCGGCTTGCGCGCGGACGGCTTGTGTGTGGGCGCTGGCGTGAGGGGCGGGCGGGCGGTCTGACATTGAAAAAAGGAGCAAATTCAGGGGGTTTGAAAAGGCGTTGGCCGCTGGATTGACGGGGACCTCAAGCTATTGAATCAGGAGCAAAAAAGAACCCAAAAGCGTGTTCAAAAGTCCAGCTCGGCGTTGTGGAACACGTCTTGCACGTCGTCCAGGTCTTCCAGCATGTCCAGCAGCTTTTGCATCTTGGCGGCCTCTTCGCCGCCCAGCTCGATGGTGTTTTCGGCGCGCATGGTCACTTCGGCGATTTCGGGCTTGAGGCCGGCGGCTTCCAGCGCGTTTTTCACGGTTTCAAAGTCGCCGGGGGCGGTGATGACTTCAATGGCGCCGTCTTCGCCGGTGATCACGTCTTCAGCGCCTGCTTCCAGCGCGGCCTCCATCACCTTTTCCTCGCTCGTGCCGGGCGCGAAGATGAGCTGGCCGCAGTGCTTGAACTGAAAGGCCACCGAACCTTCGGAACCCATGTTGCCGCCGTACTTGGAAAAGACATGGCGCACATCGGCCACGGTGCGCACGCGGTTGTCGGTCATGGCGTCCACGATGATGGCCGCGCCGCCGATGCCGTAGCCCTCGTAGCGGATTTCCTCGTAGCTCACGCCTTCCAGGTTGCCTGTGGCCTTGTCAATGTTGCGCTTGATGGTGTCGGCAGGCATGTTGGCCGCCTTGGCTTTGTCAATGGCCAGGCGCAGGCGCGGATTGGCATTCGGATCGCCCCCGCCCGTGCGCGCGGCCACCATGATTTCGCGCACCACGCGCGTCCACACGCGCTGGCGTTTTTCGTCCTGCCGCCCCTTGCGGTGCTGAATATTTGCCCATTTGCTGTGGCCAGCCATAAACCAAGTCCTTCGCAGTCAAAAGAATCTATGAAAATCCGCGCTGATTCTACGTTTCGCCCACTTTTCACGGGCCTTTTTCCCTCTTTCACCCCTCGGAAGGAACCCTTTTCATGGCCGACCCCATCCTGCTTGCCCGGCACGGCGGCGAATCGTGTTTTCTGCTGCCCGGCATGGCCAATCGCCACGGCCTGATCACCGGCGCCACCGGCACGGGCAAAACCGTCACGCTGCAAAAACTGGCCGAATCGTTCAGCCACATGGGCGTGCCCGTGTTCCTGGCCGATGTGAAGGGCGATCTCACCGGCATCAGCCAAAGCGGCCATATCGAAGGCAAGCTGGCCGCCACCCTTGAAGAGCGCGGCCTGCCCGTGCCGGAAGGGCGCGCCTGCCCCGTCACGCTCTGGGACGTGTTCGGCGCGCAAGGCCACCCCGTGCGCGCCACCATTTCAGACATGGGGCCGCTGCTGCTGGGCCGCATGCTGGGCCTGAACGACACGCAAGCGGGCGTGCTCAACATCGTCTTCAAGATTGCCGACGACAGCGGCCTGCTCCTGCTCGATGCCAAAGACCTGCGCGCCATGCTCCAGCACGTGGGCGACAACGCCAAACAGTTCACCACCGCCTACGGCAACATCAGCAGCGCCAGCATCGGCGCCATCCAGCGCGCGCTGCTCCAGATCGAAAGCCAGGGCGGCGACGGCTTCTTCGGCGAACCCATGCTCGACATCGACGACATGATGCAAACCGCAGAAGGCGGCCAGGGCATCGTCAATATCCTCATCGCCGACAAACTCATGCAGGCCCCGCGCCTGTACGCCACCTTCTTGCTGTGGCTGCTCTCCGAGCTGTTCGAGCGCCTGCCCGAAATAGGCGACCCCGAAAAGCCGAAGATGGTCTTCTTCTTCGACGAAGCCCACCTGCTCTTTGCCGACGCGCCCAAAGCCCTGCTGGAGCGCATAGAACTCGTCGTGCGCCTGGTGCGCAGCAAAGGCGTGGGCGTGTACTTCGTCACCCAAAACCCGATGGACGTGCCCGACACCGTGCTCGCCCAGCTGGGCAACCGCGTGCAGCACGCCCTGCGCGCCTTCACCCCGCGCGACCAGAAAGCCGTCAAAGCCACCGCGCAAACCATGCGCGCCAACCCCGCGCTTGACGTGGAAAGCGCCATCACCAGCCTGGCCGTAGGCGAAGCGCTCATCAGCCTGCTTGATGAAAAAGGCCGCCCTGGCATCACCCAGCGCGCCTTCGTCATCCCGCCCGCCAGCCGCATCGGCCCCGCCACCGAAGCCGAACGCCAGGCGCTGCTGCAAAACTCCCTGGTCGCCGGCCACTACGAAAAAGCCGTAGACCGCGAATCCGCCTACGAAGTGCTCAAGGCCCGCGCAGGCCAGACGGCAGCAGCGGCAGGCGGCGCAGCAGACGGCCAGGCCGGCGGCCTGATGGGCATGGCGCGCGACCTGCTCTTTGGCACCACCGGCCCGCGCGGCGGCAAACACGACGGGCTGGTGCAAACCCTCATCAAATCCACCACCCGCACCGTCGGCAACAACCTGGGCCGCCAAATCCTGCGCGGCGTGCTGGGCAGCATGATGGGCCGCAAGTAACGCATCAACAGCCACGCGGCGCCCCTTGATTTCGCTACGGATTTAATAGCAGCAAAGCCCGTCAAACCGTGCGATGGAGGCATTTTTCAGGCCCTGGATTTGCTCCTGCAAAACGAGCGCCGCGCGCGCAAAACCAGGCTTGCGCGCCTTCACCGGCGCATCCTTGCCGGCCGCTTGACGGCACGCCGCCAGGCATGCACATGCCATGCGGCAGCGATATTCATCTTTTGCGAATAGATTGCCCGCGCATTTCGACTTTGGTTATCGCATGAGCCTGGCCATATTTTCAAACAAGATTCTGAATAATGAAATCTTGTCCGTCAGAAAAGCAATGCTTGATCTGCCGACAATCAGCATGCGTTTTGCATCCGGGTTGAGCATGAACGCCATGTTCTGGAATTGCAGCGGACATGGCGAAAGCTATTCATCCGGCGATTTTGGATACAACCTGGGAAAAAGCCAGATAGAGATCGTTGATAACGCAATCATCCTCTTGCACAAATATCTTTATAAAAAACCCGTTGAAAAGTTTGTGTTTGACGATGCCAATCTCTGTTTCGAGATCATTGCCAATGGCATCGCATTCCAGGTGTTTCCTTCCCCGTCCCGTCACGTTGCAAACCTTCAGCAAAAAATGCTGATCATGCGTTCATGCACATTTTTATGTGATGGCGATAGATGGGTCATTGATGGAATCCACATGACGCTGCAAAAATCGTGACGGAAACATGGCAGGTCATTACTCGTGAAAGAAGATATTCCATCATATGGAGAACTCATTCAACACAGCGCACCGCAAAGCCCTGAAAAAGCTTTTTGATCAAAAAATGGCGGAGTCCTTGCCAGATTTCTGCTATTCCAGGGAACTGGACAAGGAAAGCTTCTTGGTCAAGGGCGGGCTGGTGTATTTGTCACAAGAAGGCGGCTGGCATAAATCAATTCTGATAAAAACGCCAGCCAATGGGGGCGAAGCGCTTTTTGAGCCATACATCGCATGGGCAAAAACATTTGATGAAATAAAAAGGGTTTCCAGGTATGGCGATACGATAGGGCGGAACCGCCGCCCAATCGGAGATGCAGGTTGCATACCAATAGAGCAACTTTGGGATTCAAAATGGATAAAAAGAAGGGATCGTTATTTCGGGACCTTTTCTTTTTCGACAAGAGATTGGGGATTCATCGATCTGATGGAAGGAAGAAAAATCACTTATTCAATCAAAGAAGCGACGGCTGACGTGCTGCCCGCATTTGATTCCGCATGGGCATATATTGACAAGTATGTCAGATTTTTCTTCGGGAATATCGACAAATTGATGGGCCTGGATGCCGATTTCCTGGATGTTGAGATGGAAGCTCTCATGGTCAGGCAGGCGCAATAAATTGTGATATGAAAAGACAGTCAATTTAAATAGGCGCTGGACGGGCGGGCCGATTGGATTACTCTGAGAATAATGAGAAGAATTGTCGTGATGAATTGAAATCAGGCGCGAATTATTGTCGGGAGCTTTTGAACCTTTGAATATGAGAGCATGGAGGTGAGATATGAGTGAAGTGTTTTTATGGAGGAGTAGCGGTAAATATGCAAAATATTCTGGAAAAACAGAAGAGGATGATAGAAAAATTGCCTGGAATGTCCTTGGGGTAGGTGATCCGCTCCCTCCTCTTTCAGAATGGAAAACGCCTCTTTTAACTCAATACTTGGGCGAAGAAGGAAAAAAACAAAGGAAACCCAGGAAAATTGGAGACTGCCCATCGGCTGGAGTGCTGAATCTTATCAGCCAGAAAGCTGTGGACGCCTTGCGAGACATATGGGGCAGACATGCCATTCTCTATCCAGTGCGTCTTGATGATGCGCCAGGCGAGATGTATTACATGGTTATCGTGAAAACAGTTCTTGATTGCCTGGACGAATCCACCTCCCGGGTGGCAAAA
>ERZ772948.1986-NODE-1986-length-10856-cov-3.590964_pt1 | contig 10856 bp, 5 predicted proteins | sample MGYA00511945_ERZ772948 | MGnify/ENA primary metagenome ERZ772948 (study PRJEB29015, sample SAMEA2737927) | human oral metagenome | biome: human oral; feature: human-associated habitat; material: dental | place: China | collected 2141 ... | reverse complement strand
GGAGTGCAGCTGCCTCGCCGGATCCATGCCTGCTTTGGACATCTGCCCGGAGACGAGATTCCACGCCGCGGACCCGGGCGCCGCCGCCACGTAGACTTTCACCTTGCCGGTGCCGGTCCCGCTAGCGCCATCCAGTCGGAATTCCTTCAGGGTGGACGGCAGAACCAAGTATTCTGGGAAAACGCCGTACACGTAGGACACGGACGTCATACCTTCGCCGAAATAAGCGGATTTCGGCTCGCCGCTGCGGAAATTAGTCGAGTCGGTGAATCTTCCGTCGATGCCGCGGCGCACGATGAGGCGTACGGGCATCGTCCCGGAAAAGCAATCTTGGGCGATCTCACGGATGTTCGTGCCGAACTCAACCTCGCGCAAACCGGTAGACGCGAAGCCGTCGACGTACTCGAGGCTTTGAGGGAATTTCACTTCTGTCAGCGCGGACGCACCGTAGAAGGCGTCTCCCTCAATGCGCTTAAGCCCCTCGGGCAGAACGACCTTCGCCAACTTCGCGTTCTCGCTGAAGGCTCCCCTGTCGATCTGCACAGTTCCCCGCCGAACCGCATACTCGATCGAAGAGTTCCCGCTCGGAGAAAGAGTCAGATGCAACCCATCAGCACGCTTCGTATAAAGGACATTACCGTACACGAAAAATACGGAATTAACAGCGGAAACCGTGAGATTTTTGAGATTACGAGTATGGTAAAATACATTTTGACCCAAAGACGTCAACTTAGCTCCAATATGAACTTTCTTTAATTTGTCATTGGACCAAAAGGCGTGCTCTTCGATGCTCGTGACAGAGTCGGGGATGACGAGGTCAACTATAGATGTCCGTCCGAAACCGTAGTCTTTGATAGTTGTGAGTCTTCCAAGCTCAGGACGCATATTCACATATGTGAGCTTGCCATTATGACTGAAGGCCATGGTGCCCACCGTAATCGTTCCGCCGAGATCCACGCTCACAAGACTCGATATGGCGCTGAAAGCCCACATCTCTACTGTTTCGACACCTTTAGGAAGATTTACCGATGTTAGAGCCGTTAATCGGAATGCTTCATTCCCTATACGTTTTAATGTCGAAGGAAAGGAGACGTTCATAATTTTCACTTCGTGAAAAGCCTTATTAGAGATTTCTCTGACGCCTTCGGGTATCGAATAGGAACTGACACCCCGTTTCCACGCGGCCGGGAAGGCGATGAGCTTCGTCTTGTCCTTGTTGTACAGCACTCCGTCGACACTGGTGTAGTTGAGGGCGTCGTCCTTGACCTGTATCTCGGAGAGCTTCGGCGTACTGACGAAAGCCCCCACGAGGATATCCGCGCGGACGTTCTTCCCTATGAGAATCCGCTTCAAGGATGTAGCATGCGAGAAAGCCTCCGAAGCGATCGTCTGGACGGAGTCGGGAATGTCGATCTCCTCCACTGGAGTCAGCACGAACGCTCTAGCCCCCACGTGCTTGAGACCTTCGTTGAGGGTGATTTTTTCGACCTTCGAGCCGCTCAAGAAGCCGTCGCCGACGGAGATCACTCCCTTCGGCAGGGAGAACTCCGTGAAAGCGGTACCAGAGAACGCCCCGGCTCCGATCTCGGTCAGCTTGGACGGCAGGCCGACGCCTGCTCTCTTTCCTCCGCGGCCAATGAGCGTGAAGTCGGACAGTTCCCCATTCGACTTGAAAGCCCTTTGGCCGATGCGCGTCACGCTGTCCGACAGCGTCACCTTCGCCAGTTTTGCGCAGTGGCGAAAAGCGTCGTCGGGGATCTCGGTCAGCCCCGCCGGGAGGGAGATCTCCCGCATCGAGCAGCTTTGAAAAGCCCCCGGTGCGATCTTGGTGACGGAGCGAGGCAACGTCAACGACATGAGCTTCCGATCTTCGGATACCACGGAGGAACCGACGCTCGCCAGCCTACTCGGATTGACGTCGGTGTCCTCGAAAGCGATCTCCTTCAAATTCGGAGCTTTGGCGAATGCCTGGTCGCCGATCGATGAAACGGAAGCGGGGACGTGGATCCTCTCCACGTTCCGTAGGAAGAAGGCGTTTCCGTCGATCGCCGTCACACCGCCGGGAATCCTCACGTCCGGCGAGGACCCCTTGTATCCGAGGAGAACGCCGGAATCGACGATGAAGCCCCCGGCATCGCCCGGACGCACTCTGATGAGGGCAGAGGCGGTGTACGTCCAGCTGCCCGACGTCGCGGCCGCCGTAACGGTCGCGTCACCGGAGGCGTTCTTGGCTTCGAGCCTGACCTGGTCGCCCTTGGCGGTGATGGGCTTGACGGTGACGATCGGGTTGGAACTCGTCCACGTCAACTTCGCCCGCCTCAATGAACGCGAGAGGCGGGCCGTCAGCGTATCGCTGCTTCCACTGGCGATGGCTAGCCTTGTGGTGGACAGGTTGACGGTCGGCTTCCCGCTGGGAGACTTCATTCGACCCTCTCGAATGCTCTGCGCGGAAACCGCGGTTGGGTTCGCCCTCACGGCGGACGCGTGGCCGCGAGCGGTGGAAGCCGCCGCGGCCGCCGCCTCGCCGGCGAAGGCCCTGTGCTGGGCGGATACGTGCGATCGCGCTGGGGCGAATCCGAAGCAGCTGCCGACGACCGTTACGATGCAGGCCAGCCAAAGCCGGGAAAGACGTGTACCCATTTTTCAGTTCGCGTTCCGCGCACGCCTGCGCAATGCCAGTCCACCGCCGAGGAGAAGCGCTGCGAGAGCCGCCATCGTCTTCACGGTCGCACCGCTTTTGACGAGACGGCCTTCTCTGGCCGGACGCTCGGTTGGCCTCCCAGCGCTCGCCGTACGCTTCGCCTCGGCCTGCCGACCCTGGACAGCATACGTCTGCACGGGGGCAGCCGGGCCCGCAGAGGCGGCAGCTCGGCCGGATGCGGAGGGTCCATCCGCTCGACCAGTGGACGACGGCGAAGGTCCGGGAAGCACCTGCTGCGAGGGGCCCGGCTGAGCGGTCGGCTGGCTCGTGGGCACCGGCGACGGCGCCGAAGTTCGGGGCGCCGTCGGAGTCGGAGACGCCGACGGCGTAGGAGCCGAGGGCGTGGGCGAGTTCGGAGTCGAGGGCTTGGGAGCGGGAACGCCGGTGACGTCCGTGCGCACGGTGTACCCGGTTTCGTCGCGGACCTCGAGTTTCAGGCTCGAGCCATCGGCGGGCACCGTTATCTCGGCTGTGAATCCGTAGGCGGGATCGCCGGTTCCCTGGTCTTGGGGAGACGCCGGGGTGTCCGCGGAGGAGGGGGAGGGCGAAGGGGAAGCCTCGCTGGGGCTCGGGCTCTGCTGAGTGACCCCTCCTGTGGGGGTCTCACTCGGTGCAGGCGACTGTCCGGTGGGTTTGCCGGAGGGGCTCCCGCTCGGCGTCGAAGGATTCGACGAAGCCTGCGACGAGCTCGTCCCACTGGGCGCTGCCGTGTCACTCGGTGAGACCGCATTACTCGGTGAGGCCGCTCCGCTCGGCGCAGTCGGGCCGTCCGCCAGTTTGAGCGACGCCTTCCGGGCGATGGCGGCCCTTCCGCCGTTCACCGCGGTTGTGCGCGCAGACGCCGTGGCGGACGGCAGCTGTGAGGCGTCCGTCCAGTCGTGCAGCACGGAGGTCTTCCCGGTCGGTGAGACCGCGAGGATGCGCGCCTGCCGCCGACCCTCCACGCCGCCTGAGACCTCGACCGTCACAGGGGACTTCGAGCCGCGCACGAGTTTGTCCGCGTTGCGCAAGACCGCCTTGAGGGGCGTATAGGAGTGCAGCTGTCTCGCCGGATCCATGCCTATTTTGGACATCTGCCCGGAGACGAGATTCCATGCCGCAGTCCCGGGCGCCGCCGCAATGTAGACGTCCTTCATACTCAGGTCGGTAGTCCATGGCCGCAGCCGGAATTCCTTCAGGGTGGACGGCAGGACCATGATCTTCGGGAGATCTCCGTTTTCGTAGACGACGTTGGTCATGCTCTCTCCGAAATAAGCGGATTTCTGCTTTCCAGGCTTGTCAAGGGATGCAGATGAATCAGTGAACTTTCCGTTGATTCCGCCACGCACGATTATGCGTTCGGGCATCCCATCGAAAAAAGAATTATAGGCAATTTCACGGATGTGCGTACCGAACTCAACTTCGCGGAAAAAGCTTGAAATATAACCGTCGACGTATTCGAGGCTTTCGGGAAAGTTCACATTGACCAGAGAATTCGAGCGATAGAAGGCTTGCTGCCCAACACGCTTGAGTCCCTCTGGAAGAATGATCTTCACGAGTTTCTTATGGCCGCTGAAGGCTTTCTCGTCGACTTGCACGGTTCCCTTTCGGACAGAGTATTCGGATGCCGTAGCGCTGTTGTAAGATCTGATAAGATGCAACCCGTCATTACGCTTTGCGTACAGCGAGTTACGATCGGCTGAATAGACAGGATTGGCCGCCGATACGGTGAGTTCTCTAAAAGTTAGCGGAAAACGACCGTAGCCGTCATCGTCATCGAAAGCTTCCAGATCGAAGGTTCTCATTCCGGCGCCGATGTGGACTTTCGTGAGTTTTCTACTATATCCGAAAGCAAGATAGCCAAGTTCGGTCACGGAATCGGGAATCGTGAGTGTGGTAAGCGGTACACCGAAGAAACCATTGCCTTCGATCACAGTGAGGCGGCCGAGGTCAGGACGCAAGTTCACCTGTGTCAAATGATCGGCATGGTAGAATGCAGAGGAACCTATCTTTATAGTTCCACCCAAATCAACGCTTTTTAAGGATGAAATCTCGTAAAAAGCACTATCTCCTATAGTTTCGAAACTATTTGGGAGAGTTAAGTCGGTAAGAGTCGTTTTCGCGAATGCATATTCGCGTATATGTTTTAACGTAGCGGGAAAAGTAACTTTCGTTATCTTTGCTTTTTCAAATGCGTAAGCAGAAATTTCAGTGACGCCTTCAGGTACCGTATAAGTATTGAATCCCTGTTTACGCATAGCAGGAAATGCGATCAGCTTAGTTTTCTTCTTATCGAACAAAACTCCTTCAACGCTTGTATAGTTGACTGAACTGTTCTTAACATGTATTTCAGTGAGCTTCGGAGTATCGTTAAAGGCCTGAAGAAGAAGATCCGCTCCCACATTGTCGCCTATGCGAACACGCTTGAGAGATGGCATATCCACGAAGGCGTGAAAGCCGACCGTCTGGACGGAATCGGGAATGGTGAGATCCTCGACGTCGGACTCCCCGAAGACATAGGAGCCCAGGCGCTTGAGCCCCTCGTTGAGGGTGATCTTCTTGAGCTTCGACCAGCGCCAGACTCCGTCGTCAATGGATGTGACGCTCGAGGGCAGAGATATGTCCCTGATGCCGCTCGAGGCGAAGGCGCCTTCCTTGATTTCGGCGAGTTTGGAGGGCAGGCCGGCGCCCAGCTCCTTCTCTCCGGAGCCGATGCGCGCGAACGCGGACAGCGCGCGGTCGGATTCGAAGGCTCTGGGGCCGATGCGCGTAACGCCGTCGGACAGCTTCACCTTCGTAAGCCGCGGGGAGTCGGCGAAGGCGCCTTCGGGGATGTCCGTCACCCCCGAAGGAAGGGAGATTTCCTTGGCTCCGGTGTTCGCGAAGGCGCTCGCTGGGATCTTCGTGAGCGAACGGGGCAACTTCATAGAATCGAAGTTCGAGTCTCCCTCGATCAGGCGGGAGCCGATGCTCGTCAATCTGCTCGGATTGGCGTCAGTGTCTTCGAAGGTGACCGTTGTCAACTTCTTCGCATTGGCGAAGGCCGAGTCGCCGATGGATGTCACGGAGGCTGGCACGTGGATCCTCTCGACGTTCGCCCCGAGGAAGGCGTTCTTGTGGATCGACGTCACTCCGGCGGGGATCCTCACGTCCTTTGCCGTACCGCCGTATGCCACGAGACCGCCGGATCCGTCGAAGACGAAACCCGAAGCGTCGGCCGGGCGGACCTTGATCGTCGCCGAAGCGGTGTAGGTCTTGTCGACCTTCTCTATGGACGCCGTGATGACCGCGTCTCCCGTGCCGTTCCCCGCTTTGAGCGTGGCCTGCTCTCCGCGGGCGTCGACCGGCTTGACGGTGACGAGCGGGCTCGAGCTCTTCCACTTCGTGGTCAAATCGAAACCGAGTCCGCAGGGGAGAGACGTCAGGGTGCCGCTTCCTCCGCTGGCGATCGTGAGCTCCGTCTGGGAGAGGTAGAGACCCATCCCCTCCGGCCGGTCGCATATGGGGTGCATCGGCCGAACGCCTGCAGTGGCGACGGCGCCCGCAGCCTCCCTGCCGTGCGACAGGGCGGCAACGGGAGATGATGCTCCGAGCAGGCTGCTCTCCGAGGCGAAGCCGCGTGCGGGCGCCTGTGACTGCGCCGGGGAAAAACCAAGGCAACTGACCGCCGCTGCCACAATGCACGACAGGCAGAGCCGAGACGAATGGGTGCGCATAGATTCTCCTTAGGGTGAGCATGAGATTCCACACATTCACGGCGGAGAATAGCTTACCCGCGGCATGTGAGACGCGCAACAGGACAGGCGGGCGCGTCCCCGATTCGGACGCACGACTGGCGGGAAAAGGAGCTTCAGGAAGACAGGGGCTTCAAGAAGACGAAGACAGAGGCCTCAGGAGACATCGGAGAGCACCGGCGCGATGGCGTTCACCGCGTTGAGGATGCGGGGAACCCCGGTATAGGGCATCGCCTGGAGGAGCGCCGCCAGGAGGCCTTCAACGGTGTTGCCCGCCTTGACGGCGCCGACCGCATGACTGCGCACCTGTGGTTCCGCGTCGCCGAGGGCTGCGAGCACGACGAACGTCAGCAGCTCGCGTCGGCGGCGATCCAAACCGTTCCTCGAAGCGAAGTCGCCGAAGGTGAGTTCGGTGACGAATCGGGGAAGCGCTTCGGCGAACTCGCCGGGCAAATCGGAGTACTGCCTGGCGAGTTCGCGTCCGTAGATCGGCTCTTGGAAGCAGCGGCCCATCCTCTGCCGGTCGTCGTCGGCGACGGTTCCCTGGGCGGGGAGGGGGAGGGCGATCCCCTTGCCCCTGAACGCCTCGTTCATCGCGGAGATGGCGTTGAGCGTCTTGGGGAAGCCGATGAGGGGTGCGCACTGGTAGACGGCCTCGCGGATTTCCACGGGCGTGCACCCCGCCGCGAGCGCCGCCCGGACGTGGACGGTCAGTTGGGGAAGCGTCTGATTGGCTGTCAGAACCGAGACGGTTATGAGTTCTCGGGTCTGGTCGTCGAGATCGCCGGTGTAGAAGACTTCGCCGAAGATGAAGCGCTGGAGGATCCGCATGAACTCCGGGTCATCGCCTTCGTCGACAACCGGTTTGCCGCCGAAGAGCTCCGCGAATTTCTCCGCGGTCAGTTCGATTCGCCCCATGGTCAGGCTCCGTCAGGAGTCGGCCTCTGTCAATGCCGCGTATTCGGCGTCGGAGACGGGCTCCAGCCATTCGGTGCCGGTCTCCTCTCCGGGGACCTCGACGGCGATGTGGCTGAACCACGAATCCGCTTTGGCGCCATGCCAATGCTTGGCGCCCGCGGGGATGACGACGACGTCGCCGGGGTTCAGGCTTCGCGGGGGCTGGCCTTTCTGCTGGTGCCAGCCGCTTCCCGCGATGCAGATGAGGATCTGCCCGCCGCCCCGGGCGGCGTGGTGGATGTGCCAGTTGTTGCGGCATCCCGGCTCGAACGTCACGTTGGCGAGGAAGACCGGAGCGTGGCCCGGTTCCGTCAGAGGATTGACGTAGGAGGCGCCGGTGAAATACTGGGCGTAGGCGGTGTTCTCCTCGCCTTTGCCGAAAATGTTGTTCCGGTCGAATTCGTTGTTGTCTGCCATAGCTCCGTCACCCTTCGAGAGTAGTGGGTAGTCCGATCGGGGACCGCCGGATATACCGGAATCCTACCTGCACCCCAATGGACGGGACCAGGTTCTCCCACGTGGCGGACAGTCGCCGCGCCGGCGCCGAAGCCGCCGCGCATCCGGTCCTCCAGCCGGGGACGACGGGCCGGGGATGGGCCTCGTGCCGCACGATCGCCTGGCCGCCCGCCTCGGCGACGTCGGCCCCTTGGCGGAACGCTAACCGGCGTCCTCCGCTCCATCCTGGCGCCATCGCGAGAGGTACCCGCGAAGCCCGTGCGGGGAGAGCGCCCACACGGCGAGGAAGACGATGCCTCCCACCGTCACGACGGTTGCGCCCGAGGCCGTGTCGAACCAGTAGGATACGTAGATCCCGGTGATCGTCGTCGCCGCGGAGAGCGCCGGCGCCACGACGAGCATGCGGGAGAAGCGGCTCGTCAGCAGATATGCGGTCGCCCCGGGGGTGACGAGCAGGGTGACGATGAGAATCGCCCCCACGGCCTGCATGGCGCTGACGACGGTGAGCGCCAGGCACACGACGAGGATGCCCGAAATGCGTCTGGGCGACAGGCCGATGGCGCGGAGGTGGCCCGGGTCGAAGGCGTAGGCCGTGACGTCGCGTCTCTTGAACAGCAGGACCGCCGCGGCGAGCGGGGCGAGGACGAGTACCTGCCACATGTCGGCCTGGGTGATGCCCAGGAGGTCTCCGAAGAGCACGTGCTGCATGTCGATGTTCGTGGGGTTCTTCGAGACGATCACGAGGCCCGTGGCGAACATGGTCGTGAAGACGATGCCCATGCTCGCATCCGATTTGACGCGGGATGTCCCCCGGACCGCGAAGATCATCCCTACGACGAGGAGAGCCGCGGCCATCGCCCCTATGGAGAAGGGCAGGCCGAGGAGGTAGGCGATGACGACGCCGGGGAGGATGGCGTGCGAGAGTGCGTCGCCCATGAGCGACCAGCCGATGAGGACGAGCCAGCAGCTGACGATTGCGCACGCGATCCCCGCCACGAGCGTGACCGCGATGCCGCGCACCATGAACGGGTACGTCCACATCTCGCCGAAGAGAGACCAGAGGTCAGGCATGGTCGGCCTCCTCCCGCGCCGCCTCCGAGGCGTATGCCGCAGCGGGCGTCCGCTCTGCCGTGGGGTTTTTCGCGCCGGCCGGAGGGCGCGTCATCGCGGGGGCGGACGTCATCGCACGAGGTGGTGGATCGCCCGAGGCGCCGTCCGAAGCCGGCGAGACGAGGCCGAAGGCTCGTCCCAGGACCTCGGGCTCGAGGGCTTCGGCCACAGAGCCGTGGAAGACGACTTCGCGCTGGAGCAGAAGCACCTCGTCGCACAGGCTCGGCAGACCCGACAGATCGTGGGTGGCAACGAGCATCGTCGCCCCTTCGGCGGCGAGTTCGCGGAGCAGGCCTGTGATGAGCGCTTCGCTCGGCTTGTCGACTCCCGCGAAGGGCTCATCCAGGAGGAAGAGCCTGGCTCCCTGGGCGATCGCACGTGCGATGAACACGCGTTTGCGCTGGCCTCCCGACAGAGCCCCCACCGGGCGACGGCGCAGATCGAGGAGGTCAACGAGTTCGATGGCGACGTCGACGGCGGCCCGGTCCTCGGCCTTCAGCCGCCTGGCCGGACCGAGGCCTCCGTACCGTCCCATGGCGACGACGTCCTCCACGGCGATGGGGAAATCCCAGTCGACCCCTTCGTTCTGCGGGACGTACCCGACCAGGCCGCGACGGCGGGCCGACGTCGGATCTATGCCGAGGAGCCGGACGTCGCCCGTCGAGTGCACCGCGCCCATGATGGCCTTGATGAGGGTGGACTTGCCCGAGCCGTTCGTGCCGACGAGGCCGCAAATGCGGCCCCGCTCCACGGCGAAGCTCACTCCCGTCAGGGCGCGCACCCTTCCGTAGGAGGCGCGCATGCCGTCGACTCGCAGGGCGATGCCGGCATCGCCGCCCCTGTCCTCGCCACGAGGGAATCCGGCGTCGCCCCCGCCGTCTCGCGCCGTGCCGAGCCGCCGCCGGAGGGGGACGGCGTCGGCTTCTTCCTCTTCACTCGCGTCCCGGCCCATGTCACGAGCCTTTCCGCGCCAGACCCCGGGCGATCTTCTGCGAATCGTAGCGGAGGAGGTCGAGATAGGAGGGGACGGGGCCGCCGGCCTTCGACAGCGAGTCGACGTACAGCGTGCCGCCGTAGACGGCGTCGGTGGACTCGACGATGGGCTTCATCTTCCCCTCCACCGTGGACTCGCAGAACACCGCGGGGATCTTGCGGGATTTCACGAAGTTCTCGACTTCGGCCACGCCCTTGGGGGTCAGGGCGCCTTCCGCGTTGACGGCCCACAGGTAGCGTTCCTCCAGCCCGAAATCGCGAGCGAGGTAGCTGAACGCCCCTTCGCACGTCACGAGCGCGCGCTTCTCGCGGGGGACGGAGGCGAGGGTGGCCGTCATCTCGTTGGAGATGGCGTCGAGTTTGGCCTTGTAGGCCTCGCCGTTGGCCTTGAACTCGGCGGCGTGCTCGCGGTCCAGGGCGGAGAAGGCTTTGACGAGGTTGTCGACGTACTTCTTGCCTTCGCGCGGGCTCATCCACGCGTGGGGGTTGGGTTCTCCCGCGTGGCCTCCCGAGGCGATGGGAATGGGGGTCACGCCGTCGGACAGCGTGACGCGCTTGGCCTTGGAGTTGGCCGTCAGCTTGGTGATCCACCTTTCCAGGCCGAGCCCGTTGTCGACTATGAGGTCCGCCTTGGCGCCGCGCCGGACGTCCTCGGGGCTGGGCTGGAAGTCGTGGATCTCCTCATCGGGGCTGGTGATGGATTCGACCTGCAGGCGGTCTCCCGCGATCGCCTGCGCCATGTCCTTCACAACGGTGAAGGTCGTCAGAACCAGGGGCTTGCCGCCGGCCCGGCCCGAATTCGAACACGCGCCGAGCGATCCCGCCGTGAGGAACAGGGCGAGGAGCGCGCAGGACAGCCGCACTCGGCCGGCACCTTCGCCGGCCCGTCCGCCCCGCCGATGATGCCGATGGAACCTGCCTCCTGT
>ERZ772948.1985-NODE-1985-length-10858-cov-56.812460_pt1 | contig 10858 bp, 13 predicted proteins | sample MGYA00511945_ERZ772948 | MGnify/ENA primary metagenome ERZ772948 (study PRJEB29015, sample SAMEA2737927) | human oral metagenome | biome: human oral; feature: human-associated habitat; material: dental | place: China | collected 2141 ... | reverse complement strand
GTGTAGGAATAAACTTTTCCATATTAATTTCCTCTCTATTAATGATAATCTACAATTTCTACATCATAAAAACTACTAATATCTTTCACTTTAAAACACAGTCTATACTGACTATTAATCCGCAAACTATACTGTCCAAATCAATCACCTTGCAACAACTCCAAGCGATTAGCTGGTGGCCAACGTAAATCTTGTAATGATTCAGCATTATCTAACAATAGTAATTTACGAAGAGCTAGTCTTTGTATAAACGGAGAAAAGCGTTTGGAAAAGCTTTGATAGTAAACTTTTTCTGTTTCCTTATCCTTAAATCCGATAATCATAGAATCTCTCCTTTGATTATACCTGTTAAACAGGTATAATTCAATAACATATACTTGAAGAATAACTATACATAGAATTGAAATTATTCTACAAACAATTTTGGTAAAAGAATTCTATAAAACATCATTTAAATCCTACACTTGCGATGACTCTATTGGTCACCTATTTCGGAATGTAATAAATTTACCTTATTTTCATAATTGAATTAAAACTATCATTAATTCGCACATCTACTAAATTGATTTTGAAAAGTAAAAAGACCTACATCCTCGACCGTATCATGTACAAAGTACACATCAAAGGTTCAGAGAATATAGGTCTCTTATAAAAATCTATATATTATTGTAATGCTAATTATAGTAAAAATGTAAGCCCCATCGCCATGAAGATGGCTGGCAAAAGGTTTGCAATACGTACTTTACCAGGCCAGATGAGGTCGATACCAACGCAGAAAATCAGAATAGATCCGACGTAGGATAGGTTATCGATGGCACTTGGTGTCATCAACGGTGCCGCGATATGTGCCATTGCCGTGATGAGCCATTGCGTAATACCTACAGGAATAAAGGAGAACAGCGCCCCTTTTCCCATAGAAGATACCATAACCATAACGATAATACCATCGAGGATGCCTTTCAATAATAGCGTTTGATAATTTCCAGTAAGGCCGTCTTGAATAGAACCCAGTACCCCCATAGCACCTACAGTAAACGTCAAAGATGCAGTAATAAAAGCATGTGTAAACTTTGGATCACCAGCATTGCCAGTGCGAGCTTTCACCCAATCACCAAACACGGTAATCCAATGATTAAGATCGATAATTTCGCCAATCACGGCGCCTACGACCATGCTAATAATCATCAATAGCGGCCCCGTTGTTTGTAGAGATCCGTTGACAATGACGAGCATATACCGCATGGCCCCGCTCATACCGAGGAGGAGCACGATAATACCGCTCACAATCATGAGCGTCTGCTTTAAATTTTCTTTCATAAAGCGACCAAACGCGAGGCCACATAGGCTACCAGCTATAATGAGACCAATGTTAATGGCCGTTCCCAAACCAATCATATATTTCCCTTCTTTAATTGTGAAAGTAACACTATCAATTTACTTCAGTATAACAACTACATCGAAAGAAATCAATCTAATTACTCCTCTTATAACATTATATACAGCAAAAAGCCTCTACCCAATAAGGTAGAGGCTCTGTATAGTTTATAGCGTTGAGAGAGAACTAATGATAGACCCGCTTAGGAGAGAGAGAGTATATGTGTTTATATAAAGCGGGCCAACATGAGATGAGTCGCTATCGCCTCATCGATTTTAGTGTACACCCAATTCCACATAACAACAAATTCAATTATGTAAACTCAATCATGCGCAAAAACTATTGTTAACTAATCTCTGCTTATCTCCCTTAAGCTTCATCGTCTACAGGTAAACGTACAATATCTGCTGTTTTATTAATCTCCTCAAAACAAGGGCAGTCTTTACCGTGATCATTGATGAGCCCACTAGCTTGTAGGTGTGAATAAATTGTTACAGGCCCTACAAACTTAAATCCCCGCTTCTTTAAATCTTTGCTAATCCGCGTGGATAGACCATTTTTAGTAGGAAAATGCCCTTCAGGATGGTTTTCATAGATAATTGTCTTATGATCTGTGAACCCCCAAATATAGTTGCAAAACGAACCAAATTCAGATTGAATACGTTTAAAGGCAGAAGCATTATTGATGATAGCTTCGATTTTAAGGCGATACTTAACCATCCCTTCCGTCTGCATGATTCGTTCGATGTCGCTTTCACCATAAGCAGCAACTGTATCAATATCAAACTGATCAAAGCATGCTCGAATAATATCTCGTTTATTTAAGATCGTAAGCCAGCTAAGTCCACATTGGAGGTTTTCAAGACAAAGGTGTTCAAATTGAAGTTGATCATCATGAATTGGTCGGCCCCACTCATAATCGTGGTACTCATGATATAAAGGCGTCGTCGGCCATTCACAAGTAATCTTTTTCATTATACACCTCCATGTGCCCATACAAGGACGTCATACATGAGCGCTACTACGAGCCCCATTACTAGATGACCACCCACGTAAAATGGCACCAAATAATAAATGAATAAAAGTAGGGAATGCAAGGCTTTACGAAGCCATACAATCGGCGTGGATGTGTCGTCACCTACCTTACTATCAAGCCAATTATGGACGGCATAAATAGGTGTTCCTAAACGGCGAATCCAGTCCGGAACACGTACCCCAGGATTCAAACCAGGGCAATAGAAGATCACCAAGGGCAACGCCACCACATCAATGACGAGCAGTATGGTTAGCATAAAAGCGAACCAATCTAATTCGCCTTCCCATGTAAAAGGCTGTGCCATGAAACGGGCACCCCACAAATAGGCCTTGTATACGATATACGGTTCTAATAGCCATAATAAGGGCTTTACTACACTCATGGGACTACCTACACCAAACAAAAAATAATAAAAACTACGCATTTGCGTAGTCATTTCATATATACAACATTCCGATTATATCGACTGAATACTAAGGATATAGTGATTTTCTAGGCCAGAAAATCACTTCATACACACCATTTTTTAGTCCTTACATACGTCGATTTTCATACTAATATTATATCAGATTTTGCAGTTTTTGTGGGATTATATTTTATAAAAATTTTATCAATTCATGCTATTTATAGTAGTTATCAATAAAAGAGTTCCCTATATAAGCCATTCATTACACTTAGCTTTTGTATACTTATTTTTCATCGATTTTATGATATATTTTGATGATTAACTTGGATTAAATAATAGATTGTAATTAGTATAATATACGATACAGATCAAAAAATGTTACGTTTACAATATGTGGAATTTTATACTCATTCTCTATGATATGATAAATACAGGTAGTAAATACCGTCTCACTTTCTCCTTTTTAAATAACTATAACAACAAAAGAGGCAGCCTCTAGGGCTGCCTCTTTTGTATTATTTTGCTATGCAACTATTCAGTAGATAGACTAGTCCTCTATGGCGTCAACTACTTCGCCGATGTACATATAATGAGGTTCCCAACGCTCTTTGCCAACTTGAGTGTACATAGATGGATTCGCTACATAGTATTCCTTTACACTATCCGCCAAATGGGCTTCATCAAATTGATGTTCATATAGCTTTTTACAAACAAAGGTTAACTCTGCTTCTTTGAAAGTCACGCCATCGCCTGCCGCCACTGGTGTTAGTCCAGAGTTAGCTACCTTATCTTCGTCGCGACCAGAATGAGATCCTAAGTAACCAAGCGCCTTGCGATAGCTTTCAGGGAAGAAACTAACGGTAAAGGTATCGTATTTTGCCATAAACTCTTGAGTGTAACGCGCCGGATGAATGTACACCGTCACAGTGGATATATCGCCACCATTAGGGCCCCATATGTTGCCCATACTGCCCCAACTAACCGTACACGTATTAAAATCATCAAGCGTTCCAGCCGTAACAAGAGCCCAACGATCTTCGAACATGGTAAAAGCTTTATAATCTTTTGTTTCAAATGGTTTCATAAGAACCTCCAGTTTATCTCAATTTGACGATATAAATCTTTACCCCTATAATATAGGTAGATAGTCAGACGAGTAGTGACGTCAGGCTCATCTCACAAACTAATAATATGTAGAAATGGCCTTTTCGTTTTATCTAATTTCCGAAGAAACGAAGGGCTATTTTGCTATTTCTAGACAAATAAGCGCCACAAGTGCTCCAAAGGATATCATGACTGATAAAATCCCAAGGATAATCATAATGATTTTATAACCACTCATAAGCAACCCTCCCTTCAAAACGAAGAGAGACCCAACCTTGCCTGACTATCCTAAGTCTATTATAGAGCAAACTAATATACGATACAATAAAAACCATATTATATAAATATATGAATAAACTAATAAAAGCCGAGCTACTTAATCAACATAGTAGCTCGGCTTTTTAGTCTATTTAACATTTGATAGAAGTTCAAAAGTATATTACTGGAATGCTTAAAATCATGAAAGCTGTAATTAAGATATACACTACAAGACATAGCTTTAGCAAAAGCAATAAACTGCCAAATAAAACTTTATAGATAGGTGCTTCTTCTTTCTTAGATCGAATCCAGTCTTTAATTTCATAATATATTTTGGGCTTATTAAAAGCCGGCGGTAATCGCTTACACCATAAAACAAGCCACAGAATACTGCATATATTACCAAAGAGAAAGAATAGAAATAGGCCGAAATCCTCTAATGAAAATACTTTCAATATAAAAATATAATAGAGTAGATGAGTAAACGCCCCTACGAAGTTGACCCATAGATAAATGAGATAAGCCTTAAGCAAAAGCACTAATATAATTTTGATGTATTTGAGTTTACTCATTGGCTCTCTCCTATCTAATATTATACAAGCTTAAAAAAGCAAAGTTTTTTATTGAGTCAACAGTTTAACCCATTCCATATACCAAGGGATAAATACTGGGCTATTTTCGAGTCTCTCCTTATATGACCCGGTCTCTCGCCATTGTGGTTCTTTTCGTAATCTTGCCGCATCATCAAATCCCACATATTCAATCATATCTCTCAGCTGTTTATGTGTATAAGACGTTTTACTTTCATCATAATTAATGCGATAACTGAAGACATAACATATCATTACCACTTGACACTAACAGGTTTATTCCGCAAGCTTTCAATATTAACAAAATCAGAGTATTCCAAAGTGTTACGTATCTGAATATGAGAATATGGTGCAATTCCATCTCTATATAATAAAACCATAATATATATGTTTTTATCATCTCTTAGGAATCGATACATTACAGATTTTTTGCCAGGTTGATAGTGATCAACTAAGAAGCTAGGAATGCCGTTATTCCAAACAGTAGCCGATTGAACTGGTGTCTCAATCGAAAATGGTCTTTCAGCCTTTACGGCCTTAATTTCGTTAAAAAAGGAGTAGCTATACTTATCATCTACTTTAACAGGTTTTCTAGTTACAACAAGTAGAACACCTGATCCATGATATTCTCGCGCTTCAGCAAAATCTTTTAAGTTTTTTTGGCCTTTTAATGTTAGCCCTTTAGGAATGCGATACATGAGATTATTCCAAGTGATACTTTCACTATAGTTATCCAAATCATCTAATGAACGGATCGACGGAATCACAAAGTTACTCATAACGCGTTCCATTTTATCTGTTATAGGTTGATTGTTATAACCAATCCCAATTATATATTCTTGATTTGGCTGATTATCTAGTTCGAATATAGCAGACATTGCTGGATAGTTCTCTCCCAAAGACTCGTCTTCTACAGCCCATTTACCATGTGTAATACCAGGGTATTTAAATTTCCCTTTTTTCGAAGATTTTAATCTAGCCCATGCGTCATCATAGTTTCGATTCGTACCAATTCCAAAAAATGTATCTTTTTCACCAACAACAGAAAAACGTTCACCATTACTACGTTTCGGATAATAATACCCTTCTAGCACTATTGCGGGGAAAGATGCACGTATGTTATTACGCTCATCATGTAATAACATAACTGTTGACTGATTGACAACTATATCTGACTGTCGGCCTCTACGCTCTACAAATTTATTGGCTTGTTCTCTCGATACTTTTCCTTCGGTAACCAATTTATCGCCATAGTCTTTCTCCGCAGAATGCATTTTTATTACCGTACTTGTCCCAAGATTACTTAAACTACCGGCCCGATAATTCTCATACGCATTAGCAGGAATACTTGCATCGGCCCCAGGCACAGGTGGTTGCCCCTCTGGCACTTTGATTTGCACAGCATTTACGTTCATGGTGAAAGTAGTCACTAGAGCCATCATAATCAAACTTTTACGTAACATAAAAACCCTCTCTAAATTTACAACATAAATAAGCACGATTTTATTAGCATAAGTATACTATGCAAATAAGATTGTGCCTATTATTTATAACTTTATATTTTACTATGCATGAGGTTTGTTTCTATTTAATATATGAGGTTCATCTCAATTTGACGATATAAATCTTTATTCCTATAATATAGGTAGATAGTCAGACGAGTCGTAACGTCAGGCGCATCTCTAAAAACAGAAAATCTTGAGAAATGGCCTTTCAGTTATCGAATCATCTAAGATAACGAAGGGCTATTTGTCTTTTGTGAGACAAATAAGCGCTATTAAAGCTCCAAAAGCAATAACCACAGTTATCACCTGTAATAAGAGCATGATTATTTCATAATCACTCATAGGCTTATCCCTCCCTTCGATGACGAAGAGAGGCCCAACCTCGTCTAACTATCCTATGATTATTATATAGCGAACTAATGTGCGATACAATAAGCATTATATTATACAAATATATGAATACAGTAATAAAAGCCGAGCTAATTCTATGAATTAAAAGCTCGGCTTTTTTCATAGATATGGTAAAAATATAATCATTTATAAATCATAATTTTACTTACTTTATCTCCTTTGTGTTCGAATAGTATGCCGTTCATCATATCAGTTCTATATTGTAATAATCCATAAAACCAACGATCATCATAATCAATGTAATCTGGGCGCCCATAAACTTTTAAGACTTTTCTCATAGAGTCTCCCACAGCTATTCCTCTATAAGTTACCGCATCACGATTCGTAATCGATATATACGTAACAGTATTATCCATACCTCCCAATATAGTATTACCAAAAGTTACCCCACCATAGGATAAGCCATATCTAGTTTCCTTTGTTGGTTGGCCTAGACTGGCTTTCACCGCATCAAAAGTACTACCTAATGGAACTCCAAGCACCATAAGTTCTTCTTGTGGCAATCTCTCACCTACATACTGACCAATACTATAATGTCTATATTGCTCAGCTTTGGGCCAATCGTAAGACTGTTTCGCTGCATTTGTTTCAAGGCGATCCCACGTTTTGCTCAACCAACTTGCATCTGTCACATAACTATAACCACTTACCAATTGCAGGCCGATAACAAGCCCCGTAATCATGTATTTTCTTTTCATATTCTTTCTCCTGAACAATCTTATAAACAACTGAATTACATTTTATCTTTACTTTGCATACGGATTACTTTATTCCGCAGTGTCTCAACATTTGCAAAATCAGAATATTCTACCGTATTACGCAGCTGAATATGAGAATATGGCGTAGCCCCATCAATATAAACTAAGCTCATTATATATACATTCTTGTCATCACGTAAGAATCGATGCATTAAAGACGTTTTTCCTGGTTGATAGTTATCTACTAAAAGACTAGGAACGCCATTATTCCAAACAGATGCTGATTGAATAGGTGCATCACCTATGATTTGACTTTCTGGCTTTATTTCCGAAATCTCGTCAATAAATGAATAGATATATTTATCATCTACTTTTACAGGTTTCTTAGCTACAATAAGTCGGATACCTGATCCACGATAGTCTCTCATTTCGGCAGAGTCCTTTAACGATTTCTGTGCTATTAGTTTGAGCCCTTTAGGAATACGATATGTGAAATTATCCCATTGAATACTTTCACTATAATGATCCATGTCATCTAACGATCGAATCGACGGAATTACATAATTACTCATAACGTGCTCGAGCTTGCCGGTAACAGGCTGATTTTTGTAGCTAAGACCTACCATATATTCTTGATTCGGTTGATTAAATAAACCAACTACAGCAACCATAGCAGGCGTATTCTCACCGAAAGACTCAGTTTCAATAGCCCATTTACCATGTGTGATACCCGGATATGTAAACTCCCCTTTTCGCTCTGATTTTAATTTGCCTAATGCATCATCATAATTCTGTTTTGTACCAATCGCAAAAAATATGGAATTCTCTCTTACAATAGATAAACGTTCACCATCACTGCGTTTTGGGTAATACTTACTTGCTAATAGTAGTCCAGGAACAGATGCCCGAATGTTATTACGCTCATCATGCAACAACACAACTGCAGACTCATTAACAAGTAAGTCCATCAACTTCTCCGAATCGCTTGCTATCTGATTGACTTCATCTCGTGTTAGTCCCCAGTCAGTTACATACATGTCCATGCGTTTTTTAGATTCAGAATGTAATTTTATAACATCACTAGCTCCTACATTGCTCAAGCTACCGGCCCGATAGTTTTCATAGGCATTGGCAGGGATATTCGCATCTGCCCCTGGTATAGGTGGCTGTCCTGCTGGCACTTCTATCTGTACAGCGCTTACATTCATGGTGAAAGCAGCTAGTACAGCCATGATAATCAAACTTTTACGTAACATAAAACCCTCTCTTTTTTCTCTCACATTACAACATAAATAAGCACAACCTTATTAGCATAAGTATACTATGTAAACAAGGCTGTGCCTATTATTAATAATTTTATAATTTAGTATATGTATGATATATCTATAATTGGTATATATAAGGTTTATCTCCATTTGACAATATATCCCTTTATCCCTATAATATAAGTAGATAGTCAGACGAGTAGTGACGTCAGGCTCATCTCACAAACAAATAACATGTAGAAATGGCCTTTTCGTTTTATCTAATTTCCGAAGAAACGAAGGGCTATTTTGCTATTTCTAGACAAATAAGCGCCACAAGTGCTCCAAAGGATATCATGACTGATAAAATCCCAAGGATAATCATAATGATTTTATAACCACTCATAAGCAACCCTCCCTTCAAAAACGAAGAGAGGCCCAACCTCGCCTAACTATCCTAAGTCTATTATAGAACGAACTAATATGCGATACAATAAGCATTATATTATATAAATATACGAATAAACTAATAAAAGATAAATATCCCCACTAAAGATTGGTCTTTCAAAGAAAAGTACCAAGCTTTCACTCTATAATAAATTTTTGGTTTATCAAACGCTGGATATAGTTTCTCATGCCACAAAATAAGCCACGGTAAAACCCAAATATTCCCAAAGGTAAATATCAATACTGGCAAATAATCCCTTAATGGATATGCTTCTAATACATATCGATCATAGAGCAATGTATAGAAAGCCCAAATAGAGATTCCCCAAATAAGTAAAAGTACAAGCTTTATTAGGAGTCCAAAAACAAGTTTTATCTTTAATCTATGTTTATTCACTGTTTTAACCACTCTAGTGCCATACATAAATATTACAACTCATCATCATAAGATAGTCCAAAGATCTTTTTATAGATCAAATTAGGCAATTTATATTTTTCATCACCAAATTCAGCAGGTAGAATCATAGCTTTTAGATTTTCTGCATATATACGTTGTTGGCGAATTTGTCCATTATTGTAATAGGTACCGCCATCATTAACGGTCCCTGTAATTCCTGAACTTCCTTGCTTTGCACGCCAAATAGAGATATATGGGGTCTTATCACCTTGTTTTAAACTTCTATCATGATCATTAATCAAATGGCGCAAAGAACGATCCATTTGGTAATCGTATTGTACTGAAAGTCCTTGAATCATATTCGCAGCAGGCATGGAAACATAAATGACGGCTTCAATACGACGATGGCCATTCGGCGCCGTTACAGACTTAACAGATGAAAGATCCAAATATTTTCCATCTCCTCTTCCAGAGTCAGCACTCGAATCGATGTGTTCAAATCGTTCTGCGTTTAATAAGTCAGCTTGTGATACGGCTTGGATTTGCATTGGCAACACGAGGCAGCTTAGTAACCATAGTGAAAGTAAATATATGCGTTTCATCATCCACCTCATTGGGCCACAATATCATCAAAATGCTGCTGATATACAGATACAAACATAGCATCCGCTATATCATATATAATAGTATTATTACGGTTAAGTGGGACCTTACGCGTATCGTTTACATAATGCATTGGCTTTGTCGCCCCATCAAATGTATATCTCGCTACATCTACCCCTGTCATAGCTAAACCAGACTTACTTTCACTAGCCTCAATCAAAGCCAGCATAGACGGGCTCGGATTCATGATACGAGACGAATGAATAAGTGTCGCTAACGAATAGTTAGTATCATAATCCACGGTGAGCTGTCTCTCATTGATGATAGATTGATAAGACGTATCCATCACAATATAGTAAGTCCCGCGCAAGGAATACTGTGGCGGTGCATAGCGTAGGGGCTCAATCGAATAAGTGTTTAAATAGATATACAAGCCACCACTCTCTATGGGCCCATTCATCGACTGAGAATAAACAAGCTTAAACTGTGGCGACGTTTTCAATTCCTGATAAGTAATTGCCTCTGTAGGCATGGTGAAAGCCAGCAACACAAGAGCTAGCATCAAAATACGTTGAATCATAAAAACCTCTCTCAAAAAATGAATCTTGTCTCTCAATAAAATAAGCACAGTCTTATTAACATAAGTATACTATGCAAACAAGGCTGTGCCTATGATTAATAATTTTATATTTTAGTTCCTAATATATATACATTCTCCAACGTTCCAAGAAACTCCTCTTTGTATTTTCCCCAGTTTTTATGGATAATTAAACTATACTTGATA
>ERZ772948.1981-NODE-1981-length-10869-cov-8.474015_pt1 | contig 10869 bp, 9 predicted proteins | sample MGYA00511945_ERZ772948 | MGnify/ENA primary metagenome ERZ772948 (study PRJEB29015, sample SAMEA2737927) | human oral metagenome | biome: human oral; feature: human-associated habitat; material: dental | place: China | collected 2141 ... | reverse complement strand
AAAACTGCACCTTGTGAGTTGGAGGGGATGTGTCCAACTTTTGGGGTGCAGTTCAGTTTTCAGACGACCTTTGTGTTTCTATAGCGAGCATACTTAACTTTAAATACGGTATATCATCAAATTCCGTCATTCCCATCCTCGCGTAGGCGGGGGCGGGAATAACGATAAGCGATAAGTTGCGTATCGAAAAAAGTTATTTAGCTATATCAATCCGTCAGTCGTTTACAGGTTGGGATTGACGATGATTTTGACGGCTGATTCGTTGTTGTGAATCAGACGCTCGAAGCCTTCGGAAACCAGCTCGTCCAGCTTGATGCGCTGGGTGATGAAAGGTTCGAGGTTGATTTTGCCTTCTTCCACCAGTTTGATGGTTTCGGCGTGGTCGTTGCAGTAGGCGATGGTGCCGCGCACGTCCAGCTCTTTCATCACGACGCTGTGGACGTTGATGGTGGCGGGGTGGCTCCAAATGGATACGATGACGACTTTCGCAGTCGGGCGACAGGCTTCGACCATGGTGTCCAGCACTTTGTTGACGCTGGTGCATTCGAATGCGACGTCCACACCTTCGCCGCTGGTCAGTTTTTTCACTTCTTCGACGACATCGACTTCAGACGGGTCGAGGATGTAGTCGGCAACGCCGGATTCGCGGGCTTTGTCTTTGCGCGCTTTGCTCAATTCGGTGATGATGACTTTGATGCCTTTGGCTTTCAATACGGCGGCAAGCAGCAAACCGATCGGACCTGCGCCGCCGACCAATGCGACGTCGCCGGCTTTCGCGCCACTGCGGACATAGGCGTGATGGCCGACGGACAGGGGTTCAATCAAAGCGGCTTGGTCTAATGGGATTTTGTCGGAAATCGGATGCACCCAGCGGCGTTTGACGGCGATTTTTTCGGCAAGACCGCCACCGCAGCCGCCCAAGCCGATGAAGTTCATGTCTTTGGAGAGGTGGTAGTTGCTGCCTTCGCCGGTCGGTACGTCATCGCGGATGATGTAGGGTTCGACCACGACGTGTTGTCCGACTTTGAGGTCGTCCACGCCTTCGCCGACGGCATAAACCACGCCGGAGAACTCGTGTCCCATCGTTACGGGTGCGGACTCGCCGGAAATCGGGTGCGGATGGCCGCAGGGCGGAATGAAAATCGGACCTTCCATAAATTCGTGCAGGTCGGTACCGCAGATACCGCACCAGGCGACGTTGATGCCGACGGTGCCGGGGGCGACGGTCGGTTCGGGGATGTCTTCGATGCGGATGTCGCCTTTATCGTAAAAACGTGCTGCTTTCATTGTAACGCTCCTTGTTTTGAGGTTGAAAAGAAAGGTCGTCTGAAAGGTAGGACGGCTTTTCAGGGAAGGGTAGGTGTGCGTTTGAATGACGACAGTTTTTATTATTGGCAGGGCTTGTGTCGTTTGATTGGTTTTATTTTAATACTTTTTGCTTTGGCCGGCAGGCCATATTTCGAATAAACAAAAAAAGGTCGTCTGAAAACCTAGAAACAAGGTTTTCAGACGACCTTTCGTTTAGCTGGACAGGAAATGCGGATTACAGGCTGTAATACATTTCAAATTCCAACGGGTGCGGCGCCATGCGGATGCGGCGTACGTCTTCTTCTTTGAAGGCGATGTAGCTGTCGATCCAGTCTTTGCTGAACACGCCGCCGCGCAGCAGGAATTCGTGGTCGGCTTTGAGGGCGGCGAGGGCTTCTTCCAAAGAGGCGCAGACGGTTGGGACGAGTGCGTCTTCTTCCGGCGGCAGGTCGTAGAGGTTTTTATCGGCAGGGTCGCCCGGATGGATTTTGTTTTGAATGCCGTCCAAACCTGCCATCAGCAGGGCGGCGAACGCCAAGTATGGGTTGGCGGTCGGGTCGGGGAAACGCGCTTCGATACGGCGCGCCTTGCTGCTGTTCACAGACGGGATGCGGATGGACGCGGAACGGTTTTTGGCAGAGTAGGCGAGCTTGGTCGGCGCTTCGAAGTGCGGTACGAGGCGTTTGTAAGAGTTGGTGGACGGATTGGTAATCGCGTTCAGGGCTTTGGCGTGTTTGATGATGCCGCCGATGTAGTAGAGCGCGGTGTCGCTCAAGCCGGCATAGCCGTCGCCTGCGAACAGGTTTTGACCGTCTTTCCAGATGGATTGGTGGACGTGCATGCCGCTGCCGTTGTCGCCCATGATGGGTTTAGGCATGAAGGTGGCGGTTTTGCCGAAGTTGTGGGCGACGTTTTGGATGACGTATTTCATGTCTTGGGTTTGGTCGGCACGTTTGACCAAGGTGGCGAAACGTGTGCCGATTTCCATTTGGCTGCCGGTGCCGACTTCGGCATGGTGGACTTCGACTTCGATGCCGAGTTCTTCCAAAATGTTCACCATGGCGGAACGCAGGTCTTGTCCGGCGTCAATCGGGGCGACGGGGGCGTAGCCGCCTTTGACGGTAGGGCGGTGGCCGGTGTTTTGACCGTCCATGTGCAGGCCGCTTGCCCATGCGCCGCTTTCAGACGTGATTTCGTAACGGGTTTTGTGCATATCGGTTTCAAACTCTACGCCGTCGAAGACGAAGAATTCGGGTTCGGGGCCGAAATATGCCGTGTCGCCGATGCCGGTGGATTTGAGGTAGGCTTCGGCGCGGCGGGCGATGGAGCGCGGGTCGCGGTCGTAACCTTGACCGTCGGCGGGGTCGATGACGTCGCAGGTGAGGACGACAGTGGTGTCGTCGTAGAAGGGGTCGATGAAGGCAGTTGCGGGGTCGGGACGCAACTGCATATCGGATGCCTGAATGCCTTTCCAGCCGCCGATGGACGAGCCGTCAAACGCCTGACCGTTTTCAAACCACTCTTCAGGGTCATCGAGGACGATGCGGGCGGGGACGGTGAAGTGGTGCTGCTTGCCTTTGGTATCGGTAAAGCGCAAATCTACGAAGCGGGCTTCGCTTTCTTCAATCAGTCTTACTGCGTCTTTGATAGACATTTTCGGCTCCTAAATGGGAAGTAACGGATACGGAATCTCGCGGAAAATCTGCTGCATTTTATCACGGCGAAGGTCGTCTGAAACCGCAAATCCGTTAAATTTCTGACTTGCGGAATATAGTTTCAGACGACCTGATTGTCAACAATATGCTTCGGTTTGTCTATCCCCAGGCTGAATGCCCGCCCTTTTGTCCGAATGCCGATAAAACAGATGCCGTCTGAAAGCAGTTCAGACGGCATCTGTTGTTTGGTTTGGAAACGGTCAACGAGGATCGTGGTTGCAGATAAATTTGTACATACTCTCTCCACCCGTACCGGGAATAACATAATCCCATTCAGCATAGGATGGTGTCTCAGAGCCGATAAAGTTTCCCGATTTGGAATACGCCGTTACTGTCAATATCCTAAAACGTTTACCACTGCAATCCATTTCTCTCAACGTTTTAGTTGTATTAAAAAATTTTCCATCGACAATCTTTTGCGGCTCGGCGAACCTTGTTTCAAACCATGCTCTATTGTCCGTACGGCTGTCTGCATCACCAAAGATAGTAAAAGCCTCGTTAATGTCCTTACCTACCAACACCCAATCCGCCGCCACCGCCGGCGTTGCTAACCCTAATGCAAATACTGCCAAGCACAACATCTTTTTCATGTCCGTCCCTTTTGTTCTTGTCAACAAAATAAAGTTAAATTATAAAAAAAAATAACTTTTTTCAAGAAATAAATATTTCGTCATGCTACCTGACAACCGTTTCAGACGGCATCGTTTCCATCTGTACGCAGCCGTTATAAAATAGCCGTCCCGTCTTTTGGAACACGACCATGACTGCCCTCCCCCGTTACGCCGTTTTCGGCAACCCCGTCGCACACAGCAAATCGCCGCAGATTCATCAACAGTTTGCCTTGCAGGAAGGCGTTGAAATCGAATATGAACGCATTTGTGCCGACATCGGCGGTTTCGCGCAGGCGGTCGAAGCGTTTTTTGCCGACGGCGGGCGTGGGGCGAATGTTACCGTACCGTTCAAGCAGGAAGCGTTTGCCTTGTCGGACGAACATTCCGAACGCGCGTTGGCGGCGGGTGCGGTCAATACGCTGATTTTGCTGGAAAACGGTAAAATACGCGGCGACAATACCGACGGGCTCGGACTGACGGACGATATTTCAAAGAGGCTGGGCGTGGAACTGTCGGGTAAAACCGTCTTGCTGCTCGGCGCGGGCGGCGCGGTGCGTGGCGTGATTCCCGTATTGAAAGAATACCGCCCCGCGCGCATCGTTATCGCCAACCGGACCCACGCCAAAGCGGCGGAAATGGCGGCGCATTTCGATATTGAAGCCATACCTTTAGATGAACTGGAAGGCTGCTTCGATATCATCATCAACGGCACATCCGGCGGCTTAAGCGGCCAGCTTCCCGCCGTGTCGCCGAAAATCTTTGAACATTGCACCTTGGCTTACGATATGGTTTACGGCGGGGCGGCAGAGCCGTTTTTAGCGTTCGCCCGCCAATCAGGCGCAAAACAAACCGCCGACGGATTGGGCATGCTGGTCGGACAGGCGGCGGCTTCCTACCGGCTTTGGCGCGGTTTCGCACCCGATGTCCTGCCCGTCGTCCAATATATGAGAGAGTTATAAAATGTTCCGCATCATCAAATGGCTGATTGCCCTGCCTTTGGGCGCATTTATCTTTTTCAACGCTTATGTGTACGGCAATATCATCACTTACCGCGCCGTCGCACCGAATAAAACCGCCTTCATGGCGATGCGGATGCGGCAGTTTCAAAACGAAGGCAAAGATGTCGCACTCGATTACCGCTGGGTGCCTTACGACCGAATTTCGGTCAACCTGAAAAAAGCCCTGATTGCCTCCGAAGACGCCAAATTCGCCGAACACGGCGGCTTCGACTGGGGCGGCATCCAATACGCCATCAAGCGCAACAAACAAAGCGGCGAAGTCAAAGCAGGCGGCTCAACCATCAGCCAACAGCTTGCTAAAAACCTGTTTTTGAACGAAAGCCGCAGCTATGTCCGCAAAGGCGAAGAAGCCGCGATTACCGCGATGATGGAAGCCGTTACCGACAAAGACCGCATTTTCGAGCTGTATCTGAACGCCATCGAGTGGCACTACGGCGTATTCGGCGCAGAAGCCGCGTCCCAGTATTTCTATAAAAGACCCGCCGCCAACCTGACCAAACAGCAGGCCGCCAAACTCGCCGCCCGCGTCCCCGCGCCGCTGTTTTACGCCGACAACCCCAAAAGCAAACGCCTGCGTAACAAAACCAACATCATCCTGCGCCGTATGGGTTCGGCGGAGCTGCCTGAAAGCGATATGGATTGAGGTCGTCTGAAAATCGGGTGATGGGGTTTCAGACGACCTTTTTGCAACTGTAACCTTGTTTGCCGTATCACATTTATATCCTACCCGCCCGGTTTTGATACATTCTTCCGTCATTCCCGCGCAGGTGGGAATCCATTTTTGAAATTCAGAAATCTTTTTCAAATCAAGGTTTCTCAAGTTTTACGATGGATTCCCGTCTGCGCGGGAATGACGACAACCGGTAAGTTGCGTGTCGAAAATATAGTGGATTAAATTTAAATTAGGACAAGGCGACGAAGCCGCAGACAGTACAGATAGTGCGGCAAGGCAAGGCAACGCCGTACTGGTTTAAGTTAATCCACTATAATATCGTACATAAGGGCGTTGGCAACGCCTTATCATTGCAATTTTAATCCACTCCAAAAAACGCCCGTTTCGCCATCTTTACCCCACCTGTGCGGGAATGACGAAACGGGCGTTTTTGAATGGATTTCTTTCTGCGCCGCTGTCTTCGGCAAAATTTACTCCACGAAATCCAAACCTATGTCCAACGAGCGGCTGCTATGGGTCAGATAGCCGAGGGCGATGCCGTCCACGCCGGTTTGCGCCACGCGTTTCAGGCGGTCGAAGCCGATGCCGCCCGATGCTTCGCAATAGATGGTGTGGGGATGGGCGGTTTGCGTGTGGCAGCGGTTTGCCGCTTCTTTCAGGGTTTCGTCGTCCATGTTGTCCAGCAAAATCCGTTCTGCGCCCGCCGCGATGGCTTCGTCCAGTTGTGCCAACGTGTCCACTTCGATTTCCACGCAGGTCAACGGTCCGACCGCCTGTTTTGCCTGCCGCACGGCTTGGGCGATGCTGTCGCAATAGGCGAGGTGGTTGTCTTTGATGAGTACGGCGTCGTCCAAACCCATGCGGTGGTTCACGCCGCCGCCCGCCCTGACGGCGTATTTTTGCAGGACGCGCAGCAGGGGGATGGTTTTGCGGCTGCACACGATGTCTGTACCGTATTCGGCGACTTCGGCAACGGCACGAGCGGTGGCGGTGGCGATGCCGCTTAAGTGCGTGAGGTAGTTGAGCGCGGTGCGTTCGGCGGCGAGCAGTGCGCGGGCGTTGCCTTCGACGGCGGCAAGCGTCTGACCTGCGCGGACGGCTTGTCCGTCTCGGTTTTCGGCTTGGAAGCGGACGGACGGATCCATCGTCTGAAAGGCGAGGCGTGCCAAGTCCATGCCGGCGATAACGCCGTCTTCGCGGCTGACGAGGAAGAGTTTGGCGGTTTTATCGGGGGCGATAACGGCGGCGGACGTAATGTCGCTACGCCTACCCAAATCTTCGCTCAAGGCTTGTTCCACCATGGGGCGCAACAGGGTGTCGGGCAGGGGGAAGAGGGTGTTTTCAGACGACATGGGGTTTCCTTTGTTGAAAAAGATTGATGTTGCACCGATGGGGCAAAACTTCATTTTATAGTGGATTAACTTTAAACCAGTACGGTGTTGCCTCGCCTTAGCTCAAAGAGAACGATTCTCTAAGGTGCTGAAGCACCAAGTGAATCGGTTCCGTACTATCTGTACTGTTTGCGGCTTTGTCGCCTTGTCCTGATTTTTGTTAATCCACTATAGGTCGTCTGAAAATGGGCTAACGGCTGCCCAGCGGCAGTCCGATGTCCGAAATCAGCCTGTCGGGCAGGACGTCGTCGCGGAAGCGGTAAAGCTGCGCGGGGCGGCCTTTGCTGCCCGATACGCCGGTATCCGACGGCTCGATGAGGTTTTGCTGCTGAATCTGGCGGCGGAAGTTTTGCTTGTGCAGCAATCTGCCGCTGATGGCTTCGACGCTGTTTTGCAGTTGCAGCAGCGTGAATTCGGGCGGCATCAGTTCGAAAATCACGGGGCGGTATTTGATTTTGGCGCGCAGGCGGGACAGGGCGGTTGCCAGCACGCGGCGGTGGTCGTGGCGCATGGGCTGCCCCGTGAGCGCGAAGTCGAAGTTTGTCTGCGGCTCGGCGGCTTCCACTATCAGGCCGCTTTCATACAGCATTTCATAGCGTTGCAAAACGTATTCTTCCGACCAGTTTTCCGGTTCGACCCCCCAACACAAATGAATGCGCTTGAGCCGCTTTTGGCGGACTTCCTCCGTGTCCGCCGAGTTTGCCCAAATGCGCAGGCGGCCGACGACGGCGTCGCGCTGTCCGCCGTCGGTGCGCAAGTCTTCCCACGGGAAATAGTCGTAGCAGTCCTGCCATTTCGCGTCGGGATGCAGGATGCTGTCGGCTGCCTCGCGCACCAGCCCCAAATAGCTGACGTACAACACGGGCATGCCGTGTTCGTTGCGGCGGTGGGTATCGACAAAGGTGTAAAGCTGTTCCACATAGCCCATAGGCTGCGAAGTCTGCTTGGCGACCCACAGCTTCACACCCGCCTGCAGGGAATTGCGCAGGGGGGAGAGCGGGCCGTTGGGCAGGAGCGTGCCTTGGGCGACGGTCAACACCCGCAGGCCGCCATCGGTAACGGCAATCAATACGGGAACCAGCTCGACGATGCTTTGCGGCGGGGCTTCGGCTTCGGGGTAGGCGTCCATGCTCGGCTTTCTGCGGGTGGGAAAGGCTTTATTGTAAACCAAAGCGGTTTGTCGGAACGAAGCGGGTCGGTTTTGCGGTATTTCAAACCTGTTTTCAGACGACCTTGCATATTATACTCAAGTTGAGCATAATATAAAAACAGTTTGAAAAACAGACGGCAAACCTTCATGCCGTCTGAAAACCAGCTACAAGGAAACATCATGCAAACCGCCGCCCGCCGCTCGTTCGATTACGATATGCCCCTCATCCAGACGCCGACTTCCGCCTGCCAAATCCGTCAGGCGTGGGCGAAGGTTGTCGATACGCCCGACCGCGAGACGGCAGGTCGTCTGAAAGACGAAATCAAGGCTTTGCTGAAGGAGAAAAATGCGGTCTTGGTGGCGCATTATTATGTTGATCCGCTGATTCAGGATTTGGCTTTGGAGACGGGCGGATGCGTGGGCGATTCGCTGGAAATGGCGCGCTTCGGCGCGGAACATGAAGCCGGTACGCTGGTGGTGGCGGGCGTGCGCTTCATGGGCGAGAGTGCGAAAATCCTCTGCCCTGAAAAAACGGTGCTGATGCCTGATTTGGAAGCGGAATGTTCTTTGGATTTGGGTTGTCCGGAAGAAGCGTTTTCGGCGTTTTGCGACCAACACCCCGACCGTACGGTGGTAGTGTACGCCAACACTTCCGCCGCCGTGAAAGCGCGTGCCGATTGGGTGGTAACGTCTTCGGTGGCGTTGGAAATTGTGTCCTATCTGAAATCACGCGGCGAGAAACTGATTTGGGGACCCGACCGCCACCTCGGCGACTACATCCGCCGCGAAACGGGCGCGGATATGCTTTTGTGGCAGGGTTCGTGCATCGTCCATAACGAATTCAAAGGGCAGGAGCTGGCGGCGTTGAAAGCGGAACACCCCGACGCGGTGGTGCTGGTTCATCCCGAATCGCCGCAAAGCGTCATCGAACTGGGCGACGTGGTCGGCTCAACCAGCAAACTGCTCAAAGCCGCCGTATCGCGCCCTGAAAAAAAATTTATCGTAGCGACCGATTTAGGCATCTTGCACGAAATGCAAAAGCAGGCACCCGACAAAGAATTTATCGCCGCACCGACGGCGGGCAACGGCGGAAGCTGCAAAAGCTGCGCGCTCTGCCCGTGGATGGCGATGAATTCGCTGGGCGGCATCAAATACGCTCTGACAAGCGGACACAACGAAATCCTGTTGGACAGAAAGCTGGGCGAAGCTGCCAAACTGCCTTTGCAGCGTATGCTCGACTTCGCGGCAGGACTCAAACGTGGGGATGTGTTCAACGGCATGGGCCCTGCCTGATTTGCCGTCAATATTGCCGTTTCAGACGACCTCACAAACAAGGACAACACCATGCAAACCGATTGCGACGTATTGATTGCCGGAAACGGGCTGGCGGCACTGACGCTCGCCCTGTCTCTGCCTGAATCGTTCCGCATCGTCATTTTGTGCAAGAACCGGCTGGACGACACCGCCAGCCGTCATGCGCAGGGCGGGATTGCGGCGGCGTGGTCAGGAGAGGACGACATTGAAAAACACGTTGCCGATACCTTAGAAGCGGGCGCGGGTTTGTGCGACGAAGCCGCCGTCCGCGCCATCCTGTCGCAGGGCAAACCGGCAATCGAATGGCTGCTGGCGCAGGGCGTGGCGTTCGACCGGAATCATAACGACCTGCACCTGACGCGCGAAGGCGGGCATACCTGCCGCCGAATCGCCCACGTTGCCGACTACACGGGCGAAGCCGTCATGCAGAGCCTGATTGCCCAAATACGCCGCTGCCCGAACATCCGCGTTTACGAGCAGCAGATGGCGTTGGATATCCAAACCGAATCAGGCGCGGCGTGCGGACTGACCGTCCTCGACCGCCAAACGCAAGGAGTCTACCGCATCCGCGCCCGCCATACCGTACTCGCAGGCGGCGGCTTGGGACAGATTTACGCCACTACCACCACGCCGCCCGAATGCACGGGCGACGCCATCGCCATGGCGATACGCGCAGGCTGCGCAGTCGAAAACCTCGAATTTATCCAATTCCACCCCACAGGCTTGGCAAGGTCGTCTGAAAACGGACGCACCTTCCTGATTTCCGAAGCCGTGCGCGGCGAAGGCGGCATTCTGACCAACCAATCAGGCGAACGGTTTATGCCGCATTACGACCGCCGCGCCGAACTCGCGCCGCGCGACATCGTTGCCCGCGCCCTCGCCGCCGAAATCGCCAAACAAACGCAAGATTTCGTCTCGCTCGACATCAGCCGCAAACCCGCAGAGTTCGTCCGTCAGCATTTCCCGTCCATCCATCGGCACTGCCTGTCCCAATGCGGTTTGGACATCACGCGCCAAGCCATCCCCGTCCGCCCCGTGCAACACTACACCTGCGGCGGTATCCAAACCGACCCCTGCGGCAGAACTTCCCTGCCGCAGCTCTACGCCTTAGGTGAAACCGCCTGCACAGGGCTGCACGGAGCCAACCGCCTCGCCAGCAACTCCCTACTCGAATGCGTCGTTACCGCCAGGCTTGCCGCCCAAACCATCGCGGATGGACAAGCATTCCAAGCTGTACCGTCCCAAAGGTCGTCTGAAAGCCCCTCTGTTGAAGCAGGTATCTTTTCAGACGACCTCCAAAACACATTCAGCCGCCCCGTCCTGCAAGCCTTCAACCAACGCCATCTCGGCATCCTCCGCAACGATGCCTGCCTGCGCCGCGCCATCGCCCAACTGCGGCTTTGGAAGCAAAACCAAGCCGAGCCGCACACCGCGTCCGAATACGAAAACCGCAACCTGCTCGAATGCAGCCTCGCCGTCGCCCAAGCCGCATACGCAAGGCGGCAAAACATCGGCGCGCATTTCAATACCGATTTGGCAGAGCGTGTCGATTGGAAAAAACAGGCGGCAAGCTGAAGGGCAGGGCTGCGCGGGGGGATATTCCTGTGAAAAATGAAGAAAGGTCGTCTGAAACTTTGAACTGCACCCCAAAAGTTGGACACATCCCCTCCAACTCACAAGGTGCAGTT
>ERZ772948.1976-NODE-1976-length-10892-cov-4.918151_pt1 | contig 10892 bp, 10 predicted proteins | sample MGYA00511945_ERZ772948 | MGnify/ENA primary metagenome ERZ772948 (study PRJEB29015, sample SAMEA2737927) | human oral metagenome | biome: human oral; feature: human-associated habitat; material: dental | place: China | collected 2141 ... | reverse complement strand
CGCGGCCGGCGAGTGCGCGGCCGATCCCGGCGCCGGGGTCCTCGTCGCCGAGCCGGCGTCCCTGTCTGGGTGAGCGAGATCCTCCGGCAGTCTCTCTGAGCTCATCGCATGATCGTCGTCGCACAAGTGTGAGGGAAGCGACTATCATGTGCTCGCCCCGCCCCTTCCCGTAGATGAGGACCACATGACTACCTCCGCGCAACCCGATGCCCTCATGACCGAATGAGGACAGTGAGATCGCATGATCAGGACGAAGCTGCTCACAAGCCGCCTCGGTGATGTTGGGCTGAGATCCTGCCAGCAGGATGGGGGACAGCTAGTGAGTTTGTCCCCGGTGTCGGCGGAGAATGGTGGACGCTGCTGTGCGACTCCGGGCGCAAGCGGTTCACGGAGGAGGTGAGCGCTCTGCGCAGCACCTGCTCGGGCAGCGAGTGGCCGCTGCTCGTAGCAGACCTGTCGAGACTCCTGGAGGATGCCGAGGGCGGCCTCCTCGTCTTTGACACCACCAACACCCGCGGCGAGGTCTGCCGACCGCGTGGACTCAAAAGTTGCGAGGACGACAAGACCCGCCTGGACGTCCAGGAGGTGCTCGAGCTGCGCATCGAACGCACCTTCAACCTCGACGAGAGGCGCAGGCACCTGCGCCTCTACTACAGCGAGCCCAATGACCGACCGGAGATGCTGCTCCACCTGCACCTGGCGCACAAGGCGGGTAGTGCTGACGGTCTGGCAGAGCAGGACTGCCAGATTATTGAGGCACAGCGGAGGTTCAACACCTGGTGGCCCGGAAGACCCGACGGCGCCGAGCGCATGAGACCACTGTGATCATCGGCCCAGCGCTTGGCCTCAGACACCAGAGCCTCTAACATGTCGTTGACGACATATCGCTACGCAGTGATGAAGGAGGATTGATATGGATCTCTACGAACTCCTCGGCGGGGACAAGAACGCCCCTGAGCACAAGTTGGCGCGCGCCCTGCGCGACGCCGACGATCAGCTCTTCAAGGACCTCGTCGCAACTCGCAAGAGCCAGGGGCTCACACAGAAGCAGATGGCGCAACGGATGGACACCACCCAGGCCGCCGTCTCCCGCTTCGAGTCGGGCCGCACCGATCCTCACCTGTCTACCCTGCGCTCCTACGCCATGGCGCTGGGCGTCGTCGTCCGTCACGAGGTCGTCAGTCAGGCCGCACGCCCCACTTGGGAGAGCATGCCTGGTCAACAGACCACTTGGGACTCTGCAGAGCGCGCCGCGCGCCTGGCCGGCAGTAGGCCATCGCAGACCAAGAGCCTGGCATGACCAAGCCTCCCGCCCCCAGCAGCCTCGTCAGCAGGACCGCTCTCATCGGCGGCCTGGAGGTCTTCCGCGTCGTCTGCCAGCCCACCGACGCTGATGACACTCCATTGCGGTGGGCCATCGGCTCCATGCAGGTGCGCTTAGCCGGTCCTGGCGGGGCCGACGGTCCAGCCCCCCTCGGACTGTTCGGAGATCTCTTCACCATCCAAGATGGGCAGCTCGTCGGAGCCACTGCCCGGATCATGCTCGCACCGGACACCAAGGCGCCCGACACCACGATATGGGGCGATGAGACTCCCGAGGGCCTCAATAAGATCACCGAGCACTTCGCCGGGTGGGCCACCCATATGCTGTGGGACACCGCATCCTCCGCGGCACGGACCGTCGTCGCCCTGTGCGGAACCACCGGCTCCATCGAGCTTCCCCACGACACACCGCCTCACGACCTCATTCTCGTGCAGACCGACGAGGACTAACACTGTCAACGCTGAGACCATAGGTGACGACTGGATTGACAGCACCAGCCCCGCCACGGGCGCAGTCAACGTAGACCAGGTGCCAGAGGCGGCGGCCTGACCTGACTTCGAGTGGGACGACGACAGAGCAACCGCGAGCGCGCAACGAGAGGTTGGGGGCCGCACCACGGCGTGACCGAGTGCGGCGTTTACTTCTATCGGCTGGTGGCAGAGGAGCCCAAGAGGTCATCTGGCTGGTACCTCGATCAGGGCCCCCTACCGCACACGATCCTGGCCGTGAGCACGTAGCATCCTGTGTGTTCCTGCTCTCCCCGGTAAGAACTCTCGATGTGTCAGTGTGTCCCTCGTGGAACGGTCGTGGTCGGCCCAGCCTACGAGGGGAGGTCTTCATGGTGAAGCGCGAGAGGCCGCGCTACGCGGCCGGGGCGATCAGCCCCACGGTGATGGGGTAACGGCGTCGTCCTGTCCAGGCGCGCCAGCGCCGGAGGGCGGGTCATCACCGACGACGGCTCCACCATGTCTCATCTCCGCACCGCCGGTGCGGCAACCGACTCCCCGTCCTTCCTGGCCGCCTGGGACAGGATCGCCCGACCGGCAAGCGCGTTCGTTCCCGGCGTCCCGGGTACTGAGGGCGGTGAGATCACGGCTTGGGCCACCAACGAGAATATCGGCGTCGTTCTCAACCTCGTGGCTCTCGCAGCGGTGCGCGCGGAGGGTCTCGCCTTCATTCGCGAGCGCGAGGGGGAGCGGTTCACGACGAAGATCCTCCGACGGATCACGGACCTCATGTCCAGCTCGGCGGTAGCAGCGCGAGGACTGGTGCGGGTAACACGGTGGGGCTGCGCTCCGGCCGGCGCAAGCGCGTCACCGCCTCGATCGAGTCCGAGGGGAGAACACTGGCTGTGTTCCAGACGTTGAGCGGACGGGGCGAGTCATCGCGCGAGTGCTCGCTCGAGCGCGCGTTCACGCTGCTGAGCCAGGCCCAGATCGGGCCCGAGAGCCGGTACGCGGTCCTGGACCGCCCTGAGGAGTGGGAACCCGTCGTCCTGCACGAGATGCAGGGAGCAAGCACTCTGCTGTCATACGGCTCCGACTTCGACGAACGGCTCGCCGGCATCGTCGACAGGCTTCCGGCCACCGTCTGAAGTCAGGCAGGTGGCCCTCGCTGTATGGCGCGCGCCACCTCCAGCTGTACCTGGCGCATACGGCGCACGGCCTCGGCCCGGGTGCGGCCCCGGACCGCCTTGCGGTGCCGATGGCCGGTCGCCGGGTCCGGGGGTAGGGTGACTGACGCCGCCCACAGGCCCACGGGCTCGTCCCAGTAGACCGATCCCTCGCCCTTGCCGCGCGCCACGCCAGCCCCCCGAGGTGTAGCCATCGGGAGTAGCCATCAGTGCAGCCATAGCGTAGCGGAAATGGGGGATATGGGCGCCTCCGGCGTCCCGGCCCGCCGGGGCCTTTCGGCGAGATACCGGGGTTTCGCTGGTACCCCCTGTGGGGCTCGAACCCACGACCTTCGGATTAAAAGTCCGCAGCTCTAACCAGCTGAGCTAAGGGGGTGCGCCGTCGGGCGCGGGACGGTCCGCGTCGGGCGGCGCGATTCAGCATAGTCGCCGCCACCGCCGTCGGCGGCTTGTCCCGGCCACTTGCTCTACCCGCGTCCGTCCGGGCGGCCCGACGCGCTGGCACACCCGGAGGGGCGGACTCGGGCTCTACCCGCGTCCGTTCGGGCGGCCCGCATCCGGAGGCTCTGGCTCGCCTCGGTCCCCGCTTCTCCCGCGTCCGTCCGGGCGGCCCCCAGGCGGTTGACTCCGTGGTTGGGGACGCTGGCGGTGAGAAAAGTGATCATCCCACGCAGCTTTAAGGCGATCGGTGTCATCGGACGCGACAAGAAACGGCGTGATTCTGCGATTTCGTGGTGCAGGTAGGGCGGCGCAGGGGACTAAAAGTGCGTGGGATGCTCACTTTTCGGGACGTCGGCATCCGGCTGGCATCCGGCTGGTGCCGATCGGGTGCCCTGTCGGACTCTTCGGGCCGTTCTCGGAGCGGAATTACGGTCGGGCTCGGCGAAGGGTGCCACACGAGGCTCCAGTGCAGCCGACAACCGCAGCCGATGCCGCACTGACCCGCGGGCCATGACACGGGCCGCTCTGCACCGCCTCGCCCGCGACGGGTGGGAGGGCTGCTCGTCGTGATGGCAGTACTCAGCCCGGTGCCGGCGCCGTGCTCAGCCGGGTCTCCCCGAAGCTGCCGGCCCTTGGCGGCGCCGCGCTCACGGTCGCTCTCGTTGGCCTCGGCCGGCTGTCCCGCCAGCCGTCCGCTCCCGAGGCGGACGGCTCGCAGACCCCGTCGAGATAGACATTTTCGGATGAGATCGGCGGTGACACCGTCTACCTCGTACGAAAATGTCTATCTCGACGGGCGGAGCTGGACCGATTCCGGCGCGGGACCGGCGGCTAGCGGCGGTCGGTGGGGGCGGCGGGACCCTCGCGAGCGGACTCCGACAGCGAGGCGATGTGCTGGGCGATCGCCAGGCCCGCGGTGTCCCCGGTCGTCGCGATGAGAATGGTGTCATCGCCCGCGATGGTCCCCAGGACCCCCGGGAGCATCGCGTCGTCCACGGCGGCTGCCATGAGCTGAGCGGCTCCCGGAGGCGTCTGGAGGACGACGTCCCCATGAGCGCAGGCGACCGAGACCAAGAGCTCCTCGGCCAGATGCGCAAGATGCTGGTTGGCCCGGACCTCGGCGTCGTCGGGAAGGCGCTTCTGCCCGGGGGCACCCGCCTCAGGCAGAACATAGACCTGCTTCCCGCTGGCGGTGCGGGCCTTGGACGCCCGCATCGCCTTGAGGTCGCGGGACAGCGTCGCCTGAGTGACGCTGAACCCATGGGTCTCGAGCATCTGCTGCAGCTCGCGCTGCGAGTGGATGCGTGTGGTGCTGATGAGCCGTTCGATCAAGCGGCGCCGCGCAGCACGGGTCCGGGCCGCGATGTCAACGGCCTCTTGCGGTGACTTGGCGTTCACGGGACCTCCATGACCGACGCCTGCAAAGTGCGGCTGGGGGGAGGGGCGAGGCCCTCCCCCCAGGGCTTTCCGGTAGCCTGCACTTCGGTGCTATCTCTATCTCGCTCTTGACATTACCCAGCGGCTGCGTGTGCGACGCCCGGATCTCCTAACCCTCGGGTTTGTTGGTTGTGGGTGGTTGGAGGTCGTTGGGTTGGCCGTAGCTGCCGCCGGGGGTGATGATGGTGCCGGCGGTGCCCTGGATGATGTGTGTGGCGTCCTGGAGGCGGCCGATGGCGGCCATGTCTCCGGTGAGCTCGACGAAGCGGCAGACGGCCTCGACCTTGGGTCCCATGGATCCTGCGGGTAGTCCGAGGGCTCGCAGGGTGTCGGGGGTGGCGCGGGGGATCTGCTTGGCGTCGGGTGTGCCGTAGCCGGTGTAGACGCCGTTGACGTCGGTGAGGATGAGCAGGGCGTCGGCCTCGAGGTCCTCGGCGAGGACGGCTGCGGTGAGGTCCTTGTCGATGACGGCCTCGACGCCCTGGAGCTTGCCGTGGGTGTTGCGGATGACGGGCACGCCCCCGCCTCCGGCGCACACGACCACGGCGCCGGCCTGGAGCAGGGTGCGCACCAGGCGGGTCTCGATGACGCGCTGGGGGGCGGGGGAGCCGACCACGCGCCGGTAGTACTCGCCGTCGGGGCGGATGGTCCACCCGCGCGAGCCGGCCAGGGCCTGGGCCTCGTCCTTGGTGTAGACCTCGCCGACGAACTTGGTGGGGTTGGCGAAGGCGGGGTCGCCGGCCAGGACCAGGGTCTGGTTGACCATGGAGGCGACCTGCCGGCCGGGCAGGGCGTTCTGCATGGCCTGGAGCAGCCAGTAGCCGATCATGCCCTGGGTCTGGGCGCCCAGGGTGTCGAAGGGGTAGGGCTCGCTCAGCCGCTCGTCGTTGGCCGACTCCAGGGCCAGGACCCCCACCTGGGGGCCGTTGCCGTGGGTGATGACCAGCTCGTGGTGCTCGGCCAGGGCCGCCAGCTGGGCGGCCGCCAGCCCGACGTTGGCGATCTGGGTGCGCGCGTCGGGCACCTGCCCGCGCTCCAGCAGGGCGTTACCGCCCAGCGCCGCGACGATCCTCATCGGCAGACCTCCTCAGCAACCACCAGAGCCCTGCCCACCAGAGCCCTGCCCATCAGCGTCCTGCCCACCAGCGTCCTGTCCGTCAGCGTCCTGTCCATCACTGTCCCGTCCTGCTGCCGTCAGTCCCAGGCCCCCAGGGTGGCCACCATGACCGCCTTGATGGTGTGCATGCGGTTCTCGGCCTGGTCGAAGGAGGCGTTGACCTCGGTCTCGAAGACGTCGTCGGTGACCTCCAGCCCGTCCATGCCGGTCTTGTCGTAGATCTCCGCCCCCACCGTGGTGTTGCGGTCGTGGAAGGCCGGCAGGCAGTGCAGGAACCGCACACCGGGGTTGCCGGTGGCCTCCACCAGGGCGGCGTTGACCTGGTAGGGGCGCAGCAGGCCGATCCGGGAGTCCCACACCTCCTTGGGCTCGCCCATGGAGACCCACACGTCGGTGTACAGGAAGTCCACCCCCCTCACACCCGCGGCCGGGTCGTCGGTGACCGTCAGACGCGCCCCGCTGCCCGCCGCCAGGCCCTCGGCCGCCTCCAGCACACCCGCCTCGGGCCGCAGCTCGCCCGGACACACCATGCGCACGTCCATACCCATCAGCGCCCCCGACACCAGCAGCGAGTGAGCCACGTTGTTACGAGCGTCCCCCAGGTAGGCCAGGGACACCTCCCCCAGCGGCCGGCCCCCCGAGTGCTCCAGCATCGTCAGCTGGTCGGCCAGCATCTGCGTGGGGTGCCACTGATCGGTCAGACCGTTCCACACCGGCACCCCCGACAGCTCCGCCAGCGTCTCGACATGCTCCTGCTCACGACCCCGGAACTCGATCCCGTCATAGAACCGACCCAGCACCCGCGCCGTGTCCGCCACCGACTCCTTGTGCCCCAGCTGGGACCCCGACGGGTCCAGGTACGTCACCCGCGCCCCCTGGTCATAGGCCGCCACCTCGAACGAGCACCGCGTCCGCGTCGAGGTCTTCTCAAAGATCAGAGCAATGTTCCGCCCCTCCAGACGCCGCACCTCACGACCGGACCGCTTCGCCGCCTTCAGCTCCCCAGCAAGCTCCAGCAGACAACCCCACTCCGCAGCAGAGAAGTCCAGCTCCTTCAGAAAATGACGCCCAGACAACAAATGACCCACAACAAACTCCTAAGACTGAGTAGTGATGAATGAAAGAGAAAACAGATGACTAGATGGATGGATATGGACAGAATACGATGGACGCGCTGTCCGGCTGCGCTCGGCCCGGTGTCAGTAGCTCACCGCGTCGCGGTCGATGGGGCACGTCATGCAGTGGCCGCCGCCGCGGCCGCGGCCGAGCTCGGCCGCGGGGATCTCGAGGACCTCGATGCCGGCCTTGCGCAGGGCCGAGTTGATGCCGTAGTTCCGGTCGTAGGCGACGACGACGCCGGGCTCGAGGGCCACGACGTTGTTGCCGTCGTCCCACTGCTCGCGGGCGGCGCCCAGGCGGCCGGCCGGGGAGGACACCGGGTGCAGCTTGGTGCCCAGCGCCTGGCTGACGACGTCGAGGAAGGAGCCCTCCTCGTGCGTGACCCTGATGCCCCCCGGCTCCGTGCTCGAAGGCTCGAGGGAGAAGGAGGTGAGGCCGGCGACCACGGGCTCGTAGATGTTGACGACGTCCTCGGAGCAGAAGGTGAAGATGGTGTCGAGGTGCATGGTGGAGCGGTCGCGCGGCATGCGGGCGGCGATCACGCGCTCGGCCCCGCCCTGCTCGAACAGCCCGTGGGCCAGGCGGCTGACGGCCTGGTAGGTCGAGCGCTCGCCCATGCCGACCAGGACGACGCCGTTGCCGACCGGCATGATGTCGCCGCCCTCGATGAAGGAGTGCCCCTGGTCGCCCTCGGCGGCGTCGAACCAGATGGGGAACTCCCTGGAGGTGAAGGTCGGGTGGAACTTGTAGACCGCCTTGACGAGCATGGTCTCGCGCTTGCGGGCGGCCCAGAACATCGAGCTCAGCGACAGGCCCTGGTAGAGCCAGGCGGAGGAGTCGCGGGTGAAGATCGAGTTGGGCAGGGGGGCGATGAGCATCTCGGGCTCGTCGATGCCCACGTGGTAGGGCGCGATGCCGGTGCCGAGGACGTCCTCGGCGACCTCGTCGGAGGACAGCCCGCCGATGAGGTAGGAGCTCAGCTCCTTGCTGGACATCTCGTCCATCCAGCTGCGCAGGCCCTCGGCCACGCCCACGCCCATGGTGTCCCTGTTGACGCGGCGGTCGAGGATCCAGGCGCGGTGCTCGGGGACGTCGAGGACGTCGGCGAGCAGGGACTCGAACTCGAGCACCTTGATGCCGCGCTCGCGCATGAGGGAGACGAAGTCCGCGTGGTCCGCACGGGCCCGCTCCACGTCGAGGACGTCGTCGAAGAGGAGGTCGTGGCAGTTCGAGGGCGTGAGGAAGGAGTGCGCCCGTCCGGGTGCGCAGACCATGACGGTTCGCAGCTTCCCGGCCTCCGACCAGACTCCGTTGGTTGTCGTGCTCATGGTGTCGGTGTCCTTTCTTGAGCCGGCCGGTTCCCTTCCGGCCGTTGTCGGGTGGTTGTGCGGTTTCTTGGGCTCAGAGGGAGAGGGCTCCTGTGCTCAGTCCGTAGATTGCGTATATCGAGGTCAGGGAGAAGACGGCGATGACGATCCAGTCGACGGTGGTGAAGACCTTCTCCTTCGCCTGCCTCCGGGCGACGACGTAGAAGGGGGTTCCCAGCAGGTAGAACAGGCCCACGAACAGGAGGTACTTCGGTCCGGCCGCGTACAGGAGCCAGATGGCGTAGACGGTTCCGAAGATGCCGGTGATGATGTCCCAGATCCCGGCCTTCTCGCGGTTGCGGAAGGAGTTGATGAGGTGGAACGCGGCCGAGAACAGGTAGGGGATGAGGATGAGCGCGGACGCCAGAAGAATGAGGCTGGTGTAGGTCGACCCGACGAAGTGCGCCCAGATCAGCACGAGCTGGACCATCCCGGTGGTCAGCCACATCGCGCCGACCGGCGTGCCGTTCTTGTTCTCCCTGGAGAACCAGCGCGGCATGGTGTCGTCGAGCGCCGGCACGCGCAGGACCTCGGCGCACATGAGGAACCAGGACAGCAGGGCGCCGATCAGGGAGATGGCCAGGCCGGCGGCGATGAACTTGGCGCCCCAGGGGCCGACCGCCGCGGTCAGCACGCCGCTGAGCGAGGGGTCCTTCAGGGCCGCGAGCTCCTCGCGGGGCACGATGCCGTAGCTCAGGAGGTTGACGAGCAGGAGGAGGGCCAGCACCGAGGCGAAGCCGGTGATGGTGGCGCGGCCGACGTCGCGGCGCTCACGGGCGCGCTCGGAGAAGACGGAGGCGCCCTCCACGCCGATGAACACCCAGACCGTCACCAGCATCATGGCCTTGATCTGGTCGAGCGCGGAGCCGAGGCCGCTGCTGGTGCCCCAGAAGTCGGCGGAGAAGGTGCTGGCCTTGAAGGCGATGATCCCGATAAGGATGAAGACGACCAGGGGCACCACCTTGGCGATCGTCACGACGACGTTGACGACGGCGGCCTCGCGGATGCCGCGCATGATGAGCAGGTGGTACAGCCACAGGAGCGCCGAGGAAACGACCGTGGCCAGAAGCGTGGTGCCCTCCCCGAAGCCGGGCAGGAACACCCCGATGGAGGTCATGAGGAGGACCAGGTACCCGACGTTGCCCATCCAGGCGCTGACCCAGTAGCCCCAGGCGGAGGAGAAGCCCAGGTAGGCGCCGAAGCCCTCCTTGGCGTAGCCGTAGACGCCCGCGTCGATATCGGGGCGCCGCACGGCCAGGCTCTGGAAGACCATGGCCAGCATGAGCATGCCGGCTCCGGTGATGAGCCACCCGATAATGAGCGGTCCGGGCGCCGCCGCGGCACCCATCTGTTGCGGGAGGCCGAATATTCCTCCACCGATCATCGAGCCGATGACGAGCGCGATGAGTACTGCCAAAGACACCTTCGCGGGTGACGAAGGCGCTGACTGATTCTTAGTAATAGAATCGTTAGGCGAATCTGACGCCATGTTCCGCCCCTTTGTGGAACTACTTATCTGACGTCTGAAGACTAGGGCAGGTCGAGGGTCGTTGTCTCGGGTGGTGCGGCACTAATTTGTTGGAGCCGTCGTGCATAAGCATTCCCCTATGCATCGCTGTCGCGTGGGAGCCTTGCGGAAGCGGGGTGCGACCGACTGAGATGTGTTGTTGCATGTATAAAAATACATAGAACGAATTGGGACTAAGGTCCCCCAATGGGGGAGAGAATGCCGGTCAGGCGCGCCGTGAGGTCGGCGGCGGCCTCCGGGCTGGCGCAGACGACGACGACCGAGTCGTTGCCGGCTATGGTGCCGAGAACGTCGGGCGGCTTCGCGGCGTCGATCTTGTGGGCCACGTAGGTGGCCCCGCCCGCGACGGTGCGCACAATGATCCGGTGGCGGACGCGCTCGAAGGACAGCCACAGCGAGGGGGCCGTGCGCCCCGGCCTGAAGGCGGCGCTCTGGAGCTGGCGTCGGAAGGTGAGCATCTGGATTTCTCTAGCTCTTCTATGAAGGATGCGAGTGGATTGTGTCAGATAGTTATAAGTGTAACCTCTTGTGGCCCGGGGCCGCCCCGGGTGTCAGCACCTCAGCCGCGCCGCCGCGTCCCGCGGGTCGCCGTCGTCGTCCACGGGTCCTCGGGCCAGGCGTGCCGGGGGTACCTGCCCCGCAGCTCGGCGCGCACCTGCCGGTAGGGCCCGGCCCAGAACGAGCGCAGGTCGTCGGTCACCGCGACCGGCCGCCGGGCCGGTGACAGCAGATGAATCAGAACCGGCACCCGGCCGCCCGCCACCCGGGGCGTGTCCGCCCAGCCGAAGCACTCCTGCACGCGCACCGCCAGCACTGGCCGCCCCAGCGCCTCGCCCCGCTCGTCGACGTAGGACACCCGCACCCGCGAGCCCGACGGCACCTCGATCCGCTCCGGCGCGAGCTCGTCGAGCCCGGCCGCCTCCGGC
>ERZ772948.1972-NODE-1972-length-10932-cov-3.422451_pt1 | contig 10932 bp, 9 predicted proteins | sample MGYA00511945_ERZ772948 | MGnify/ENA primary metagenome ERZ772948 (study PRJEB29015, sample SAMEA2737927) | human oral metagenome | biome: human oral; feature: human-associated habitat; material: dental | place: China | collected 2141 ... | reverse complement strand
ATGTCACTTCAATATATAAAAGTACCTCACAAGGAATAATGCTGCGGAATTGAGGATTATTTTAGATGAAAGCGATTGTTGTCTGTTTATCTTTCATTCTCTTGTTGGCATATTGTAGGCTTTCTTCGTTCGAAGTAGACAGCTGCACCTTGGACAAGACGATGTCCGATTTGTCGAACAAGCAAATCATATCTGTAAAAATTCTAACAACCACCTTGGGGGAAAGTCTGTTTTCTTTCGGCATGAAATCCCGCTAACGGGCCATCAGGGGAAATCTGTGCTGCTGCAATCGTAGACGGAATAAGTTTTCAGCACATTTAGAACAAATGATGAAACATTTGTTACATGTAACGAATTTTTTATATTTTGAACTATTATTGCGAATCGTTGTTTTTGCCATCTGCTATCTTTGTAGCGTTATCAAAACATCCCGTGGGCTTTAAGAATGAAGCTCCATACTCCAAATCAACAGCTTTACTGGGGATAAGAAATAGCTGAAGTCAATTTTAACAATCAATATTTATAATAATGAACAATCTGAAACGACTCGTTTTGAGCTCATTGCTCACGTTCTGTTGCGCCTTGATTTATGCGCAGACAGAATTTACCGGAACAGTTGTCGATGCGAATGGCGAACCGATTATTGGTGCCTCTGTTATGGAAAAAGGTACGAAAAACAGCGCCATCACCGACATTAATGGTAACTTCAAACTGCAGACAAAGGCAGGTTCGACACTCGTGGTGTCCTACATTGGCTATGCCCATCAGGAAGTGAAGGCTTCTCCGAATCAGAGAATCATCTTGAAAGAAGATGCTAAGCAATTGAATGAAGTGGTGGTGACGGGTTACACGAAGCAACGTAAGGCCGACTTAACAGGTTCGGTCGCCGTGGTTTCGACTGATGCGCTAAAGACTTCGTCCGACACAGACCCCATGCGTGCATTACAAGGAAAGGTGCCTGGCATGAACATCACCGTGAATGGCTCGCCCAGTGGTGCCGGGACCGTGAGAATACGCGGTATCGGCTCATTCAACACTTCGCAAGATCCGCTTTACATCGTGGATGGTGTTCCCACGAATTCAGCCCTCAACTCGCTCAATGCCAACGACATTGAAAGCATGCAAGTGTTGAAAGATGCGGCTTCGGCCTCTATCTATGGTTCGCGTGCTGCGAATGGTGTTATCATTATCACTACCAAACAAGGAAAGAAGGGGGATAAAGTGAAGGTGGATTTCTCAACCAATCTCACCGCACAATTCTATACCAGTCAGTCGAAGATGAAGTTGAGCAACACACAGCAATATGCCACAGCCATGGTTCAGGCAGCTCTTAATGATGGAATAGACCCCGCTATCTATGCGCAGAACTATGGACTGGACATCAATGCCACAAGCGGAACGCCGATTAGGGTTTGGGATCCGGCACAAGCTAAATATGTGAATTACACGGTAAATGGCCGTTACGATGGCTTCATCAATAGCCGAAAGACGATGCGTTTCTCGGACACAGACTGGGTAGATGAAATATCCAGAACGGGTTTTGCACGCAACTACAATGTTTCTTTATCGCATGCAAACGACAAACATTCGGCGATGTTCTCTTTAGGATATAAGAAGAACGATGGTATTTTGAAATATACGGATTTCCAAAATATCTCGGCACGTATGAATGCTACTTATAATGTGAATAAAATTGTTACCGTCGGTGAGAACTTTACCCTCACTTACACCAAGCAAGTGGATTGTGCGCCGATGGAAAATGCATTAAAAATGGCACCAACCGTGCCGGTTTACGAAATTGATGGCACCACCTTTGCAGGTCCAGTAGGGGGAATGAGCGACCGACAGAACCCTGTTCGCGAAGAATTCCATAATAAAGACAACCATTTGGACTATTGGCGTGTATTTGGTAATGCCTTCGTGGACATTAAACCGATGAAGAATTTGGTGTTCCGCTCTAATTTCGGACTTGATTTCACCACTTCTTTCATCAATTCACTCACCCACACTTTCACTTCAGACGTTGTGAAAAACAATCTCGCTAAAACGAACCTCGGTCAGACCAATAATGTGAACTACACTTGGGCGAACACGTTAAACTATAATTTTGGTGTCCAACAGCATAAATTCTCCATTCTCGCAGGTTCAGAAATCAATAAGCAAAGTGTTGTTGACTTCAGTGCTTATTCAGAAGATTATGCCTTAGAAGATGTTGATTACATGTGGCCAAATGCCGCTACCGGCACCATGCGCAATAGTGGTGCCAAGGTGGGTTATCGCTTAGCATCATTCTTTGGCAAACTCGATTATAATTTCCAGGATTTGCTGTTGGCCTCATTCACCATTCGTTATGATGGCTCTTCACGCTTTGGTGCCAATCATCGCTGGGGCACTTTCCCTGCAGCATCAGTAGGTTTCCGCATTTCTCAGCTGTTAAAGAAAGATTGGCTTGACGATTTGAAACTGCGTCTTTCTTGGGGTAAAACGGGTAACCAGGCCATTGACAATAATGCACAATTTGGCCTTTACGTTCGCGATTATGGTTTGGATCGCGTCAGTTCAACTGCCTATGACCTTCGCATGGCTGGTTCAGGCACGTACCCTTCGGGCTATAGGGCTATTCAAACAGCTAATCCAAACCTGAAATGGGAAACAGCAACACAATATAATCTTGGTGTTGACTATATGCTCCTCGCTGGTTCGCTCTATGGTAGTGTCGATGCCTACATTAAGAATGTGAGCGACATGTTGATCAATCCTGCTTATCTTGGTGCTATGGGCGAAGGTGGAGCAACCTGGAGTAACGGGCCGTCATTGCGTAACTGGGGTATGGAATTTGCTTTAGGTTATCGCAAGACCTTAGCCAATGGCTTAGGCATCGACGTCAACGGAAGTCTTGACTTCTTCCGTAACCGTGTAACCAGTCTGCCTCCTTCAACAACAGGTTCTTATGCCCACACGACAAAGGAAAATCTCGTTCAATCCCATAAGCCCTACGGCTCTATCGTGGGTTACGTTGTAGATGGACTCTATCAGAACCAGAACGAAGTGAACTTGTCGGGGCAAGACAATGCACGCGTAGGTGGTTTGAAATACAGAGATTTGGATGGTGACCATAAAATCACTTCAGCTGATCAAACCTGGATCTTCAATCCTGTTCCTGCTTTCTCTTATGGTTTGAACATTGTGCTCGCCTATAAGGGCTTTGATCTCACGATGTTTTGGCAAGGTGTCTGCAACCAGGATGTTTACAATAATCAGAAGTTCCAAACCGATTTTTGGAGCATCACCGATCCAGGTTCAAACAAAGGAAGTCGTATGCTGGATGCATGGACAACGAATAACACCTCGTCAACCATTCCTGCATTGACCATCAGGAACAGTGCTGATGAAGGTCGTGCCTCATCTTATTATGTTGAGAATGGCTCTTATTTAAAGTTGCGCACATTGCAAATAGGTTATAATCTGCCTAAGTCCGTGCTTTCAAAGCTCATGATGAGCAATGCTCGCATTTATCTCTCTGGTCAAAATCTCTTGACTATCAAGAGTAGCAGTCTGACTTGTTCAGATCCTGAGAACCCAAATTGGAACTATCCTATTCCAACTTCAATCTCATTTGGTTTACAAGTTGGTTTCTAACGATTTAATTTAAATTGACAGACAAATGAAAAATATATATATTGCAATTCTATTGCTAACAGGCAGCTTCACACTTTCAGGCTGCAATGATTTCCTTGACTATAAGCCAACAGCTGTAGTTGATGAAGAGAAGGCTTTCTCTGACCCTGAGGCTATGACCAATAGTGCCTATGCGATGTTGGGCGATTGCTGGTATCAGTATCCATTTAATCTTTGGACTTATGGCGATGTCACTTCAGACGATTGCTTAAAAGGTGGGTCGGGAGTAAACGACACAGATTATCATCCATTTGAAATTTGGACGAACATGACCTCAACGATAGGTCCGTTAGATGAACTTTGGTACAGACTCTTTGCAGCTGTCTCACGCTGTAACCGTGCCTTAGCCTCACTTGAGAAGTATGGAAACAGTAAGTTAGGCGCGACCGTCACAGCACAACGCATTGCTGAAGTGAAGTTTTTGCGTGCACACTTCTATTACAAGCTGATTACGGTGTTCCGCAAAGTGCCATGGATTGACGAAGAAGTGTTCAAAAACAACACACAGGAGAAAACACCTAATGATGCACTCACTTATCAACAACTCTATGAGAAGATTATCGCTGATTTCAAAACGGCTTATGATGTCTTGCCTGAAACGCAAAGCGAAAGGGCTCGTGCCCATAAGATTGCAGCTGCATCCTATTTAGCGAAGTGCTATCTGGATCTGGCTTGGGGCGATGGTTATGAGCAAACAACGGGTGTTTCGCACATCAACCCCACTGATATGCAGAAGGTAATCGACTATACCGATGCCGTTGTCGGTTCAAATTATGGTTATCTTGAAGATTATGGCGACATCTTCCTGCCCGAACATAAGAATAGTAAAGAATCAATTTTTGCCGTACAATGTTCTGATTATAAAGACGATAACACCACTTTCGGCCGTGCAAACTGGTCGAACACACTGAATGGTTGTTGGGGAATATGGTCTTGTGGATGGGACTTCCACAAACCTTCACAGAATCTTGTAGATGCTTTCAAAACGAAGAACGGGCTTCCTGAGTTTGATGATTTCGACCAAACACAGGCTCATCCTGTAAATGGACATCCTACAACGCAAAAGTGGGACCCACGTTTGTTCCATACCGTGGGCATGCCAACCTTCCCCTATAAGTATGAAGATCAGTACACGCTCACGAAAAAGAATTCGCGCAATCCAAATGATTATGGCTATTACACCTCGTTAAAGGAAGTCCCGCAGCGCAGTAAGGGCGAAACTTACAACTCTCCTTGGCAGGCTTTTGCCATGAATGAATATGTGTTCCGTTACACAGATGTAATGCTCATGCGTGCAGAAGCACTCATCGAACTTGGGCGCTTGTCTGAAGCACGCACAATCATCAATGCCATTCGTCAGCGTGCTGCCAATTCAATCAACAAGCATATTGCCTATGCTGCCAATCAATGTGAAATTGCACTTTATCCAAGTTCCTATTTCGCCGACAAAGAAACTGCCCGCAAGTGTCTGCGTTGGGAACGTCGCTTAGAGATGGGCATGGAGCACGAACGCTTCTTTGATCTGCGTCGTTGGGGCATTGCTTCGGAAACGTTGAATCATTACTTCCAAACCGAAGTCAATGACAATTATGAAGGAACGAAGTTTGCACAATACTATAAGGATGCGCACTTCACACCCGAAAAGAACGAATTCTTCCCAGTCCCCTACAACCAGTTGTATTATATCCCAGGATTATACACACAGAACAAGGGTTACAATAAATAGGAAATAACGATATGAAGAACATCCATAAACTCGTGATGGCGGCCTTTTGTGCCGCTTCATCACTTGCTGTTCAGGCGCAAGCTCCTGGGACACTCAACATACTTGGCGACAATCATGTGATTTATCGCTTGCAATCAAAGCACAAATTCCTCATCTTACCTATCGAAGAAAAGGAGGAAAATGCCCATTTACGCGTGATCAGAGATAATCAAGTGGTGAAAGAACTCAACTGCCGTTTGGCCATTGACAACGTTGATTATAGCGTGCCTTTGGAACTCGACACACACCAAGATAGCGACGTGTTACTCGACATTACATTTCAAAGTAATCGACGTTCTACCGGAGCAGTCAAGGACTTCGTAGCTTGGAAAATGCTAAAAACAAGCGATTATTTCGACACTTCCAACCGCGAGAAATATCGTCCTGTCTATCATCACACCCCACTTTGGGGCTGGATGAACGACCCCAATGGCATGTTCTATAAGGATGGAGTGTGGCATCTCTACTTCCAACGCAATTCTTATGGCTCGTATTGGGAGAATATGACCTGGGGACACTCCACTTCCAAAGACCTTGCACATTGGACATTTGAGGGCGATGCCATCACTCCCGATGCTCTTGGAACAATCTTTAGCGGCTCTTCTGTAGTTGATAAAGAGAATACAGCAGGCTTTGGTAACCAGGCAATCGTGGCTTTTTACACCTCAGCCGGCACAAATCAGACACAGAGTTTGGCTTATAGCACTGACAATGGGAAAACCTTCACCAAATATAACAATAATCCTGTGATTACAGCTAATGTGCCTGATTTCCGTGATCCACATGTGTTTTGGAATGAAGATATCAAGGCTTGGAACCTTATTCTTGCTGCTGGACAGGAAATGAACATCTACAGTTCCAAGAATCTGAAGAACTGGGTGCTCGAAAGTAAGTTCGGACATGAATATGGTAACCATGGAGGGGTTTGGGAATGCCCTGACCTGATGAAGTTACCGGTTAGCGGAACCCATGAAACAAAATGGCTACTCATTTGCAACATCAATCCTGGTGGACCTTTTGGCGGCAGCGCTACACAGTATTTTATAGGTGATTTTGATGGCCATAAGTTCACTTGCGAGAGCAAACCGGAAGTAACGAAATGGATGGATTATGGTAAAGACCACTATGCTACCGTCAGTTTCGACAATGCACCCGATGGAAGGCACGTTGTTATGGCTTGGATGAGCAACTGGCAATATGCCAATGAAGTGCCAACGATGCAATATCGCAGCGCTAACTCTGTGCCGCGCGATCTCGGTCTCTTTACTTTTGGCGATGAAACCTACGTGAGTGTGACGCCTTCTAAAGAGCTGTTGTCACTTCGTAGTGCAAAGGTTGGGAAGCCAACTGAAGCCTGTGAAATTGTGATGGACATTCGTTCGCAGTCTAAGCCCACGGTCATCACGCTCAGTAACGATAAGAACGAGCGTGTTGTGATGACCTACAACCCTAAGAACCGCACGTTTAGCATGGACCGCACACTAAGTGGAATGACGGATTTCAGCAACATGTTTAAGACCGTAAGCATAGCCCCTACATACGGGACAATCACACAGTTGCGCCTCTTCATCGATAAATGTAGCATTGAGGCTTTCGATGCTGCAGGGAAAATGGCCATGACCAATCTCGTGTTCCCAACACAACCCTATAACAACCTTGTGGTAAAGGGAGGTGCAAAGACAACTATCTATGCTTTAAAATAAAGTGAAAAGAAAAATCGTTCTCCGTAAAAGAACGATTTTTCCTTCTGTCAATTCCAATTTAACAACAAACAGTCAATCAAAAATAAAAATCAATTCTCAATATGGAAAAAAACAACAAACTAACGATTATCCCCGTGATGCTTTGCTTCTTTGCGATGGGCTTCGTCGATCTTGTGGGCACAGCATCTAACTATGTAAAGTCTGACTTGGGGTTAAACGACGTGCAAGCTAATATATTCCCGTCCCTTGTTTTCTTTTGGTTCCTCATTTTCTCTGTGCCTACAGGGGTGCTGATGAATAAGATCGGACGCAAAAAGACAGTGTTGTTATCACTCGCTATTACTTTTATATCCCTACTTCTGCCCCTCTTCGGCGAAAGTTATGTTTTGATGTTGATTGCCTTTTCATTGCTTGGCATTGGTAATGCACTCATGCAAACCTCACTCAATCCGCTGGTTTCAACCGTAATTAAAGGTGGGAACCTTGCCAGCACCCTCACTTTCGGCCAATTCATCAAGGCCATTGCATCGTTCTTAGTGCCTTATCTCGCAGCTTGGGGCGCTACAGCAACACTGCCTAACTTTGGTTTAGGATGGCGTGTCCTTTTCCCTATCTATATGGTAGTGGGCATTATAGCAACCTTGTTGCTTCTGGGCACGCCCATTGAGGAAGAAACGGTTATCGTTGAAAATCTGCTTCCTGCCCGTAATGTGATGGATGAATACATCGCTTGCTTCAAACTCTTGGGCATTCCAATTGTCTTGTTGAGCTTCATGGGCATCATGTGCCATGTGGGTATTGATGTTGGTATAAACACTACTGCACCTAAAATTCTGCAAGAAAAACTTCATCTCCCGTTGAATGATGCCATACAGTCGACCAGCTTTTATTTTCTTTTCCGCACATTGGGCTGTCTTACGGGAAGCATCATCTTGCGTTTTTTGAAAACACACACATTCTTCATCATCAGTGTTGCAATGATGGCATTGAGTATGGTGGGGCTTTATTTCGGAACGTCAGAATGGATGCTCTATACTTCGATTGCACTGGTGGGCTATGGAAACTCTAATGTGTTCTCAATGGTTTTCGCCCAAGCACTGCAAGGCGTGCCCACCAAGAAGAATGAAGTGAGCGGACTCATGATTATGGGGCTCTTTGGTGGCACCATTTTCCCATTAATTATGGGCTTTGCAAGCGTGCGCATGGGACAATCCGGAGCCATCCTCGTCATGGCAATAGGCGTAATCTACCTGTTCACCTATATTAAAAGACTCATCCCTGTCCCGTCTTCTGAGAGCGAGAAGTAGAATGGCTGCAAAACAAAGCCTCACTCTTGATAGAGGAAATAACGCAAAAGAACAAACGGTTACAGTATAAAGAAGATATAAACAAAAATCATTCAACCAGCCTCGACGGCCCACTTGCTGCTCCATGGAGAGAAAGCGGCGGCGAGGCTCCTATTTTTAACTTATGCAAGAAAGATTTATAGTAGGTCTTGGTGAAGCATTATGGGATTGCTTACCCGACGGTTCAAAACTTGGTGGAGCCCCCGCCAACTTTGCTTATCACGTCCATCAGTTTGGTTTCGATGCCATGGCTATCAGCGCTTTAGGCAACGACATCTTAGGAGATGAAACACGGAAACAACTCTACGAGAAAGGACTCAACTATATCATGCCACTTGTTGATTACCCCACAGGGACAGTACAGGTGACACTTGATGATGAGGGGGTGCCCACTTACGACATTAAAGAAAACGTGGCCTGGGATAATATTCCCTTCAACAGCGAGATTGAAACCGTGGCAAAGAACGCTCGTGCAGTATGCTTTGGTTCGTTAGCACAGCGCAACAGTGTGTCCAGAACCACCATTCACCGCTTTCTTGAGGCCACACCAAAGGATTGTTTGAAAATTTTCGACATTAATCTGCGTCAGAATTTCTATACAAAAGAAATCATTCAAGATGCCATTGCATCCTGCGACATCCTAAAAATCAATGATGAAGAGCTCATCACGCTGGGGCGACTCTTCGGCTATTCCGGCCTGGATATCGAAAACAAATGCTGGCTCATTTTAGGAAAATACAATCTAAAGATGCTTGTTCTCACCTGTGGCGTTAATGGAAGCTATGTCTTCGCACCGGCAACAAAGTCTTTCCAAGAGACTCCATCTGTTGAAGTTGCTGATACTGTGGGTGCCGGAGACAGTTTTACGAGCACCTTCTGCTCTGCAATTCTGGCAGGAAAATCGATCAAACAGGCACATAAACTTGCTGTTGAAGTAAGTGCCTATGTTTGCACACAGAATGGAGCGATGCCTCAACTCCCCGAGAAGTTCACCAGGCAGCTGAGGGAAAAGTAAATAAAAGATAAGCAAAAACAGCATAAAACAAGGCTTAGAATGAAATTAAAATGATAATTTTGTGGCATCTAAATCAAAGGCGGAGTCATAACTCCTGATTGCATTTTCCTCCGGCAAATCCAAAATGACTTTCGATACGTCAAGCTGGTTGCCCAATAGCAATGCAAAACTTTTAAACATACAAGATGAAACGGATTTTATTTTTACTTTCATTCGCTCTGATGGGCATGCTCAACATGGCAGCACAAGGCCGTGCGCAAGGCTCTTTTGCCCCACTAAAGGGAGAAAGTCGCGTGAATTTCGATATGGTGTTTATGAATATTCACGGCATGTCGGAGGCTGATTTTAGCGCTTATGAGACCGATTGGCAAAAGGATAAGCCCGAGGTGGTGGGCATTTTCACGAATGATGCCAACCGCACATTGGGCGATGGGCTGACCATTGGGCATTTTCCCGACGCACCTTATACCCTGAAAGTGGTGGTCAACAGTGTGAGCACGAAGGGCGATTACCTCTGCGATGCGTTGCTGTTAGACGCGCAACAACACGAAATAGCACGCATCGACGCACTGAAAACGCGCGGCGGCGTGTGGGGAACGAAGCTCAACCTCATCAAACAGGGGGCCGAAAGTGCAGGGAAAGCCTGCGGAAAAGCGTTGAAGGCAGCGCTCAGAAATACTAAAAAATAGGGCGCATCACGCGCCATCTACCACAACAATAAAGGCTTATGTCCACCGAAATGGGCATAAGCCTTTGTTTTATCATCAGCTAACCGGGCAGCAAACGGCGGGCAGGAGCGACGCCATGTCACCCCGACGAAGCCGGTTGCCCGATTATTGCCTGCATAACATTTCTTACAACAATTCTCCGCTGTGTCCTTTTCTTTTCCATTTACCATAAGATGCTAAATTTCTATTCTACCATTTGCAGCAGACTACCGATTTCAGCGGCATGAGTTCGACAATAATACATCACAAAAGAGATGTAAGGAACAAATACCACGATACCCCAAAACAAACCTTTTGCAGTGGCCTTATAGTCGCCAATGCGGTAAAGAGCGTATATTACCCAAGCAATATTAAGGGTCATGGTGATGTGCGATAGCTGTGCAAAGACATTCGCGCCACTCCAAGTGAAAGTGAAAAGACCCATTGTTCCGAAATAATACATTGGTAAAAGGGCCAATGGAAGTAAGGCCGTCTTGCCTTTCAACCAAAAGAATGTCACACAAACAAGGTAGACTAAACTTGCAGGCGAGCAGGCATTGAAAGCGAGCCATTGCACAAAGCTGACTTTCAACGTGAAGAAGAAGTAGCCCGACCCTGATAAGGTGAGTAGCGATAAGGCAATGGCCAGAACGAGGCCTACGGCGTTTCTTGTTTTTGTTGTGTTCATAAAGCCATTAAATTAACAAATGGGGATATA
>ERZ772948.1962-NODE-1962-length-10974-cov-7.380163_pt1 | contig 10974 bp, 7 predicted proteins | sample MGYA00511945_ERZ772948 | MGnify/ENA primary metagenome ERZ772948 (study PRJEB29015, sample SAMEA2737927) | human oral metagenome | biome: human oral; feature: human-associated habitat; material: dental | place: China | collected 2141 ... | reverse complement strand
TTGGTACAGCAGGTATCGTATTACCACTATTGCCAACAGTTCCTTTTTATATGCTTACCTTATTTTGTTTAGCTCGTGGATCTGAACGCTTTCACAGAATGTTTTTGGAGTCCCAATTATATAAAAAGACAGTTGGTGCGTATGAACGCGATAAAGCATTGACGTTGCGGGCAAAGTTGTCCATTTTAGCTTCTGTAACTACAATCATGCTAATAGGTGCTTATTTTTCTAGGAATATTCCTATAGCCCTTATCATCATGGCAGTCGTATGGATTGCTCATGTTATAGCATTATTATTTGTAGTTCAAACAAAAAAATAGCTAGCTATATACTAGATCCCTCGTATTAGAGAATACTTTAATACGAGGGACTTTTTTCATATTAGAGGATTCCATTATATAGAGTAAATGAATATATTGCTTGTATTTTAATAAAAATCACATGAATTATTACAAAAATGAATTTGACAATTAATCTCAAAATACTTAATATATAATGTATTGTTTATAATATTTATATATATGGTGATACTATGAATCCACATGCTCATATGAAATTACAGTCAGGGGTATGCATGGCTAGACATACCGTATTTGACGGTATTGATTTACTATTCCTTGATGTACAGCGTGAAACGATTCAATTTTTCGCCAAATCTCATACAAAGACCTTTGCAATTAATCATTGTGAAGAGGGACGTATTGAATGCAAGTTTGCATCTGGAGAATACTTGTATATGGGCCCCGGAGATATGTCGTTAGGATGGCATATCAGGGCCGACTATCAACATGAAAATTACTTCCCTACAAAATCGTTCAAGGGAATTGTTCTATTAGTAGATGTAGAACGAGCACAGCATGTATTAGATACCTTGATAGCTGATACACCGATTGATTTGGTTGCCATAGCCAATCGATTTTGTGAAAATACAGACTTTGGTATGATGATGGAGGAAACCGAGTCGGTTCGCCAAATTTTTTCCAGTTTATATAATGTGCCAGATCCTATTAGATTTCATTATTTTAAGCTCAAGATTGTAGAAATATTTTTATTGTTATCTGTAATTTCTACAGACTCCTATGAAAAACGAGGAAGTTACCGAAAGCAACAGGTAGATATTGTAAAAGCGGTAAGTAAATATTTGTCTAAGAATTTTGTTAAACGCATTACTATAGATGATTTATCTCGTGACTTTGATGTCCCTGCATCAACCTTAAAGCGTTGCTTTAAGGGTGTATATGGTGTGACAATTCATCAATTCATCAAAGAGTGCCGTCTTAATGAGGCGAAACGTTTACTACAAGAAACGGATGAATCCATCTTACAAATTGCCAATGCCGTAGGTTATGAAAACGGTAGTAAATTTACAAGTACCTTTAAGGACTTTGTCGGTATGACACCGAGTGATTATCGTAGGGTATAATTACATATTGTTTAACTATATCTAACAAAAGTATCAAAATCGTATAATTTTGGTCTTTTCGGAGTAGATATACATAATACACTTTGCTAACATATTAAGCGTAAATGATTTTCAATGTCATTACTGTTGGTAAAGTGTATTTTTTATTGCTAATTGTAATGATGCATATAGTTGAATAAGATTATAAGAGGAGGAAACAGTGAATCGATGGGAACGTACAAAACGCTATTTAGTCCTATCTAGTGCGGTTGCATTATGGCTAAATGCACCTCTCGTCGTTATGGCGGATAATGCAGCCGTTACGACAAATGTAGTTCATGTACAAGGCACATGGGCAGAGGAAGAAGCAAAGTTAAATCCACAGCAAGTGCAAATCATTACCAAAAAAGAGATTGAGAAGAAGCAGGCGAAGTCCGTCGAAGATATTATATTTACCCAAACGGGTGTGTCTAGAACCGTTGATGCCATGGGACGTGTAGGTGTATCTATTCGCGGTGCAGAGGCTCGTCATACATTGATTCTTGTGGATGGTCAACCAGTATTGGGTGATTTTGATAAGTATTCTGGTGCAGCGGATGAAGTACAACGGCTAGGTGCCGAAAATGTAGAACGCATCGAGGTTATTCAAGGTGCAGCAAGTGCTAAATATGGTTCTGATGCAGTAGGTGGTGTCGTTAACATCATCACTAAGAAAGCTCTTAAGAAACCAACATTGCAAGTGAATGCCGAAGGGCTGCGCCGTAAAAGTGATGGCGATTTATTCCCGTTCCAAAACTTTTATATTCGAGCTGATTCGGGGCAGATGGGAAAATTAAAGGTTGGCTTATCTGGTAGTAAACGTGATTTAATGCCTGTCCTTGCATCGGTTAAACGCCGTGCATCAGGTATGGGCTTTGATTATGCAAAACATAACTTTAAGCCTAATGTGCTTCGCTATTATGGTGATGCCTCTGATATTGGTCTTGTGGCAACTTATGACGCGAATAAAAATAATAAATTTGAAATGCGTTTAAACCGATATACAGAAGATCTTGTACGGGATATTAAGCACTCTGATTCTGATTTAGAACCACAACAACATTTTAAACGTACTGCTAATCGTAATACGATTAATCTTTCATGGAATGCTAAAGCCGGTAAAAGCGATTGGACCGTAGAAACAAACTACTCTCGCATTAAAGAAGATGACGTAGCGCTTATCAATTATACGGGACGATCATCTTATGAAGGTTCTAATGAGTTACGATATATCGATAATATCGACCATCGTCAACTAGATATTCGGCTCAATGCGAATACGCAGCTTAATAATAAGCATCGTCTTAGTTATGGGGTCAGCTACGCTCGAGAAGAAGGTTCTGGTAGCCGTTTAAAGAGTTCCCCCAATACGAGTACCATGTACATCGACCCATGGGCTTATGATAAGAGCTTACTTGTCGATAAGCTAGATCGTCTTGTGCGTAAAAAAGGGGATAACAGCGTTAAGGTATACTCCCATATTCATGATTATAAATTCATAAAATCCAGTAGCGGTATGCCTCAATGGGATATGGATTATGAATATTACGGTGCAGAAACCGATGCTCAGAAGCCAGGGATTACATACGATGATTATGTGAATTATGGTTTATCGGAAAGCAGACTTAGTGAATGGTCAAGCACATCGCCGAATAATCAACCCGTAACGGATGAATTTAAGAAGCGATATTATGCTTTGGAAAATCGGTTGAAATCGGAAAATCCTGAAATGGCGGCACATCGTGCAAACATCGTAGGTGATTATTTTAAATATGGTGAGTCTAACGATCCAGAAATGCGTAAGAAAGCACCTAAGCTAAATGGTAAGGCTTTCTTGGAAGAGTACCGTAATCGCGATCAACGCTTGACTACTGGTCAAGGCACGATTCGTAAGATGAATGCTTATATCTCTGATACTTGGCAAGTGAATAAAAACCTTACATTTGTTCCTATTATCCGACTAGATAATAGCAGTTTGTTTGGTTCTAATTTATCCGCCTCCATGGGGATGACCTATAATGTGAAAGGCAATCCTCATCGTCGGTTTAAGGCTAATGTCGGCACTGGTTATACTGAACCTGGTATGGGCGAACTATGGTATAACTGGGAAATGTATGCATCTAATCCGGTAGGTATTGGTGTGGCAAAACTCGGTTGGTATTGGGCAGGTAATCCAAATTTAAAACCTGAAAAATCGCTCAATTTTGATATGAGCTTAGAAGGTGAAAATAAAAACACCTATGCTCGTGTTGGTATATTCCATAACCGCATCAAGAACTATATGTCGGTTTACTTTACCGGTGAATTCCAAGACTTTGCACCATATTTGAAAGGGGATGCAAAATACCAACGTGCCCCAGATATGATTTACAGCTTTAAAAACATCGGTATGGCTGAAATCACAGGCCTTCAAGCGGAAGTGCAACAAAAATTTGGTAAATATTGGTCCGGTAAATTAGGATATACCTATTTGCATGCTATTAATAAGAGCGATCCAACGATGCCTCGGCAATTATTGGATAAACCAGTGCATAAGGTAGATATTGGTGTAACCTATGACAATCCAAAAACTGGTTGGAATGGATCCATTTGGGGTGATTACTACATCAATATGCTGGATAGTAACACATTGAACAATGGTGGTAACTACTGGCCAGATATTTTATCCGGTGATGCAGGTGTGTACAAAAAGCAAGTTTACCAAAAGAAAACATTTGGCATTTGGAACCTGATGGTCCAAAAACGATTTAACAAGAATGCCATGATGTACTTTGGTATTAATAATATCTTTAATCATCGAGATGATGACCGAGCAACGCAAGAACGGGTATATCGTATCGGCGTTAATCTTAAGTTTGGTGGCGGCGATGCTAAGACTACGCCAATCGGAAAAGATGGTAATAAAGCTATTGATGCAAATGGTAGCGTAACTAATGTAGCAGTCGGTAATGAAGGAGGCGTACAAAATATATCCGAAGTTGTTAAACTAACTGACTTTATTCGTCCTGATTTTGATACGACTAAGGAACGTGGCGTCACATTTATCGGAGATTATCGTGCACGCTGGATGTCTCACGACGGCACCAATCGTCCACAATCTCCATTCCGCTCTAATTCAGCCATCGGTTCTGCAAAAACGAATATGTACGATTCTAATCGCCATAGTTTTGAACAACGCATTCGACTGGGTTTTGATGCTCGCATCAACCCATTCACAAATCTCTCCGTTATCGGTAGCATGACGGGTATGAGCGGCGTTGATACAAGTTGGACTAAATCTGAGTCGAAAGGATTTAACCATCAACGCCTTGATACGGTTGATCTTACTAGACGTATTAAAAAATGGGATATCTCCGTAGGACGCTTGAATGAACCTATGGGGGCAAGTGGGTATTGGTTTGGTCAGTCCTATGATGGGGCTCGTGCCGTATGGAATGGCAATGATACACAAGTTCGCGTTGGTGTCGGTAGCTTTAAACATAGCACTGGTATTAGTGATTCTGCGTATACTCATGTGGTACATGAAGTGATTACTAGACCGCCAACAGCAGCAGAGTTGATTGGTATTAACCGTGATGATTACCCATATGATATTAATAGTGCTACAAAAACTGGTTCTGATGGGGAAACTAAGACTTCTAGTGATGCACCATCTCCAGATAGCCCAACGGGTATCTATGAATCTACGTATAAAGATAAAGTCGATTCAATCTATTTCTATCAACAACTGAAAGCCCTTCAAGATGAATATGAAACTTTCAAAAATAATTCTGGTATCTATGATTGGAGCAATCCAAATCGAGATCAAGAAATCGCTAAGGTTAATGCAAAATTAGCGGAAGTTCAACAAAAGCAAACTGAAATTATGGGGCGCTTACAAGATATTCTTACCAAAGCATATCCTAATGAAATGGCAAATGCTACATTCTCCCTTGATATGCCATCTGGCGCAGAGGCGATGTATGAAATTCGAAATAAACAAACAGGTCAAACATTCTATAAGACCGTACCACTTTCATACAATGTAGAGTCTACATTGACACCTCAATCGTTAAAAGATGAAGCCAAGATACTCAATATTACAGCGGATAATAAAGACGTATTACTCCATCCTAAAACATATATTGATAACAATGGTGAAGCTATCACGAAAGCTGTAGACGCAGTGGCAAAATACAATGTACAAGATGGTTGGGCGAATACGAAGGGTTCCGGTGTTGGTGAGGTTCTTGTTAAACAAGCTGATGGATCCTATAAGTCTGATTATTCTCATTATGATGATAATCCAGATAATTATGAAATATCGAACTACTTGGGCATTAAATCTAAAGAATATGATTTCAATGCTGGCGGATATGCAATTCATGATATGAATGCAAAAGATGCTATTTATAAACAAAACTTCACTCTTGGCTATAACGATCGTGGTGAAGGCGATGCAACTTATGGTTGGGATATGCCTCATGGTATATTCTCGTACTTGTATAAACTTGAAAAAGTTGTGCATGATGCAGAGTCTGAAAATAAATTACCACGTGAAGCGATTGGTAAAATCATCGGTAATATTATTCAAACAGAAGGTGTAGTTCTTGAAAAAGATACAATTCCACCTATTGAAACGGCAGCGTTTGTTCAAGTGAAGAAACAAATTGGAGATCGTCTTGGCCTACAAGCATGGTACCTACGCTCCTTTAATGGTAGTAAACGTACATTCTTAAATGCCAATGGCAATGGCAATGATGAACAAAGCTTCTCCAATATAGCTAATGTATTTGGCATTGGCGCTAAATATCAAATCGGTGAAAGTGCAGTACTTACTGTAGATTATGGGCAAAATAGATCGAAATTTGGTCGCTACATGAATGGTAATACTGTATATGACCATGAACGTGGAACCGCAGACTTTACTGTAAAAGGTCACCAAATGGGCGGTACACCTCATTTCTGGATGGCTCGCCTCGACATTGGTCGTGCTGATATCGATGTTCCAAAATCTTGGAATGCATTCATCGATTATAAATATTTTGCTCATGGCTCATTCCTCGGGGGTAATGGTACAGGTGCTGTACCGGATCGTTACCTCGATGGTATCCGCAGCTTTACATTCGGCGCCGGGTATGTACCGCGCAAGGATTTACTCCTTGAAGCATTCTATACATTTGATGCGAAAGGCACAAATAAACGAGATACTTTATATGGTAATGAAAGCTTTAAGTTAGGCGATTATGCAAGAATTCAAGGAACATACAGGTTCTAATGTGCAGTCTGTAAACAGACAGAAAGGTTTATTAGTATGGAAAATCTAAATTATGTCATTCACTTGTTTCATAGTGGCGGATATGTAATGTATCCGTTATTATTCTTGTCTCTTATGGTTATTGCTATCGCCGTAGAACGCGCTTTCTACTATCGTAAATATGCAGGGAAAACCTATATAGTGACTCATGCGGTTAACGAGTATGCAAAATTACAAAAATGGGATGAAATTGAAAAGATAATTAAAGAAAACCCATCTATTGCTAGCCGTATTGCTGAAGCTGGTTTGAAAAATGGTGCTACTGAAGACGGTATGAAAACGGCATTCTCTGATCAAATGGGGGTTGATGCAGTAGGTTTTAGAAAATATATGGATTACTTAAGTGCAACCGTTACAATTTCCCCATTGTTGGGCCTACTTGGTACTGTAACAGGTATGATTGGTTCCTTTAGTATCCTCGATGCTGGTTCTGGTGCATCTGCCATTACTGGTGGTGTAGGGGAAGCCCTCATCGCAACGGCATCTGGCCTATGTGTAGCCATTATGGCCTTTATCGTGTATACCTTCTTTAGCCATCGTTTGGACTCTATTATTAACCAAATTGAAAATATGTGTGTTAACATCATTACCGCAAAACGAGAAGGGTGGAAATAACTATGAATTTACAAAGTTTTCGTATGAAATCCAAGCCTGAATTCATGATTATCCCTATGATTGATATCATATTCTTCTTATTGGTGTTCTTCATGATGAATAGCTTGCAAACAATTGCCCAAAAGGCTTTGTCTGTACAGTTGCCACAGGCTACAACTGCCTCTGCACCGGCTCAATTACCGGTGGTACTTACACTCGATGCAGAGGGGCATATTACGATTGATAATGTTCCAATGAGCATTGATGCGGCAGAAGCAATGGTGAAAGAACGAATTGCACAAAATCCGAATGCTAGTGTTATATTACAAGCGGATAAACGCTCTGCTCACGGACAAGTAGTGGCAATTATGGACATGCTTAAACAAGCTGGCGTTAAACGCTTAGCTATTGCAGCTGAACAGAAAGGATAACTATGGGACTAGGCATATCATGGAAAAAAGCAGCCATTATATCCGCCGTAGTTCATCTAATCATTCTCTTTATTGCCGTTATCTTTTTCGTAGTCGTTCCTGCTATTCAAGAACAGGAAACCTATGAAGTCGATCTCACCCAAAGTGTACTCGATGATGGCGGTAGTGGTCACGCTGGTGGTGGCGGCGGTGATAGGTCATCTCTATTCCCAAAACCATTGTCTGCAGATGAAGTGGCGGCAAGAACAAAGGCTGTAGTAGCGAATGTAGAACCATCTACAGCGACGGATATTCCTGATGCGGTAGATGTCCCAAGTAAGGGTAGTGAAAATACATCAAATGTATCTGGTGAAAGCGGCGGTGCCGGTAATGGTCCAGGCTCTGGCGGTGGCGAAGGTGGCGGCCATGGCACTGGTACAGGAACGGGCGTTGGTGATGGAGAGGGCGAAGGCGAAGGCTCTGGTTCGGGCAAAGGCTCTGGCGGTGGTCATGGTCGAGCTCATGTCGCTTTTGATGAGCAAGGCTTTTATAATGCTGTAAACAATCAAAAGGTAATTCCTCAACAATACATTCGTCAACATAGAGAAGTTCATGAAACTATTTATGTATTTGTACGTATTGATACAAATGGTAATGCAGTTGAACAATATGTTAGGTCAGGCGATGATCCATTGTTGAGAGAAGAGGCTATGGCTGCGGTAAATCGTGCATTACCATATCCAAATCAAACAGGCGACATTCAACCTGTAACTGTTCCTGTACGATTTGATCTATCCGAAGGTACAGATGACGATGATTAATTATACATAATGTAAGGAGACTAACATGGGGACTATTATTTTATATTCTTCCCTCACAGGAAATACGAAAAGCGTAGCAGAGGCGATAGCTTCTGTTATGCCTGAGGGTACACCTTGTGTACCGATAAAAGAGGCACCTACTAATCTAACGGATTACGATACGGTATTTGTAGGTTTCTGGGTAGATCGTGGCACAGCTAATAAAGAAGCGGCTAAGTTGATTGAAACCCTTACAAATAAACATGTAGTATTCTTTGCTACACTAGGTATGTATGCCGATTCTGATCATGCTCGTGAAAGTATTGAAAAGGCATCTGCCTTATTGCCTAATAAAGAATCTCTTGTAGATGGTTTTGTATGCCAAGGTAAAATCGACCCTAAGGTTATTGAGATGATGTACAAAATGTTCCCACCAGGATCTGCTCATGGCCAAAGCCCTGAACGTGATGCATTGCATAAAGCAGCAGAAACGCATCCTGATGAACAAGATTTTGCAAATGCCAAAGACTTTGCTAAATCTGTGCTTGCAAAGTTGCAAGGCTAATGAGTGAAAGGGGAAACGTATGAGTTTAGCGAGTTTTTTTGAATCGATTCCAGAAAAACAACGGAATCTGCAACTAGGATTGGCCTGTGATAATCCTATGAGTGGCGCCTTTCCTCATAAGCGCGTTGTTCACGCCGGCCTTAATGGTACTTTAATTTCACCGAAGGAATCGCAATCTGTATGGGACACTGTAATGAGTGGTACTCCTAAGAAGGGGCAAATGCAGTGTGCTTATATACATATTCCATTTTGTAAGACAAAATGTACGTATTGTGGATTCTTCCAAAATGGTACAAGTCAAAGTATTGAAGATAAATATATTGATGGCCTCGTTGGGGAACTTAAGCTGGCTAGTGAAAGTCCACGCTTAAAGGATGGGCTTATCCACGCTGTATTTATTGGTGGTGGTACACCGACTTCCCTATCTCCAGCAAATTCAGAGCGTTTATTAAAAGCGATTAAGGAATACTTACCACTCTCTAATGACTATGAATTAACCTTAGAAGGCCGTATCCATGATTTAATTCCTGAAAACCTTGAAGTATGGATGAATAATGGAGTTAACCGTATGTCTATTGGTATCCAGTCGTTTAATACTAAGGTACGCCAAATGGTAGGACGTTTGGATACAAAAGAAACGGTACTCGAACGTTTAGCGGCTTTAAAGTCATATGGGCAATGTTCTGTTGTTATTGACTTGATCTATGGTTTACCTGGTCAAACGATGGAAGTGTGGGAACAGGATTTAGCTGACCTAGTAAAATCTGATGTAGATGGGGCTGACTTATATCAATTAAATGTATTCGATGGGAGTGATCTAAACCGTGATATTGCGAGCGGTAAGGTACCACCAGCAGCCACAACGGCTATGCAAGGGGATATGTTTGAATTTGGACGTACCTATTTAGAGGCTCGTGCTTATCGTAGATTAAGTGCTGCACACTGGAGTGCCAATAACCGTGAACGTAGTTTATATAATATTTTAGCTAAAGCGGGCGTACCGATGTTCCCATTTGGCAGTGGCGCTGGCGGTAATGTTGATGGCTATGGTATGATGCTGCATCGTGCACTTAAACCATATGAAGATATGGTAAGCCGTGGCGAAAAACCATTTATGGCACTTATGAAACAAAGTGATTTGCAGCCATTTGTAAACCAAGTAGTAAGCCAATTGGAACAAGGCTATTTGAATATCAATACATTAGTGGCTATGGATTCTCGTTTAGATGAATTGAATTGGTTATATAAACTATGGGAAGAACGAGGCCTAGTTTCGTATAATGGCTTATTGTATAAATTGACATCAGCTGGTGAATTCTGGACTGTTAATATTACGCAAAGTACATTGGAGGCTATGGAATATATTATAACGGGCAAAAACTCCTTTGCCTTAGAATCCGTAGCGGCCCAAGATACGAAGACTACATCTAAAGAAAATCCTAATCAAGAGATACGTGGTATTGGCCAAGGTAAGGCTAATATTTCTGTACCAACAGATGAAGACAGTGAAGCACAACGTAAAGAGGCTCTTATTGCGAAAGCGAAAGCGGAAATTGCTAAGAGTGGTGCCTCTGGTGAATCAGCTAACCGCATGGTACAAGCCATGTACAATTTAAGTGCTGATGAAATTGAATACATGATGGAACGTATGATGTCCTAATTATCACTAACAACCTCTCATATAAATAACTACAAACATTGACAGGTACGTTTTATCTTAGTATTAAAACCCTAGATTACAATCTATTCTTTAAACTGGACGATTTAGTTTAACGAGAATATATCGTGGTCTAGGGTTTACTTTTTATGTGTCGGAATGTATTCTGTACATATAGTTATACAAGGTATTAGGAGGTTAGTATGAATGC
>ERZ772948.1959-NODE-1959-length-10984-cov-2.823955_pt1 | contig 10984 bp, 8 predicted proteins | sample MGYA00511945_ERZ772948 | MGnify/ENA primary metagenome ERZ772948 (study PRJEB29015, sample SAMEA2737927) | human oral metagenome | biome: human oral; feature: human-associated habitat; material: dental | place: China | collected 2141 ... | reverse complement strand
GGCCGCGCTTGGACGCAGGGCAGCACATGAATGCGGCCGTGCCGCAAAGGCGTGCGCTCAGTTGTGCCGCAAAGGCCTGTGCGCATGTTTACGGTGCAGCCGTCCATCAGACATCAACCGAATTCAACGTCGAATTGAGGTAGAGGCATGAATCCCCTCGTCATCGCAATCGATTCGTCCACCACCGCCACGAAGGCGATCGTCGTGGACACAGAAGGAAAGGTCCTGGCCCTTGGAAGGCAGGACATCGACCTGCTTTCGCCGCAGCAGGGCTTCGGCGAGCACGACCCGCGCCAGTGGTGGACTTCCACGCGTGACGCCGTCGCCCAGGCCCTGGCCCAGCTCACCCCGGCCGAAAAGGAGCGCATCGCGGCTTTCGGCATCACGCATCAGCGCGAGTCCTTCGCGCCCTTCGCCGCGGATGGAACCCCGCTGCGAAACGGGATTCTGTGGCTCGACATCCGCGCCGCCGACCAGGTTCAGCGCTACGGCACGCCCGAGATACACGCGCTTTCGGGCCGCCCGGCCGACGTCACGCCCGGCCTGTACAAGATGGCCTGGCTCAAGGAGCACGAGCCGGAGTCGCTGCGCGCCGCCGACAAGGTGACCACCGTCTCCGCCTACATCGCCTTCTGCCTGACCGGCTCCTGGGTGGACTCGGCCGCCTGCGCCGACTCGCTCAGCCTGTCGAACATCAGGACGCTCGACTACGACGACTCCCTGCTGGAGATCGCGGGCGTGCGCCGCGATCAGATGGCCGAGCTCGTCAAGCCCGGGCAGGTCCTCGGCACGCTTAAGCGGGCTGTCGCCGACGAGTGGGGGATCGCCGAGATCCCGATCATCGCCGGCTGCGGCGACGGCCAGGCGGCCGGCGTCGGCGCCGCCGCGGTCAGCCCTGACGTCGCCTACCTGAACATGGGCACCGCCGTGGTGGCGGGCGTCCCCTCCGCCGAATACCGCTACGAGAAGCTCTTCCGCACCGAAGCCGCAGGCGTGCCGGACACCTACATCCTCGAACTCGTCCAGAACTCGGGCGCTTACTTGGCCGGGTGGTACCGTCGCGCCTTCGGCAGGCCCGAGCTGGCGGGCGCGCCCGACCCGGAGCTCGAGGAGCTCGCGGCGGCCCGCACGCCCGGCAGCGGAGGGCTCGTGACGATGCCCTACTGGGGCGCGGTCCAGTCCCCGCACTGGGATCCGGTCGCCCGCGGCGCGATCGTCGGCTGGCGCGGAACCCACGGGAAGGGCTCGATGTACCGCTCGCTCCTGGAGGCGATCTGCATCGAGATGTCGCGCTCGCTGCACGCCATGGAGGAGGCGACCGGGGTCAAGCTGACCGCGGTGCGCGGCATGGGCGGCGGGTTGCGCTCGCCGCTGTGGCGCCAGATCATGACCGACGCCATCGGCCTGCCGATCACCGGGTGCAAGGAGGAGGAGATCTCCGCGCTGGGCGCCGCGATCATCGCGATGGCCTCCACCGGCGTGTTCGGCGATAACGACGTCGCCACGGCCGCCGAGAGGATGGCCCAGTTCACCGACGTCACCGAGCCGAACATGGACGATCACGCGATCTACGCCGAGCTCTCGGCCATCCAGGGCCGCCTGTATGCGAATTTGAAGGAGACCGACGCGCAACTCCACGAGTTCGCCCGCAGGCACCCCGACGCCGAGCTGACCGGCGGTGAGGAGTGACCGTCCACGAGGAATGAAGGGCAGCGGGCGAACTCAGCGGACGCCTTCGGCCGCGACGTTCTGCCCGCGCCCATCACAAGCGCTCGGCGCCGGGAATATCTCGGCAATGGGGCCGGAATTCTGTGCATTCCGGCGTCGAGTACATCGCCTGTCGGATGCCCGGTCACAGGGCATCCGACAGGGACCTCGGTATCCGGTGTGGATCCCGTCAACGGCCGCCGCCCGTCGACCCACGCAGGTATCCGTTTATCGCAATCGCAGATCACGCATAACTTCATCTATTCACTATCAGTGAATTCACGCACCCATCCATCGATTCAAAGACGAAACAAAGGACTGAATATGTCACATATGTCTTCTGATGACCCCCTGGTTATAGCTATCGATTCGTCGACGACCTCGACCAAGGCGATCGTCGTCGACACGCAAGGAAACGTCATCTCTCTGGGCAGGCGGGAGATCGCCCTGCTCTCACCGGAGCAGGGGTTCGGCGAGCACGACCCGCGCCAGTGGTGGACCTCCACCCACGAGGCCGTGGGGGAGGCCGTGGGCAAGCTGACCCCGGCGGAGAAGGAGCGCGTCGCCGCGCTCGGCATCACGCACCAGCGCGAGTCCTTCGCGCCGTTCACCGCCGACGGCACGCCGCTGCGCAACGGCATCCTGTGGCTCGACATCCGCGCCGCCGACCAAATCCTCAGGTACGGCACGCCCGAGATCCACCAGCTCTCCGGCAAGCCCGCCGACGTCACCCCGGCCATCTACAAGATGGCGTGGGTCAAGGAGCACCAGCCCGACCTGTGGGCGAGCGCCGAGAAGGTCACCACAGTCTCGGCCTACATCGCCTTCTGTCTGACCGGCTCGTGGGTCGATTCGACCGCCTGCGCCGATTCCCTGGGCCTCTTCGACATCGCCAAGCTCGACTACGACGAGGGCCTGCTTCAGATCGCGGGCGTGCGCCGCGATCAGATGGCCGGCCTCGTCAAGCCCGGGCAGACCCTCGGCGCGCTCAAGCCCGAGCTCGCCAAGGAATGGGGGGTCGCCGAGATCCCGATCATCGCCGGTTGCGGCGACGGCCAGGCGGCCGGCGTCGGCGCCGCGGCGGTCACCCCTGACGTCGCCTACCTGAACATGGGCACCGCCGTGAACGCCGGCGTCACGTCCCCCGAGTACCAGTTCGGTCAGGTTTACCGCACCCTCGCGGGCGGCATCCCGGACACGTACATCCTGGAGGTCCTGCAATCCTCGGGCAACTACCTGGCCACGTGGTTCCGGCGGGCCCTCGGCAGGCCCGAGTTGGCGGGCGCGCCCGACCCGGAGCTGGAAGCGCTGGCCGCGGCGCGCACGCCCGGCAGCGGAGGGCTCGTCACGCTCCCGTACTGGAACGCCGTCCAGTCGCCCTACTGGGAGCCGGTCGCCCGCGGCGCGATCGTCGGCTGGCGCGGAACCCACGGGAAGGGCTCGATGTACCGCTCGCTCCTGGAGGCGATCTGCATCGAGATGTCGCGCTCGCTGCACGCCATGGAGGAGGCGACCGGGGTCAAGCTGACCGCGGTGCGCGGCATGGGCGGCGGGTTGCGCTCGCCGCTGTGGCGCCAGATCATGACCGACGCCATCGGCCTGCCGATCACCGGGTGCAAGGAGGAGGAGATCTCCGCGCTGGGCGCCGCGATCGTCGCGATGGCCTCCACCGGCGTGTTCGGCGACACGTCGATTGCGACGGCGGCCGAGAGGATGGCGCAGTTCACCGACGTGACCGAGCCGAATATGGACGAGCACAAGGTCTACGCCGAACTCGGGGAAATCCAGGGCCGTCTGTACTCGAACCTCAAGGAGACGAACGATCTGCTCCACGAGTTCGCCAAGCGTCACCCCGACGCCGAGCTCTCGGGAGCCGAGGAATAGGAGGAGACATGCCGAAAGTCGCGATACTCGGCGCCGGGGCAATGGGCTCCGGCCTGGCCAACGCCCTCGTCCAAGCCGGTTGGGACGTCAACCTGTGGGGCACGTGGCTGGACGACCATCTCATCGACGCGATCGAGGAGGGCCGCCCGCATCCGCGCATCAACGTGGTCATCTCCGGCAAGGTCCATCCGTTCCGGTCCGCCGGCTTGGAAGATGCGCTCGACGGCGTCGACGTCGTCGTCGTCTCCGTCGCCTCCCAGGGCGTGCCGAAGGTGACCGAGATGGCCCTGCCCGGCATCGCCAAGGCGAAGGCGCTGTGGCTGACGTCGAAGGGGTTCATGCCGGTCGACGGCAAGATCCTCCTTCTGCCGGAAGGAATCCGTTCGATCGCGAAGGCCGCCGACGTCGAACTTCCGCCGATCGTCGCCATCGCTGGGCCGGTCAAGGCCAACGAGTGCGCGGCCGGCGAGCCTACGGCCACGATCTTCGGATGCAAGAGCCGCGACGTCGCCGTGGAGTTCGCGCGCGCCGCCCGCTCGGAGCATTACTGCATCGAGGCCACGGACGACGAAGTGGGCGTGGAGATCTGCGCGCCGATGAAGAACGTGTACGCGATCATGCTGGGCATCGCCGACGGGCTGGAGGAGAAGACGGGCAAGCCCCATCACAACCTCAAGGCTGCGACGTTCAACGAGGCGGTGCGCGAGATGTCGATCCTTTCGACGGCGCTGGGCGCCGATCCGGCCACGGCCTACGGCCTGCCGGGCGTCGGAGACCTCGAGGTGACCGGACTATCCGGGCGCAACAAGGTCTACGGCGTGCGCATCGGCCGCGGAGAGGGCGCCAAGGCGGCCTTGGCGACGATGGCCGACCTCGAGCAGACCGTCGAAGGGGTTCCCGCACTTCCGCTGGCTATTCAGCTGGTGGAGCAGTCTGCGCCTCAGATCAAAGAGAAGCTGCCACTTCTGTACGCTGCACGCCGGGTCGTCGAGGCCGACGACCCGGATTATGCGGACATCGTGGCGCAGGCTGTGCTTCCCCCTCGCCCCTGAGCGAGAGCCGAGGGGCGTCGGCGGCGCTGGGTTTCCGCGATGCCGGCTTTCAATGCTGGGCTTTGGCAGCGCGGCGTCCCAGCGCCGGCCCGCCCTCGCGCGGTGAGGGATGGGCGTTAAGGGCCTCGGGCGGGCTTCCGCCTGAGACCGGCGGACGACGCAGTCGACTTCGTCGATCTCGGGGACGCTTTCCGCTTGAAATGGCTGGAAGCGGCTTCGTGAAGAAGGCCTTGGGATATCGCGACGGGATTTCGCCTGGATGTTGGGAAGCCTATTTCGACCTGACTCAATCGAATACGGGTCCCTTCAAGGGAAGCAAGACGGGGTGTCCGGCCTGACGGCCGGGCATCCCGTCGTATGCGTGGCGTTTCCAGCCCCTTTGGTTCTGTCTCGTATCTCACCCGGCGTCTCGTCGTCGTGTAGGCGGGCATTTCGGCAGCATGACTTGCTGCAGCCGGGCGTCGGCCAGGCGCTCCGTCGTGTAGTTGTACATTCTTTCGCCTGCTTAAAGTCGTAAATTATTGTAAAGTATTTATCGTTACATATAAGCATTAAAGTGAATATAATTCACTCTACTGTCGTAGTGTATTTCTGTGTTTAGATTTCGCACCCGGTGAAACCTAGATTGGTGCCGAAGGGCGAATCTTGTGCCCGGTGACACTCAGGTAACGCCGATATTTCACCGGTTTTCGACCCGATGAGATGTCAGTTCACCGAAGTTTCACCGGAGTTTTGAGTATCGCTAGGCCGGTTGTGAGTGTCATCAGGCTGGCTTTGGGTATCGCCGGGCTAACCGTCCACCGCCCGCTCGCTGTCTGGCCCGCCGACGCACCGCTTGCGCCCATGCCATGCGTCTGCCGGTATCGTATATGTGCGCGCGGTTGACGGACGCCGCACCGGCTGGCATAACATTGGCCGACGGCTGCCATTCGTCTTCCCCGCGGCGAACGTCGCTAGACCACAGGCAATCGCCCGGGTCGCAGACCAATCGTCGCTAGATCGAAAGAACTGGGCAGTCTGTGGCGCAGGGCGACCGCCTTCCGGTGCACCGGAAGGGGCGGCGTCGTGAGGCGCTGAAAGAAACGCCGCGATGCGCTGAAAGAAACGAGGAATCGTCGTGAACACCAGCCAACTCAGGCCATTCGCCGGGATCGAACCGACGCCCGCCGCAGTCCGATCCCCAGCCGGCCCGTCTGCCGAGATCGGACCGATGCCAGCTGCAACCGAACCGGATGCCCCGGCCGGAACTACCACCCCGGCTGAATCCACTATCGCCGTCAGGCCGATGCGGGACGTTGCCGCCGCCCTGGGAGTCCCGGACGAGCACGTCCTCGTCTACGGCCACGGCAAGGCGAAGATCGATCTCGACTATCTGCGAGGCCTGCCCGAGCGGGATTCCCGGATCGTCTTGGTCACCGCTGTCTCCCCGACGCCCGCAGGCGAGGGGAAGACGACCACGTCGATCGGCCTGGCCGACGGCCTCTCGCGGATAGGCAGGCGCCCGGTGCTCGCCCTCCGCGAGCCGTCCATGGGGCCGGTCTTCGGCATCAAGGGCGGAGCCGTCGGCGGGGGAAAGGCCCAGGTGACTCCCGGCGACGAGATCAACCTCCACTTCACCGGCGATTTCGCCGCCATCGCCGAGGCGAACAACCTGCTGGCCGCGATGGTCGACAACGCGCTGCACTTCGGCACGCACGACATCGATCCGCGCAGCGTGGCGATCCGCCGGTCCATCGACATCAACGATCGCGCACTGCGCAGCATCGTCGCCGGCCTGGGGGGCCGGACCGGAGGAGTCACGCGGGAGACGGGTTTCGACATCACGGCGGCGTCCCAGGTGATGGCCACCTTCTGCATGGCTGACTCCCTCGCGGATCTGGGCGAGCGGCTCGGGCGGATCGTCGTCGGCACGTCGTCTGCCGGAGAGCCCGTCACCGCGGCGGATCTCGGCGCCGTCGGAGCCATGACGGCTGTGCTCCGCGACGCCCTCGCCCCGAACCTCGTCCAGACCCTGGAGGGCACCCCCGCGTTCGTCCACGGAGGGCCCTTCGCCAACATCGCCCACGGCACGAACTCCGTCATCGCCACGCGTGCGGCGGCGAAGCTCGGCGACATCGTCGTGACGGAAGCGGGTTTCGGCGCGGATCTCGGAGCGGAGAAGTACATCGACATCGTGGCCCGCCAGAGCGGCCTCGCCCCCGACCTGACGGTGGTCGTCGCGACGGTGCGGGCATTGAAATACCACGGCGGCGTCGCCCTGGCGGACCTGGAGGCGGAGGACGCCGGTGCCGTGCGCGCCGGGAGCGCCAACCTCGTCCGGCACTGCGAGAACCTCGCCGGAGTCTTCGGGCAGAACGTCGTCGTGGCCGTCAACCGGTTCGCGGCCGACACCTCCGCCGAGATCGCCGCCATCGAGGAGGCGGTGGCGCCACTGGGCGTCCCGGCCGTCCTGACGGACCATTTCGCGCGCGGCGGCGAAGGAGCATTGGAATTGGCCCGGACGGTCGCCGAAGAGTTGGCGGCGCCGCAGGCCTCCGCGCCGCAAACCTCCGCGGTGCCGCAGGCTTCTTCTCGGACGCGCTACTGCTATCCGAGCGCTCTTCCCTTGGCCGAGAAGGCCCGGGCCATCGTCACCCGCGTCTACCGCGGCGCCGACGTGAGATTCGAGCCGGCGGCGGCCCGCGAACTCGCCCGGCTGGAGGAGGCGGGATGGGGGAGCCTGCCCGTGTGCATGGCCAAGACCCAGTACTCCTTCTCCACCGACGCGAAGGCGCTCGGCGCGCCCGAAGGCTTCACCGTGCCGATCCGCGAGGTGAGGCTGTCGGCCGGAGCGGGATTCGTCGTGCTCATCTCGGGATCGATCATGACGATGCCCGGCCTGCCCAAGCGCCCTTCGGCCTGCGATATCGAGGTCGTCGACGGGACCATCCGCGGCATGCATTGATGGCGACTCCGCCCACGCGCGTGGGCGTGGTGGAGCGGCATCGGGCTCGCGCCACTCCGCTCATCCATGCGGACCGTGGCGGCTCCGTGCCCATCGTAGGCATATGCGAGTCGCTCGTCTGCGCGATCATGAGCCTTTCCGCCGGGCCGCAGCCCCGATAATTCAGGCTGCAATCTAAATTATGCCAGATTCAGTTTTGAAGCTGAATGCTTGGATTGCATAGGCGAGCGCTTGGGTTGTGCGGAGGGGTGCTTGGAAACCGGATGTTTGGAAACTGTGGCCGGGCGCCACGCCTGGACACTGCGGCCGAACGCTTGGAGATGCGCGGCCGGACGCTCGGAAACTGAATGCCCGGAACCTGGGAGCCTAGAAGTGCGCGCTTGGAAACTCGGAAACCGGGCGTAAGGCGTTTAGAAAACGGTGGTGCTAGAGCGCCGCATGAAGGCGCCGTGCCCATTCGCCGTGTTCCAGCACGTCAGGCCCGGACTCTCGGACGCGCAGACGTATGAACCGTAGTGCACGACGCTGCCGTAGGGGACGGTCTGGACGGTGTGGCTTCCGACTTCCCAGCTGCCGGGTTGACTGTGCGAGACGATCCGCGGAATGGCGTTGGCAGCGCTGAGATCGATCCACCAGGCCGGGCCCGCCTCGTCTTTTCCGTAGGGGACGTCGCTCATGTACGAACTGACGCCGCATCCCGCATAGGCGGTCGCGGAGAATTCGCAGCCGATGTTCCCGGTGGGCGTTCTGATGAGGGCGGTGCCGTCCGATCCCACCGCTGTGATCTTGGTGGCGCCGTCCGGGATCGGTCCGCCGGCGTTCGAGTAGGCGCCTTCGGCGATCGCCTTCCGCAGAGCGGCGGGTTTCGTGGGATCGGGCGTGGCCGGTGAGGAGGATGTCGAAGTGCGCGACGCTCCGGGGCCGCCAGTCCGGTGCTGATAGAGCCGGATGCTGTCCTCTGAAACGGCGCGCTTGCGCCTAGGCTCAGACTGCATGCGCCTAGTGCGAATATGAGAACCGCGCAGCCGAGTGAGAGCATTCCCGGCCTGCGTCCCGAAAACGGGCGAGTGGGCATTGCGTCCTTTCGTGGACTGGTGTGTTTTCGGCTTCTTCCGGCAGAATACACCATTGCTGTCCATAGGGCGACGCCGGCGCCGGTGGGTTCGCGCAAAGGGGAGGAGCATCGGTTTCCTCGCCGCGTCTCCTCCCATCTCGCCGTGGGGACCCGGGGCGACATTTTGAGGACATGAAATGGCATTTCCTGCGGATGGCACGAGGCGAGGCGCTGCGACGCGGGGAGACGGGGATGCCGCCTCCCCGTTCGCCGCGTGTTTCCGCCGTTGAAGGGCAGGCGAGGGGATAGGCTCGCCGGTGAGCCGGCTGGAAAATGAGGCGGCAGTTCATGAGAGGGGCGTTTCGTGTTCGTTCTGACGATCGACCAGCGCCATTCGCGGACGGAGACGGACAGGGTTCCCGTGCTTCTTGACATTCTCCGCGAAGTGTGCGCAACCTCTCCTCCGCTTGCGGGATTCGAGCGCACGGTCGGCGACGAGATCCAGGGTCTCTTCGGCGACGCGGCGGGAGCCGTCGCGGCCGTGCGGGCCGTCGTCCGGGAGGGAGGGTGGCATCTGGGCATCGGCATCGGCCCGATCGAAGGCGTTCCCGCAACGGTCCGGGAGGGGAGGGGCTCGGCCTTCGTCTCCGCCCGCGAGGCGGTGGACGCGGCTAAATCCTCGGGGGACGTCGCCGTCCGGGCCGGAGGCGACGCCGCCGTCTCACCGTTGATGGTCTCCACGATCGAAGTGATGTGCCGATTCCTGGCCGCGACGATCGCCGGCCGCACGGAGGCTCAGATCCAGGCGGTCCGGGCCCTCGACTCCGGCCTGACGGGTCGGCAGGCCGCTCGCGAGCTGGGTGTCAGCGCTTCGGCCGTCTCCCAGCGGCGGACGGCTGCTGGATACGACCTCGAAATGCGCGGGTGGGAAGTGCTCGAAGAGCTCATGTCCGCAGTCCAAGGCGGCAGCGGCGCGACCCGACTGAATGGGAACGGTGCGACTCCGCTGAGTGGGACTGATGCGGCTCTCGGGGCCGACGCGACTCCCGGCGGACGCGCCTATGCTCACGGCTCGGATGCCGTGGTCCGGGATGAGCGCGCACCGGCCCGAGGCAGGCGCGGCGTCAACGCCGACGGCGAGGAGAGGTAGGCCGTGGCCGTCGTCCTGCTCGCCCTATTAGCCTCGGCCGCCGTCGGCTGGGCAGTCGTCGACGTCGTCCTCCGCCTGGCGCGCGTGAAGGGAGGCCCGAAAGCATCCCGTCCCAACGTGGGCGGGCACCAGGCCACCGTGCTGGAGGAGGAGTCGGGCCCCTATGTGCTTCGCGGGGGCACGTGGATCGGCGTGTTGGAGCGGATCGCCATCACCGGGGCCGTGCTCGCCGGGCAGCCCGAGCTGGTGGCGGCCGTCGTCGCCGTCAAAGGCCTGGGGCGCTGGGCCGAGCTCCAGACCGACCCGGCCCTCACCGAGCGCTTCATCATCGGGACCCTCGCCTCCTATATCGTCGCAGCCGGGTGCGGATACGCGGGGCTCTGGGCGCTCGGCGATTTCTAGGACTAAGAACCGGCGATTTCGAGGTTTCGCCAGTATGCCGCAAGGGTCTTTCGTCATAGGGCGCCGGGTGAGATGTTAGCCTGGTGCGTGGCCCGCAACCGCGGTTTTCACAACGCTCCGATGGAGGACATTCAATGACGAAATACGTCTACTCATTCACTGAAGGCAATCGCGACATGAAGGATCTGCTCGGTGGAAAGGGCGCGAATCTCGCCGAGATGACCACGCTCGGCCTGCCGGTTCCCCCCGGCTTCACCATCACCACCGAGGCCTGCCGCGCCTACCTCGCCGCCGGCGAAGCGCCCGAAACCCTCGACGTCGAGGTCACTGCGCATCTGCGCGAGGTCGAGCAGGCGATGGGCAGGCGACTCGGCGACCCCTCCGACCCCCTGCTCGTCTCCGTGCGCTCCGGCGCGAAGTTCTCCATGCCCGGCATGATGGAGACCGTCTTGAACATCGGGCTCAACGACGAGTCCGTCGAAGGCCTGGCGGCCCAGTCCGGCAACGATCGCTTCGCCTGGGATTCCTACCGCCGCCTCATCCAGATGTTCGGCAAGACGGTCCAGGACATCGACGGCGACAGGTTCGCCGACATCCTCCACAAGCTCCAGGCGGACAAGGGCTACAAGGGCGACCTCGACATGACCACCGCGGACCTCAAGCACCTGGTCGAGGAGTTCAAGAAGGTCGTCGAGGAGGAGACGGGCGAGGCCTTCCCGCAGGACCCGCGCAGGCAGATGGACCTCGCCATCGAGGCCGTCTTCCGCTCGTGGAACACCGAGCGCGCCAGG
>ERZ772948.1958-NODE-1958-length-10988-cov-5.759627_pt1 | contig 10988 bp, 9 predicted proteins | sample MGYA00511945_ERZ772948 | MGnify/ENA primary metagenome ERZ772948 (study PRJEB29015, sample SAMEA2737927) | human oral metagenome | biome: human oral; feature: human-associated habitat; material: dental | place: China | collected 2141 ... | reverse complement strand
TCCCGCAGCCGAGAAACAGACCCAACCCCAAGTCACCACGGTTTCAACACGACCCGCTCGCAGAGCGAGCAAGCCGGCTCAACCAACTTCCCCCCTCTATGAAGCTGGTTGAGCCAGCACGTGAGCGAAGCGAACGGCTGAGTCGAAACCATCCCGCAGCCGAAAAGCAGACCCAACCCCAAGTCACCACGGTTTCAACACGACCCCAGCATCAAGAAGATCCCCGGCCCCAAGAACTTCCCACCCAACTCAATGCCCTGGGAAGTTGTGGGAAGCCGACTGCGACCCCGGCCACCAACCGTTCCGCAGCCGGGCATGAGTTCTGTGACAGTTCCCAGTGTCCTGATCCGTTAATTCGTTTCGGGTGTCGAGTGATCGACTTGTGGATGTCTTCAACGGTTTTAAGCGCAGCTGAGACTGCATTCACACCGGGTTTCAATCCTCGATCGGGTGCCGCGTCCCGAATGAAATCTGACGGGAATGGAAACAAACCAAGACAGCGGCCCAATCCATAATCCAAGGTTTTTCGTCGCTGTCCACAAAACCTGTAGCAGTCCGGTTTCCATCAGGACAGCCAGGCGGCCAGTGTCACCAGCAATGTCAATGGCACCGTCACCAAGCCCAGGCCCAGCCCGTAGGCCCTGGGTGACCTCTGCACCACCGCCACGAACTCCCGCAACATGGCACTGGGCCAGTAGTACCACGCGGTACGCGCCCCCAACACCTGAATGCCCGTGCCCAGGTCGTGGGCCAACAATGCGGCACGCATCGCATGATAGTTGCTGGTGACCGCAACTCCGGTTGCCTGTGGCCCCAGCCGCGGCTCGGCCCGAACCAGTTCCGTCGACATCTGGAAATTCTCCCGGGTGGTCGTGGAGTGGTCCTCCAACACCAAAGCGGCTTCCGGAACACCCTGCTCCAACGCATAATCAGCCATCGCCCGGGCTTCACTGACGGGTTCATCAGGACCCTGCCCGCCACTCATCACCAACAACGGACGCCGTCCAGCCTTGATCTCACCCCGCCACACCCCAAGAGCCCGGTCAATACGCCCGGCCAGCAGCGGGGTGACCTTCCCGGAAGGAACCCCGGCACCCAGCACCATGATGAAATCCGGGTGGATTCTCCGGACGATACGCTGATAGAACCAGGAGTACCCGACGAAACAGAAGAACATCAACGCCACCCAACCGGTGGTGAGCATGATGAACGTCGGAACGGGAAAGGCTCGTTTTTCCTCGGTGAGAATCACGGCGATACAAACAACCATTGCCGCAACCAGCCCGATACCGGCGAGCAGGGACAACGAGTGGGCCAGGGAGAAACGTTCCCTGCGGAGCATGACCAAACCATTGAGGATGAGGAAACCCGCCAAACCAATGGCCAGCAGGGGCGACATGAGCACAAGGAAACCCAACCCCAACAGTGGGGCCGAGAAACCGAGGATCGCCAGTACCTGGATGCCGAGCAGCAAGGTGACGGCGATCCACCCGGCATTGGCCAGTCGCCGTGGTTCCTGGCGGATACGCCGCCATGTCACCCACCCCATGATGAGTAAGGTCACCAGCAGTATCAGTCCGATCAGGGTGCTCGAATTCACACCGGCACGATAGCCGCATCTTCAGGATGAACATGCCGCCGGAGTCGTGGTTCCGGGGACGTTCGGGGTGGGCTCAGGGACGCCGGTCAGCCCGTGGTCGCAAGACTCTCTCCGGTGCAACAACCCCGGGTCCGCTGCCCGGAGCCACCTGTTCACCTGGCTCCGCCACCAACAGTCGATCCCCCACAAAGGCCTGACCAAGTGGCTCGGAGGCGACTACGGAGGCCTCCCGTAGAGAGCGAGGGCTGAGCTATCCCTCCGCTGGCCGAGCTGGCCTGCGATGCGGAGCGAGCGGTCCGCATCGACCAGCGGATGGGAAGGGCAGGGGGCACATAGAGCCCTGTACTAACCGCGGGACTGATACAAATCTGCGCATCTTTGCCTCCACAGCGGCTTTTTGCTGGTTCTCTCAAGGGCGGATTCCCTATGCTGAACACCATGTTGATCCTCTGCACTGCTCTGCTGCGTCTGCGCAGCCGCTGACCGCGGGAGCGCCCCGTCGCTGCTCCCGCCCCGGCCCCCCATGCCGGGCGGCGTTCTTCAGCGTGCCCGGCTCCACGACCATCACGGAGCAAGCAGTGCCCACTTTTCATCACGGCCATCATGAACACGGTCAGAATTTCCTCACCGACCCAGCCGTCATCGCCACCCTCGTTGAACTCGTCGCAGCAACCCGCGGACCCATCATTGAGATCGGAGCGGGCGACGGCGCACTCACCGTACCGCTGGCGCGCCTCGGCCGCCCTGTGACAGCCATCGAGATCGACGCCCGCCTGGAGCAGAGGCTGCGCTGTCGCCTTCCCTCACACGTGAAGGTGGTGACAGGTGATTTCCTCACCCATCGGCTGCCGAGTACTCCCCACGTGGTGGTGGGGAATCTGCCCTTTCACCAGACCACCGCGATACTGAGACACCTCTTGCACTCCTTCGCCTGGAGCGACGCCGTCCTGCTGACCCAGTGGGAGGTTGCCCGCCGCAGGGCTGGTGTTGGTGGGGCCACCATGATGACCGCGCAATGGGCACCGTGGTTCACGTTCACCCTGCATGGTCGCGTCCCGGCACGGGCTTTCACTCCACGCCCTGGTGTGGATGGCGGGATTCTCACCATCCGCCGTCGCGAGCACCCGTTGCTACCGGTGACTGAGCAGTGTCGATTCCACGCCCTGGTCCACCGCATCTACACCGGGCCGGGAAACGGACTGGCCCAGATCCTTGCTCGCGCCACTTCCTTCCCTTCACCGCAGGCGGCCCGGGCCTGGCTCGGAAGACACGGCATCGATGCCTCAGCCCTGCCCCGAATGATGCATCCGAAGGCCTGGGTGGACCTGTTCAAGACGACGGGATCGTCGCCGCCTGCCCCGCCCACACGAGGAAACCGCAGGAGACGACGATGAGCCTCTCCGCCGCTCAACAGGCCGCGCGCCTGTTGGCTGAACGACCTGAACACGACTGGCGACTGGACGAACTCGCTGCGCTGGTCCATCTCTCGGTGTCACAGCTCGGGCGAATGTTCTCTCGCAGATTCGGCCGCACCCCGATGCGTTTCCTGATGTACCTTCGCGCACGTCTGCTGGCCACACTGTTGCGGGAAACCGACCTCCCCATAGCCGAGGCGATGAACAAAGTGGGATGGCGCAGCCGTGGACATGCGGCCCGTTACTTCAAGGCGGTGTTCGGAGTGTCACCGTCGAACTATCGGGGGAGCGGATACGTCACGAATGATTCGGTGCCCAGTGAATGAAATGTCCTTGCTCTGGATGCTCCACGCCTCGGGACCAAGGTTCATCACATCGGTGAGGGGCGCTGCTCCAGCGGCTTTGGTCACAACACATGCTGCTACACGAACAGCTCGGGCCAGCGCTCTATCAACGTCGAGCTTGTCGACCATGACGAGCCTTCTCCCCCTCAGTGCTCTGGGTTCGGACTACCTACCGGAGCAAAGGTGATCGCCCGCTGCAACCAGGAGATCAGGCTCAACGACTAAAGCCAGCACGTGAACGCCCCTTCTCTGAAGCTGGTTGAGCCAGCACGTGAGCGAAGCGAACGGCTGAGTCGACTCAACCAACTTCGAGTTGGAATGGCCTCGACACGACCCCGGCTTCGAGAGGATCCCCATTCGATCCGCGGAACTTCCCACCCAACTTCCCACTTGGCTTACCACCCTGGGAAGTTAAGTGGGAAGTTGTGGGAAGCCGACCGCGACCCCCGCCGTCAGCGTTCCGCGGCAGGGCCTAGATCACCAGGGCTCGTTTGGTGGTGTGGAGTTGTCGGACGCCGAGCCTCACGGCCAGCGCGCCGGCCAGGAGCAGCGACGCGGTGAACAGGACCAGACCGAGGAAGTTGACGCCCGCCAGATCGAACACCGTCGGGTAGAGCCAGTGCAGCAGCGCCGTCGAGACGAGCCCCGCGATGAGACCGAGCCCGAGCGGCACCGCCAGGACGGGGCCGATCACCCCGGACAGGACTCGCCGTGCCCAGCTCTCCGGCATCCCCATCGCGGTGAGGTTCCGGGCAAGGGGACGCAGCGCCTGGACCTCGCGTTGAAGAATCCACACCAGCAGCGGGATGGCCAGCAACGCCACACCGGTGAAACCGATGGTCAGCCACAACGGGGCATCGGCGCCGGTTGCCGGTCGGTGCACGTTGACCAGCACGTCGCCGTGTCCCGAGGCGACGGGCCACTGCCCCATACCGGCTTCCTGCTCCAGGGTCATGCCGACGTATACCCGGTAGACACCGGCCCTTCCCTCGGCGACCGGCACGGTACTTTTCAACCCGAAGGCGTAGCCGGTGTTCAGCCGCCTCTCGGGACTGGGTTTGAACCCGACGACGCGGACCCGGATGGTCCGCGACGGGTCGGTGAAATCCGTCAGGACGACGTCCTCGTCGGCCCCGCCCAGCTTGAGCAGGCCTCCGGAGGCCAGCACGGCCGCCTGTTCCGGGGTCAGTCCCAGGACGGCGGTGGCCTCCTCCACCGAATCGAACACCTGGACCGCGCCTTCCCCGTCGATCCCGTAGGAGGTGTCGTGGAGAGTGGCGGCCGGACGAACGGCGTTGTCCCGCTCGAACTGCGCGATCACATCCTCCGGGATCCGTTCCCCCGCGGGATCGGTGATCTGCAGCAGGACCGTGCCCGGCGGGAGTTGCGGGGCCAGCAGCAGAATCTGCGCACTCATGGATGCGGAGATGTTGATGAACACGCTCAGCACCAGCCCGATCAGGAGGGTCGCCACCCCGCTGACCCCGGCCCACCGGGCCCCGTCCTCGCGGAGCAGCCGGGCGGCGAGGTCTTTCGGCGACGCAACTTTGCGTCCCAGGGCACCGCTGACCCGGGCGACCATGCCCGGGGCCAGGGCCACCGTGCCCAGAACGGTGAAGATCACACCCAGGCTCATGGGCCACAGTTTTCCCGCGGAGGTGACCAGCGACCAGCTGGCGAATCCCCACAGCCCCAGCGCCGCCCAGCCCAGCGCGCCGGACATGGTGGCGGACAGCGGACGCGGAGCGCGTTCCGCGAGCCGGGCGCGCACACGCTGGGAGGCGTTGAGCGCCAGGAAACCGAGCAGCGCCCCGCCGGCGGTCAGCAACGCCACCTGAACCAGCCAGGCAAGCGAGAACTCCCACGGCCCGAGCGGCAGGCCGCTGTTCGCCTGCTGGAGCAGGGGACGCAACGCCAGGGTCGCGAGCATCCCGAGCGCACAGGCGACGGCTGAGACGACGAACGTCCCGCCGAGCAGAACGGCCAGGGCGGCCCGGAACATCACGCCGGGGCGGATGCCGGAGCGGACCAGGACCTGCTGGATTCCCCGGATCCACCGCGCCACCATCCCCGAGAAGACGAAGGGAATGCCCACGAGCAGGGCGAAGACCAGCGAGTAGCCTCCCAGGAAACGTTGCGCGGAGACCTGTTGCTTCTCCAGCAGGTCGGTGCGAAGCATGATGGAGGCCTCGTGGCCCGCACCGGTCTCCGTCTTCAACCTGATCAGTTCATCGCGCGGGCCTTCGAGGTAGTAGCTGGCGCTGAGGGCCTCGTTGCTGTTTCCCTTTCCGGCGCGTTCCCGCCAGGTACCGGGGGCGCAGGCCAGCCGGTTGCCGCTGAGGGAGTAGATCTCGCGGAACTTTCCGACGACGTTGACGGACCATTGCTGGTGGGTGGAGGACCACTGCCCCACGGCGTCACCGCTCGCCACGCATTCGCCGGGGTGCGTCGGCCACCTCCCGGACACCAGGTCATACCGGCCCCGGCTGGCGGCAGAGGGCAGCGGCAGTTCGGTGTAGTCGAATCTGTGGGCCTCACCGTTCTGGGCGAGGTCCGCCTGCCCCGAGTACTCGACCGTAACCGTGGTCACGGTGGAGGTGGCGAGCAGGGCCGGGGGCTCGGGATAAGTTCCGGTCTCCACCTGCCCCTCCTGCCACGTCTCCAGCACGCCATCCGCCGAGCCGAGCAGCTTTTCAGCGGTCTGTTCGGGGCTGAGGGTGAGGGAGTCCAGGCTGCACCTGAAGATCCCGGCACCCACACCGACGACGCACACCGCCGCGAGAAGTCCCCGGAACACCCGCGACCGGAGCAGCAGCGGTATCAGGTGTTTCATGACAGCCGGCCATCCACGATCTCGAGCACACGATCGGCGTATCTCTCCGCGAGGGGGTCGTGGGTGGCGATGAGGCACGCCACCCCGGCCCGCCGGGTGAGGTCCCTGATCTGCCCGAACAGAGCTGTCGAGGTCTCGCTGTCCAGCGCCCCCGTCGGCTCGTCGCAGAGCATGACCGGCCGCTGCCCCGCCAAGGCACGGGCCACCCCCACCCGTTGCCGCTGCCCGCCCGACATGGCATCCGGCATCCGGTTCCACAGCTCCCCGATACCGACGAAGTCAAGCAGCCGCCGGGATTCCGCCTCGGCGTCCCGGCATCCCTGGGCCCGGAGCACGATCTGGAGGTTCTCGCTGGCCGTGAACTGGGCGACGAGGTTGTGTTCCTGAAAAACCAAACCCACTTGACACAGCCGAAGGTCCGTGCGTTCCCCCTCCGACAACCCGACGATCTCGCGCCCCACCACCTGGATGGAACCGGTCTGCGGCACCTCGAGCCCGCCGATCACCGACAGCAGGGTGGATTTCCCGGAGCCGCTGGCCCCGTAGAGACAGACCAGTTCCCCGGCCGCCACCTCCAGATCCACCCCGTCGAGCGCCCTCACGGCACCCGCTGGGGTGGGGTAGCTGAACTCCACCCCAACGACCCTCACGGGAATTTGCATCATCAGCCTCACCCCAGCCGGAATCTCGACGTGCGGCAGGGCCTGCCCACCGCCCTTGAGAACACACCGCCCCATCCCCGGTAATCGGGACCGGCACACAGGATCGACTGCTTCGCAACAGCCACGGGAGCCACAGCCGCGACGATGCAACCCTGAAGAGACCTCTTCATCTCCACCTCGGTTGTGTCATTGAAAGCTTCCTGCTCTCGCCGAGAAGCATATGGGCAGTTCCATTGGACCGCTACAGATTTCTCAGGTCGTCGTCTCGATCCAGTTCCTTTCGGGGGAGCTGGTCAGCAGGCGGAGTATTTGACGCCCCAAGTCCCGATGCCGAGCAGTCCCACTGCAGCCGCCAGATACAGGATGCGGAAGTCCAGGTGGGCCACCAGAACAGCGCCGAGGATCATCGTGCCCAGCGCCGCTGCTGTCGCAAGGTCTGCCACCAGCAGAGCAGCCTTGCGTGGAAGCCGACCCAGGGGCTCCCCCACAAAGATGCCAAGCAGCCGGGACGCCATGACGGCAGCGGTGCACAGCCCGGCGAGGGTGTTTGAGCCGGTGAGTTGTTTGGCCCACACACCGAGCGCGAGCAACATCATGGACCCAGCAAGAACAGAACTTGCCTGACCGATCAGGAAAAGCCATACACGTCCACGCATAAATCAAAATCCCGTGCAGCTGAAGGCGAGGGGCTGAACGCAGCATATCGAGCGGTGAACCGACCTGATCGACTCGGACGGTAAGCTATGGAACAGAGGGTGATTCAAGACATTTGTGAGACTCCTCCGCAGCCCTCATCAAACCCGCTCTGGTCAGGGGTTTTACCGGCTGCCTGCGGTTTGTGCATTGGTTTCTGCGAATCGGGAATGGTCCTGGCAGAACGTAGGTTTGGGGGCATGAGGATCGAGGACATTCGTGAGCTGCTGCGTCGCTACCCAGTGGTGGCGGAGGTTCCCCTGGAGCAGCCCGAGGAGTTCACCCGGGCGGGCATGGTCCGGGTGAAGTTCCACGGCGACAAGGAAGTCGGGATGGCCCTCGGCCTGTTCGACCAGCGGCCGGGCGAGTCACGTCAGGAATGGAAGGAGCGCCTTGATCACATCGTCAACGGCTGGGCGGTCGAGGAGATCTCCGAGGTCGTTGACGTCGAACAGGCAGTCCCGGTGGTGCGCAGCGTCGACTACTTCATGCCACGTGGTAGGTTCCGGACCCCGATGTGGGACCGGCTCACCGAGTTCATCGGCATGGGGTTGGCGATCGACACCCCCAGTCAGATCCAGTTCCTGAACAGCAGCGATCTCCCCGAGGATCGCAGCCCGGAGAACGTGGCCAGGCTGCGGGAACGGGCCTGCATCAATCTGGTGAACCTCTCGCAGCCGCCACTGGTCCAGGAACTTCCGCACGGCCCCGATGTGGTGACCTTCACCACCCCGCACGCCTACCAGGCGTCCTGGTTCGCGCACACCGAGGTGCTGGCCGACGCGCTGAACCATTACCAGCGCACCACGAACACCCCATGGCTGGTGCTCCCGGCCCTGCGGAAGGACCTGGTGCTCATCAACTCGGCCTCACCTGGCTGGGCCGCCCTGCTGGATGACCTCGAACCCCTCGTCGATGATCGCGAGATCATTCATCCGGTCCCCCACATGCTGGTCGACGGCAGGTGGCGCGAGTACCTGCCCCCGGTATCACCGGAAATCCAGCGCCGCCTGACGATGCTGAAACTCCGCGCCGAACGCAACGCCCACGAGGGCTGCCGGGTGCACCTGGAGGAGTTCTCCCCCGGGACGGTGGACTATATTGCCGGTTTCAACGTGGCTGTGAAGGACGACCGGTTCATCACCTGGGCTGCCGTCTCCTGCGACCTGGAAACCACCAGCATTCCACGCGTGGACCGGGTGGGTTTCCACGTCTCCGACACCCGGTTGTACGTCGTGTGGTTCGAGCATCTCATGGCGCGTCTGCCCCATCTGGTGACCCGGCACGAGGACGCCATGCCGACTCGTTGGATCGTCTCGAAGCCCTCCGAGAAGGACCTGAGGGTCATCGCCGACATGGCCATCAACCTCTGAGCCGCTTTCCCACCGGCCACGCACGCTCCGCCCCACTAGGTGCGGGCCCCGTCGAGGAACCGTTTCCGGAGTGGGATCACCATCTCCTTAGGCAGGGCCGGCTGGCGGTCGCGGTTGGAGCGGTTGGAGCGGTGATCAGTCGTTTTCCAGGCGTTCGGCGATGAGGTCCACCAGCGCCCTGGCCACGTCGTCCTTGCTGCCGGAGGCCCGGGCCACCTCGCGACCCTGGGCGTCCAGAACCACGACCGCATTGGGCACGTCACCGAACCCGAGGGCGGGACCGACGGCGTTGACCGCCAGGAGGTCGGCGCCTTTCCGCCACGCCTTCGCGACCCCGTGGCTCAGCACGTCACCGTCCTCGTCGCCGGTCTCGGCCGCGAACCCGACCACGAGGGTCCGTCCGTCCTCACCCCGGGGCGGGTCGGAGACCAGTCCGGCCAGGATGTCGGGGTTCTCCACCAGGGTGATCACGGGCGGCGGGACGGGGCCCGTCTCGTCGTCTTCCAGGCCGTGTTTCTTGATCTTCGCGGCCGAAACGGTGGCGGGCCGGTAGTCCGCGACCGCGGCGGCCATGACGACGGCGTCGGCGTCGGTGCAGAGGTGTCGCACGACGTCGTTGAGTTCCAGGGCCGTGTTCACCGGGATCACCTCGACGGAGGCCGGCAGCCGGGCCAGGATGCTGGCATCGACGTGCGCCGCAGCGAGGGTGACGCGCGCCCCGCGGACCGCTGCGGCCCGGGCGATGGCGCAGCCCTGCCGACCGGAGGAACGGTTCCCGAGGAACCGCACCGGGTCGATCGGTTCGCGGGTGCCGCCCGCCGAGACCACCACGCGCCGACCCTCCAGCCCGTTGGACCTGCCCTCGACATCCGAGCTCTCCAGCAGGGCCAGGGCCTCGGTGACAATCCGGTCGGGCTCGGGCAGCCTCCCAACTCCGGAGTCCTTGCCGGTCAGGCGCCCGGAGTCGGGGGTGAGCACCGTCAATCCTCTGCGGCGCAGCGTCGCGACGTTCTCCTGGGTGGCCGGGTTGAGCCACATCTGGGTGTGCATGGCGGGGGCCAGCATCACGGGCGCGGTGGTGGTGAGGATCGTCGCGGTGAGCAGGTCGTCGGCCCGTCCCGCCGCGACACGGGCCAGCAGATCCGCCGATGCGGGAGCGACCACCACGAGTTCCGCCCATTCCCCCACCGCGACGTGTTCGACAGCGGCGGGGTCGTCGAAGACCCCCGACGACACCGGTCCCCCGGAGACGGCCGCCAATGCGGGGGCGCCGATGAACCGCAGCGCCGCCTCGGTGGGCACCGTCTTGACCTCGTGCCCGGCCTCCCGAAGTGCTCTGATGACGAAGGGGGCCTTGTATGCGGCGATGGAACCGGAAACCCCGACGACGATGCGTCGCGGCCTGGCCGGTGTGGGCTCGGGTGTGTCTGACATGAAGCCATGATCCCACGTCCCCGGGCACGAGAACGGGCCTCGACGCCTCGTCACCCGCCCGGGAAATCCGGCTCGGATGACCTGAGAGAGGTCAATGGGTGGGCCGAGAGCCCGCAGGCCGCGACGCACAACAGGCATCCGACAAGCACCGCCACCTGCCCGGACAGGTCGGTGACACCCAGCAACATCACCCCGGCGAGGGTGGACACAGCAGCTCCGAGCACGGACATAACAGCTGCGATCCGTACCAGGTCGAGGGCTTCCTCACCTTGGGTACGGGCGGTCCCAGTCACCACGAAGACCCAGCAGGCACAGGCATCGAAGCCAGCAGCCAGCACCAGGGTGAGTGGCAGGCTCGAACTGAGATGCAGACACACCAGGAGGATGAGTGCCCCGAGGAGCGGCACGACCAGGATCAGCCGCGATGCGTCCATTCGCGGGATGAGCCGCCCCGCGATGAGCGCTGTCGGGATGCTGCCGAGCGAGGTGGCGGCGATCACCATCCCGGACATGCTCGGCGACAACCCAAGAATTTCCAGACGGACCGAGGCCACCGGCACGCACAGCATCGTCAGCAACGACACGGTGAGCACCGCAGCCGAAACGTGCCGACGTTCCCTGCCCTCGAAAGGCA
>ERZ772948.1956-NODE-1956-length-10992-cov-34.754594_pt1 | contig 10992 bp, 14 predicted proteins | sample MGYA00511945_ERZ772948 | MGnify/ENA primary metagenome ERZ772948 (study PRJEB29015, sample SAMEA2737927) | human oral metagenome | biome: human oral; feature: human-associated habitat; material: dental | place: China | collected 2141 ... | reverse complement strand
CGAAGAGGTGGTCGCCCAGGTCGACGTCGGCCTTGAAGGCCGCGAGCGCGGTGTGGCCCTCGGCGGGCAGGGCCTTGGCCGAGAGCATGGCCTGCAGGGTGGTGCCGGCCCCGTCCTGCAGGGTGACGAAGCACAGGCGGCCGGTGTTACGCAGGAAGACGACGCGGCCGGCCACACCGACGACGTCGTCGGTCTCCTGCCCGGCCTCGAGGTGGGCGTAGCCCTCGCGCACGGCGGCGATGGTGGTGGTGACGGGCACGGAGACCGGGTAGGGGTCCCAGCCCTCGCTGCGCAGGCGCTCGCGCTTGCCGGCGCGGACCTCGAACTGCTCGCCCGGGCCCGGATCGGCCTTGGGCTGCTTGGGCTGGTCCGATGAATCGCCTGCAGACTTCGGCGACTGGGTGCCGGCGGCGTCGGTGGCGGTCGGGTCGGGGCTGGGGGTGCTCTCGTCTGTCACGTGAAGGAGTCTAACGGCGCCCGCCCTCCCCGGACGCCCCCTGGGTCCCGACGATGCCCGATCCACATCCGATCCTGGTCACACCGGGCGGCGGTTCCTCCGGTCAGATCCAGGTGGGCACGACGGCGGCCCCGGTCACCGTTTCCTCTCCCTTCCGGCTGCGGCGCACGGACACGCAGTACTCGGCCGGGAACCAGGCGGGGCCCAGGGCCTTGCCCTTGACCGGAACCCGGCTCAGGCGTGGAGCGGTCAGGCGCGGGCCTCGGCCAGGGGGATGCCGGTGGGCCGCAGGCCCTGGAGGCGGGCGACGTCGGAGTCGGCCGGGATCTGGCCGGGGTCGGTGCCCCGCTCCACGATCCGGTTGGCCTCGTCGACGAAGACGACCCGGGGCAGGTAGGTGCGGGCCTCGGCGTCGGACATCTGGGAGTAGGCGATGAGGATGACGACGTCGCCGGGGCTGACCAGGTGGGCGGCGGCCCCGTTGATGCAAATCTCGCCCGCGCCGCGCTCGCCGGGGATGACGTAGGTGGACAGGCGGTTGCCGTTGGTGCAGTTGCAGATGTCAACACGCTCGCCGGGCAGCAGGTCGGCCGCCTCGAGCAGGTCGATGTCCACCGTGATGGAGCCGACGTAGTCGAGGTCGGCCTGGGTCACGGTGGCGCGGTGAATCTTGGACGTCATCATCGTCCGGGTGCGGGAACTCATCGCCGCACAGCGTAGACGGCGCCGGGCCCGGCGCACTGTACGGTGCGGCACAGGGTGAGCGACCTGACAGGAACGGTCGGACCTGAGTGGGGCCGGCCCCGGCCCAACGGTTCTCGAGAACACGCCATAGGGCGCCGGGTCTGTCGCTCGAGGGTGCGTCCTCGGGGACGCGTGTGCGTTCTCGCGCGGGGCCGAACCCGGTTCACGGCGCCTGGTCCCGCGCAAGCACCCGGGCGAGCCGGGCCCCCAGAGCGAGCCTGAACGGGGCCGCTCAGGGGCGCAGGTCGATGAGAGTGTTGTCGATGAGGCGGGTGGTGCCCACGCGCGCGGCGACGGCCAGCAGTCCCACGGCGGGCAGCCCCTCCCCCTTGTCCTCCCCTGCGGGCTCACTGCGCGGCAGGCCGAGGCCGGCGCCCGCCAGGTCCTCGAAGCTGTCCGGGGCGACGAGGGCCACGTAGTCGATCTCGACGCCGTCGGCCGCCTCCAGGGAGGCCAGGGTGGCCTGGCGGATGGCGGCGGGGTCGGGCCGGGAGCCGGTGGCCTGCGCGGCGGCGTCCCGGCCGGCCTGGAGTGCGCGGGACAGGGCCAGGGCCTGGTGGCGTTGCTCGGGGCTGAGGTAGGCGTTGCGTGAGCTCATGGCCAGGCCGTCGCTCTCGCGGCGGATGTCGACCGGCACGATCTCCAGCGGGACGGCGAGGTCGCGCACCATGGACTCGATGATCGCCAGCTGCTGGGCGTCCTTGCGGCCGAACAGCGCCCAGCGCGGGGCGGTCAGGTGCATGAGGGTGATCACCACCTGGCACACGCCGGCGAAGTGGGTGGGGCGGGTGCGCCCCTCCAGGACGGTGGCGATGGGGCCGGGGTCGATGCGCACCGCCGGCTGCCCGCAGGGGTAGATGACCTCCGGGGTGGGGGCGAAGACGATGAGCCGTCCCACGCCGAGGGTGCCGTCGGCGCCGGTGAGGGTGCGGGCCAGTCCGGCCAGGTCGCCCTCGAGGTCGCGCGGGTAGGCGTCGAGGTCCTCGGTGGGGGCGAACTGCAGGGGGTTGACGAAGATGGTGACCACCACGGTGCCGGCCGGCCCGACGCGCCGGGCGGCCTCGCGCACGAGGTCGAAGTGGCCCTCGTGGAGGGCGCCCATCGTCATGACGACCGCCCGGGGGTCCGGGGCCTCGGCCAGGGCGGCGGCGAGGTCGGCGCGGCTGCGGGCGAGGACGGTTGCGGCGCCGGCGGATCGGGGGGCGGGAACGGGCGTCGGTGCGGGTTCAGTGCTCACGTGCCCCACGCTAGTTGTACTTCCTTGAGAGGTTGTGAACGGGGCTGAGGTTGTGTGAAGGCCTCCGGCATGATGTGGGTTGACACACTCGCATCGCTGACCGGAGGCCTTCATGACCCACGCTAACGCACCGCTGACCCCTGAAGGGCGCCGTCGTCTTGCTCATCTGGTGGTGGAAGAAGGCTGGCCCGTGCGCCGGGCGGCCGAACGCTTCCAGGTCTCGCCGGCCACCATCAGCCGGTGGGTGGGCCGGTACCGGGCCGGCCAGCCCATGGAGGACCGCTCATCGCGCCCCCACCACAGCCCAGGGCGGCTGGCAAGGCGCACTGAGCGGCGCATCATCGCCCTGAGGCTCAACCGCCGGCGGGGACCCCACCGCATCGCCTACCACCTGGGCCTGGCGCGCTCACGGACGGGGCTCAGCGCCCGCCCTGGCCGCGGACCGCACCAAGACCCGCACCCGCCGTCAGGGCGGCCCGCTGGGAAGCTATCGGTACATCCACCACGCGATAGACGACTACTCGCGCGTGGTCTACTCCGAGATCCTCGATGATGAGCGCAAGGACACCGCCGCCGGGTTCATTCAGCGCGCCCACGCGTTCTTCAAGGACCTGGGCGTCACCGTCCAGGCCATCATGACCGACAACGGGGCCTGCTACCGCTCACGAGCCTTCAACCAGGTCCTGCCCGCAGCCGGCATCAAGCACCGCTACACCCGCCCCTACCGGCCCCAGACATGCGGCAAGGTCGAGCGCTTCAACCGCACTCTGGCCCGCCAGTGGGCCTACGCCCACACCTACACCAGCCAGACCCAGCGCGAAGCCGCCTACCAGACCTGGCTCCACCACTACAACCACCACCGACCCCACACCGCCCTGAACGGCCAAACCCCCGCCAGCCGCATTCACAACCTCACGGGGAAGTACATCTAGCCCTGCGCTCCGCCGACTTTCGGCGACCCGGTGGGCGCCTGGCTGCGGCCACCAGGCGTCGGCGCGCGTTGTCCCGACTCCAGCCAGTGACTGCGCAGACCTCATCAAGGATCCGTCCCTTGTCCTTCTTCGACGCCCTGGTGTACACCCTGGCGTACTTTCCCGTGATCTCGGCCCTGGCCTGCATCGACAACCCACTTCCCATGCCCACCACGGTCCACGAGCTTCGCGGGCAGTCCTACATGAGGCACCGACCCTCTTACGCGGGCATCCTTCATGAGTCTCGTCGGGGACTAGACGCAGTCAACTGTCAACTGTTACGCTGGCATCGTCGGATTTCCAACGAAGAAGGGATGGCGATCATGCCGGTTACTGTCAAGACCGTCAGCGACCATCGGGTTCGCACCGTCCAGACCGCCCTGAGCAACGTCCTGGGGTTCGGTGCTCAGGTGGACATGCTCGCTCCTGGCGGATCCACCAGTTCGAGCTCTGGCTCGTGCTGCTCCTGCTCGACCTGTGCCGTAGTGGCACAACCGCACGGCTGACAAGACTGATTCTTCGATCGGCCCGCTGAGGGGGTGGCGCTTGCGCCGCTCCCTCACTTGTTGGACAGGGTGCGTGAGCTGAGGAACATAACGAGATGAGCCACAACCAGTGGGGCTAGGAAGTCCGCCCGTGTGGCGAGATATCCCTGGCTGACTGCCATCACTGTGGCCCCGACCGCTGCGAAAACTCCTCCGATACGCCGTTTCAAACCGCTGAACTGCATGATGATGAATAGCACCCCGGCAGTCCACATGTGCCCCGGCAGACAACGCGGAAAGATGAACCGGAAGATAATCTCTTCGCAAGCCAGCTGAAGCGTCAGCAACGCTACCCCCACGATCAGGTTGGCCTCCACGGACACCCGGATCGTCTTCATCCAGCCACCGGCACTGGCTTCGACCATCTCGACTGCCAGATGTGACGGGTGGCTTAGTTGCTCACGACGCTTGTCTATCCATCCGAGCACGGTGTAGAGCATCTCCGCGAGGACTCCCGAAGCAACGGATTCCCCGACCCCTAGGAGCACGGCGAGCAGGACGGCGATGCTCTGAATTCCCAGATGGCTGGCTTGATAGAGCCACCATTGCCGGGGCAGGACCAAGAGGGACAGAAAACACACCATGATGAGGTGGGCAGCCACCACCAAGGACATCTGGATTGTTGCTTGTCGTTCGGCGATGGTCGCGTTTGCGAGGATTGGGAGACCGGACCGGGCTGCAGCATTCGACAGCTTGCGGAGGAACGGCTTGGAAACGAAGTAGTAGCCGACGTAAAGAGTCAAGGCTATGGCGGTGATGATCATATGCTCGGTATCCTGCGCCGATGAGTCGCGTTCCTGTTCCACCAGTACTGGGCGTTGTAGACAAGGTGGGCAACGACACAAGCCCAGATCCCCCAGTAGATGAACAGGACCGTTCCCAGCACTACCAGCGGCACCTTAGCCAAGATCTGTCCCCGGCCGAAGACTGAATGGCCGTAGGCGAACAGTGCAGCTCCGAGAAGGGTTAGCGTCAGCCACTGCGGTGTCGCTCGCAGAGCCACGATCGGCACCCCAAGACGGAATCCGACCTCTTCCCCGGCCCCGATCACCAGTAGCTGCCACAGGGGCATGTTCTGGACTGATCGGGCCACCTGCGCCCGGGTCACCCACACCGGTTGCTGAGCACTCGCGTCACCGCTGCGATAGGTGGGGGCGGTGTTCTGGGGCCGTTCCCGGCCTGCTACCAGGCGTCCCGTGACGTCCCGGAGAATTCTTGCGTCAAGCCACGCGGCTGCCGGGGGAGCGAGGAGGGAGACGGCGATTCCGCACAGGACCATGCCCCATCCGTGCGCCGTTTGGAGGTTCCGGATGGGGCTCAGCGCCAGGCAGGTGATCGCGAGAAGGCCCAGAACGATGACGTAGGTGGTCGCGTAGCGAGCCTTACTGTTGAGGTTGCCGACCATCTTCGTCAGGGTCGCTGGCGACCAGCTAACCAAACCAACCGCGACGAGGGCGAAGCAGGACAAAAAGGGCATCCCGGTCCAGCTTCTGCTAGGGGTAAGGATGGGGCGCGGGATTGCCGAAGTCACCGTAGGCACGGTAGCGAGGGTGTTGCCGCATGGGTGCGCTCGGCAGCGACAGCGCGAGCAGGCCCGGCGCCCAGAGTCTGACACAGTACAATCCCAAGCCCCGGATCTCCGGTGTGGTGAAGTCCTCGACGTATAGGGGGGAGACGGAGGTGATGCTCGTGACGACATCACGAATCAGATCAGCACCGGTATGGGTGTTGTCGGGCGGGAGGTCGTCGGCGTGTGCGGAGACTCCCGTCTCAAACCTGGTCACGACGGACTGGGCGGCCCGGCTGTTGCGTGCGTAGTAGGAGACGTTCGAGTCGAGATCGAGCATGGCGTCGGTGGACATGGTGGAGGAATCCTCAGAGTCGAAGGATGCCCAGACAGCGAGCATCCGGACTCCGCTGCACTCCAGGAAGGCCTTGTACATGGCTCCCTCGAGGGTGGCGTCGGCGCCGAGGCCCACCGCGACGAGGGGGACTTGGCTGCCCTTGCCCACCATCAGGCATGCGATGGTGAAGTTCTGCAGGCTTGGTGAGGGGAGCCAGTAGAAGCGCAACTCATGGCTACTGCCAGCTGACCGCTCGAGGAGTCGTCGGATGCGGTCGAGCCGGTGGCCGTCCAAGGCAATGCGCACTGGGGCCGACGAGCCGTGCCAAAGGCCCATGGCGGCATCGACCTGGATGAGTTCGAAGGATGCTGCCAGGGTGGCGGCCATGCGGGTGGTGTGGACGGCTGTGCCGGTGGTCACGGCCGTACCCAGCCACGGTTCGCCGTCGTGTCTGCGAGGGTTGTAGCCCAAGTAGAAGAACTGCGCCGGAACCCACTCCGGTCCAGCCGTTCCCACGCGCGGCACCTTGACCCAGGTCAGGGGCGCCGTGTCGCTGTAGGAGTCGAACGGGCCGCCGAGGGTTGGTTCCGCGAACCCGAAGGCGCTCAGGTCGAGGACCTCGTCACCTGTTTGGGCAGCCAGGTCCTGCCGGGTGGCCCAGCGCCGCTCGAAGGAACTGTTGAGGATCCCGGTTCCGGCGCAGTACCGCTCGGCCGCCTCGGCGTAGACCTTGATCTCGGCCTCGAACTCGTTTAGGCCAACCCCGCCAATGTGGTAGCTGCCAGGCTTCGGGTCTGGACGGTCGAGGAGCGCGTGCATTCCCGTGAGTTCTCCTCCGTTGACCCGCACGTGAGGCCCCCGCGCAGGGTGGAGGGAGTAGCCCACCGAAGTCACGAGACCGCACAGTGGGCTGTAGGTCTGCCGCTTTAGACGTGCTGCGCTCTCGACGGGATCACTGTCTTGGCTTAGCTTCATCGGCCGCCCTCCGAAATCCACTCACGAATGTCGTAGTAGAGGTCAGACGCGGCAGCGAACTGCGATGTGCCATCGAACTTGGCCATCGGCAGAACATCGTTGAAGGCGATCTCCATTGTCGGGAGGTAGATCGACAGGACCTTGTTCCGCGTGGTGCTGAGGCCTCCCCGGGCGATGCTGGTGGTCTCATGGGCGACGTGTGCGGCGAGCAGCGCTCTGGTAGACACCGCCACCTCGGGACGTCCGGCCTGCACCTGGTCAGCCGCGGACCGCATCCAGGATAGGTAACCCTGACGTTCACGCAGGTTCATCGAGACCCGCTGCTCGAAGGTCCGGTAGGACGCCGTCAGTCCGGGAATGATGAAGGGCCCGACGTACAACGCGGGCCCATCGATCACCGCGTGGAGCCAGGCCAGACCCGCGCGGCGCGCGAGGAGATCCAGCGCCCGAAGCATTGCAGGGTTGTTCTGCGCCAGCACCACGACCAGCACGGGCTGCGGCTGCGCGGCGGGGTGCATCGCTGACACAATCTCGAGTGCCTGTTCTTCCATCAGCAGCTCATCGGCCGACTGGTCAAGGCGCAGGCCGGTGAAGAAGGATGCCGGCGGCTTGGTATCGTCGCTCACCACGGTGACGTCAAGGCCCTCGTCCACCAGGAACTGTCGCGTCAGGTCCGCGAGGTCGGTGTCGTCACTGACGACCCACACCGGCCGTGGCTGCCAGCCATCGCTCGTGTCCTGGTCGGGGGAGATCAGCGCGCCGAGCGCCGTCAGCTGCGTGACCACGTCCTCCAGCGCCGTCCGCGTCAGCCCTGGAACCCGGGAGAGGATCTCGGAGTGCTCCGCTCCTTGACTCAGCAGGTCCAAAGTGGGCCACAGGGTTCCCGTGGCTTCGTCGTCTTCCAGAATGGTGCTCTCTGTGTTCCAGACTCCCCGACGTAGCTCCACCCGGTCCATCGAGTAAGGAACCATCATCAGGCCCGGAGAGAATTGGTTGCTCACTTTGGCTCCTGTACCAACCTAGGCTTGGACGCCCACGGTCATCGTGTGGGTAGCGGTTTCAAAGATCCCATCGAGCTTCAACGCCTCGTTGAGCTCGTCCTCGTAAAAACTGGACGATTCCACCGACGCTAGCCCGAGAGCGGTGCAGATCAGGTTGATCTGCTGGGCGATCGCCCCGGCTTCCTGAAAGGCGAACCTGAGCCCTCTGGGCCCGTACTTGCGCATCGAACGCCATGGGGAGATGACGAAGATCAACTGCACCCCGGCCGCATCGGACTGTTCGATAGCAGGCTCACCGGCCAACGCGTTGCGAACCCCCAGACAGCCTTCCGGGCCGACCACGGGAACCAGCTTGTCGACGATCGGCGAGTACCGGTAGACGCCGCGGTCCAGGCCGGAGACATGCTGGGCGGACATGAACACCGACACGGGGTACAGGCCACCCCCCGAGGGAACAGCGCGCAGATTGTACTGCACGGTGTCACCATTGGACCGCGGGACATTCAGATGACCGGTCACACCGGCAGCCCCCCGCAAGAAAGTGGCCACATCACGCAGATCTAGAGGTTCCCCGGTGTAGTCACGGCCACTGCGGCGGCGAGCAATCACTTGCTCCAGCGGGACACGCAGCCTGCTGGACTTGGGAAGGTCGATCCCATCATCGATCAGTGAGTCGCGATCCATTTCGCCGTACGTGACGATCATGGGATCAACGAAGTAGTCACCGACCGAGACGTTGAACTCCATGTCGCCCCGACCGATCCGGGAAGCCAGAAGGAAGTCGGCTGCCACGCTGGACAGGCCCGGTCCATCGGTGTTGTCGCATCGGAACTGATGGGTCCGGAAACCCACACCTTCCGTCCCTGGGCTCTGCGCTCGATACGAGGTGATTGCCGAGCTGGCCTTGCGCAACCCGTTTGGTGTAGATGCCATGGTCTGTCCCCTTGCTGAGGCGTCCCGAACACTCAGGACAATAGCAGCCCGCTGGGGCCAGCCAGTAACCCTCGCGATCCCTATGTCGTGACTCGTGCCACTTTTCGGGTTCTCGGTGATCGGTGCGGGATTTTCGTTGGAACGGCGTGAGTGGCGATTGGGTGCCTCTATGTGGTGTGTCAAGCGGCGGTGGGTAGCTGTGCTGCTGGTTGGGGGTCGTAGAGGGCTGCGTCTGGGATCATGGCGTTCAGTCAGGGTCAGGATGCAGCGGTGGGCCAGGGCAAGGACGGCATCGGCCCGGGCGTTTGCCTTGGTCTCGTTTGCGCTGGTAGTAGGCGCGGCTGATGGGGTCGGATCTGAGGGAGGCGAAGGCGGAGCCGAACATGGCGCGTTTGAGTCTCTTGTTGCCGGCATGGGAGACGCCTCTCGCCCCTGATCGAGGATCCCGACCTCCTGGTCACCGGTGCCAGGCCGGATGTGGGAGGCCAGGTTGGGCCCCGGTGGTGAAGGTCTTGCCCAGGGTCTCGGCCAGGAAGACGGCGGCGGCCGGGACCCCTGATGCCGGGCACGGGTGGTCAGGGGCCGGGCAAGAGAGGGTGGGACACCCGCCAGAGCCTCGACACGGCCGGCGATATCAGCCCTTTGGGAGTGCAAGGCGATGAGCCGGGTGGGCCAGGTGGGGCAGGACCGCCCGGCAGCCTCGGTGCCTGCCACCGTCACGGCCTGCTTGTCCAGGGCATCGCAGATCTGCTGGGCCCAGGCGGCATGGCGGCGGGCTCCGTGCTTCTTCAGCCTGACATCGATGCGTGCTTTGCCTGCCTTCTTCAGCGCGGTGGGGGCGGTGTCGGGCCGCTATGGCCTCCAAGATGGCGTCGCGGGCCAAGAGGGATCCCAGGACGGCCTCGAAGGCGGGGCGGGGTCTGGGTGTACAAGCCTCGAATGCGGTTAGCCGTCTGGTTGACCTGACGTGCCAGTGTTATGTCTCTGGACATGGGTGACGGTTCTGTGTCACGACATCGGTGACACTTCGGTGGGTTCTGGGGGTGACACTTGTGGTCTGAGATTGAGCGGTGAGCTCTGATAAGAACCTTAGTGTTGATCCTCGTGTCCGTCTGGCGATCGCCCGGTGGCCTGATGACGCGCCTCGTGGGGCGGTGACGACGTTCTGCGCTGAGCACTCCATCTCACGCAAGACGTTCTACGTCCTGCGGCGCCGAGCCCGCCTGGAGGGGCCGGCGGCGGTGCTTGAGCCCCGGTCGCGTCGCCCGCGTACCAGCCCGGCCCGTCTGCCTGAGGCGGTGCGCCCCCAGGCCCTGGAGGTGCGGGCGGCCCTGGAGCGCTCAGGTTTGGACCACGGCCCGATCAGTGGGCCTGTCCAGGAATTCGAGGACCTCTACCGGCGGTCGAGCTCCGCCTGGGCGAAATAAGCGCTCGCCTTGCGCAGGATCTCATTGGCCCGTCTCAACTCGCGGACCTCCTTCTCCAGTTCCTTGATCCTCGTCGCGTCCTGCGTGGTGGTTCCCGCCCTGAGGCCTGCGTCGATCTGGGCCTTCTTGACCCAGGTGCGCACAGCCTCGGGATGAACCCCCAGCTCATTGGCGATCCTGCGGATCGCCCCCTTGGCCCGACCCGGATCGGCCAGCGCCTCCAGCGCCATCCTCGTGGCCCGCTCCCGCAGCTCATCGGGGTACTTCTTGCGTCCCATAGCAGTGATCCTCCCGTGTCATCACCACCTCCATCAACCCCAGGACGATCCAGTGGCCTCCTGCCGCTCCCTGTGGCACGTCGAGCAGTCGTGGCACATGTCCAAGCACGACCTGCGGGCCCGCCCGGTCTTCCACCACCAGCGTGACTCCATCGAGGTCCACCTGACCACGGTCATGGCCGCCCTAGCCGTCGCCCGCCACCTGCAGGACACCACCGGCATGCCCATCAAGCGCATCATCCACGCGCTCCAGCCGCTGCAGAGCGTGGAGGTCACCATCGCCGGGCACACCATCACCACCCAACCCCAGATCACCGCCGAAGCCGCCGACATCATCACAGCCGTCCAGCTCCCAGGGCACTAAAGTGGCACAAGTCAGGTATGCGGGTGGGCTTGACGAGCGTCACAAATATGCGTATAGTTATGATCATGCCCAATAGAAACGTGTATGTCGCGGAAGACGACGTGAGCCTTTTCACCGAAGCTAGCGAGATCGCTGGTGGACTGTCGGCAGCTGTCGCGGAAGCGCTCCGCGACTACGTGAAGAAGCACCAACGAGCGGGCGCGGGCTACGAGGAGA
>ERZ772948.1955-NODE-1955-length-10994-cov-20.011701_pt1 | contig 10994 bp, 10 predicted proteins | sample MGYA00511945_ERZ772948 | MGnify/ENA primary metagenome ERZ772948 (study PRJEB29015, sample SAMEA2737927) | human oral metagenome | biome: human oral; feature: human-associated habitat; material: dental | place: China | collected 2141 ... | reverse complement strand
TGACGCGGGCCGTTGGCGTACGGCCAGGCGACTGCGGACAGGATGTGGGTCATGGGGCCACCCTATCCGGTTCCCGACCGTTTCAGTCCCCACCGGCCGGGCGCACCAGCATCATGGGTTCGATGCGGTGGAGGCGGCGGCCCCGTTCAACGAGTCGATGCCCCTGGCGCCGCCGTGGGCACGGTCTCAGATACCGCTCGCGGCACGCCCGGCCCCGGGGCGTCGCGCCGACCGGGGAGCCGGCGTGCCACACAGCCTGCGGATGCCCACCGGCAGCCGGTACTCTGTCCGGAGTCATGCGGCAACCGCTCGGCTCATGTCTAGACATGTCTGTGAGATGCTCCCGTCTCGCGATCGAGCGTCCGCCCTCATGACATGTTCCCGTACGCCTCCGACATGGACACGATGGACCAGGAAGGCCAGCTATGTCCCAGTATCCCGGCTACCAGTACCCCGGCTCGCAGTACCCCGGATCCGTTCCCGGCTCCCAGCACTCCGCGAGCTCAGCCGGCTGGCCGGCGAGCAGCTATGACCCGGCCCTGGCCGGAAGCCAGCCTGTTCAGTACCCATCGGCCGACCCCTTCCAGACATCTGAGGCCATCTACCCAGGTGCCGCCAACCAGCCGACGACGTCGAAGAGCCTCACGGCTCCGACTGTCCTGGCCGCGGCCGGACTCGCCGTCCTCCTCCTGGCCATCATCGGTGGGATCGGTTCCTCGGTGACCCGCGGACAGTTCGACGCCACCATCACGAGCCTTCCGGACGATCAGGCCGCCACGGTCGAGTTGGACAAGGGCAGCACCTACGGACTCTTCTACAGCGACGGTGACGACGCACCGGACTGCTCAGTCACCTCACCCAACGGCGACGATGTCACCACGAAGTCCAGCTCATCGTCCACCAAGGTCAAGGGCTCCAAGCTCTTCACAACCTTCTCCTCCAAGGAGTCGGGCGCCTACACCGTCGACTGCAGCAGCGCCTCGGGAGTCTCCGTGGGGGAGATCGTCGCCCCCTCGTCGGCGAAGAGCACCCTGCTGTCACTGTTCGGGCTCGTCGGCGCGATCATCATCGCCATCATCGGGATCGGCATGGGTGCCGGCGGTATGGCCTGGCGCTCCAAGCTGGCCGCAGCGAGCGCCACGCCCGCCCCGACCACCGCAACCGGATCATTCGGCGGGATGACCGGCGCAGAGCCCGGAGCCCCGAACGTCTACACCCAGGGCGCCTGGCAGACGGACCAGCAGGCTCAGGGGGGCCAGTACGCGCAGCAGCCCCAGTACCAGCAGCCTGCGCCGGCCGCTCAATCAGCCCCTTACGCGCCCTCGGCAGCCGGGGCCGGAGCGCCCCAGTACCCCCAGTACCCGCAGACGGCTCCGACCGCCCAGTTCGGCTGGGCCGGACAGCAACCGGTTCAGCAGCAGCCGGGGCCGGAGCAGCCCTCGGTGTTCACTCAACCCGTGCAGCCGGGCCAGTACAACCAGCCCGGTGGCTGGCCGGCGCAGTAGCCAATCCCCTTGATACCGCACGGGTGCCCTTGCCGACTCAGCCTCGGCAAGGGCGCCCGTGCGTCAGTCAGGCCCCTGGGAGCGAGGGCCGCTGCGGTCTCAGAGGAGGCTCTCAGCGCGTGGGGGTCAACTCGACGCCGGCGGCACGCATGTCGTCTCGGGCTGCGCGCCCCAGCTCGGGGCTGACCGGCTCGGTGAGGTCGGTCAGGACCCGCACCCGGTAGCCCTGCCCGACAGCGTCCAGGGCGGTGTCTTTGACGCAGTGGGACTCGGCCAGCCCGACGACGTCGACGGCCTCGATGTCAGCGGCTCGCAGGATGTCCGCCAGGCCGCGCCCGTCGTCGTCGACGCCTTCGAAACCGGAGTAGGCGGCGGCGTACTGCCCCTTCTTGACGGCGGCGTCGGCGACGAGGCCGTCCAGGGCGGGATGCAGCCGGGCCTCGTCGGTGCCGGCCACACCGTGGACGGGCCAGGTGTCGATGAAGTCGGGATCGGGAGAGAAGTGGTCACCGGGGTCGATGTGCCAGTCCTGGGTGGTGACCACCAGGGCGTAGTCGTCCCGGTGGGTGGACGCGTAGGCGGCGATCCGCTCGGCGACGGCGTTGCCGCCGGTGACCGCCAGCGCGCCGCCCTCGCAGAAGGTGGGTTGGACGTCGACGACGATAAGGGCCCGGCGCACGCGGTCCCCCGGACCATTGGGCTGCTCGTTGCTCATGAGCCGACCATAGCGGAACCGACCCGGCCGCGAGCCTCGGTGGCCTGTGGTACCTGACCCGGTCGAGGCACACCGGGCCGGGTTGAGGACGGCCGTGCAGTGCCCCGCGGCTCAGGCCGTGGTCTCACGCAGCTCGAGGGCGGCCCGGTAGACCTCGTTGGGGCGCAGACCGAGCTCACCGGCCACCTGGGCGGCCGCGGCCTTGAGACGCATGCCGGTCCCGGCCAGCGCCAGGGCCCGGCGCGCGGCGTCCTCGGAGCCGACGACGACCGGCTCGGCACCGGCGACGACGAGGACCACCTCCCCCAGGACGCCGTCGGCCGTGGCCCGGACCAGCTCGGCCAGTGGGGCGCGCAGCACCTCCTCATGAGTCTTGGTCAGCTCCCGGCACAGTGCCGCCGGACGCTCACCGCCGAGGACCTCGGTCATGGTGACCAGGGCGTCGTGGACACGACGAGGGGACTCCAGGAAGATCATGGTGCGCTCCTGGGTGGCCAGGGACTCCAGCGCGCGCCTCCGTTCCCCCGGTTTACGGGGTAGGAAGCCCTCGAAGCAGAACCGGTCGGAGGCCAGCCCGGACAGAGCCAGCGCGGTCAGGACCGCGGAGGGTCCCGGAGCGACGGTGACGGGGACCTGGACCTGGACGGCCGCCTGAACGAGTCGGTAGCCGGGGTCGGAGACGGACGGCATGCCGGCGTCGGAGACGACCAGGACGCGTCTGCCGTCCCGGGCGGCCTCGAGCAGCTCGGGGGCGCGGTCGCGCTCATTGTGCTCGTGGAAGGCGATGACGCGGCCCCGGGTCTCAACGTCAAGACGCTGAGCCAGGGCGCGCAGCCGGCGGGTGTCCTCGGCGGCGATGAGGTCGGCCTGCTCCAGGGCGCAGCGCAGGCGCTGGGAGGCATCGGAGACGTTACCGATCGGGGTGGCGGCCAGGGTGATGGTTCCAGCGCGCAGATGAGGGCTGTGGGCGGGGAGCGCGGCACCGGCGGATTCGGCATCGTCCTCGGCGGGCGAGATGCTGTCAGTCATAGGACACAGTATGTCGGTGCGACCTCCATGACGCCTCCGCCTAGACTCGGGGTGTGACGACTCCGAGCGCGCTGTCTCCCGAACAGTCCCCCGAGCAGTCCTGCGACGGCTCCCTCGACACGGACGTGGAACAGGAACGAGCACAGGAACCTGCCCCGACACAGGCTGAGACGCCGGATACCGCTCCGGCCGGGCCCGACGCCGACGGGCGCACCGAGACCGAGCTGCGCACTGTGCTCGGTCTCGGTCCGGTAGACCACGTGCTGCCCCGTGCTGTGAGGATCCGTGGGTGGATCGCCACCGGCGTCGTCGGCGTCATCGCCGCCCTGCTGCGTCTTATCGGGCTGGGCCATCCCAAGACGCTCATGTTCGATGAGATCTACTACGTCAAGGACGCCTATGCCCTGTGGCACCTGGGCTACGAGGGGAACTGGGCGAATAACTCCGATGCCGCCTTCGCCTCCGGGGACTTCTCCGGACTGTCCACGGAGGCGGCCTACGTCGTCCACCCCCAGCTGGGCAAATGGCTCATCGGCGCCGGCATGGAGGTCTTCGGACCGTCGTCGTCCTTCGGTTGGCGGGTCATGCCAGCCATCGCCGGGATCCTCACGGCCATCCTGCTGACGCGCCTGACAATGCGCCTGACCCGCTCCCCTCTGCTCGCGGGCCTGGCCGGCTTGTTCCTGGCGATCGACGGCGTGGCCCTGACCGAGTCCCGTATCGGGCTGCTGGACGTGTTCATCGGTTTCTTCGCCACCTTGTCCCTGTACTGCCTGGTGCGCGACCGGGAGTGGTCGCAGGCGAGACTGGCCCGCAGAATGGCCGGGACGAAGCCCGGAGCACGGGCACCGCACGCCACGATCCGCCCCTGGCTGCTGGCCACCGGTGTCACCCTGGGACTGACCTGCTCGATCAAGTGGTCGGGGCTCTACCTCGTCGCGGTCGTCGGCATCGCCGTCGTCATCTGGGACACCCTGGCGCTGCGGCGGGTGGGGGCACGAGCCTGGTTCCTGGAGGGCACGGTCGCCCAGGGCGTGAGCGACTTCTTTCAGACGGTTCCGGTCGCGGTTGCGGTCTACGTCGGGTGCTGGTGGTCCTGGTTCACCCACCCCCTTGCCTTCAAGCACGGGTGGACGGCGGAGCAGCTCGAGCAGGGCGGGCCGGTCCCTCTCCCCTGGCTGTCCAGCTATGTCGGCGACTCGCTGTTCCAGAAGATCAACGACTTCGTCGCCTACCACCAGCAGATGTACGAGTTCCACGTGGGTCTGGCCTCGCCACACACCTACCAGTCGAAGCCCTACGGCTGGCTGCTGCAGACCCGGCCGACCTCCTTCTTCTGGGAGGACAAGACGCAGGTGCCGCAGACCTGCTGGGGCGGCGACTGCGTCCAGGCGATCACCTCGATCGGGAACATCGTCATCTGGTGGTCGGCGGTGGCAGCGCTGGCGGCCGTCGTCATCATCGGGCTGAAGAACCGCGACTGGCGGGCATGGGTGCCCCTGCTCGGCTACCTGGGCCTGTACGTGCCGTGGTTCCAGTACAGGGACCGCACGATCTTCACCTTCTACACGGTGGCCTTCGTCCCCTGCGTCGTGCTCATCCTCGTGCTGGCCCTGGGGATGGCTGCGGGCCTGGTGCCACCGCTGCCGGGGTCCAAGAGTGCTGAGGCACAGGTGGAGGCCCTGAGGAAGCGGCAGATCGGTCCGGGCATCCGGCCCTGGCGCGGGGTGGGAGCCCGCTTCCTGGGCTTCGGTCCGCAGTTCGGGCGCACGCGGGTGTGGACACCGCCGGTGGTGGAGACCGACCCGGGCATGTACCGCATTGTCGAGACTGCCGGCAATGCGGATGACGACCTCGAGGCGGAGGACGGTGCCCCCGCTGTCGCCGTCGACGCCCTCCCCCGGGCCGAGCAGGACGGTTCACAGCGGGCTCAGGCCATGGCGGAGCTGACGGGTTACGGCACCACAACGGCTACGGCACCGGACGTCACCAGCGACAGCGACGAGCTGGAGGGAACCAGTCGGCGCAGCCCGTGGGCAACGCTGAAGAACTGGACGTCAGTGCCCACATGGCAGATCCGCTCCGAGGGCATCTTCCTCATCATCATGGTCACGGCCCTGGCCTGCGTCGCCGCGGCCTTCTGGTGGCCGATCTGGACCGGTCAGAACGTCTCGCGCGCCTTCTGGCTCTATCACATGTTCCTGTCGTCCTGGATCTAAGCCGGACGTCCGGTGCCGCAGCAGCCGGGGCACACAGCCAGAATCAAGCCTGGCGAGATCGCCGCGACCGATGCTCCGTGATGGTCAGCAGGCCGATTCCGGCCAGGATCCACGCGAGCGGGACGGCATAGCCCCACTGCCATCCCGCTCCGTTGAAGTAGGCCTGGTTCAGGACGGCGCGCACGACGTTGCCAGTGGGAAGCAGCCTGCTGATGATCTGATACGGAGGCGTCAGGAACGGCATCGGCAGGATCCCGGTGGCTGTGGCGTTGCCCAGCGTGACGAACAGGACGGCTGTCACCACCTGCCCCAAAGGGCCGACGACGTCGAGGAGGGCAGAACCCGTCGTCACCGCGGACAGGCACAGGAGCGAGACCATGGGCCAGCTGCTCCAGAAGGTACCGGGTGCGATGGCGAACCATGAGTCGAGCATGAGGGATACCAGCAGGCCGGCGATGGCAGAGACCCCCAGCATGACTGCCAGCCGGACTCGCAGTGACAGCCCAACCTGGGAGCCGACCGACGACAGCGCCTGGGAGAGGACGAAGCCGGTCAGAGCGGTACCGAACACTGCGAAGAACACGCTTCGGCCCGGGGAGGCGTTCGCCGCCACCCCTGGGGTCGTGTTGGTCACCCGAAGCGTCATCCCTGAGCGCTCCGAGACTCGCTGAGCCACCGGCTGCATGTAGGCCAGCACGGAGGCCCCGTCAACGCTGGTGTAGGACAGCTCCACGCTTCGACCCTCCCCATCCAGCGCCATGACGCCGTAGACCTCATGGCGAGAGAGGCGCTCAAGCCCCTCCTCGCGACGAGTCACCTGAACCAGCCGGTACCCGTCGCCCGCAACATCCTGCAGACGCGAGGCGTCAACGCCCGCGACGGCCACAGGCAGACGGTGCGGCTCCGGGGCATTGAACACCTCGATGTAGAAGTAGCTGAAGAGCACTCCGGTCAGCAACGCGGAGACGGCCACGGTGAGCACCGCACGAACGACAGTCGCGCGCGGAACAGCGAGACACTCTGCGGTGACCTCGGCAGATGACGAAGGCATGAGACCCTCCTGTGATCATTGACTGATAACTAGATAAGGTTATCACTCAATGACTACAGGTGTGATGGCGGCTAGACTGATCTCATGAAGGAGCCACCAGCATCCGGCGACACTGAGCCAAAGGCGTCGGGCCGTGACCGCATCCTGGCCGCAGCGCTGCACCTGTTCGGTAGATACGGGTTCGCTCGCATCACCACCGACCGCATCGCCCGTGAGGCCGGTGTCAGCCAGGCATACGTGGTGCGTGCCTTCGGCTCCAAGACCAAGCTGATCCGGACCCTGTGCGAGCAGGCCTCCACACACATTGACGAGCTGTTCCGCGACACCGCACCCCTGAGCGATCCTGAGCAGCGCCACGAGTTCGGCAAGCGCTTCCAGGAGCTGGCCTTCTCATCTGATGAGCTCAGGCTCCTGGCCCAGCTGTTCGTCTGCGGAACCGACGACAAGCTGGGCCCCCTGGCGCGTGACGGGTTCACTCGAGTGGCCCATCTGCTGCACGACGATCTGGGTATTCCGCGCGACGAGACAAGGAGTCTTCTCGCTGTCGGGATGCTGTCGACGACGTTGTCCGCCCTCGACTACGACCGCCCGGCCGATCCTCTCATCGAGTACCTCTTCACGGGCGAGGCACCCCCTGGAGACGACCCCACTGCTGGGAGCCGCCACTCTTCGTAGTCCTAGCCACAGCGGGATGGCGAGGTGAACTCACTCCGTCTCGGCCTCCGGCGACTCCAACGGCCTCCCGGCTTCCTACACGGAGGCGATGACGGTGAAGTGCTGCTGTCCTCCGGGCTGCTCCAGCTCGTCGACGACGGCGAGCGCGAGGTCCTCGGGACTGATTCGTGACTGACCCTGGCTGTCCACGAGAAGCGTGGTGGTTCCACGCCGGTAGGAGCCGCTGATGTCTCCCGGACCGAAGATCGCCGGTGGGCTGAGATAGACCCATCCCCGATAGCTGTGCGTCTGGCAGGCTCGGATCTGATCGAGGCTCGCCCGCGCCACATCTCGCCATTCCGGCGGCACGATGGCGGGATCATCAATGGCGAGTGTGCCGGGATGAGTGGGCGATGTCAGCGGAGCGGCACCCCCGATGATGAGGAGGGGTGTTCGACTCCTGGAGGCGGCGTCCAGGACACCCGTTGTCAGCCCGGCCAGATCACTCTCTTGGCCTGAGGGTGGACGGAGTGCGACGACGGCGGCATCACAGTCTTTCAGGACGTCCGCGACGCCGTCGACGTCAGTGACGTCCAACAGGCGGGAAGTGAGGCCGCCGACTGTCTGAGAGCGGTGCTGCCGGCGGGACACTGCCGTCACGTCATGGCCGCGGCGCAGTGCCTCGGCGACGATGGCCGCACCGGCCATACCGGTGGCTCCGAGGACGACGATTCTCATGAGTGGTCCTTTCGAGAGGAGGATCGGGAAGAGGGCGGGGCGAGCTGGCCCGCGGTCATCGCGGTCAGAGCGAGCGCGAATCCCAGGAGCTGGATGGATGTGAGCACCTCGCCGATCACGAGATGCCCGAGGAGCGCCGCAGTCAGCGGCGAGAGAAGGCCCAGCAGCGCCGTCGGGGTCACCGGTAGCCGGCGGATGCCCTCGAACCAGACGACGTAGGCGGCGAGCCCTCCCACGAGCCCGAGCCAGCTGTAGCCCGCCACGGCGGTGGCATCGATACCGGCTGGGACACCGTCGATGACAAGCGCAGGAACGATGAGCAGCAGCCCGGCACCGGTGAGCTGCCAGCCGGCCAGGCTCAGGGCGGAGACGCCGTCGGGTCTGCCCCACCTCTTGGTGAGCACGACTCCCAGCCCCATCGAGACGGCTCCGCCCAGTCCGGCAGCCACCCCGAGGGCGTCGAGTCCCGCCTGCGGTCCCAGGACGACGAGTGCGACACCGACGACGCCGATCCCACCCCATATCAGCCTCCACAATGACGGGTGCTCACTGAGCACGACGACGGCGAGGCCGGCGACGATGATCGGCTGGGCGGCCCCGAGCGTCGCGGCCACGCCTCCGGGCAGGCGCTGCGCGGCGACGAAGAGCAGCGGGAAGAAGCAGGCCATGTTGAGGGCCCCGAGGATGAGGCTCTTCCACCACCACGTTCCGCGCGGTAGCTGCCGAGCAGCGAGGAGGGCAAAGCCGCCCGCGGGAAGCGTCCGTGTGAGCGCGGCGAAGACCGGGTGCCCCGCGGGCAGGCTGTGGGTGGTGACGATGTAGGTCGTTCCCCAGACGGCCGGCGCCAGGGCCGTCAGGGCGATCCAACCGGCATTCCGGCGAGCGTCGGAGCAGGTTCTTCCGCGCCCGGCCGGTTGAGCGCTCTGCATCGTCGTCATGGCCTCAGCCTGCCCACCATGTATTGATCTGTCGATGACATAGATGTGATGGCAGCGATGCCCACATAGAATTGATGTCATGGAACTGCAGCAGATGCGTTACGCCCTTGCCATCGCTGAGGAGCAGAGCTTCACGCGTGCGGCTGAGCGATGCTTCGTGGTGCAGTCCGCCTTGAGCCGGCAGATCAAGTCTCTGGAGAGCGAGCTGGGGCTGACGCTGTTTGCACGCACGAGCCGCAAGGTGAAGGTGACACCCGCTGGGGAGGCCTTTCTGGAGCAGGCTCGGCTGTGCCTGCAGGCAGCCGATCGCGCCAAGGTCGAGGCCACGGCTGCGCAGGGCGAGGTGAGGGGGACTCTGACGATCGGGGTGATTCCAACGGTGACCGCAGTGGATGTTGCTGCTGTCCTGGGCCAGTTCCATCGCCGGCACCCCGATGTTCGGGTGCATGTGCGCAGCGGTGGAAGTGATGCGTTCCTGCACCGGATCGCAGATGGACGTCTCGATGCGGCCTTCCTCGGGTTGGCTGAGGCTGTCATACCTCAGGGCGTTCGCACGCGGGAGCTCACCAGGGAACGGTTGGTGGCGGTACTGCCGTCCGAGCATCAGCTGGCGAAGCGACGTCGACTCCACCTTGAGGATCTTGCCGACGAGCCCTTCGTGGACTTTCCAGCAGGATCATCAGGACGCGAGCAGTCGGATCTGGCCTTTCAGGAGGCGGGACTCCGCCGCGAGGTGAGCTTCGAGGTGACCACTGCCGAGCTGTTGACGGACCTGGTGCATCAGGGGCTGGGGGTGGCGCTGATCGCTCCCAGCGTGGCCCGCGAGGTGCCCGGATGCGCATGCGTCGCCGTCAGTGATGGCCCCGTCCGGGTGGAGTATCTCGCCTGGGACTCGTTCAACCCCAGTCCGGCGGCTCAGGCCTTCATCGACTCCATTCCAGCGCCTTCAAGGCAGCCACGCCACTGACCGACGTCTTCTTCACAGACAGCACGTACTGCGTTGCCATGAAGAAGACGTCGGCGTTGAGGGCCGGCCTGGACCACTGAGAGTCAACGGGTCCGGGGCAGGCGCGGTGGACTCTGCACCTGGGCGGCATCGAGCACCTGGCTGGGCACGCTCCGAGTCAAGCACATGCGCAGCCGCGAGGTGCCCGAGTCCGTTTCCGAGCCCATCACTTGTGGCACAGTGTGGCGTCGACGGCGTCCTTGTTCCGCTGGTGCTTCTCCTTGGCGGAGCTCTCCAGGTTGTTCTGGTCCGCGATGGCTGTGGGCAGGGCGGTCACGGCGACGGTGACGGCGGTGCCGTCAGGTCCGACGGCGTTGTCGGTCTGGTACCCGTGGATCGTCCCGCCGTGGCCCCAGGAGGTGCCCCCACAGGACAACGACCTGCCGATCAGGCCCAGCCCGTACACCGTCCCCGGTCCAAGGTACGAGCTGGCGTCAACCGCTCCGTTCTTCATCTCGTCGATGCTGGCCTGGGTCAGCAGCCTGCCGTCGAAGACGGCCTGGAAGAAGGTGTTGAGCTCGCTCGGGGTCGAGACCATCGCACCAGCCGCCCACCCCCAAACCGGATCCATCTCGGTAATATCCTCCAGCTTGCCCTCAGCACTGAGGTGGTACCCCTGAGGGTGGGTGCCCTTGATGCTCCTGTCTCCCAGGGCCGGGAAGTAGGTGTGGGACAGACCCAGCTTCTTGACGATGCGCTCATCGATCTGCTCACCCACCGGCCGCTGAGACACCCGCTCAATGAGCATCCCCAGCACAATGTAGTTCGTATTGGTGTACTTCCACTGAGCACCAGGCTCGAACTGCGCCGGCTTGCTCAGCGCACTGTCAAGGACGTCTCTCGGGGTGACATAGTGGTGTCGGTACTGAAAGACATCTGTCGTACCAAAGAGTGTCTCATCGAAATCGGGGAGTCCGCTGGTGTGCTGCAGGAGCTGACGCACCGTGATCCTTGAGCCGTCAATACCCTCGCCCTTGATGAGGCCGGGCAGGTAGGTCTCGATCGGCTCATCAAGCCCCACCTTGCCCTCCTGAACCAGCTGCATGACCACCACGGCCACAAAGGTCTTCGTGTTCGACCCGACCCTCACCTCACCGTCCATCGGAGGGGCCTGACCCGTCTCCAGGCTGCCCTTACCC
>ERZ772948.1954-NODE-1954-length-11000-cov-2.416994_pt1 | contig 11000 bp, 20 predicted proteins | sample MGYA00511945_ERZ772948 | MGnify/ENA primary metagenome ERZ772948 (study PRJEB29015, sample SAMEA2737927) | human oral metagenome | biome: human oral; feature: human-associated habitat; material: dental | place: China | collected 2141 ... | reverse complement strand
TTTCAAGGATGCCCAACGTTATGCAGCCGCTACCGGCCTCGACGGTGGCGGAACTGGCGGCGAGAGCCGCGCACTACCAGCGGCAGGCCGATGGGGCCAGGCCGTATCTGGACGGAAGGGGCCTCAGCGGGGCCACATGCGCAGCCGCGCGACTCGGCTACGTTGGTGACCCCTACCCGGGGGACGAGCAGTACCAGGGGTGCCTGGTGATCCCGCACGCGAACGCGGACGGGATTGTGACGGGCATCCGGTTCCGCCGCCTGGACGGAGGGGAGCCGAAATACACGAGCCGCTCTGGCGAACGGTTCAACATCTACAACTTGACAGGCGTGGCCGGGGCGCGCGAAGCACACATTGCCGAGGGCGAGCTGGACACGCTGAGCCTCGTCGAGTGCGGCCTGGCGGCGTGTGGGATGCCGGGGGCGTCCTACTGGAAGCCGTGGATGGGCCTCTCGTTCGCCGGGTGCGAGCGAGTGTTCGTGTGGGCGGATGGCGACGAGGCGGGGGACAGGTTGGCTGAGGCCGTGATCGAGAGCCTGCCTGACGCGGTACGCGTGTCCATTCCCCGCGGGGAAGACGTGAACGGACTACTCCACGAAGGGGGTGTCGCGTGCGTGAAGGCGATGGTTCCCCGCGGATGACGGCGGAGCGTGTGAGGGCACTGCTTATGGAGTGTCCGCCTCCGTTGGAGTCGATCGAGGATGACGCGCCGGGGGAGCACGCGCTGTTGTGGCGGGCGTTCCGCAAGGGCACGGAGTGGTTTAGTCGCCGTTCCAGGGTGCCTGCGTGCGAGGTGCAGGGGTGGCTGTTTGAAGCGGCGCACCTCGCCCCCCACAGGGTTGCAGACAAATGGAACGCTGCTGGCGAGGCCGCGCTTGTGAACCTATTCTCGCAGATGCTGTTTGAGAACTACCCCGACTACAGGCATCGCCACTACGAAGTGCCTTGGGCGTTCGACGCGAACATTGACGACCTTGGAAGGGAGGCTGCGTGAAGTATGAGCCTGGGATGCTCGCGAAGCTCCTCCCGCTCGCGTTCGACGATCAGCGCGGGTGGGGTGTGAGCCTGAGTGAGACCCATGTTGAGGAGGGGATGCCTCGCGCGAAGCGGGACCCGTCCGAGGGTGGGGACATGATGGCGATGTGCGCGGATGCTCAGCGCGCGTACTGGCGACTGCCTGAGCGCGAGCGTTTCATCGTGGGGAACCGCCTGATTCTTGACATGACGCAGGAGCGGGTGGCCCGCGCGCTGGGCGTGACGCGCCAGTATGTGGATGCGGAGGAGTTCAGGATCGTGCGCCGCATGTGCGAGTTCCTGAACAAGCGCCCGCTCGATGATGGGCTGGACGATGACTATGACGACTTGGAGGTGCAGCTATGAGCCGCGAGAAGAGCCTGGATAGGCTGGATGTGATCGAGCAGGGGCTCGCCGCCGAGCGGGACGGGTACGTGGAGGCGATTGCCGCGGTGAACCTGGTTCTGCGCGTGGCGAGGCGTTCGGCGCCGCTTGACATGGCGGACGCGTGTGAGGACTTGCTGCGTGGCTTGCGCACGCATTTCATGGTGCGTAAAGCGGAGGCTGGGGCGGCGCTCGCGAGGGCGGCGCACGCTCGCGTGGTCGAGTCGGGGGACCCGGATTCTCCTGGCTTGGGGGCGCCTCCGCCGCCTCCCGTTGCCTGCTTTGATGCCTGTTAATTCTGCGTCCCCCTGCTTCCCCCCGCTTCCAACTGCCTTCCTGGTGGTTGGGGGCGGGGGCTTTTTCTGTTGCCGCACAAAGGAAAACCCCGCCCTACCAGCAGTGTTGCCGGAGGGGCGGGGAGTGCGGGTTGCAGATTGGGCGCTTCTTGGACGGGGGCGCGTTTTTCGTTGAGCTGGCAAGGCCAGCGCTCGCGGCCAGCGTCCCTGTTGCCTACTTATCGCCTGTTTTGTCCCCGGCCGCGCGGGGCACAATGTTGATGACTGTTTCGGGGAGCGCGCCGTCGAGTTTCACGTAGTAGGCGATGGTGGTTTGCACGTTGGCGTGCGCGAGCCACGCGGACGCGGCTCTTGCCCCGTAAGTGTCAAACATGATCGAGCCGACGGTTTTCCTGAGCGAGTGTATTGACAGGTCCTCGTATCCGAGGCCGGTCAGGATGCGCCTGCACTCGACGTACATGCGGGGTTTCGTATGGGGGAATACTCGATCGTCCTGGACGTGCGCGTGCCTGCGTCGGAGGCGTTCTACCTGCCAGTGGGGGAGGGGTTTCGGCGGGTAGGTGCGCCTGGTTTTCTTGGAGTCGATGGGGCGCAGGACGCCTTGTTCCAGGTCGATGTCTTCCCATGTGAGGGTGAAGAGTTCTCCGCCGCGCACTCCGATGTGGGTTTCGAGAATGAGCGCGTCGATGCAGGACTGGACGACTGGCCGCGGGGCGGGGTGGGTTTCGAGCTGGCGGACGAGGGCGGAGAGCTCGTTGGGGGTAAGGATGCGGTCGGGGTCGAGGCGCGCCTTGAGGGAACTTATCGGCTCCGTGCTGGGCGGGGTAACGGTGGCGAGCGGCGCAAGGTTGATAGCGTCTGATGCGAGCTTGAAAGCAACACTGAGGCTGGTTTTGAGCCCGGTTTTCGCACGCTTGCCCCCATGTTGTGCGGCGTATGTGTCGTAGAGGTGGGTGAGGGCGCTGGTGGTGATGGCTTGGCTGATGGGGAGGCGCCACCAGTCGGGGGAGAGCGCGCGGCTGTGTTTGATAGCGCTCTCGTAGCAGCGTCGAGTGCCGTCTGCGAGGTTGGCGTGCCTGCGGGACGCCCTGTACGCCTCCCACACGTCATCTGGGGTGCTCTGCGGGGTAATGACGCCTGCGCCTCGTTTCGCGGCGTCTATGAGGCTTACAGCGCGTTCCTCGCACTGTCGGACGGCCAGCCGCTTGCTCGTCGCGATCGTCCGCACGCGTTTCGGCGTGGCCCCGCGGCGCCCGATCAAGACACTAGCCTGCCAGTGGGTGCCGTCCGGGTCCCGCCGCCACGCGCGGCCTTCCTTGCTGACTTTCGCGGTGGTGATATTGCCGAGTTCGCCGGGTTGTAGGGCGGCGCGCGCCATGATGCCTCCAAGGGTGGGTGTTGTCTGTGATGGTAGCACGTGTTGCCTGTTTTCCTCCCCTCTGGCCCCCTGGCGGAGACGCAGGAAGGCCCCCAGGGTCCTCGCTTCCTTCCGCGCCGGGCGTACCCTCGCGTGAAGGGTGTCCAGCGTGTTAGGTTGCGAGGCCCTGAGGGCCTTTCCTATGGTTGCCTGACTGGTTAGTCCAGGGCGGCAGGCGCCACGTCGGGCGGTGCGACGATCGTGATGGGCGTTCCCGTGGTCACCGCGGCGGCCATCCTATCGAACAGCTCGCCACTGTCGATCAGGCCGTCGTAGCGTGTTGCCCAACAGAAACGGTCATAGGCCGAGGCGCGCAGGTAGGCGCGCGAGCCAATGTAGATGACCGTGTTCGTGACGGTATGCGCCAGGTCACCGGCCTCTTTGATGACAACCTCACCCTCCTCCGCAGCCTTCTGACAGTGGACGTGGAGGATGCCGGAGCCTCTGATGAGGTATTTGATCGACTCAAGGTCGCCAATCGCATCGCAGACGGCCTGCGCTACGCCCTGTGGCGACAGAGCGCCCCGCGCAACCCTGGCAGACAGGGTGGCCAGGTCGTCGGCTAGCTGGGCGCACTCGGCGGACGCTTCCTCCAGGTCGTCCTTCCAGTTCGTTTCGCTCACTCGTCTTCCTCTTCCAGCTCCTCTTCCCATGGCTTGAGCGGCGGCTCATACACGACCCGCGGCCTTGGATACCTCGGCTCAGGGACCCCGTACCAGTAGAGCAGTCGATTCCAGAAGTCGCGTCTGGGAATATCCACCCCGCAAGCATCTACCACCGTGCCACAGGGGGTAACCATCACCGGCTCCCCCCTGACTTCGAGTACGGTCCCCGTGCGCATCCCTTTAATGTTGCAAGGACATTCCAGAACCAGGTCGTCCTTCCCGCCTGGGCGCGGGATACGCACCTCAATGCCCGGCTCGCAGTACACTGCATCCAGGTCGGCAATCGCTTCACTGATTCGCTGGTGAGCTGCGTACGCGCGCTCACGCATCTTTTCGATCGACTTGTCGTCTTCCATTCTATCCTCCGTAGTGTGCGAGACTGGTTGAAAGCCCCAAGGCCCTCGCCTCGCACAATTCTTCAAACATCTCCCAATGAGGACGCCGCTGGGACTCCCAGCTAATCCAGTGCGTGCGCGATTCGCTTGGCACGCTGACTTGCATGTACTCGCAGCCGCCAAGCGCGAGCACTGTACCCAGAGGGAGGGCGCGAACGTCCTCCATGCAGGTGATGGTGATGTCCCCGCGGGCCTTGTCGGCGCTTTCGAGCACGATCGGCTCGATTTGCGCCTCGCACAAGTCCTGCATGGCAAACAAGGCGTTGACGTAACGGTCAAACAGGGCTGCCGTCGCCGGGAACTGCCCGGCCTCCTCGTCTCCGCTCACATGGCCCCCATGTGGATCAGGGTGACCGGCCGCCCCTCGGCGTGGAAAGCTCGAAGGTACTCCAAGAAGTCCTCGTGAGAGCGGATTGTCCCGTTAATGTGGACCCACCCCTCATGAGAGACGAGTCGCATCCATTCCCACCCGTTGGCCGCGATGACGGTCCCCGGGGTGAGGCGCTCAAGGTCGACAACCCCACCAATCTCAGTGAGACTACGACTCTGGTAGCTGTCCCTGTGTCGCTTCACGGGAATGAAGTCATTCAAGTCCCCACCTCGATTCCGTCTGGCGAAGGAATTGGAACGAGCGTCCCTCACCCGCCTGCTCGCGCAAGAAGTCATAGAAACCTTCCAGTGAGAAGAAATAATGGGAGTACTCGTCTACTCCCCGCTGGTGGCGGGCTGCCTCGCACCAGAATTCATACTCGTCCCCCGCTGTTCGCAGGAAAACGCGCCCCTCGTCGTCAATGATGACCGCGCCCCATTTGAGATCAAGGTCCAAAGGGGTCTTGACGGTGAGGAGGTCGCCGTTCACGCAAGCGATCGTTACGGAGGTGAGTTCGTCCAGATCGTCTCTGGCGCTTTCAAGGCGCCGCGCATAGTTCTCCAACGTTGACATGGCTATCCTTTCTGGCTTGACGATCAGAGGCCCCTGTGGCAAAGACGCAATTGGCCTGCCGTAAGACATCTGACATACATGTCGTCGGACGATAGGTGCTCATAGTCCTCATAGCAGGCGACCCATTTGTCCCCACTCGCGCGCATCCACTCGATGCAACCGACTGCTACGACCGTGCCGGTCCTCAGGAGTTCAAGGTCTCCAGGCCCCTTAACCGTAAGGTTCTCGAAACCGTTGATGCCCACAAATGTGAGGGCACCGTGGTCCCTGTCGTCAAGGATGTCCTTGAGGAGTTTGCGTGTCTCGGTGATGAGGTTAATGTAGGCGTCAAACATGTCTTTTCCTTCCTATGCGGCATCCGGTTCGGGGTCGTTGAGCGCTTGCGTGGCCTCGTGAATGAGCGCGGCGAGCGCGACGTCTGTGACCTCATACTCTGCGGCCTTGGTTACCCCGAGCTCGTGTGTGCGCACGAGTTCGACACCTCGGCGCTGCCCACACGCCTCGTTGAGGGCGTAGATGAGCTCGATGTTCTTGGTCTTGATGACCCATGTGGAGTCGTCTCCTTCACGCTGGATGACCGTATCGAGCGCCCGGTTGCGGATGATCCGGATCATCGGCGCGGAGGCGGTTTCCGCGATGAGTTCGGGGAGGTTCATTGCGTCACCTCCTCCCAGTGGCGGGAGCCGGAGTGTCGGAGGTAGACGTTTCCGCCCCGCACTCCGTCAATCAGGTCACCAACGTTGGCGACCTGGCCTTTCTTGCGGTTGAAGACGAGGCGGGGGACGACCCCGCCCCATTTGAGGGCGAGGAGTTCGATGTTGGTTGTGGTGACGCGCTCGATCATGAGCGCACCCCCTTCCTGTGTTGGTTGTGTTCTGTGTGTGGTCGGGGTGGTTGGGGTGTGCCCCTGGCGCCCCCCGTGACGCCGTTAACCGAGGTGGATGATCCTTCGCGAGTCCGCCGCCCACAGCTTCTCGGCTAGCTGCATGGAAGAGAAGTACGCTCCGTCATATCGGACCCAGCATCCAGACATGCGGAAGTACTCAGAAGTGCCTGAGCGCACGAGCGTGCCCTTAGGGAGGTCGTCGAGGTTCACCGTTTCCCCGCAATGGGGCCCGGTGGTGGGGACGAATTGGGGGGAGGCCGTCTCGAATGCGTCCTTGATAGCCGCAAGAATCGCAGAAGACAGTTCGCGCACCTGCGTGCTGGTGAGGGGCATCATGCCAATTTCCTTTCTGTGTGGTGGCCGCCCCTCTTGCGGGCGGCCCGTGTCGGGTGATACGCTGGCGTTTGTTGCAGCAGTAGCCCAGCGTATCTCCCTGGTCTTTCTTGTTGGAACGTTCTGTGTGGTGGAGCGCCCGCGCGATTCCGCCTCGCAGGGGTTTTGTGCGTGCGCATCTCTGGTGCTCGCCCCGCGCCTAGGGTCGGTTTCTCACACTCGCCGCAAAGCGCACCTGCAGGCCCCTGTCGCGAGGCGTTCGTGCGGGCGTTCCCGTCTTCTATGCGGCGGGGCTGGCCTTGTCGCGCATCCAGTCGAGGAGCGCGTCGTGCGGGTAGCGGAGGATGCTCCCGATCTTGATGAACGCTGGCCCGTCGCCGGTGAATCGCCATTCCCCGAGGGTGCGGGCGCTCACGCTGAGCATGGATGCTACCTCGGTCGGTGTGTGCATGAGCCGCGGGTGGTCGGCGGCGTCGGCCCATTGGGTGAACATGGTGGCCGCGTCGGCTAGTTCGTCTGGCTGGCCTGCGTCGATTTTGACGTTGACGAGTTCCCCGGTGGGGGCTTGGACTTTCGCGTCGATCGTGACCGCTGCGCCGCATCGGCGCGCCTCGTCTACTGCGCTTGACAGTAGGAGGTTTGCGGCGCCGGGGTCGGGCGTGGCAATTCTGATCTGGTAGGGTTTTCCCATTCGTGACCGCCTTGTCATATTCCGTGCGATGGTCGTGTCAGGGTTGTCTGACAACGGATTCATTGTATCCACTTGCCAACCCCCGTTCCACTTGACCAAGTGTTAGACGCCGCAGTTTTTCGGCTCCAACCTAGCCCAACCACGGTGAACACCCTGCGGCGTCACCGCCTCGACCGCGCCAGACGGTTCGGACAGGAGGTCGGACTCAAACCGTTGCCTAATAACCATGCAACTGTTCGTCCGCCACCTCCCATCCTCGACCAGGACGACGCGGCCCGCCTGCATCTCGTCGAAAAAGTACTTGGACTTGTCCATGAGGACGAATCGTCCAAGGATCACGCCGAGCGCCAGGGCTGCGATCGTCAAGACCGCGAGCCCGAGCGCCCCTCCTGCACGCTCACTCACGCGCACCCCTTCCCAGCCCCCTAGCGCGCCGCGCGCGGGGGGCCTGTCTTGCTTGTGTTCTGTGTGGATCGTTCTGTCACGCCCCCGCAGGGTCGGCCCCACGCGTCAGGGTGGGGCCGCTTGGGAGCGTGAACGCACCCGCCGGGACGGAAACAGTGAGGGGGAGAGATAGGTGAATTAACCCCTCATGCCATCGTCCCGGCGAGACCGTTCACGCCACCAAGCCAACGCGAGAAGAGAGGGGACGCGGGGCGGCGGGGGGCGTCAGCAAACCCCACAACGCGCCCCCGGGCATCCCGCGCCCCACCCCGTTCTCGCGCGAGCCTGAGTCAGGCTGCCACGTCGCCGTTCTGGGCTGCAGCCCACTCGGCCTGCGTGTTCAGCTTGGCGACCTCCCAGAACAGGGCGTGCTCGCCCTGCCCGACAGGCTTGCCGCCGAACACATCACCCGGGCGCTCGTGCAGCGTCGCCGGGTTGATCCGGTTGTTCCACAGGAGCGCCCGGAAACGGGCCTCCCGCAGCGTCTCGTCGCATTCTCCGTCCTTCCACAAGCCGGAGGCCAGCATTTCTGCGGCCACGCGCGCGGGCATGTGGAGGGAGAGGATGCGCACCTCGGCGCGCACTTCCATTTCCCCGTTGTCGTCCCCGGGGGTGGGGCGCGCGAGGCGCATCGTGTAGTAGGACTCCAGGCGCTCAGGTGCCCGGTATGCGACAGCCCACCCCGCGGTCTTAGCCGCCTCGGTGAGCTTGTCGTCGTACCATCTCTCCCAGTCCTCAAGGGCGCGTAGCGTCATGAGGACAAGATTGTCTGGGCTATCCCAGCTCATTTCTCAGCGCACCCCCGCTCCTTATGGGCAAGGTAGTCCTCGATGGCTTGCGAGGCTGTCTCTAGGGCTCGGTCGGCTTCTCGCATCGCGTCGCACACTCGCCGCGCCTCGGGGGACCTGTCGAGCCCGGGAGAGGACTCCATGGAGTCCCACACCCCGGCCTTCGACGATGCTGTCTCTAGGGCCATCACCGCAATGGTGACGTATCCATTGAGCTCTTTGAGCGGCCCTAAAGGGTCCACCTCCACGCCATCTTCTATATCCACGTCTTCTATGTCCACCTGCGCACCTCTTTCTTGTCGGGCGAGACGCGCCACCCCGCCCCGGGGCGCTTGTCTCGCGGTCGTTCTGCCGTTCCCTGGCCCGGACTCGAACCGGCCCGCCGCTCACCAGTCAAGCGCCAGGGACACCCGCGTCAGGCGGGGACCACGATCGCCCCACCGTCGACCGGCGTGCCGCCCTTGAGGTCATGCGCGACGACGGTCGGCGTGCCCTCGATGTGCGGCCTGTCGGCGTGCTGGTCGACGTAGACAGTCGCGTGGCCCCACGCTTTCACCTCGCCACCCGCGCAATACACGACGGCCTGGTCCTGGGCCACCGTATCCACGTCAGCGCTCATCTCGACAACCGCCTGCTCCAAGCCACGACGCGGGCTACCCCGCGGGCAGTCACGTGCGACCGCCCAGACGCAAAGAAAGGAAGGAAGGACCGGGTAACGACTGCAGCCCGGTCGTGCGCCTCTCCGCGGGCATACACACCACACGAGCCGCGCGAATTGTCACGCCATATCACGTGCGCATGGTCGGTCGCGTCGACACGAGACGTGTCCAGTGCCTCGGTCAAGGTCTCGTCTCGCGCGGTGAGGCACGACCACGTGCGACTTCCCGCGCGACTCGACGACATGCCCGCGCGTGTCGAGCACGACGATGGGCGTGGGCGCGTACGTGCCCGGACTGGCGTCGATCTGGATCACCACGTCATCGCGTGGCTCGGCTTCCAGGGCGGCGTCAAGCTCGCCCTGGTTCGTCACGAGAATGGTCGTTGTTTCGTCGATCATTTCCCATCTCTCCTACTCTATGGATTCAGGGGGCGCCACCATGGCGTCTGCCCGTCGCTCCCTGTGTCGGGATCGAACCGACCGCTCACACCCCACCGTTGGGGACAGGGATAACCGTCCGCGTCACGCGGACAACACGCTAATCGGGACGCGGCGCATCATCGGCTCGATGCTCCGCAACAGCGGGGCCGGGTCTTTCCCGGACAGCACGACATCGCGCACGGCAGCCCACATGTCAAGGTTGACTGCTCGATACATGGCGCACGCCGGTTGCCAGTCCTCGGTCTCCGGCGACGCCGTTGACCCGTTAACGAGCAGCGGCCAGATGTCGCGCGGGTAGACTTCCTCGATGGCGGGCCATTCCTCAGGGCGTCGCGTTGACGCAATGCGCCGCCCGCGCTTGTCGGTGCGGACGATCACGCCGTAGTACTCCCCGATCCCATTCCCGCGCAGGGTGAGGATCAGCTTTCCCCCATCGGGCAGCGTGGCCGCGCCACAACGCCCTATCGCGAGGCTCCTACCGACGGGGGGCCGCATCTCCCAGTCTGGGTAGTCGTGCGCGTCGCGCGGGTCCTCCCACGCGTCCTCGTCCGCTTCCTCCCAGTCTGCCAGTGCGCCCGCCACCGCTTGGGCAACCGCCGGATCGGGGGTCCGCTCGGCGGGTCCGTGCTGCCCGGCGTAGATTTCCTCCGGCCACTCGTGGCGGGGGATGTACTTCTCAACCTCCGGCCACTCGGCGGGGTTGTCCGTCGATGCGGACCCGCCTTCAACGCCCGCCCCTTGGACGACGATCGCCACTCGCGGCTCATCCTGGTAGTCGACGTACAACTGCGCCTGCACGTCGTCTGCGACGTCGGCCTCCAGGATGGGGCCGGGCGCGTATCCGTCACCGGTGTAGCTGCGAGGCTCGCGCCATTCGTAGTTGCTCATGGGTTTCTCCTATCTCTCACGGCTCGGCGCCACCTTGGCGCCTGAGCCCTGTCGCGCCGCACCCCCGAGTCGAACGAGGACCAAAAGCTCCCATCAGCGTGCGGCCACCCCCCTACGTCAGATCATCAAGCGTCTCGCGGATGGACCAATTAGACGCGCTGAATATTGCTCAGCCACCCCTTATCATAATCCTTACGCGGCCCGAAAATACGGACCCGGGGGTCCTCAAAAGCGATTCTAACAAACCTTTCCTCGGTGTATTTGTTCACCATTTTATCACGCTGAAGCGGCGAAATTACGTCCTTGACTTCGGGCTTGAGGGACTCAAACCACCTTCCAAATGTGAAACTATCGTAAATGTCAATAGTGCCGCCATAGGCGAATAGCCTTTGCAAAATTCGTTCCTCGTGCTCTTGTTCAATAACTGAGAACACCATTCCTGGTGATACGATGATATATCCATCTGTCACCACATGGGTATCAAAGATGTCTTTGAGAGCCACCTCCCAAGGGGTAGAGTTTTCACCAAGTTTTTCAAGCGGGTATTCTCCGTTCCACAACGTGTAGAACTCGACACAACCGCCCGCATTAGGGCGAGCAGTAAATGCGGGCCTGTCGCTCACCATCTCTAGCGGTACTGTAATAAACTCGCCTTCGGCAATAGCGCCGAAGTTTCTGTCATACCAGAAAGTGTACTCACCGACATGGTATTCAGAGTGGCGCTTAATCGCTCGGAACGTTCCGACCCGGGAACGCT